>SESF01002663.1_pt1 | contig 21423 bp, 20 predicted proteins | sample 3171521 | NCBI WGS metagenome assembly SESF01 (sample SAMN10866945, study PRJNA518727) | freshwater metagenome | biome: subpolar coniferous forest; feature: holomictic lake; material: water; isolation source: holomictic Lake 227, 6 m and 8 m depth | place: Canada: near Kenora, Ontario | collected...
TGATCTCCCGCATGTCCCCGTCAAGCGCGTTGATCCGGGACAGGATCAAGTCAAGCTTGGCAAAAAGGTCCGCTTCACGTTCCGGCGACATCGGACGATCTCCCGCAATATTCCCCACCATACTGCAACCGGTAAGCTCCCGAAGTCAACCGCACCCTCCTTTATAACCCGGCGACGGTCATGCCGTCGATGCGTACGGTCGGGGCATCCATGCCATAGCGGAAGACCAGATCATCGGCCGGCTCCAGATTAAGGAACATCTCCTTCAGATTGCCGGCCACCGTCATTTCGCTGACCGGATCCGCGATCTCGCCGTTTTCGATCCAGAAGCCGGTAGCGCCGCGGCTGTAATCGCCGGTCAGGCTGTTGACCCCCATTCCCATCATTTCGGTGATGTAGAAGCCGTCCGTGATTTCGCCGATCAGCGCTTGCGGTGATTTGGTCCCGGCCATCATGTAAAAATTGGCGGGCGAAGGTGATGGTGGGGCCGAAGTGCCGCGGGCGGCATGTCCGGTGGTGGTCAGGCCGAGTTGCCGGGCCGAACGCAGATCAAGCAGCCACGTGGTCAGTTGGCCATCCTCGATGATGGTGCGGCGTCGGACCGTGACCCCTTCGCCGTCGAACGGGCGCGAGCGCAGGCCACGGCGGACGAACGGATCGTCGATGACGGTTACGCCGGGCGCGAACACCGGTTGCCCGAGCCGATCTTTAAGAAAGCTGGTGCCGCGGGCGATCGAGGGGCCGGAAATCGCGCCCGACAGGTGGGAGAGCAGGCCGCGCGACACCCGCGGGTCGAACACTACCGGGACTTTGCAGCTTTTGACCTTGCGCGGGTTGAGCCGCCGCACCGCCCGTTCGCCGGCCAGACGGCCGATGTCGGCAGCAGGGGGCAGGTCCGCGGCATAAACTTTGGTGGCGTAATCGTAATCGCGTTCCATGCCGAGACCGGTTCCGGCCAGCACCGAGACCGACAGGCTGAAATGGCTGCGGCTGTAGCGGCCCGAAAAGCCGTTGGACGCGGCCAGCGCTACGGTTGACCGGCTCCAACCGGCGTTCGCGCCATCGGAGTTGGTGATGCCGGGCACCGCAAGCGCGGCTTCCTCGCCGATACGGGTCTGTTCGATCAGTTCCTCGGCGCTGAGTTCGGTATTATCGCAGCTGTCGAGGTCGGGGTGCTCGCGCGCCAATTGACCGGGCTCGGCCAGCCCGCAGAAGCTATCCTCGGGCACGACCCGGGCCATGGCGACCGCGCGTTCGACCAATGAAGTCAGCGCTTCCGTACTGCGGTCGCTCGAGGATACGAGCGCCTGGCGGCAGCCGACGAACACCCGCAGGCCCAGATCACCGGACTCCGAGCGTTCCAGCGTTTCGATCATGCCCATGCGCCGGGACACCGAGAGGCTGGCGGCATCATAGAGCAGGGCATCGGCGGCGTCGGCACCGGCCGCGCACGCCTTCCGGATCAGGTCGTGCAGCAGGTCGAGGGTGTCGGCTGTGGCGTCGGCGGTCATCGCGGTCTCCGGGCGGTTCGGTTCGGGTGTAGTAGCAAATTATGCGGGCTGCTTACTACAACAAGCCGAGCGTCTTGAAGCTGGAGGTCTTTCCGCGGCCGATGATCAGGTGATCATGCAGAATCATGCCGAGCGCCTCCGCCGCCGCCTTGATTGCCCGGGTCTGGTGGATGTCGTCGCGTGAAGGGGTCGGGTCACCGCTCGGGTGATTATGGACCAACACGATGGAGTAAGCGCCCAGTTCCAGCGCGCGCTTGACCACTTCACGCGGATAGGTCGGCAGGTGGTCGATCGTTCCGTGCTGATGCACCTCGTCCGAAATCAGGCCGTTCTTGCGGTCGAGAAAGAGCAGGCGCAATTGCTCGGTCGTCTCCCGGGCCATGGCTGCCTGGCAATAATGGACCAGTACGTCCCAGCTTTCCAGCACCGGCCGGCTTTTCACTTGTTGGCGGGTGGCGCGCAAAGCCGCCGCACCGACCACGGTAATGGCGGCAATTCTGGCGTCACTAAAGTTGAAACCGGAGCGAAGCCGTTCCGGGCTTGCGGTAACAACGCCCCATAGGTCGCCGAACTCGCGGATCAGGTCTTTGGCCAGCGGTTTGGTGTCGCGTTGAGGAATAACGGAAAACAGCAGCATTTCCAGTAATTCGTAATCCTGGAGGCTTTCCGTGCCGCCGGTCAGGAAGCGCCGGCGCAACCGGTCGCGGTGACCGGCGTAATGCGGCGGTGGCTCGGGCGGCTCGACAGTCGAAGGATTCGGCTCCTCGAAACCGGGGAGCGCCGGAGCCGTCGGTTCAGGTTGCGGCGCTTTTGCCATTTTCCATCCAACTCGGCACCGGCAGGCCCTTTTCGCGCAGAAAGTCCGGGTTGAAGAGCTTTGACTGATAGCGGGTGCCGGAATCGGCCAGAATGGTAACGACGGTATGACCGGGGCCGAGCTGCCGGGCCAGCATGATCGCGCCCACCACGTTGATGCCGCTGGAGCCGCCGAGCACCAGCCCTTCTTCTTTCAGCAGGCGAAACAGCTCGGTCAGGGCCTCGGCGTCGGTGACCTGTTGAGCGGAGTCGATCGGGGCGTCTTGCAGATTGGCGGTGATGCGGCCCTGGCCGATGCCTTCGGTAATCGAGCTGCCTTCGGCCTTCAGTTCGCCATGCGTATAATAATTGTAGAGCGCCGCGCCGAGCGGGTCCGACAGCATGATCTTGATCGCCGGATTGCGCTCTTTCAGCGCCAAGCCTACTCCGGCCAGAGTGCCGCCGGTGCCGACCGCACAGGTGAAGCCGTCGATCCGGCCGCCGGTCTGGTCCCAGATTTCCGGGCCGGTGGTGCGGCGGTGGCCCTCGCGGTTGGCGGTATTGTCGAACTGATTGGCCCAGATCGCGCCGTTCGGCTCGGTCATGGCCAATTGTTCGGCCAGCCGGCCGGAATACCGGACATAGTTGCCGGGATCGCTATAGGGCAGGGCGGGCACCGTGATCAGCTCGGCGCCGCACAAGCGCAGCATGTCCGTCTTTTCCCGGCTTTGAGTCTCGGGAATCACGATCACGGTGCGATAGCCGCGGGCATTGCCGACCAGCGCCAGCCCGATGCCGGTGTTGCCGGCGGTGCCTTCGACGATCACGCCGCCGGGCCGCAACGCGCCGCGCCGCTCGGCATCCTCGATGATCGCCAGCGCCGCCCGATCCTTGACCGAGCCGCCGGGGTTGAGAAACTCGGCCTTGCCCAGAATCTCGCAGCCGGTCGCCTCCGACGGCCCGCGCAGCCGAATCAGCGGCGTGTTGCCGATGGCACCGATAAAGCCGTCGGTAATGGCGGGCATGGAGGGGTTCCTTCTTAAAGCGCGACCTTCCTGCGCAGACCCGCAAGCGGTGAGTCGTCCAGCACGCCGGCCTGATAGGCGACTGAAACCTCGTTAAGCGCCAGCCGCCAGCTTTCAAGATTGGCGCCGTCCGGCACCTCGACGCTGGAAAAGCCGACCCGGGTCATGAACAGATACTGGTCCGGAATGACATGACCGGTCGCCCGGATTTCCCCGGTGTAGCGATAACGCTCGCGCAATTCTCGCGCGGTCGAGAAATGCCTTCCGTCACGAAATTTCGGAAACTCCAGCATCACCAACTCGAAGCGCCCGAGATCAGCGGCAATCGCCGGGGCCAATTGGTGGCTCTTCAGGCGAATGCCGAGCGGGGCGTTGCGTCCGGCCAGTGCGGCACGGTCGCGGGTCCAGCGCTCCAGGCTGATGATGACCGGGCCGTCGGGCACGGCCGCTTCGGTGTCATCGAGCGCGATCCAGGAATCGGGAATCGGCTGACCGTTCTTAAGCAGCACTGCCATAAACCCTCTCCTTGAATGGGCGGACGCCGATGCGGGCGACGGTGTCGATGAAGCGTTCGCCCGCGCGGCGCTGCTCCAAATAGAACTCGACCAGCTTTTCGACGGTGTCGGTCACTTCGTCATATTTGACCGCCGGGCCGAGCACTTGTCCGAGCGCCGCAGTCTCGGTGGCATCACCGCCGATCGTGATCTGGTAATTCTCGACCCCTTGCTTGTCGACCCCGAGAATACCGATATGGCCGACATGATGATGGCCGCAAGCATTGATGCAGCCGCTCATCTTGATCTTAAGCTCGCCGATATCATGCTGGCGGTCGAGATCGGCAAAACGCTCCGAGATTTGCTGTGCCAGCGGAATCGAGCGTGCATTGGCCAGCGCGCAGTAATCAAGCCCCGGGCAGGCGATGATATCGCCGATCAGTCCGGCATTGGCGGTGGCAAGGTCGTGGCGGCGTAACTCGATCCACAACGCATGCAGATCATTCTTGCGGACATGGGCGAAGATCAGATTTTGTTCATGGCTCGGCCGCACCTCGCCGAAGCTGAAACGGTCGGCCAGATCGGCCACCGCCTCCATCTGTTCGCTGGTGATGTCGCCCGGAATTCCGCCGGTCGGCTTCAATGTAATGGTGACGCCGGCATAGCCTGTTTGACGGTGCGGGGCGAGGTTGGAACGGCACCAGCGCGCGAATTCCGGATCAGCCGTCCGCGCCTGTTCAAAAGCAACGGACTCGGCGGGTAAAGTATCGAACGGGGGTGGCGCGAAGTGAGCGCGAATGGTTTCGACAATCTCCGGATCGAGCCGGAATTTCGGGCCGCGGATACGGTCGAATTCGGCTTCTATTTGTTCCCGCAGTTTATCGACGCCGACCTCGTGGACCAGAATCTTGATGCGTGCCTTATAAATATTGTCTCGCCGGCCGTATTGATTATAAATCCGTAATACCGCCTCGAGATAGGCGATAATATCCTGCTCCGCAACTTGATCATTGAGGAGCTTAGCCAGGAAGGGTGAGCGCCCGAGCCCGCCGCCGACATAAACCTCGAAGCAGACGGCGCCATCGGCCCCGGCCTTGGCCCGCAACGCAACGTCGTGAATCGCCAGCGCGGCCCGGTCATGCGGGCTGCCGGTGATCGCAATCTTGAACTTGCGCGGCAGGAAGGTGAATTCGGGGTGCAGCGTCGACCATTGGCGCAGAATTTCGCCATAGACCCGGGGATCGACTGCTTCGTCGGGGGCGGCTCCGGCGAACTGATCGGTCGTGACGTTGCGGATGCAATTGCCGCTGGTCTGGATTGCGTGCATGTCGACCGCAGCCAGCGCGCCCAGAATCTCCGGGACATCGACCAGCTTGATCCAGTTGAACTGAAGGTTCTGCCGCGTGGTGAAATGACCATAGCCGCGGTCATGACGCCGTCCGATCGCGGCCAATGCGCGCATTTGAGCGGAACTCAGCACGCCATAGGGTACGGCAATCCGCAGCATATAGGCATGCAATTGCAGATAAAGCCCGTTCATCAGCCGTAGCGGGCGAAATTCTTCCTCGGTCAGTTCGCCGGCCAACCGGCGTTCCACTTGACGGCGGAACTGCTCGACCCGCTCGGCGAGAAAACGGCGGTCGAGTTCATCGTAACGGTAAAGGCCGCTCATCAGCTTCCTGTCTCCAAACGAGAGCGCGGGTATTACGAAAACTGCCCGGCCTGATAGCCGAGATCGGCGCGCACGCTCGGACCCTTGGCCCGAATGCGCTCGCGCGCCCGAACCGGTTCGGGCCGACCGTCCACCAACTCGATTTCAACCGGGTTGGCATCGACGATCCGGTTGGCGCGCTCGGCCGCTTTGGCGCGGACCAGGGCCGCGGCGACCTCATCGCCTTCGAACACCGAGGCGGCGCTCAGCGGCTCGACCCAAGAATCGCCCGCGCCCAGCCAGACCACTGCGCCGGTGTCCAACCGGTTGGCGGAAATCACCTTCGGACCGTCGCCGGACCGTGCCATGCCACCTACTCCCAACTATCTTACGCCGCGTTCGAGGGATTTAAACCACGATGTGGCAGTGGACAAGAACAATATTGCATGCAGTTTTGTACATTAAAAGCACGTATTATGTCCGCTCTTGACGCGGGCAAGCGCTCGGGAGAAATATGGGTGATGGATATGCACGCTTCCGAAATACAGACCGTTTCCGCCCGTCGCCCGCCGCCGTCGCGGTTGCGGCGTGCTGTCTGGTTTCTGCTGATGGCGGTGTTGCTGGTCGGGCTCGGTGCGGGGCTTTATGGTTTCGATCGGTTCCGGGCGCGCATGATTGCGCAATATTTTGCCGGCAACGTGCCGCCTCCGGCGACGGTAACCGCGGCCACTGCGGTTGCCGAACCGGTGCCGCGTTTTCTGGAGGCGATCGGGACCGTTGCCGCGGTCCATCAGGTCATCATCGCGCCCGAGGTTGCCGGCCGGGTTACCGTGATTCTGTTCGAGTCCGGGGCCGAGGTGAAAGCCGGGCAGGCGCTGCTTCAGTTGAATGACGCGCCCGATCGGGCCGATTTGGCGGCGTTCCGGGCGCGCGAGCAATTTGCGGCGCTTCAGCTGGAGCGGTCGCAGGCATTGGCCGGCAAGAACTTCGCCAGCCGGCAGACGGTCGACCAAAGCCGGAGTGAACTCGATATCGCCCGCGCCAACATTGCCAAAACCGAAGCCGAAATCGCCCGCAAGTTGGTGCGCGCGCCGTTCACCGGTCGACTTGGCGTTCGTCAGGCCGAGGTCGGGCAGATTCTTAATCCCGGCACGCCGATCGTGTCGCTGACCGATCTCGATACGCTCTATATTAACTTTACCTTGCCGGAACAGGCGCGCGCTACTCTGGCCACTGGCCAAAAGGTGGAATTGCGGGTCGGGGCGTGGCCGGACCGGAGTTTTGCCGCTATCGTGACCACGCTGGAGCCGCAAATCGATCCGATCACGCGCAGCATTAAGGCCCAGGCCGCGCTGACAAATCCGGAACGGCTGTTACAGCCCGGCATGTTCGCCGGTGTGCGCGTGGTGCTGCCGTCGCGTGGTGATGTGGTCACCGTGCCGGAAACCGCGGTTGACTACTCGGCCTATGGCGAGTCCGTCTATATTATCCGCGAATCAACCGGAGCCGATGGCAAGCCGCAGCTGATCGCCGCGCAGACTTTCGTTAAAACCGGCGGGCGCCATGACGGCAAAGTTGTCATAGTGGATGGTGTCGCCGCCGGCGATCGGGTGGTTAGCGCGGGTCAGCTTAAGCTTCACAACGGCGCCGCGATTTCGATATCGGGCGATCCCGGACTGATCAAACCGGCTCAGCCTCCGGTTAACTGATCAGGGCGGGCTCGGCGGCGGCGGCGGGCTGCCGAGCGGGCGCTCGATCCCGGCATAGGGATTGGGGCGTTCATGACATTCGACCGCGCCGAGGGTGCGCGTGCAATACAGTTTTGAGCGGTCGATATCTTTTTTCTCAGGCGGGCAGTAGACGCCATCCTTTTCATAGTTGAGGATCGAGCAATCGCGTCCGCTGGCCCAACTGGCCAGATGGTCGGTCGGCAGCTTTCCGGTCTGCGGCAGGGTCGTCATTCCGACCAGCCCGCCGGCAGCCATCTCGGCCCCGGTGCAAGCGGTCAGCACCAACCCGCATAAGCCGACAATCCACGCTAACCGCATGTCTGCGTTCCTCCTGAAAACCATACACCTGCATTACACTTGAACGAGTCTAGCGCAAACAGGCAAAATGTTCGAGCCGGTTGTGGTACTATAGCTTGTCCGAAAGATTTCGAACAAGCCGCGCGGGAGGGGAGGGGGCTATTCATCGTATCAAGCTCTCGGTCGTGATCAACGAGATGGCCGGAACTCTGGTCGGTGTCCCCGCTGCCGGAATGGTCGAAGATTTGCGCGCTCGCTTTTACCGGGCCGGCGCCGAGGCTCGTATCGTTACCACCTCCGGGGAACGGGTCCGGACCGCGATTCGGGATGCGGCGGCGTCCGATGCCGACGCGGTGGTGGTCGGTGGTGGTGACGGCACCATAGCGACCGCGGCCGGTTTTTTACTGGGAACCGGTAAGGCGCTCGGATTGCTGCCGCTCGGCACCATGAATCTGCTGGCACGCGATCTCGGCTTGCCGTCCGACATGGCATCGGCGGTTAAAGTTTTGGTCGGTGGGAACACGAGATTGATCGATGTGGCCGAGGTGAATGGCCACATTTTTTTGAATAATGCGGTGCTCGGGCTTTATCCGAGCCTGGTGCGGGCGCGTGAGCGGCAGCGCGGCGTGCCCGGTGCCCGTAAATGGCCGGCGATGGCGGCCGCGGTTTACAAGTCGCTGTACTATTATAATTTGATTGAGGTTGAGGTCGATCTCGATCTCGGTCACGGTCCGCAGTTAATCAAGACTCCGGCGCTGGCGGTGGTCAACAATATTTATCGTGACCGGTCGAGTGCGTTTCTCGAGCGGCCGGCGCTGGACGAGGGGCAACTCGGGGTATATGTCGCCAAGCACCGGACCAGGGTCGGTCTGGTGGGATTTATGATCGGCTTGGTGCTGGGGGGCTGGCAACAGGATGCGGAACTCGAATGTCTGACCATGACCGAGTTGTCCGTCACCAGCCGGACCCGCCACGGTCTGCGCGTCTCGATCGACGGGGAAGTGGTGCGCCTGTCCGGGCCTTTGAACTTTTGCATCCGTCCGCGCGCGCTGCCGGTTTTGGTGCCGCAGATGCCCGTCCTCTGAGGAAAACGTAAATTTGAGAACGATTGCCCATCTCTCCGATCTGCATTTCGGCAAGAGTGATGATCGGGTTGCCGAAGCGGTGTTGGCTGATCTTGCGGTCCGTCGACCGTCGTTGGTGGTGATCAGCGGCGATTTGGTCCAGCGCGCCCGCCGCAGCCATTTTCACGCCGCCCGGGAATTTTTGGCGCGTCTGCCGGCGCCCTGGTTGGCGGTTGCCGGGAATCATGACATTCCGGCTTATAATTTACTGGCGCGGTTTACGGCGCCGTTTCACAACTACCGGCATTATATTACGCCCGACCTCAACCCTTTCATGAATGATGGTGAGATTGCCGTGCTGGGGATCAACACCGCCCGGCCGTTGATCATTAACTTTGCTCATGGCCGGATTAACCGGGACCAGATCGGCCGGATCGAGGCGACGTTTCGCACCATCCCGTCCACCGTTTTCAAAATATTGGTCACTCATCATCCGTTTTTGACGCCGCCCGAGGTGTCGGGCAAGTCGCTGCTCGGGCGGGCACGGCTGGCCCTGCCGGCGCTGGAGTCCTGTGGGGTTGATTTGCTGCTGGCCGGGCATTTTCACCGCGGCTTCCATGGCGATCTGGCCGACCTTCACCCGCGGGTCGAGCGCTCGATTCTGATCGCACATGCGGCCACCACCACTTCGACCCGGCTGCGCAACGAGCCAAACAGCTATAATTTTATCACGATCGCGCCGCCCGGGGTCTCAATCGAGGAGCGTGCCTGGACCGGTAATGGCTTTATTACGGTAGAACACAGTCATTACACCCGCAGCCGGCACGGTTGGCTACGGGTGTAATGGAATAACGGGCGCAAAGCCGTAAAGCCCGTAGGGTCAAGCCGCCCGGACCGTGCGCAGGAAACTATCAACCTGCGTGTGCAGTTGTTCCGACAATCCGCCCAATTCCTTTGAAACTTTGAGTACCGAGGCGGCGGAACGGCCGGTTTCGCCGGCGGCATCCTTGACGCCGCTGATATTGGCGGCAACCTCACCGGCCCCGTGAGAGGCCTGTTCGACAGTGCGGGCGATTTCCTTGGTCGCCGCCCCCTGCTGCTCGACCGCCGAGGCGATCACGGTACTGATCTCGTTTACCTGTTCGATCACCGCGCCGATTTCGGCGATGGCGGTCACGGTTCCGGCGGTAACCGATTGAACAGTTGCGACCTGAGCGGTGATTTCCTCGGTAGCCTTGGCGGTTTGGGACGCGAGCGCCTTGACCTCGTTGGCGACCACGGCAAAACCCTTGCCGGCCTCGCCCGCGCGTGCCGCCTCGATGGTTGCATTCAGCGCCAACAAGTTGGTTTGTTCAGCGATGGCGGTAATCAGGCGCACCACTTCACCGATTCGGTCGGCGGCTTCACTCAAACTTTCGACCTGTCGGTTGGCTACGCCGGCATGTTGAACCGCTTGCTGGCAAATCATGGAGGAATGGGCAACCTGTCGGCTGATTTCATCGACCGAGCTGCTCAATTGATTGGTGGCGGAGGCCACGGATTGAATATTCGAGCTGGTCTGCTCCGAACCGGCGGCGACGGCGATTGCTTGGTGACTGGTTTCTTCAGCCAGAGATGACATGTCACGGGCAGTCGATTCCATGTCCCGGCATTCCCGGGACAAAGAGCCGACGATGTCTCCGGTGCTGGACTCCAGTTGATCGGCGATCTCCATGAGGGCTTGACGCCGTTCGGCGGCCGCGCGCGCATCGGCTTCTTCCCGGGCGCGACGCATATCTTCCAAGTGCAGGGCATTGTCTTTGAAAACGGCAAGGGCGCGGGCTAATGCTCCGACCTCGTCGCGCTGACCGGTGAAGGGGACATCAATGCTTAGATCGCCCCGGGATAGTCCATCCATGCGCCCTGTGATTGCCGACAGCGGCCGGGTGATGCCGCGTCCGATTATAACGGCGCCAACGCAAACCAGGAAGATGACCGCGAATCCGATTAACCCCATGGTTGTGGCATCCCGCCGGAATGCGGCGTCGATATCGTCGATATAGACTCCGGCGCCGATCATCCAACCCCACTCGGCAAAACCACGCACGAAGCTTAGTTTGGGCAAATGTTCGGTGGAGCCCGCTTTCGGCCAAACATAACGGGCAAAACCACCCTCCGGGTTGCGCGCCCCCTCCACCAACTGCTCAATAAATTTCGTTCCCTCCTTGTCCACGGAGGCCATCATATTCGTGCCGATCAGCTTCGTACTAATCGGGTGCATAAGCATGTTTCCCGACGCGTCCAACACGAATAGATAATTCGTCTTGTCAAAGCGAAAATGCTTCAATACGTCCAGCGCCGCTGTCTTTGCCTCTTCAACCGGCATGGTTCCGGCGTGCGCCCGTTCGGCAAAAGAACCGATGCAGGTCTCGGCTGCCTCCACAAGCAGCTTAAGCGTATCCTTGCGATCATTCATCATCGACTGTTTAATATCAAGCAGGCCAATCATGCCAACTGCAACCATGCCGAGAGTAGATCCGCCAACAATAAGCATCAAACGAAGACTGATCGGTAAATTTTTAAGCATTGCTAACCCCACTGCGCCGGTCAATGATACTGTAGATAGGACAACTTTTCATAGCGCTGATCAGGTTAGAAGTCAATGATTACAATTAATGAAAAGATGCAAAAATATAAAACGAACATTAATTAAATATTAAAAACCCGGTCGGCCGGAAACCCGGCAATGACCGTGGTGCCAAGCGGTGGTACGCTTTCGATAGTCAGAGAGCCGCCGTGCAACTCCATCAACCAACGACAGATTGGCAGGCCCAAGCCCATGCCACGGGTTTTGCTGGCGCGGAATGCGTCGGCTTGATGGAAGGGGTCAAGCACATGCTCTATCATCTCTGCGGGTATGCCCGGGCCGCTGTCCGCTATCTCCAGGAGCAACCGGCCGTCTTGTGCATGCTCTGCGCTGATTCGAACCGAGCCGCCACGCGGGGTGAATTTGACCGCGTTGCTCATGAGATTGACCAGTACTTGCCGGATCGCCCGGGCATCGCCGCGTAATTTGGGCAGCAGGCGGTCGACACTTTCAGTCATCTCAACACCGGCCTCCTCGGCATTTTGCCGCATCATTGCCAGAGCGCCGGCGACCGCACTATGCAGATCAACTTCACCGTCCGTGAGGGTGAATTTACCAAGCTGAAGTCGAGATACATCAAGCAAATCGTCAATAATGGCAATTAGTTTGCGGCCGCTTTCATTAACATTGCGGGCATAGTCCAAATAAACCGGGCTGAGCGGCCCCATCATCTCGTGCTTCATCATGTCGGAAAAGCCGATGATGGCATTCAGAGGTGTGCGTAATTCATGGCTCATATGGGCCAGGAACTGAGTCTTGGCTTGATTGGCCGCTTCGGCGTCGAGTTTGGCGCCGCGCAGGGCGGCTTCGGCTTCCTTGCGGCGGGTGATGTCGGCCAGAACGGCAATAAACAGCGTGCCTCCGGGCTGCTCCAGCGTGCTGATGGCGATTTCGAGCGGAAATTCACTCCCATCGTGGCGCATGGCGGTAATTTGACGCTTAAGGTTTTCTCCGGCGGTGCCGGCCGCAATAATACGGGCGAAAAAAAGCTCATGGTCGCAACGTAAAGACGGCGGTGCCAGCATGCCGACCGTGCACCCGATCATCTCCGCCGGGTCATATCCGAAGATACGTCCGGCCGCCGGATTGACCGTTTCCATGCGTCCGGTCGCATCAATTGCGATGATGCCATCGGCGGCGGCGGCAAGAATGGCGGCGTTGCGGCTGCGACTGGCTTGTAAGGCCGCCTCGGTGCTGGCCGTGGCTTCGGTGCTTGCCGTGATGCGCTTTCGATCATGGCCGTTTCGGGTCCGGCGGTGGTAGAACCAAGCCTGAAAAACAACCAGAAACGCCAGTCCCAACACCACCGGACCAAAGCGAAACAGGTCTTCGCGCCACGGAGCCATAACGGCCTGCCGCTCGGCAAACACCAGCCAACCAAACAACGCAAGCATCCCCGCCGCAACCGGAGCGACCGCAATGCGTACGTCGATCAGCTTCATTACGGTCATGGCACCCTTTATCACCGGTCCGGTTGTATAACGAGGCATAATGCCATGGTTGCAAGCTGTTCGTCACCTCCCCAAAAGGCTATAAAAAAAAGGGCGCCGATGGGGCGCCCTTTTTCCCGACTCTCTTCGATCGACCCCGATCAGTGACCGACGTCGCGCCATAATTCGCGCTTGCAAGCAAACATCAACCCTGAAAACACAAACAAGAACAGCATGACCCGAAGGCCAAGATGTTTGCGTTCATCCTGTGTCGGTTCCGACATATAGGTCAGAAAGGTAGACACATCCATAGCCTGCTGCTTCGCAGTCGGTTTTACCGACTTGTCTTTGTACTCGATGCCGTCATCATTCAGCATCTTGGGCATACCGATTTGATTGCCCGGAAAGTACTTGTTATAGTACCGTCCTTCCAACACGGTCACACCGGCTGGCGGGGTTTCCTCGTAACCGGTTAGCAGGGCGGTCACATAGTTTTCACCGCTGTGCCGGGCCTTGATGATCACCGACAAGTCCGGTGGCAGAGCGCCGCCATTGGCGACCCGGGCTGCCTGTTCATTGGGAAACGGCTTGACAAAACGGTCGGCCGGCAGCGCCGGCCGCTGAAACATCTCGCCTTGATCGTTGGGGCCGTCGGTTACTTGGTGCGACGCCGCTTCTGCTTTGACTTCATCTTCGGTGAAGCCGAGACCGAGCAATGCGCGGTAAGGTACCAGGTTCATCGAATGGCAGTTGGAGCAGATTTCCTTGTAAACTTGGAATCCGCGTTTGGCCGCCGCCTTGTCGATCGAGCCGAACATGCCGCCATGAGGCCAGTTTTGCTCAGGTAATTCAACGCCTTCATTGGCCAGGGCCGTTCCGGCGAACCCGAACGCCAATGCCGCCGCGAAGATGACAGTTTTCATGGATCGCATCACGCCTTCTCCATCGGCTTGCCGGAGTTCTTCAACACCGACTCGGAAATGCTTGCCGGCCGGGGCAGCGGCTTTTCGATTTTGCCGAGCACGGGGATTAGAACGAGGAAGTACGCGAAATAATAGACGGCGCCGAGCCGAGACAAGATAACCCAGATCCCTTCCGGCGGGCTGGCGCCGCAGAAGCCGAGCATAATGCAATCGAGCACGAAGACCCAGAAGAAGAAGCGCGAAACCGGTTTGAACGCGCAGCTTTTGACCTTCGAGGTATCGAGCCACGGCAAGATGAACAGTACCAACACTGCGGCAAACATCGCAGCCGTACCGATTAGCTTGTCGGGAATCGCGCGTAGCACGGCATAGAGCGGCAGGAAATACCACTCGGGCACGATATGCGACGGTGTTACCAGCGGATTGGCCGGAATATAGTTATCCGGGTGCGCCATGGTGTTCGGTTCGAAGAACACGAAATAGCAATAGAGCAGCAGAAACGGACAAGCTGCGAACAGATCTTTGATGGTGACATAGGGATGGAACGGGACGCTGTCCTGCGGGCCCTTGATGTCGATGCCCAACGGATTGTTGGACCCGACAATATGAACCGCCGAGGCGTGCAGCATGACGACACCCAGCAGCACGAACGGCAGCAGGAAGTGCAGAGCGAAGAACCGGTTGAGAGTGGGGTTGTCCACCGAGAAGCCGCCCCAAAGCCAGGTCACGATCGGATCGCCGACGATCGGGAAGGCCGAGAACAGGTTGGTGATGACGGTGGCGGCCCAGAAGCTCATCTGGCCCCAGGGCAGGACATAGCCGAGAAAGCCGGTCGCCATCATCAACAAGAAGATGATAACGCCGAGAATCCAGACCAGCTCGCGCGGCTTTTGATAAGAGCCGTAATAAAGACCGCGAAATATATGGATATAAACGGCAATGAAAAAGAACGCTGCGCCGTTGGCATGCAGATAGCGCAAGAGCCAACCATAGTTAACATCACGCATGATGCGCTCGACCGACGCAAATGCCAAGTTAACATTCGCAGTATACTGCATTGCCAGCATAAGGCCGGTAGCGATCATGATCATGAGCATGATCATGGCAATCGCGCCGAATGCCCACAAATAGTTGATGTTCCGCGGCATCGGGAACTCGACATATTCATGGTGCAGCAGCGAGGGCAGCGGTAACCGGGTATCGATCCAATTAATGATCGGATTTTTGAATTTCGAGGCGTGAGCCATCTTGACGTCTCCCAAGCTGAAGGACCGGTCAGCCGATCTTGATCAGCGTGTCTTTCAGGAACGTGTATTTCGGCACGGCCAGATTCTGAGGCGCGGGGCCTTTGCGGATGCGGCCGGATGTGTCGTATTGCGAGCCATGGCATGGGCAGAACCAGCCGCCGAACTCACCCTTCGGGTCGGTCGGTTGTTGACCCAGCGGCACGCAACCGAGATGCGTGCAAATTCCGACTAAGATTAACCATTCGGTCTTTTGTACCCGGTCTTTATCGGCCTGTGGTTGACGGAGTTCGGCGATGTTAACAGCTTCGGCAGCTTTGATTTCGTCGGGGGTGCGACGACGAATAAACACCGGCTTGCCGCGCCACTGCACGGTGATCGACTGCCCGACCTTAACCGAGGAGATATCAACCTCGATCGAGGCCAACGCCAGTGCGTCGGCCGCCGGGTTCATACTGTCGATAAAGGGCCAAGCAGTGGCAGCCAAGCCGGCGGCACCGACCGCCGCTGTGGTCAGATAAATAAAATTCCGGCGCGTTGCGTCGCCGCCGCCGTCAGCCGCGGCAGCGCCCGCACCGGATGGATGCGCGTTGTTCGACATCAGCTTTCTCTCTCTTTGGGCGATCCCGGCGCAGCGCACGCACCGGCAGACGCGCGGACTATAAACAATGAATCCGATATTGTCCTTGGCAGAACAGCAAAGCTGCCAATGCCTAGCCGATTTGTTGAGTGGCGCATACACGGGGTGCTGAATTCAAAGGCGATGTGTGACGTTTTGTCGCGGGCGGGGCATCGGAATGCCAACCTCTACCCTGTAAGAAATGACAGGTCTCTGGATTATGAGCTGCCCTGGGACCGGTCAAATGCGTCGGAATTGCTCCTGGTGAGCGCACCGGCTCGGGGTTATGGCGCGACTCGCAGTGTGGTTTTTTCTCCGCTTCTCCGTCTGCGCGATCCGGGGGGAACGCCGGGCTCTTTCCGGGCGCTTGCTATATCTTATTAAGGATGTTTAAACTTAAGCCGGTCGGTACCGCCTTGATCCACTTGGCGTTGAGTTTGTACACCGAGCCGTGAATTGCCGGGCTTTTTCCGATGAGAGATGTTCGCCATCTGTATTTTAGTCGGGCTGATGTTTTGAAGGCGGTCATGTATTTCCGTGAGCGCAACGGAATTACCGTGCCTGAATCGCGCTCGGTTGAAATTCACTTTACCGAGCATGACCTGACCGTTGATGCGGTTGTTGCTTTGCAGGACTTCGGAGTGGAGCCGACCTTCTTGAGTATCGACTCTCACGAGTTGATGGCAACTCTTTTGCTTTATTGTTTTTATAAAAAGGTCTCTCTGCCCAATAGCGGCGAGCGCCGGCTTAGTGTTGTCGATGATGAGCTGGTTCTGACCTTTAGCAACGTACAGTAACGATAACTTTTTTAGTCATCATCCGGTGGATCGGGCATACTGGCGCCGGACAGATTGGCCCCGAGAAACTTGGTGTCTTGGATACGGGCATCACTGAGAATGGCGCCGGACAGATTGGCCGAGGTGAAGTCCGCGCCGGCCAAGTTGGCACCGCGCAGACTTGTGCGTATCAGTGACGCGCCAACCACGCAGCAACTGGTCAGATTGGCTGGCCACAGCCGTCCGGTCGGCTTGCCGTCGGGCCCCTTGATATCGACTCGGGCAATGCTGGCGCCATCGAGATGGGCGCCGGAAAGATCGGACCCGCATAAATTGACACCATCCAGGATGGCGCCGGTCAGGTCGACGCCCGCCATTTTAGCGCCGGAAATATCGCACATGATTAACAGCGCCTCACGCAGACGCGCTCCGCTTAAATCTACACTTCTAAGGTTGGCGCCGCTCAGGTTAACGCCGCATAAATCGATATGGCTTAAATCCTGATTGACCAGATCGGCACGTGATCCGCTGGCACCATTAGTATTGATCCAGGTAAAATGCTGTTTCAGCGCATCCTGAATATCGCGGGAGTAGTTTTCGGCAGATCGGGCGAGATTGGCGCCCGTAATGTCCGCACCGCCCAGGTCCGCACCTTCAAGCTTGGCGCCATCGAGATCGGCATTGCGCAGGCTGGTTCCGGCCAGTACGGCGCCGGTCAGGTTGGCATTGCATAATTGGGCGCCGGACAGATTGGCACCGCTGAAATTGCATCCGCGCAGGTCGGCATTTGTCAGGTTGCAGTTTTTCATCATTGCGCGGGCCATGGTCGCGCCGTTCATCAGCGCGCCCTGGCAATCGGCCCCGGAAATGGTGCAGTCGGTAAGGTCCGCCCCCGACAGGTTGGCATTGTTGAGCGAAGCGTCGTCGAGATTGCTCCCGGTCAGGTCCGATCGAATGAAATCCACGCCCTTGTTGCCTCGCCCGGAGCCGCCGCCCGACAGCAAGGCCCCGCCGCGCAGATCGACTTCGCGCATGATCGCACCTTTAAGCTTGGCGCCCCGCAGGTGGGCACCGCGCAGATCGGCGCGGAAAAGATTGCACTGGCTCAGGTCGGCCTTGGTCAGAAACGCGGCGAACAAGTCGGCATTGCTGAGGTTGGCGCCCGAAAGATCGGCCATTCGTAAATTGGCACCCGACAGTTTTGCCGACTCCAGGTTTACCTTGGTCAGATTGGCGCCCTCGAGATTGACCATGGCCAGCATGGCGCGCTGGCCACCCTGCTTTTTTTTCAGCCATCGTTCATGTTTATCGAGAACCGCCATCAACTCGTGAGGAGTCATACCCTGCTCCGGAACCTTTCTCACTACGGCAAACTACCGAGGCCGACCGTCAGCATCGCCGCGCTGAGCTTAACGCTTTTCCGGTGCGTGAACAATTTCGATCTTTGCGGTTATTTGAACCGGGGGCAGTTGCCCGCTCGCCCGGTCCTCGCTACAACCGGTTGCAGCAACCCTTGGAGCGGAGCCCGGACATGGTCGCAACGGCTGTCATTTATCACAATCCGAAATGCAGTAAATCAAGGGAGACGCTTGAGCTTTTGCGCAGCCGCGGTCTTGAGCCGCGCATCGTCGAGTATTTGAAAGAGCCGCCCGATCGCCGGACTTTGACCGGTTTGCTCGGCTTGCTGGGGCTGACTCCCCGGCAATTGCTGCGCGCCAAAGAGGCGGCCGAGGTCGGTCTGGATGCCCCCTCCTTAAGTGATGACGATCTGATTGCCGGCATGTGCGCCAACCCGCGCACCATCGAGCGCCCGATCGTGGTGGTCGGGAATCGTGCCGTACTCGGACGCCCGCCGGAAAAAGTGCTCGAAATTCTTTAAGTTTTTTCGGTGTCTTCGGCCGGTTTGCGTTCCGTACTCAGCGGGTGATGCTCGATCACCGCCCGTTTCAGGCGGTCGCCGGTGACGTGCGTATAGATTTCCGTGGTCGAGATGTCGGAATGGCCGAGCAATTTCTGTACGCTGCGCAAATCAGCACCGTGCTCGAGCAGATGGGTGGCGAAGGCATGGCGCAACACATGCGGGCTGAGCCGTTTCGGATCAATCCCGGCTTTCACCGCTAATTCTTTCAATACTTGGCCGAAGCGTCGGCGGGTCAGGTGGCCCTCTACCGCCGTCCGTGACGGGAACAGGAATTTTGCGCTTTTGCCGTCTTTTGCGCGCAGGAATGTTGCTCGCCCCGTGGCAAGCCAAGTTTCCAGCACGGCCCGGGCCGGGTCCGACAGCGGCACCATTCGTTCTTTGCCGCCTTTGCCGCGTATGATCAGACAGTGCTTATCGCGCGGCAGCGCCGACAGCGGCAAGCCGACCAACTCCGATACGCGCAGACCGCTGGCATAGGCCATCTCGAGCAAAGTCAACAGTCGCAGCGCCGTCGGCTGTTCCAGAGCGGTGATCGAGTCGACCAGTTGCGTGATTTCGTCTTCCTCAAGCAGCTTGGGCAGGGGCCGTACCGCAGTCGGACTGTCGAGCACCGAGGTCGGGTTATCAAGCCGCCAGCCTTCCGAGCATAAAAAGCGGTAGAATTGGCGCAGTGCCGACAAGTGGCGTGCGACCGAACTCGGCGCCGCCTTGGCCGCATAGAGCGAGCCGAGATATTCGCGTAACCGGTCGGTCGGTGCTTTGGTAAGTTCGGTCCCGGTTGCGGCCAGCCAGGCTCCGGCATGCTTCAGGTCGCGCCGGTAGGCTTCAAGGGTATTGACGGCGGCATCACGCTCGGCCACCAGCATATCCAGGAAGGCGTCCAACTCGGGTGGCGGTTGGTATGCTGCGGCCATCAGTCAATCAAGCAAAGGTGCGATCGCCTCGCGGGCCAAAGCGCGCGCCTCGGCCGCCAGCCCGACCGCACGTAAGCCGGTAATAATCTGAGCCTGCACCACCGCGGCCATGGTCGAGGGGCCGCCATCACCATACAGGGCCAAAGTGGTCAACACGGTTTCGCCGATGCGATGGGCGGCACTTGCGGCCTGGAACGCCTGCCACAGCCCGAGCGGCGGTAAAACCGTGGCGGTCGCGGCTTCATTGAGTCGGGTTCGGGCATTCTCGGGCAGCGTCACTCCGGCCGCTTGCAGCAAAGCGACCATGTCGGCCACGTTGGCCCGCCGGGCCGGGTCGGGACTGAGCAAGGCGGCATCCAGCCAAGCCGCAGCCCCGGCGGCGTTGCCGTCCTCCGTCGCAAGGGCGGTCAAGGGCCAAAGCCGTCCGAGCGCCGCGGATTCTTCCGGTGTGTGCGGCGCCTTCAACCAGAGCGCGGTCGCCTCGGTATGGCCGCGGAGCGCAAGCGCCTTGATCGCCACCGGAGCCAGCCAGCCGGTCGACTCGTCAATCGGCAATTTACGCAAAAGCGTCAACGGTACTTCGGCCGGGGGCGCGCTGCCGAGCCCCGGCCCCGACAGTTCGAAAGCGCGGCGCAGCAACTCGGCGCGCACGGCGGGCGCAGTCTCGCGGATGGTCGCCTGATAAGCCAGGGCGCGAGCGCGCGCTCCGGTCTCGCCGGCCGACAAGGGCCGGGCCAGTGCGGCCGGGGCAAAGCGCACCGTTGCATAAGCCGCCGCCAAGTCGGTTTCGGTCAGGGCTCCGGCGGCGGTCGCCCGCTCGGCGGCAAGCAGACGGATGTCCGGGTCCGAAGCCTCTGCCCGTCCGATCAGCGCCAGTCGCAGCGGATCGCGGATCGCGGCCAGCATCTCGGCTGAAACCGACTGCCCGGCCGCGTGCGCCAGGATCAGTTCGGCTACGCCGGGGTCGGCAGGCATTGTTCGTGTCGGCGCGGGCGCCTCTTTCGCGGCAACCTGACAGGCGATGGTCAGGGCGGTAAAGGCGGGGCCAAGCTTGGCCACCTCGGCACAGTCCAGCACATCGGGGGTTTGCACCAATTGGACTTCGACCCAATGGCGCGCGATCGTTGCATCACTGAAGGCGCCGGGAATCGCGGCCACCAGCTTGACCGCTCCGGCGGCATCGCCCATTGCCGCCAGTTTCGCAACGCGTAGCGCGGCCAAAACAAAGCCGCCGTCATCGCCGATCGGCGGCTCTGCGGAGCTGAGCAACAGGCGCGTCGTCAGTCGTTGGCGCGCAGGGGAGGGAGAAGCGACCGGCAATTCCGCCAGCAGGCGTTGCGCCGTCGCCAACGGTGTGCCGACCCACAGATCGGCACCGAGACCGCCCGCGCTTTCGCTCAACACGCCGGCGCCGTCCGGGGGCGCCAGGGTAGACGCCAAAGCTCCGCCTGCGCTCACGACCAGCGCCAATATAATGCCGAGCCCCGAAATCAGGCTGAGCCATGATGCCGTTTTAGCGCGGGAAGCGCTCATCGGGCAGAACCTTTTCCAAGGTCTTGAGCGGCGGAGACAAATCAGTGGTGGCCAGGAAGGCGACCCCGCCTCCGACCAGCATCACGACCAACAGGGCCAATGCCGAGGCCAACCGCTTTGACGGCCGAACTGACGAGGCACTGCTCAGGGAACGACTTCTCAATCGAAACACGGGATCACATCCGTTCCGGTTAACACGGGGCCGATCTTAACCGACCCTCCAGCGCGGCGCAACCACGCCAAGCCGCAAATTCGGTCGGATCATCACCAAGGGTCGGTTTATCGGCATATTAGTATTATTTGAACCCGGCAGCTTTTGTGCGCCCTTGATTTTCAAAGGGCCTCTTGCAATTTTATAGTCAAAGGTCACTGCCAGCTTATGAGGGAGCCCATTTTCGGGCTCCCTCAAGGTATTCCGGGCACGTGTGGTGGTAAGCGACCTGAGATTGAGAAGTCCAATGCACAATGTATTAAAAAAATTATTAATAAACGCTTATAAAACAGAACAAAATTCTGTTGTTGAGAAGACAGTAGTCTGCATTATACTAACAACTGGACTTATTTATGCCGATATTTTGACGGGATATTCGACAAAATTTGCATCAATATACATTGTGTTAGTCGCCCTTGTCGCGTGGATGACTCACAAGGAAGCCAGTATTAAAATATTAATACTTATAATAATAACCAGATTTTTAATTTTATGGTATGAGACCAAAGTGCCTGATTTTAATCATAGCTATGATTATATTAACCTTTTAATAAGCACGCTCGCAATTATCCTGATTTATATAATAGTTTTATCGCTTAAGGAATTCGTCGCTGAAGTAACATCAAATGCACAGAATGATAGTTTAACATCGCTGTTTA
>SESF01021184.1_pt1 | contig 21367 bp, 25 predicted proteins | sample 3171521 | NCBI WGS metagenome assembly SESF01 (sample SAMN10866945, study PRJNA518727) | freshwater metagenome | biome: subpolar coniferous forest; feature: holomictic lake; material: water; isolation source: holomictic Lake 227, 6 m and 8 m depth | place: Canada: near Kenora, Ontario | collected...
AAAGTCTCTAAAAAGCCTAAGCCTTCTCCAATATCTCCCGTAACGTCTTCTAATATAAGGATGCCGTCAGAATTTTTAAAAGACCCTTCGTCAACTTGAGGAAGCTCTCCCCTGGCTCTAGCATCATCTCGCTCTTTTTGAGCCTCGTCTTCTTGTCTTGCGTGTAAACGAATTTCAACTTCCCGCCTAATTTCTGACTGTTTTTTGCTCTCCCTGCGCTTAGCTGATTTTCTGGTAGCTAGCATAGTCTCATAAGCAAGCCTAGCTTGCCGATCTTCCTCGGACTCCTCGTCCTCATCATCCGTATTGCTAAGGATGCCTTTAATATACTCAGAGGATTCCGTATTAGAGTTTTTAAACGCTTCATAAACAGCATCATTCGAAAACAGATCGCTAAGTTTCAGATAGCTTGCTTTAATTTTCCCATTGCCTACTGAATATAAGTCCTTGATGTTTTCACTCTTGCCGTATGAAGCTAGTGCATAAAATCCCACTATTTTACAAGCAATATAAAAGTTTATAAACTCGCTTCTTAGGGAGTTGGAAGTCTGTGAAAGTATTGTTATATTATGTTTTGGAGTAGAAGAGAAAAACTCTTGTACATATTCATAAACTTTACTCTCTCCTGTCTCTTCTTCGTCTGTATCAAACTCATCAGAAGGCTTTTTCTCCTCTGCAGCATATTCAATCAAGTGATTTTTAAACTCATCCAATAAGGCTTGTATAAGCTCTGTTGGTTCTCCGCTCTCATGGCTCTTAGTAAAATCTATACAAAATTTTGACATAGAGCTTATAGCACTTTTAAATACTGTATCTGAAGTTGGATCAAAGTCTATTTTTAAACATCTAGATACTGATGGTAATATCTTTTCTCTATCCACAAAAAATTGAATGAACTTGCCTAATTTATCCGGGCCTTCGGAGAGGTGGTAAGGATAAACTTTAGTTTTTCTTGCTAAAGCTAGCTGAGCTTCTTTAGCGGCTAGTTCATTCTGTCTAGCGACATCCGCTTCTGCAGCCTCTTTTGAGCCATACCAAACCTTATCAGGAGTTAAAAAACCCTTTGGGAGGTCTTTTTTACCGGCTTCTAAGATTAGCTTTAGTAGGTCTTCTCGTAAATTCATCATATACTTATTTCTTTATGGTAGAGTGCTGACATCGCCCGTATTTATAAGGGCGTGAATTTTTAATATGGTGGGAACAAAAGACATTATCCGATCGGTACCATCAAGTGCTGTAGCACTGATGCCGAGTTTTGGTATCAGTTTAGCTTCTACTGCGGTATATGTTAAAGGAGGCTGGGTTCCACCCGGCGGCGTTTGGGCCTTCAGTAGCGGTATAACCTCCATTAAAGCCTCTTGAGTCGGCCCGATGCCCTGGACATAGGCAAGCAAACAAAAATACTGTAGGTCAAGTTTTGTTATGCCGCCATTAGTATCAGTAGATATATTTTTACTCTTTAAGAACGTAGCTATCTCTTTACACACATAATTTAAGTAACTAACTCCGACAGATATATTCAGCTTATAAGATGCTATTGTATTAGATACGTAGCTTTGTTCGTTGCTGGTAGTTGGAGCAGAGGTACCAGTAGCTATGAACATAACATTTTGTAATCCAAATAAGCCAAGGCTCTGATCAGAATTTCTACGATTAATTGGTTTTCCTTCACTAGTGTCTGCATTACCATCAGTCACTACTATCATAATGTTAATTAACATTGCTACATCTATTACAGACTTAGCATCAGCACTGGTTATATATTTTGTAAAATTATCCTGTAGTATCTCATAAAGGCTATTATCATAGTTAGGATTATATACGCCACCTCTAGCTGGGTACACAACAGTTGGTTTATTAGTTGATGCAACTGAGGCCGGATTTACCAATTCTCCGTTACTGTTAATTAAGAAGCTATTTGACGCAGTGGATCTTATAGCGTCTATCATATCATATGTTCTGCTAGTATCAACCCTAGAGTAAAAAATAGGCATAGTTGAATCGGCTTGATCTTTTGCCCTGTAAGAGTTGTAAATTTTGCCCCAACTTTTAACTACGCTTCTAACTCTAGTAAACTTAGCATAGGCATTTTCCATAATAGCCCCGAGTATATCATACGTTATAGAGCGATTAACTCTAAAGTTAATATCACCGCAACTGTATATATTAATATTACCATCTTGATCGAACCCTATATAAGAACCAGATGGATGTCTTATAGTAATAGTTTCTTTGCCTGGGATTAAGGACATTTCTAATCCAGCAGGCTTAGAAAACTCTCCTATATTTGCAGCAGTCGGAGAAAGTGCTGTATTTGTATAGCTTTGCTCTGTAGTAACATTAATTTGAGTTGGCCCAGACCCAGTCTTTCCCAACCACAGAAGAGGATCAATCATTCCAGTACCAGGTCTTACACGAAGGGCGCTATAGTTAGAAGATTTTATTGCAGATCCGCTATATAAAACACCAGTATGCCAAGTTTCCCAATGTAAGTGTGGTGCTGCGTTAGCAGCAGAAACAATCGACATACCGCAAAATGCCAGAGGTGTCCCAGCTTTCACTAAAGTTGGCGTACCCTTATCAATCATAGCCTTAATAGCTGGGGATAGATTATTTAGGTGATTAAATCCGTGGCAATATCCATCAACGCCTAAAACTAGCAATAAAATACCAACAACTCCTCTACTTTGATACCAAAGAGGGAAGCAATCAATAGGCGCTATTAATTTTGTAGTATCAGATCTTCCAAGCGTCCCTAAATCTATACCTGGGTGTATATCGTACGGGAAAGCAGCAAATAAACCAGAGCCAGTTCTTCTGTCTAAAAATATACCGTGACCACTAGGAGTTGTTTTATGTGGCCCACTCATGGGAAATTGTCTGTTTATAGTAGCTAAGGTTTTAACAGCCTCAAATGCAGCATCTATTGCATTCTTTATTTCCTCTGAAGCAGCTGATCCAGACGTAGTTACAGTTGAAAAAGTTGTTGATGAGCCGCCACCTAATGTTCCTGGCGGGGCTAGGGAAGGATTACCAATATCAGATAGCGCCTGTCTCTTAGCAAAAGCTGCACTAGCTGTTGTTGGGAAAGCGGGATATAAAAAAGCTAACCTAGATTCATCTGCAACCGATAAAACAGAAAGCGCTCCGTAACTTATAGAGCCTTCTAAAAGGATTGATGCTAGATTAGTATCATCAGACATGAATAAAGTAGAACCACCCTTTGTCTGCACCATGTAGGAAGAAGTGGCTAGAGTTGGGTATGAACTTAGTATACTCTTATTAGATAGTTCATTAGAAGCTAGGTTTCCTGGATCGCCTGTTTGAGTTACGCTAGATAATGGCATACCAGGAAGACTTTCTAGAGGTCTTGATGGTGCAAATCTAAACTCATGGGCATGGATTATAGACCCTATAATAATTGGAGTCGATGGATCATTATTTTCAAAAACCACCATAACTTCTGTACCAACATTGGGCACAGAAAACACGCCAGCAGACACTGTTTCTGTACCAGAAGTTAAGTTTACTTGAGAAGGGCCCGTACCAAAACTTAATACTATAGCCCATGGTAAGCTATCTACAGTAGATTGGTTTCCAAATGTTGATGACCCAGCTATTCTATTAGGAAACTTTTCCATATATAATGCTACGGTCATATCCATATTCGTAGGCGCACCTGTTTCATCGTATGGGGTAGGCCCGTGGATTGAAGGTATCCAAACTTTAACTCTACCCGCAAATAGAGGATCAGCGGTAGAAACTACTACACCTCTGGTAGGTGCGGGTTTCATAGTACCGTGTTTAAACTGACTATATGCTAAGGCATCTTCTTGTGGCGTACCCATATTATGATAGTAACCCTTGTAAAACTTTAATATCTATTATATTAATAACATCACCCGCAGAGGGTTGATTAAAAGGATCTACATATCCGTTTGACCAAAGAAGCACCCACCATAATGCTGCATCGCCGTAGACTTCTACTGCTATTAAATCAGGCCTTCCAGCAAGTCTAGCGGGGACTTTGTATAAAGAAGTCACACGAATCAACTCAGAGTATGACCCAGGTAATGGATAATAAGTTTTTATTTTATTTATACCGAGGAATGTGCCCAGTTTGTTAGTTCGATCATTGTTTGGATTTGACTGGGTTTGAATGCTTCCATCCCATTTTGTAACAAGTGACATAGCGACCTCAAACTTAATTGGTTCAAAAATAATTCAAACTCTATGCTTCGGTTCAACCCACTATTTTACGATATTTGTATATCCGCCGCCGGGTAACAGTAATATACTATATATTATTTATATATAGGCAAAATAATAGGACTAGAGATAAATACTAGTCCTATTAAATTATATACTTACTTTTAAATTGCAGTCACTGTTTGAACAACTTGAACAGCTACAGCAGTTGCTGGGATAGTAGCTACATTGCTAACGGTGCAATTTATGTTGTTAGCTACACCCTGAGTAGTGGCAGTGTAGGATACTGTTGATAAGGTAGCATTAACCATAACAGCATTAGACATAGTCCAAAGATAAGTCATGCCAGCCTGAGCAACTATAGAGGCTATTTGGCCAGCGGCACCAGCTACTACAGAAGAATCTGCAGTAATTGTGGGCACTACAGGAGCAGCAACAATAGAAATAGCGTTTTGTGTAGCGTTGGTTGTTGTACCGGCTAAGTTTGTAATAGCGCAGTTAACGTTATTAGTACCTGCAGCACCTGGGGTATAACTCATTGCGGGAGTTCCCTGACCGAAAGTAATAGTGCCTCTCGATGCTGTCCAAACATAAGTGCAGTTAGCTTGTGGAACAACCGTTACTTGCTCACTAACTCCGACAGTTGCTACAGCAGAGCCAGAGATAATGGCTCGTGCAGGAACAGCAACTACAGTACAAATAGCAGGAGTAGCAGCAGGTGCTGCGATTCCGGCAGTGTTAGTAAATACACAAGAGAAGGTAACAGCACCAGCTGTACCGGCAGTCCATACGATTGGATTAGCAGTTACAGCACTTGTAATCGCAGAGGTGCCTCCAGCAATACCCCAGGAATAAGTACCAGGAAGTACGGTAGCTGAAGCAGCCAACCCAGTAGCACCTACACTAGCGTATGTTGGCACAGTGAGAGTAGGAGAAACATCAGATACAACAGCTTGGCCATTAAGGAAAGCTACAACGCCTTTCTTGCCAGTTTCATAATTCTTGAAAGAGTAGAAAGTGTGCTCTGGATACTGTACTAGTTCGAAACTTTCGTATCTAAATCCATTACTTTGTGTAGAGGTTGGGTCAAGCTTTTCTCTTTGTAGCAGTGTTACATATTCAGGGCCACCTAATACGCCAGGACCGCCGATTTTGCTGCGGGCGGGATTACCGTCTGGGTTAGCCTCTTCGAAGGATATTGCATATTCCGAGTCATATACTGGAGAATACGCATCTGGATTTTCATTGACTGTTGGTACATTAATCTTGGTCATAGGAATGCCTTATATATACATTTAATTATAATAAAATGAGCCGACTAATAGCCGACTCATTTTAAGTTATTTATTTGATTTTATTAGTGGGTAACAAAAGGAGCAGAGGACTGTACAGTTGTTCCGTCAGCTAGTGTTAATACTGCTTCGACGAAGAAAGCACCGGTAGCTGCAGTTGCTGTAAAGGTTAGGCCAGTAGCGCCTTGACCAGCAGTAACAGCGGCTACAGCACTAGCAACCTTCCAAGCTAGTGTGGAACCAGCAGGTAAACCAGTTACGCCAGAAGCGCCAGCGGGGGTTGGATAGAATGTTGCGGCTAAACCAGTAACACCAGCAGCGGCACCAGTTGCGCCTAAGACGATAACGCCAACAGGAGACTTGGCATACTGTAGGACAGAGCCAGGAATACCAATCTTGAAAGCTATTACAGTCTTTTTACCAGTTACAAAGTTCTTAATAGAATAGAACTCGTAGCCCTGGTGAGCGGATAATTCAAACTTTTCGTAGCTAAAACCCTGAGCCTGTGTGGTAGAGGGGCCAGTTCTTTGAAGGAAATTGACGTATTCTGGGCCACCGACAACACCGGGTCCGCCGGGCTGGCAATTACCAGGAACACCGTTTGGATTAGCTGCTTCAAAAGATACTGAATATTCGGTTTGAAAAGAGACGTTTAGAGTGTTTGGGGAATCATTTACTACAGGAACTGAGATAATTGACATGGTATTAATACCTTTCATGAGTATTTTGCGCTACATTTAATTATAAAGTTTTATACTTTTAAATTAGTAAAGTTCTTTCCAAGAGGTTATGGTAGGTGTTGCTCCCTCGACTTCAGTGTTTATTAGTTCGACTTTATACGTGGCCCCGGCTGGTATAATACCAGTCAAACTCCCTACCGCAGTAATAAAAGCGGTAGAGTTGATCGTTAGTTTTAAAATGCTTGTAACAATAAAGACACCAAAACTTCCTATATTAATAGTATCTGAAGTTACTGCTATAAATATAGGTTTGCCTATGGTATTTGTATAGACCGTATTCTTAACTCTGCTTGAGGTAACATCATAGATAGTTGTAAATAACGTAGCTCCGCTTATACCAGCAGGACCAGCAGGGCCTATGGGCCCAATAGCGCCGTTTGTACCTTTAGGGCCCATAGGCCCTGCTATGTTACTACTAGAACCGTTAGTTCCGTTAGTTCCGTTAATGCCATTTGTCCCAGCTGGTCCCCGAGCGCCAGCAGCCCCCGCCACACCAGGAACTCCACGAAGTCCTGTATCTCCCTTTAAACCTGGTATACCCTGTGGTCCCGCCGGACCTTGTGGCCCAGGCGTAGTTTCTACGCTACTTATAGCCTCTTCAAGCATTGTCCAGTTATCGTCTAACTCTTGCCAGGTTAAGGCCGTAGAACTAGTACTTCTTTTATTTAAACTCAAAGTCATCGTTAATTACCTATTATAATACTTAATTAGTCATATCTACGGGAAGAAAATAGCATTCTTTTTTGCCTCTACTACAGCCTCTGAAACGGTAATACTACCAAAAGCTACATTTTTAACATCTGCTGCTATATATGGGTTATATTTCTTAAAGTTATTTCCGTGACCGACAAGAAGATGGCATTCGTTCTTACCCATGCATAGAACAATAAGATTTTTGATGTCTAGCTCTAGGTCTGGGTGGATGTGAAAGGGTACTTGATGGTGAACCTGGAGATGTGCAGTATCACCACAACAAGCACACTTAGGGTTAGTTATTAATACCGCTTTCCTAACACTCCCCCACTTTGAAGACCTTGTTACCAGTTTTATATGTTCTCTGATAACCGAGTGCGCTACTTTTAAGGCATGAATTATGGGTGCTACCATATTAATAATCTCCTTATTAATTTAGTTCTTTAGTGTTTCTATTTTTTTCTGACAGAACGATATATACATCAGGAGAAGCCATGTCGAATATTTTAAAACACGCAAAAAGGGAACTTTCTCTTTTGGGCTATGCGCCAGTAGAACTTCTTGAAGAAGGTGATATAAATAAGGTAGCCCAACAGAACATTTTAGAGCTTTTAGAGGTTTTCAGTAAACAAGGGCATTCCGGAATGTCTGCTCCTTATGTCATAGGTATGTTTTTTAAGCTAGCAAGTTTTGAATCTCTCACGCCATTAACCGGGGAAGATAGCGAGTGGGAAAAGGTTGACTTCCAGACATTTCAGAATATTAGGTGTTCTAGAGTATTCAAGAATTTAAACACTGGAGTAGCTTGTGATACGCAAGGTAAAATTTTTGAAGCAGAAGATGGCGCACGATATATAAGCAAAGGCTCTTCTGTTGATATTACCTTTCCGTATGTTCCAAACACTGTTGTTATTAAGATTCCAAAACAAGAGAGTTAAATTAACGTGAGAGTAAACCCAGTCCGAGCGATTGTTGAGATGTTTCTGCCCCATAAAAGGCAGTTTAAGTCTCCATTGAAACAATTGCCTGCTCACCACCCAGCTAAAGCATACACTTATACTTTTATAGGCCATAACGAAAAACCGTTGACTGTAGATTCTCTACTAAGTCTAGGCTTTGTTGGTAAAATAAGAGGAGCCTCTGATTTTATTATACTAGAAGACCTGATGTTATTTAAAGATCTTAACGTTGTAGTTCAGATAGCTAAGTTTTTTAACATACCCAGGATAAGAAAATATACAGGAGAAGAAAAAGGTATTGATTGGGAAGGAAACACCCAGGATATTTATAAATCCTTAATCGCTAAACAATTATTTGGTCAGTTTGATGACGGGCTTTAGTTATCTAGCAGCATCTGGAAAGTGTGCAACATAAGATCGCCACTCAAGTGGGTCAGTCTTTATTATAGGCTCCGCATCAGGCCACCGCCTCTTCATAATAGCGATAGCATATGTAGTCGCATACATAGGATCCTTTATTATTTCGTACTCACCTTTAACAAAAGGTTTTCCTTTAAAAGAAGCATAGTAAAAAGACCACTTGGGGCTCTTAGATATTAAATACTCTCCGTCTGTCCAACCCGGGTGCCTCTTAGCATACCTAAAAGCTGATTCTGGGCTATCTACTTCGGGCGGTATTACTGTTGTAGTAAATCTTCCACCCCGGGACGCCGGTTGTTTGCCAGTAGTTACGTTCTGATTAAACATAGGTTGATTATATATAGACGGTTTTGAATCTTCATAATCTTTTGGAAACTCAAAAAACCTTGTATCAATATTTTTATCTTTGTTTGGGTTTTTTCCACTGATTAGTTTCCATAACCAGCCGTTTCTTCCTGTGTTTAGTTCAACGGCTTCCCAAGTACCTCCGTCAAAATCAACCCTTGTCCCAGGCAAAAGCCGGACTTCAAGTAAACAAGGGCGGATAAATTGAGATGGGTCTAGTCGCTTCATATATTTAATTTATAAAAAAGTCTTCGGGTTATAAATCTAGTGGACGATACATAGTTAGAGGTATTAAAAATGACAACAAGGATTAAGCAACCAGCGCAGGCCGCAATGTATCCTTATGATGAGGGAAGAATAGCAGCAAGCATGGGAGCTTCTGTACATACAAATCCTTATAAATACCCGAATGCTGTTAAAACAGATGCTGTTAAATCAGAAGCCTGGTTACGTGGGTTCGGAGACTTTAGCACTACTGGCGCACCAATTTAGGCAGGCTCTGGTATATCTTCTTCACCCCAAGACCCCGGAGCATACCTAGGTCCAAGTACACCTTTTTTTCTGAAGTGATCTACATATTTTACTGTATCGGGAGGTATATTTTCAAAACCTCTCCTTGCTAAGTGGCCTCTGCCCCAGTTATATGCAGCCAGAGCTTTTCCATAACTACCAAACCTATCTGCCAGCTCTCTTATAGTCTTAGCTACCCAAATAGCAGTTTCTGCGGGATTGTTTACATCTCCCGTGTATCCGCTTATATTAGCGGGCATAACACCAAAAATACCTGCTGCTCCCTTGCTTGATCTAGCGTTTGGATCGCCTTTAGATTCGATGTCTATAAGGTGTAACATAAGTTTTTTTGGTAATGCAAACCGTCTCTCTATATCAGATAAATGTAGTTTGTTATACCAAAAAGCTGGAGTATATTCAGTATTGTAATTTAAAACAACTGGTGGTCTATCTCGATGATGTTTAGGCCGTGGATGTGGTGGTAAAGCGTGAGTAGCCTCTATTATAAGGCTTGGCTTTACAGAAAGCTTTAAAGCTTCGATAATTGGATTTGCAGTAAAAGGGTCGGCATTACCTGGACTATTTAATGTTAAATATGGTAATAGATTTTCTAACGCTTTTATTTGATCTTTATCGTACTCATCACTTGTGCGCCACAAACCTAGTCTATTGATCGCTGGGGTAGGTGGTTGCTGTCGTAACTTTATTCTATCGTGAAGGTCTTCCATCCGTTCTCTGGCCTGTTCTGGAGTTGTTATCTCTTTTTGCCAAGCATACGGATTTTTACGATCCGGGAAAAAAATATCCCATATCTTAAAATCTGGCCAAAGGGCTGGATTTTTAAAACTGCCTTCAGGGGCCGGGATGTCATTTACAGAAACTATTTTAACTAATGACTGGGTTCCTATTTTATAACCATAGGTACTTAAAGTTCTATCTGATTTTTTACCTTCTAGGGCTAGGATTAACTTCTTCTCCAGATCAACATGAATATATCCTACTTTAGTTATAGAAACGGTAAATACTCTAGTAGGGTCTTTAATAGATTGGAATTTAACTATTGCTTTAGCATTTTTTGCTTTGTTTATATTTACCCTATTTTGAACTCTATCAAAATGTAGATTCTGCTTATCCTCAGTATTTTTTGGTGCATTATATGTAGGCGCATCTTTAGGAACTGCACCGCTTTCAAATGCTCTTGAGGTATTAACATTCCCTCTGTCTCGACCTGTTTTAGCTTCAGACAGATCTTTTATAAGTTTATCGTAAAAACAGTCGTCAAGTGGGTCAAAAGGCATAAGATCTTTCAAGTTATAAAAGTTTAAAGCTTGTCTAGAACATCAATGCAATAGCAATACGCCCAATCGGGATTAGTTGTTATTAGCTTATCATAAAATTCTTTATGGCTCTTTAAATAGGTCATAATAACACTCCCAGCATTTTTAAATATCTTCTCTATTTGCTCAAGAGGGAGAACATTTATGTAAGAAGAGATATCTTTTTCTGATAAAGAATCATTTATCGCATCTTCTGCTTCTTTTTCTGTTATCTTTATACGGAAATGGCTTGCATATTCTTTCCAAGTTTCGTTATCTTCTAACTGCATAATCATTAATTCGCTATCTCTGTCTAAGCGTCTTTTGGTAGCTTTTGTAGCAATATTTACAAGAGCGACTGGATTACGCTTTTCTTTAGCAAATTTCAAAAACTCTTCTTGAGCGGAGTCAGAAAAAGCAACAGCTATTCTACCAGCTAACCCAGCATCTCTAGCAGACTTAACTCTGTGAACAAAAGCAGATTCAGAAGGGAATCCTATTAGTTTATCATTTAACATGTCTGAATAATGCTGTCTAGGGGTTTGTCCATGACTGCCACAGGCGGCTTGCATTATATAATATCCACCTAAGTGTGTACCATTAGGACCAGATAAAAGCATTTCATTAATTTGTTTTGTCGGTTTACTTTGGTGTTTGCTGCTTGTTAAATATCCGTATGCACCTTCAGGGCTTTTTGTAGCGTAGGTTACTGGGTCAATATCTTCATAGCCCTTAATACCTCTATCATGACACCACAGTAAAATACCGTCATCTTGTGCTGAAAGGTCTTTAAAAGCTTTCATTAGATCTGGAGTATAGGTATAAATTTCTTTATCGTCAACATCTTTAAACTGATTAGTTGGTGTGTGCAACTGAATGGCTGGCATCCCATCTTTAGTTTCAAAGATATATAATGGTCCGGAACTTAAGTGATTAATAGCTTGGCCAGCACTTTGGGTACACCATCCATTAATCTTACTACCTATAGTCCAAGTTAAAGCACCTATTTTCATAGCTATACTGGGACTTGTTACCTTGTAAACATTATATTTATCTGTTTCTACTATTAGCTCTTTACCTTCACCTTCGGCTGCTTTAAAGACTGCCTTAGCTTCTTTGTTGGTTTTAAACCCTTCTGTGCTTAGATCAGCTACTGCAGCCATTAAAGCTTCTGTAGTTTTAAACGAGTTTAGATCCATTGATAAATGGTGCTCTTCTCTATAAGCTTTGAATTTAGGGTGTTTAAGATCATACCACTTCTTTAAAAACGGCTTTATTTTCGGAAAGTCGTCTTGATAAAATTGCTGGCTGTCCAATGAAGTCGGTTCTTCTATATATAAAGGGTTAGCTAAAACATTATCTCTTAATTTTGATAATAGCCATTTAGAACATTCTCCAGTAGCCCCAGTAGGATCAATATTTGTAATAATTTCTTCGATGTTCCCAGGTAATGCAACAGCAATAGCTGGATTATCTTTCTTAAATTTTGCTACGCTGCTTTGTACTGACTCAACGAGCAGTGAATATCTAATAAATTCTAATAGGGATAGAGATAATATTTTCATAAATTTAATTCCTAAATGATTCTGCAATTACTTTTCCTATTAGGCTTTTACCCTCATATTGAGAAAAGATATTTTTATCAGTCGCTTGTTTAACCTTAGCAGTTGGTTTAACTGCCTTTACCTTGGTTCCATATTTCTTTAAATTTATTATAAGAGCTTGACAAGTTCTTATAGAGTCTTCTTTTCTGCTTGAAACTGTTTCTAAAGCAGCGTTAGCTAATACCGGATCTACGGAAGAAAACATAGTTTTCAATACTTGAATAGCTTTTCTAAGCTTAAATTCTACAGTTTTCTCTCCCTTTAATTGCAATATAGTTTGTGATAGCTGTGAAGAAATAGAGTTAACAGCTTCTTGAGATAGCTTTTCTATTTCGCTTTTCGTATCATTACGTAAAGTACTGAGGTAGATACTTCCGTCTTCGCCAGTAGTTTCTTTATACGAAAAAGAATAAGGAATAGTTATCTTATCCTCGTCATTGTTTGTAAAGTGAGCCAGAAGATCTAACCCGTTTAATTTTGTAGATTCTCCCGATTTCCACTGATTATCGGTTGTTGTAGAAAGATTTATATCTAATCCTAACTTTTTCAATGCTGCAAAGTTTTTTACTATCACTGTACTATTAGTATCTATAAAATCATAATAAATAAGATTTATAAAGGCGCTAGGCGATTCACTGCGTATAGCCTTTATTAAGTGTTGCAAGTCTTCTTTAGTAAGTTCAGTGCTTTTTAAAAAGCTCAGTTTCCGCTCAAGAGATGTAGAATTACCGTCTGCTGACCCAAAGGTAGCTATCTTTTTAGGGGAATACTCATTTGTTATACGCTTTAATTTTCTTAACGCTACGGATGCATTATAAGTTGTACCACTGGAGGTACTACCACGCTCGAAAAGCGCAAAAAACACGCTTTGTAAATCCCTAAGTGCGCTTTGTATATCGCTTTCGGCTCTTTCGTTGGCTTCTGGTATTACATTTTTCCATTTATTGTCATAAAGATTTAGGGCCTTTAAGATTTTCATATCTTCTTCATTATCTAATGAGACCTCTAACCACGCATTTTTGTTTGCTAGTAGTTTTTTAGCAAGCATGAGATAATTTATTAACCCTTGAACTGATTTATTCATACCGACTTCAGTAGAGCCAAGAAAACCTTTTCTAGAAAAAATAGGGTTTCTTAAAATGGATGGCAATAAATTATTATACATTTTTATAATAGTGCTTTTATCCACAGATAGAGTATTTGATAGCGCTAGTTTAAAAATATCGTATATTTTGGTATGTTTTCCAGGTATAGCTGACATGAAATAAGTCCTAAAAGAGATAATCTATGAATTCTTCTGTATGCTTTAATTGTTTTATTTCAGGCTCGGCAGGCAAGTTTTTTAGAGCTAAAACATATACTGTAGCTAAGTTAGGTGAGTTTTTATCTAAAATATCTTGTTCTATAATATCTTTAAACCTAAAAATAACAGACATAAGATAGATAAAAGGAGCGTCCCCAGTGATCTGAGTAAGAGAATGCCAGGCCCTGTCACTACAATATTCAGATACTCCGGGAACAGGTACTTTTCTCTTTTCGCTAACAGAGTCTCCGAAAGAATACCTATTATTGATATAGTTATAGTAAAAAGCTAAGAAGGCTGGATATACATCTAAAGCATAGCTTTTTAAAGAATCGTATCCCATATTTCTTACTTCTTGGTAAAGAACATCAGCTATATTTTTTTGGTTATTTTCTTCTTTTGATATTAAGAGTAATTTCTTAGACCCGAAAGTTGCTGACTCTGATAAATCTAACCTAGGATATATATCTATCAAAAACTCTGCTACAACTTTTTTAGGCTCACTTAATCTATGTACACTAGCTAAATCTATTGTAATAAGAGTAAACTCTCCCATTGGGATTTCATTCAAGCCTTTTTTTAAAACATCGTTAGTATCGCCGGCACCTGGCTCGGTATTTCTTAGAAGAAGTCTGCCCTCATATTGAAGGCTAAAAAACGGCTCTCCATTTCTTCTACAAATAAGAACGTCACTATTAGCAAGATATTTAGGCCCCCACTGATTTACAGCATAGTCACCAGTACCAACACACCAAGGTGATCCTTTAGAAAGATCGTGCCACGCTATGCCAGCATACTTCAAATCATCCGGACCACTGGTAGGTCCAAGAGAGGGTGCTCCTTTAATAAGATAAATCTTATTTTGATCGTCCTGATATACAAGCTTACTATATTCAGACATTGCTGTACTTACAGTTTGCTTTTTAAGAATAGCACCTAAAAGCTTTAACTTTTCTTTATTACTTCCTTGAGCCGAGTCTCCCATGTTTAGAGCTTTTAGTAAGTTAGCTTCTACATCATCGTCAGAAGCATCTTCTGCCTTTACTTCGCCCTGATCTACTAAATCTTTTAATCTCTGAAGGTCTGAAAAGCTATACTTTGTAACATACCACTCCTCATCTGCGTTTTTAAACTGTTTATCTTGTTTAATACTATCTGGAAGAGGGGTTTTAGTTCGTCTGAAAGAATCAAAAGCCTCTAATTTACCTCTTATATCATCTTCATCTGGATTATCAAACTTCAAATCAATTATTGCACTGCCGCTTAAATAGGCTTGTATAGCCCATTTAAAATAGTTAGTGTGTTCCACTTCAGTTAATAACGGAGATACTTTAGTAATAACCTCTATAGCGTCCAGTAATTTTCTGCGACTTTCTGGATCATGATCAACAAAGTCTCTTGTGGACTTATCAATCAGATTAGACATGTTTTTCTTAATGTCTTTAGAAACATCCTCAGATAAATATACCGCTTCTAGGGGCTGCTTAACAAATGAATGCTTTAGTGTATATGACATCTACTGTTTCCAAACTATATAAATTAATTGGTGGAGAGAACACTATGTATGGAATATTATGTAATCCTGATCCCTCTAGTCGAAATGGCGCATGGTTTCTACACACTTGTTTTAGAGACAGCGAAACCTTTCAATATAACCCAAATCCAGCTACTTGGCGCACTTTTAATACAATGGAAGAAGCTAATGCCTGGTTTATAACCTGGTATAAGCAAAGGCAAGATGCTAAACGGTGGATGCCACCCAAAGCCAACTTTAAAGTAATAGAAATACCTGTTAATCCTGTTAATAAAACAGTTACAGGCGGCGAAATTATAAACCAGCCTGTAAACAGCGACTTTAAAACTATTTGTTAAGACGTTCCATAGCAGCTATCATAGTTTTAAGTTCTACTATACCAGAGGCAGAATCGCCCTCTTCAAGGTAGTTTAAAACTAGCTTTAGTCTAAAAACAATGCCCTCTGGTGTAGGTTGAAAGGATTCTTGGAGCTGCTCTTCTTTGTATAAGCGCTCATCAAACGCATCAAATGGGAAAAAGGTCATAATATTCTCTGTTCTGAAATTAATTGTAGATGTATATAATAACAGTAACTTTCCCTGACAACCATTGTGCCATATTCCAGGTAATGAAGACCCAGATATTGCATATGGTTAATAATGAATATGAGTTATTTACTGAAAATAATAATCCCTCAAAATACTATGTCTTTGATACAGAACAAGATGCGCAAACTTGGTTTTTAAGTTGGTATCAACTTCGCCGCAATAACAGAAAGTCTTTACCCCAAGCTATTCCGCTGCCAGGTAAAGATAAATTTAAGGTAATAGAATATAATCCATTAATAAAAGATAATCAATACACAGTAATTAAAATAGCCCCGGACTTTTAACATGACATATGGCGTACTAGTAATATTAGACAAGAGTAAATATCAGGACTATAGAGCTATCTTTCTACACAGAGCTACCTCAGCTAATGATATATTAACACATAATCCCGATATTAATACCTATTTTCAATTTAATACTGAATTAGAGGCTAGGCAATGGTTTGGTGAGTGGTATAGATCTAACAGTCCCATGCTTCATATTCCTCTAAGCGAATATAAATTCATTCCAATACTACCCGGTATTAATACCAGAGGTTACTTACCAGGAACTGACTGTAAAGATGAAATGCGGTATGAGTTTATTGATTAGGTTTGCTTACGTACGTGGCCGCCAGGGTAAATAATCATCAAATTTAGGGCCAATAAGTTTATTACGCTTCATGGCATCTACTAGATCTTGTTTTAGATAGCTATCTAAAGTATCTATATATCTTGATACCCTCGGATCTTCCCAATACTTTTCTGCAACATGAGTAACCCAGTTATCTATTATATAAAACATAAAATCATAGATATGAGCATCTAAAAGCCTGTCTACTGTAAAAGGTATATTTTGACCGGTATCTAATACTAGTTTTATTAGTTGATACTTAGTAATCATTTTAACTGTTTTAGCGCTTATTATTCCAGATAATACATAATCTGAAAAGGGGTAGTTATTTATCATAGCCCTGTCAACAATATACCCTAAGTAATTATCACAACTCGTATTTACCAAGATTTCATATAAGTCGCTAGAAAGCTCTAAGTTACTATGCCCACCATTAGCTATACCCACTAAATTTTTTTCAACTATATCTGGTAATTCAAATTGCATCCACATTAAACCTTCTACAAAGTTTGTTAAGCGTATTGACTTAGCTAAAAAGTTTAATGTCTCCTCTGATATTTTCTCAGTTGGAAAAGGCTTAAGAGTATTAGTAGTCACTGTCGTCTTCCTCCTCCCCTTCTTGACCCCAATAGTCTTGTTCGGTTCTGACTGAATCCCAAGTAATGCCAATCTTTTTAAAAAATTCCTTTGGTATATCCTCTTTTTTATAGCTAGCACTTTTTAATAATCTAATAAAATAAGAGCTTGCCGTATCAGATTGGCTAACTACCTTTAAAAAGTCCTCTGGGTAATCTCCAAAGGGCAATTTGTAATCTATAATAAAAGAATATATCATAGTTTTAAGATTTCCTAAGTCCATGGGAACCATACTGATATGCACAGGAAGCTTTTGTTTTACTAGTTTACAGTATATAACATTTACCGGATAGTCATCAACATAATAGTTATTACATAACCGCTCAAATAACCCCTCAGCATAATAACCCTTATCTGCTAAGTATTTACATAATTCAATACTCTCTCGGGGCTCAAAAGCATTAATCCCATCATCATGTTGATCATCTACAGAAAAACATGGGTAAAGGTTCTTATTTTCTTCAATGTCTTTTAAAACAAACTTTAATAGTTTTTCAGGAATCTCTTTAGTTTCGTCTTTATGAATTGAAGCTAATTTAAATTTCTGATAAATGACTATTATCATAGTTCTAACAAGTGCTCGTAATCTATGTTCTAGTAAATTGTCTAAGAAGATATCTGGTATTTCTATACCGTTTTCCCATATATGCACTATAATGAGCCTATGCAGACTAAAAATTTTATCCGTCTGTATATCATCGTCAGCTTGGTTTTCTATTCGGTGTTGACCCCTTACAAGGCATTCTAATACACCATTAGATAGCTTATCATAGGGGAAAGGCTTTAAACTAGACATCTAAACCCTTACATATCTATAATTCTTAGGCTTGCTTCAATATCACGAAAGATTTCATAGACATCATTAGGGTTTATCCTATAAAATCCCTCTAATTCCTTCCGTAATTTACGTTCAGAATCGGGATATTCGTTTATAAACCTGATAAGAAGCTGATATAATTCCTCTGTAGGAGGCACTTTATGCTTAGAAGTTGCATCTGGGCTGGTATTAGAGCAAGAACTTGCCTTATGTAAAACACGCCAAATTAGCTGTTCTACAGGCGTTTGCTCTAATAATCTAACAAAATTAAGCTTATTTTCTCTCTTATTGTTGCGATTTAGGTCTAATAATCGAACATGCTCTGTGAAAACAGAAACATCATAATTAGCTTTAGCCAAATCATCTGCCATACATAATATTCTAGCCTTTTCAGCCCATTCTAAAGGAAGATAATATTCTGTTTTAAGCCCACTAATACCACCAGTATTAAAAACAACAGAATTTAACATTTTTGCAGATATGTGAGGTGGGTTTTTAGTCAAACCGTGTTGAATATTATAAGTAGAAAACTCTTCTACTATATCATCCGGAACATCTACCCATGTAACGACATAATTTCTACCCGCATTATAACGAACATAGAAGGATAATTCTTTAGGGTCTGACGTGAACCATCTGCCAGGGCCTCTAAGATCAACACCAGACAAAGCTAGCACATCTTTTTTGCTGTCTTCGTGTGCTTCTACATTCCAAGGGATCTCTTCCCCAGGTAAATAAACTTTGCTCTTGTTTTTGGTTACCCTATACAATTTCACGGAGACATGTTCTTTCGGCTATAAAGTTAATTCATGTAGACTACTTAACGTTATCTACTTGAGCATGCCTATGAGGTAATCTAACTTCATTCATATAGTCTCGGTAAACTTTATGGTTATCGTAAATTTGGTATAATAACGCTATTAATAATATTACAGTAGTATGAAACAAGGCTATAAAAATTTTTTGCCTGGCGGAAGAGTAAGGAAATAATTTAGTCCTATCAGTTCTATCAATAAGTAAGTGTGTTAACTCGTCAGAAGTATTTTGAATACTCTTAAAAACGTCTTTACGTTCCCCTACTAAGAAGTCTTGATTTTCCTCTTGAAAAATAAATAGCTGTGCTTGTAAAAGAGATGCTTTTTCCCGAAGAGTAGAAAAAGTTACCATAAAATTGTACCGCCTTATATTTAATTACATTGAAACTTATTAATTTTTTTTTTGCTTTAATGTATTTATATGTCTCCGTAGTTGATGGAGTTAAATTGATGATATAGGGGTGCCCTATATAATATTAACTTTCATAACTATAAAAATGCTTTAAGACTGCTGGATATTTTTTTTCTAGTTCTGTTAACATATTACTATAATATCTTTCGTTTTGATCAGGTCCACGAAATTCTTTCATTGTTTCAATATGTATTTCTCTGATGGCTCGGAATACATAAACATATTCATCCATAAGCTTAAGATTATCGAACCCTTTCTCAGATAATATCCTGTCTAGCATTTCTATAGGTACTTTAAAACCTTTACTTATAAATGTCTCTACCATTACAGATAAAGAATAACGACTTTGTGCTGCATTAATACAACGCATTAAAATTTTATTAGGAATCTCACGCCGCCGTTCTGGGGTTTGGAGATACCAATAAATTATATTACTAGTTGGTGTTTCATCTGGAGATTCTAATATCTTTTTAACTAGCCTAACTGGTATAGCCTTTTTATTATCGGCTAAAAAAATATACATCTCAGATAAATATTGAGGTTCCCAGGTTATATCTGAAATAGCGTCTATAAATTCGTTAGGTATAGCATAACCCTTTGCTGATATAGCTAAAGATAACTTTACTAAATAAGCATCAACCTTTTTAAGGAGTACAACAATATTTGCAGGAAAATTTGCCTTAATATCAAATTCTTTATCTTTTTCTTGGTAGATTGCCATAGTTATCGCCACCCGTGTAAGAAAGGGTGCTTTTCTTCAAACCTTTTAAACACCTCTGTATAATATTGTTTCCACCTATCGTGATCGCCATGTCCCATACCAAGATAAGGACTTCTAGCAATAGATTTTATATAACCTAAAAGCTCCATCTGAGTAGTGAAATAATACCGACTAGGCTCTATTTTATGCGGTAAAGTAAATAAAAGAGTTTCTAAGGGGTCTTCTGGTAATATATAATGTCTTTGTATTAACTCTGTAACCACCCAAATAAAAGGTGATGAGTAACGAGAATAAACGGAGTTTTTATCCAATAGTTTATTTATTATCTTATCTTCTATTGGTACTTTAGAGTGCGTAAGATTATATTTAGTATGCAGAGCTAACTGTTCGGGCGTACATTTTGATATTATTAAATCCAATAAAGCATCTGGTACTACAATTCTATTAGATCTAACCCATCTATAGAGGGACATAAGAGATCTAGGTGACTCATAACCGCCATCGGATAATGTATCGGCTAAGTCAATTAAAAATATTTTCTTTAACTTAAGAGACTCTTGAATTAACGCCATAGAGCGAGAAGGTGATTTTTTCACGCAAGCAAAAATATCCGAAGGAACTAAATCGCTCAGATTCATCTCACGTAATAGTTTTGCAGCTCTAGCCATATAAGTTAATTATCTCTATGGCTTTCTGCCTAAGAAAGTACCAGAAATTTCTGGGGTATTAATTGTAACTTCTTCAAAGCCATACTTTTTAGCTAGCTTTTCATAGTACATAAAATATTTTTTTGATGTAAAGCTAGAATCACGCTCTTTAAAAACTTCTTCCGTATTAAGCAGTACCATACCAATGCCTTCTTCTTTAGCTAGATGGAGTAAGGTATTTAAACCAACTTCAACCCACTCTCTGAACTTGTGGCTTAATACTTTTTTTATGTGCTCTAAACTAGTAAGATTAAGACCTGCCCGAGCCATACCCTCACGCTGGCCACTCCATAGCGCAGGACCAGCCTCGTCGAGATCAGTATGTTTAGTAACATGCCTAAAATGAGGATTGTGTTTAGCCAATTCTGCGAAACCCATATCTTTAAAAGCTTCCCAATACTGCGGATTATCCCCTATTGCTGCTTTAAACTTTTCCCAGGTATCTATCTCTGGATCAACGTATGTTTTTGCCTGGAAAATGGCATTGATAACATCACCCTGAATTTCATCTATTAGTAAGTAATCTTTGTTAATTTCATCTATTCGTAACCAACCAACGGTATCCTGTTCAACAGGATGTCCAGATAGTTTTGAAGACATATATGAATTTTGAAACCAGTTTCTAACTATAGTATCTTTTTCAATTTCTGCTTTTAAGCTGCCTGCTTGATTAATGCGAAGAACACGCTCTGCTATTTTACGGTAGGATACGTCCATAGCATGCGGATTTTTTCCTTCGTTTTCGTCCCAAATACCATAAGACATAGTATAGTCAGAATATTCTTTAGTATATTGTTCAATAGCTTTGTTAATTGTATCGAGGGTTAGATTTGGATTACCGTGTCTAACCTTATCTAAAATAGGTTTAACGCTGGCGCACATACTCTGGGTTTCTGGGTTTTGTGTAGATAATTGTCGCCAGTTTATTTCTGTTATATCATTGTCAATAAAATATTTCTTTATTTTATTTAGAGCAATCTTCATGTTAGAAATAGGTTTAGTACTACCTAAAGCTTCTATCAAAGAATCTATATAGAATAGTTTAAAATGTATATTTCCAGCTAAATTTACTGGTTTAATAAAATAGTGTATTGGTAGTTTCTTCGGTATATGTTTTAACTCTTTCTATAT
>SESF01029088.1_pt1 | contig 21344 bp, 16 predicted proteins | sample 3171521 | NCBI WGS metagenome assembly SESF01 (sample SAMN10866945, study PRJNA518727) | freshwater metagenome | biome: subpolar coniferous forest; feature: holomictic lake; material: water; isolation source: holomictic Lake 227, 6 m and 8 m depth | place: Canada: near Kenora, Ontario | collected...
ATTGTAAACCATTATTAAAACCCCAGAGAAGTATAATAAACCACCAATACTTCTAGTGATATACATTGGAATAATATGGGTAACAGTTTCTAAGAATTGGAATTTTAAGGTTCCTTCTGGAGTAAATTGTTTCCACATTAATGCCTGAGTAAATCCTGCCCAATACATTGGAATAGTATACAGAATAATACCAATTGTACCGATCCAGAAGTGGTTTGTCGCCAATTTTTTAGAATACAAAGGAGTATTATAAATTCTAGGAATTAACCAATAGAGAATGGAGAAAGTTAAGAAGCCATTCCATCCCAATGCACCAACGTGCACGTGTGCAATAGTCCAGTCAGTAAAGTGTGTAATCGCATTTACACTCTTGATACTTAACATGGGTCCTTCAAAAGTTGCCATACCATAACAGGTAATTGCAACTACCATGAATTTTAAAATAGGATCTTCTCTTACTTTATCCCAAGCACCACGTAAAGTGAACAAACCGTTCAGCATACCACCCCAAGATGGAGCAATTAACATGATACTGAAAACAGTACCTAAGCTTTGTGCCCAATCAGGTAATGCGGTATATAATAAGTGGTGAGGTCCAGCCCAAATGTATAAGAAGATCAAAGCCCAGAAGTGTATGATCGATAAACGATAACTGTACACAGGTCTGTTAGCAGCCTTAGGTAAGAAATAATACATAATACCTAAGTAAGGAGTAGTAAGAAAGAATGCCACCGCATTATGTCCATACCACCATTGTACCAACGCATCTTGTACCCCTGCATAAACACTGTAGCTCTTTAACCAACTAAATGGTAATTCAAAAGAGTTAACTACGTGTAGCATGGTAACTGTGATCCATGTGGCTATATAAAACCAGATAGCAACATATAGATGACTTTCTCTGCGTTTAAGGATGGTACCAAACATATTAATACCAAATACGATCCATATCAAAGCAATTAGAATATCAATTGGCCATTCTAATTCGGCATATTCTTTACCAGAAGTATAACCTGCCAATAAAGTAATAGCAGCCAGAACAATAATTAATTGCCAACCCCAGAAATGGATTTTGCCGAGTAAATCACTAAACATGCGCGCTTTACATAAACGCTGTAAGGAATAGTAAACACCCATGAATATTCCATTTCCAACAAAGGCAAAAATCACCGCGTTGGTGTGAACAGGTCTTACCCTACCAAAAGTGGTAAAGGGCAACCCAAAATTGGCAGCCGGAAGATAGATTTGTACGGCTATCAATAGACCGGCAAGCATGCCTACAACGCCCCATAAAATGGTGGCAAAGGCAAATTGCTTTACAATTCGGTTGTCATAATAGAACTTTTCTACTTGCATGAGGATAGTTTGGTTTTGGTTTGGTATTAGCGATGATTAAAAGATTTAAATGGATTCGACTTTTACTTGTTCAGTTTTTTCCTTTGCGGGAACTGAATCGAGTAACATCCGCATGGGCGGACTGATTTCGTCATTGTACTGACCTGTTTTAACACTCCAAAGGAAGGCTACTAAAAATAGCGCGGCTACAGATATACTAGCCAATAGCAGGATAATAATAACCCTCATAGTGGGTGGTGTTGTATTTTAGTAAAAGTAAATGTGCGTGAATGACCAATCCATGACAATACTCAACCCATTAGATGATATTTATCATATATTAAATATAATCAATCAGCGTTTGAACTTTAAATTTAATTATTTAAGGTTCATTTTCCAACTCAAGAAATTACTTGCTCCAAAACTTATTAGGAGAATCGTTAAACTACTAGCCGGCATCAAAATGGCAGCAACCATGGGCGACAAATTGCCACTCACCGCAAAAGACTCTCCAACAATATTGTAAAGTATCGAAACAATAAAGGCTGTCCATACTAAAACCTTATTTGCCTTGCACATGAATAGGAATTGATGAAATCTTGGAAGCATCGAAGCTTCGAGTATCACATCACTTGCTGGCGTAAAAGTTGCCGTGTTTTCGGTAATGGCAATTCCAACATCGGCCTGCTTCAATGCACCTGCATCATTTAATCCATCACCCACCATCATCACTTTTTTACCGGAAGCCTGAATTTTCTTTATAGCTTCTAATTTGTCTTCCGGTCTCTGATGAAATAAGATAGGTGTATCCTTTCCTAATAATTGTTCTAAATATTCTTTTTCTCCTGCATTATCGCCACTTAGAATGGAAATAGGATAACCCAATTTTCTAAGCTTTTTCATCAAAGTAGGAACCTGATCACGATATTGATTTCTAAATCCAAATCTTCCTACTACTTGTCCGTTCAAAGCAACAAATACTGCAGAATCGATTGCACTACCCTGCTCGGTTTTTTGAACAAAAAAAGATGACCCCAATTTCAAATGATCACCTTCTACTGTTCCTTCAATTCCTTTACCTGGAATTTCTTTAAAATCCCTTACACTAATATTTTTAAGATCTGATTGCTTGGTCCATCCAGCAATAGCTTTACTCATCGGATGGGTAGAGTGAGAAGCGAGTACCGCAATTTTTCTTTTGATTGAATCGCTTAAATCTTCACCCTCGTAATTAATATCTTGATACCTACCCGTTGTAAGTGTACCCGTTTTATCAAATACGATATAATTGATCCCTGCAATATCTTCTATGGTTTGCGCATTACGCAGATAAAATTGATTTCTACCTAGACGCCGAAGAATATTTCCATTGGTAAAAGTATTACTCAATAATAATGAACAGGGACAAGCTACAATCAAAACAGCAGTTACTACTTGACCAATTCTGGAAGGATCATAGAACCACCAATACGCAGCTGCTGAAGCTGCAATGGTAAATAAGATCCAAGTAAAATAGCGACTCAATAAATGCACAAATGAGCGCTCGTCATCATTACGATCTTTTTGTAATTCAGATCTATTCCAGAGCTTGGTAAGATAACTTTGTGATACTTCTTTGATCACCATTAATTCAATATTACTTCCAATTTGTTTTCCACCAGCGTAAACAATCTCACCCATTTCTTTTTCAACGGGAACTGATTCGCCAGTTACAAAACTGTAATCAATTAAAGCCTTTCCTCTAGTAAGAATGCCATCGGCAGGAATTAATTCTTGATGATGAATTAATAAAGTGTCGTCTAAAATAATATCAGGTAATGCTACAGATTCTGCTTGGTCATTTTTTATTCTAGTAACTGCAATGGGAAAATAAGCGGTATAATCTCGTTCGAAATTTAATTGCTGATAAGTCTTGTCTTGTAATACCCTTCCAATTAACATGAAGAATACAATGCCAGCCATTGAATCAAAATATCCAGCTCCTGTTCCACTAAATACTTCATATAAACTCCGTGTAAATGCAACAACCACCGCAAGAACAATGGGCGCATCGATATTTAAAAATCCATGCTTCAGGCTTTTCCAAGCACTGATATAAAATTCTGAACTGCTATAAAAGAAAACTGGCAAACTCAGGATAATATTCATGTATCTGAACGTGCCTTGTAAGAACATTTCCTGTGAATCAATTCCCAGATACTCAGGAAAACTAAACAACATAATATTGGCGAAACAAAATCCAGCAACACCCAACTTATAAATTTTCGACATGTTTAAACTCGGTCGCTGCTGCTTTAAGTCCTTAAAACTAATATAAGGCTCATATCCAATCGACGCTAGTAATTCCGCCACCTGACGCATAGAAACATGCCGATGATCAAATACAATATCGGCTTCTTTTCTTTCGAAATTTACCTTCGAACTAAATACATATTCATTCAGTCTATGTAAATTCTCTAATAGCCACAAGCAGCTGCTGCAGTGCATTTGAGGCAGATAGAAATTAACATGCGTCTCTGTTTCGTTGGCAAATATTTTTAAAGCGCTTTGAATTTTTTGATCATCGAGAAAGGCAAATTTATCTTCTCTTATTTTTATTCTTTGATTCGTGCCAGGATTATCACTGATAGTATAATAATCACACATGCCTGTCTTATTCAGAATCTCAAAAACCATTTTGCAACCATCACAACAAAAATGTTTGTCATGTGCATCAATCGTTTTCTCATCGCAGTCTTCGCCACAATGATAACATTGCACTTTCGTTTTTTGCGAAACAGATAATTCTGACATAAATTGAATTTACATTAAATTGCTTAAAAAGAATTGTACTAATATTAAAACAAAAGCAATTAATGATGCGCTTGGGTAGCAATTTTTGGATACAATAAACTTCCCTCTACATGTATCCACTGATATACTTTGCTTTCTAATTGGAACATTTCATTAACGCATTCTTTCCAATCTTTATGCCAGGAAGGCTGAATATTATAGTCTTGCAGCAAATGCCTTAATTTCTGTAGCAGATTTGTTATTACTTGCTGACGCTGATGAATAGATTCTAATGCAGTTGATTGTAAGAAATGACCATCCTCTTTCCCTGTTTTGCCCTTCGTATTTTTTTTAATGGCTGGAAATATGATGCCAGATTCTTTCAGGAAAAAATGCTTGATCTCATCATTTAATTTCATAAAAATTAAATGAATCAATTCAGACAAGGGGATGGATATATCTTTTCCGTATTGACTAGACAATAAGTAGCCTTCGATTTTACGGCACGATTCACTTATAGAAGGATGATATTCCCTCAAGATGAGAGAACATAAGCCTTCTGGGCTTAGTAATTCGTTTGAAACCGTTTCGTTTTGATTGATCAACATCTACCTTTATTTACGTGCAAGATATTCAGGTAGAGATGTTTAGCAAATGACGGTACTCAATAACATGCATGATTTTTGTCATGTTTTTAAGTGTCAGACTGCCCTTTAATCTTGTAGATTAGCCGTTTTGATAAGTTCTTTCTGGCGAAGTATTTTGATCTTTTTACCATCCAATTCCACCATTCCATCTTTCTTAAATTCAGACAGTAATCGGATTGTAGATTCTGTGGCCGTACCAACTAAATTGGCAATTTCTTCGCGCGATAAACGAACACTTAAGGTAATACCATCAGCTTCGTAGCCATAGGTTTCTTTGATGAAGAGTAAGGTCTCAGCCAACCTTTCACGAATTGGCTTCTGTGCAAGATGCGTTAATTTTACCTCTGCCTTATGCAATTCATCGCTCAACAATTTCATCATTTCAAAAGCCAAGCCAGTATCGTTCTTAAGCACACTGATAAACAATTCTTTGGGAATAAAACAAACCTGCGTATCCTCTAAAGCAATAGCACTGGCACTATATCTTTCACCACTCAAAAGTGCTCGATATCCTAAAACATCTCCACCTCGTAATAAACGAATAATCTGTTCTTTACCATCATCTCCAAGATGCGACAATTTTACCTTTCCATCATTGATGCAATAAACGCCAAATGGGTAAGATCCTTCGTTAAAAAGAGTCTGACCCTTCTTGTAAATATTACAAATCTTCTGTTCGTTTATTTCTGAAATGAATTCCTGCTTAGCCTTACAAAACACTGATGTAAAGCGCTGGGCACAAGATTGGCAGGTAGTGGGATCATGAAAGTGGGTCATGAATTATTTTTATTTTTATTAAACCTAGCACTGAAGTTCGACATAAACTTTCAACTTTCTATCACTGTTTATAAAAAACATTGACTTTCCTAAACATTCGTAAATAGCCTGCAAGTTAGTAATTAATTGATTTCAGTGGTCACTCTCCCTTATTTTTACACCCAATATGGCCTATTTTAATTGGAACGATAGCATTAATTTACTCAAGAAAATTAGCTTAAAAAGGTTTTGGAATGCCTGTAAAGTGTTCAGTAGCTACCAGTTAACCAAAATCACAGGTAACCCAATCCATTGGGGCTACCCCATTTCCATTTCCTTCGAACCTACAACCTCCTGTAACCTCAGATGCCCTGAATGCCCCAGCGGTATGCGTGCTTTTACTAGGCCTACAGGGATGCTGCAAGAAGGCTTTTTCAAAAAAACGATCGACGAAATTCATCAGGAATTGCTTTATCTCATCTTCTATTTTCAGGGTGAACCCTTTCTTAACCCCGATTTTCTTGAAATGGTGAAATATGCGCATGAAAAGAAAATCTATACAGCCACGTCCACCAATGCCCATTATTTGACCGACGAAAAAGCGAAAGCTACTGTAGAAAGCGGTCTGGACCGCCTCATCATTTCTATTGATGGTACCAGCCAAGATGTTTATCAGCAATACCGTATTGGTGGGAATCTGGAGAAAGTCATAGAAGGTGCCAAGAATATTGTGAAATGGAAAAAAGCACTGAATAGTAAGACCCCTTTTGTTTTTTTTCAGTTCCTTGTGGTAAAACCCAATGAACACCAAATTGAAGCCATCAAGCAATTAGGTGCCGAAATTGGTGTTGACCAAGTACGGTACAAAACAGCTCAGGTCTACGATTTTGAGAACGACCCCCACCAACTAATCCCTACAATTGATAAATACAGTCGCTATAAACTAGGCAAAGATGGGAAAAGGCAGGTAAAAAGCGGATTGAGTAACCATTGTTGGAGGCTTTGGCATGCCAACGTAATAAGTTGGGATGGCTTAGTGGTACCATGTTGTTTCGATAAAGATGCCATGCACCAATTGGGAAATCTGAATAACCAAAGTTTCAAAGAGATTTGGAATAACGAAAATTACCACCAGTTTCGAAAAGAGTTGAGTACGAGCCGGAAAAACATTGATATCTGTTCAAATTGCAGCGAAGGCTTAAGGGTTTGGGAAGATTAAATGTTAAAATGAGTCTTTTTTTTCAAAAAAAAATTCTGTTTTTAATGTTTTTTTAATGTTTACGCATTAATTTTGCACTTTCATCTTACACCATAAGATAAAAGCCGGACCTCTCTAAGCATGGGCATAGAAAAAGACATACAGCAATATCAGTTCAGAAATGATTTTCAAAGAGCTGAGGTTAATCTCATTTTTACCTGTAATTGGCTAAACGAAAGAATCAAACAAATCATCGATGAAGCCGATATTACCACTCAACAGTATAATATATTGCGCATTCTAAGGGGCAGCAAGAAACCCTTAAGTACCCTTCAAATTCGGGATCGAATGCTCGATAAAATGAGTGATACTAGTAGAATTGTAGACCGACTAATTATAAAAGAATTAGTAGATAAATCTGTCTGCATTACAGATAAAAGACTAGTCGATATCTGCATATCGGAAAAGGGACTTCATTTATTGGAACAGCTGGATAGTCGCAATGGCGATATCGACCACCTGTTGCAAAATCTTACGAATGATGAAGCCCTGCATCTTAGCAGACTACTTGATAAGATCCGTGAAAAAACACAATAAAATGTGCATTAAAGCTGACTGATTCAAATTCCTTCCACATTTTACTTTGCCTAAGAACATAAGTTTAAATTCGTGGGATGAAGCTAATTAATACATTCAGCCTGATCTTTTTGTGCTGTCTTTCCTCAATTTCAGGTAATTCACAGTCACCCATCAATTATGAATTTCGGGCGGTATGGGTTGCTACTGTAGACAATATCGATTGGCCTAGTACGAAAAATATTTCTGTTGCAGACCAAAAAGCAGAATTCATCAAACTGCTCGACATGCACCAACTGAATGGAATGAACGCTGTCATTGTTCAGATTCGCCCTGCTGGAGATGCACTATACCCTTCTCAATATGAACCCTGGAGCGAATTTCTTACTGGAAAACAAGGTGCTCCTCCCATACCCTATTACGATCCTTTAGAATTCATGATCAAAGAAACACATAATCGTGGGATGGAATTTCATGCATGGATGAACCCTTATCGTGCAGTATTTAATATGCAGAAATCTTCCATTGCTGCAACTCATTTAACCAAACTGCATCCTGAATGGTTTTTGGTTTATGGCAATAAAAAATATTTCAATCCTGCTTTGCCAGAAGTACGGCAGCATACTATTCGTGTAGTAAAAGATATTGTGAGTAGATACGATATCGATGCTATCCATATGGACGATTATTTTTATCCTTATCGAATTGCAGGAAAAGAATTTCCTGATCAATCATCCTACTTGAAATATGGGAACGGATTGAATAAAGAAGATTGGCGTAGAAGTAACTGCGATAGTATTATCAAACAATTGTATGAAACTATTCGTTCTACCAATCCCAGAGTGAAATTTGGTATCAGTCCATTCGGCATCTGGCGTAACAAAAGTCAAGACCCAATGGGGAGTGATACAAAGGGGGGACAGACTAATTACGATGATCTCTATGCCGACATTTTATTGTGGTTAGAAAAGGGTTGGGTCGATTATGTTGTGCCACAATTATATTGGGAACGTGGTCATAAACTAGCCGACTATGATGTGTTGCTTAATTGGTGGAATCAGCATGTCTATGGCCGTCAATTGTATATTGGACACGGATTTTATCGTGCGGGAACTAATCCTGCCTGGAGAAATACGAATGAAATTCCTAAACAAATTGCTGCTTTAAGAAATTATAAAACCACAAAAGGAAGTGTGTATTTTAATAGTAAGGTATTTGAAAAAAATCCCTTGGGCTGGAACGATAGCTTAAGAAATAATTATTACTACTACCCTGCATTAGTGCCACCCATGCCATGGATTGATGATGCCATTCCTGTACAACCAACAGTTAAAAAGTTAGGGAATGGAATAATCGAACTCGCCAATTTTGGACCTGAAAAAATAAAAGCGTTTGGTGTTTTTATTCTTGATCAGGACCAGCCGGCAGAACTAGTAAATGCACAATTGGTACAAGTAATTGTTACTGAAAAAACAGCTCGCTTTGATCTTGCAAAAGTGCCTGATGCCAAAGGCAAAAGAATCTGCGTTGCATCGGTTGATCGAAACAATAATGTAAGTCAGTTATTAGAGCTAAAATAATTAATGCCCTTTTCTGACTAATGGAAGATTCATTTTCGGATTAATGATAAATGGCACGTATTCAACTACAGTTGTTGCAGTATCAAGTCCAAATGCTTTTTGATCAGATTGTGAATAATTCTTAATTGCAAAGTAGGAATCCATAATAAATCCTTCTTTGACTGAAAATTCATTTTCAACCGAAAGAAATGTTTCTATAATTACATAAGTTATATCAGCATGAAAAGTACTAGAATCTAGGCTCTCATATTTATTTTCAACTTTAATTTCATGATGTGAGTATAATTCTTGCATCACTTTTTTAAACAACCGATTGATTCTTAGCTGTACTCTGAAACCAAGATTAAAATCCACCCTAATCACTTTGCCAGGTACGATTTCTTTTGTTGTGTACTCCATGGTATATGGATTATCTGAACGATGAATATGTACAAACCAATAAACCTCGGCACGCTTCGGTTTTCGATGTAAGATGCTATGCATGATACGGCGCTCAATCTCACCTTCATAATCTGCCTTAGTGAGGTAAACCAAGTGAGTTGCGTATTTTGGGAAATCTTTGTCCACACTCAAGTCGACAAGTCGATTTACATAATCCGATAGTTTCACAAACTGCAAATATCGATTGGTGATTTTTCTTGCGCGATACCAAATAACCATGATGAAAATCAATCCAAATTCAAAGAATAAAAACATCCAACGTTGCTTAATCTTTGCCACATTTGCAATAAAGAAAGCTATCTCAACTGTAAGAAAGATTAACATAATAAGACTTACAATACCGAAGTTCCATTTTTTTACTCGACGCATATATACAAACATCAATGTGGTGGTCATTAACATCGCAATCACAATAGAAAATCCATAAGCGGCTTCCATATGTGCAGATTCTCTGAAATAAAACATCATTCCCACACAACCAATCCAAAGTATCCAATTTAAACTTGGAATATAAATTTGACCTTTTATATCTGTTGGAAATTTGATTGTAACACGCGGCCAACAATTCAAACTAATTGCTTCATTTATTAATGTAAAAGACCCACTAATTAATGCCTGACTAGCAATAATAGTAGCCAACGTGGCGATAATCACACCTGTCAATAAAAACCAGTGAGGCATTAATTCATAAAATGGATTAAGTCCGTTTAAAGTAGGGCTATGATGCGCTAATAACCACGCGCCTTGCCCCATATAGTTAATAATCAAAGCTGTTTTTACAAAACCCCAACTTAATTGAATATTCTTTCTTCCACAATGTCCTAAATCGCTATATAAAGCTTCCGCTCCTGTTGTACAAAGGAATACAGCACCTAATAACCAAAACCCTTGTGGGTAATTCACCAAAAGGTCATAGGCATAATAAGGATTAATTGCTCTCATGATTCCAGGTGTATGATTAATCTGAATTGCACCCAATACAAGTATCATCATAAACCAAGTAAACATAATTGGCCCAAATGCAAACCCTACCACTTTTGTGCCGAATCGTTGAAAGAAAAACAACAAAGAAATAATTCCAATTACAATACCCACTGTAAGGTTATTTCCGGGTACGATTACCTTTTCCAACCCTGGAATACCACCTAACCCTTCAATGGCAGATGACACTGAAATTGGCGGAGTAATAATTCCATCAGCCAAAAGTGTTGCTGCACCAATAATTGCCGGGATATACCAATATTTTGCATATCTCCTTACTAAAGCATATAATGAAAATATACCACCCTCTCCTCTATTATCTGCTCTAAGCGTAAGGAATACATACTTGAAAGTTGTTTGTAAAGTAAGCGTCCAGATAACGCATGAAATTCCACCATACACTAATTGTTCCGTAATTACCCTTTCACCAATAATAGATCTGAATACATACAATGGTGAAGTACCAATATCCCCATAAATAATTCCTAAAGTAACCAATAAACCAGCTACTGTAACTTTACTTAATTGATTGTGCCCAGACTGTTGTTGAGAAGCCATTAACGATAATTTAAATTCAACGAAAAAAATACGGCAGTAAACTTGAATGATAGGAATGAGAGACGCTGTGACGCCATGGGATTGAAATCATCTATTACAAATCGTTAGAGAGTATAAATGTAGAATGTATAAAGGATTTATACATTTTATTCATTAAAACTTAAGCTGAATTTAATTACGCAAACGTTCGCATATTAGTTATCTGTAATGCTTTGAAGGCCTAAACTATAAGGAACCCCCTTCAACTAGAATAGATTCAAGAATCACTTCTTCTTTTCCATCAAACCCTTTTAAACTTGAATACATTTGTTTAAAAGCCAATTTACCCAATTTGAATCCACTAGTTTCTACATAAGTAATTTGAGGATCGTATAAAGTTGGGATCAATCCATTGCTAATCCCAATTATAGAGATGTCTTCTGGCACTTTCAATTTTAATTCGTGAACTGCATGCATCACGCCCATCAAAATCATATCACCCATACAAAATACCGCTTCGGGTACTCTTTCTTTAAATACTTCTAAGCAAATTTGTTTCGAAGCTTCCACTTGATCAGGAAAAAAGTAAGTGACGATGGAATCAGGTGCATATCGCTCAAAATAACTTTTAAAAGAAGCATATCGCAATTTGGTAATGCTTAAATGCGGATGCCCAAATAGTGCAAGCACGTCTTTCTTACCCTTTTCAATGATTGATCTTGCTGCTATTCGTGCCGCTTCTTCATCGGCCAAACAAACCTTACTGAATCCACCCAATTCTGGAACACGATCAAAAAAGATAACAGGGATGCCAGATTCTTGCAGTTTTTTGTAAGGAGTCATATCATCTGTTTCAGTTGAAATAGATACAAATAAACCCATTATTTTATTTCTTCTAAAGACATTAATATTCGAACATTCTAGTGATAGCTTGTCGAGCGACTGCATGATCATAATAGAATAGCCTTGCTTAACAGCCTCTTCCTCAACCGCCGAAATAAAAAAATCATAAAAATAATTTCTGATAGTCGGCACTAAAATACCTAACACATTGCTTTGTTGCGTTCGTAATTGAACAGCAAAATTATTTGGCTCATACTCTAATGTGGCGGCCAGTTCTTTAACACGCGTTTTTGTTTTTGTAGAAATATCTGGATGATCTTTGAGTGCCCTAGAAACTGTAGAAATACTGATACCTAGAATTTCAGACAATTTCTTTAGCGTATTTTGTTGAAATCCCATGTGCTACAATCGAATTATTTAGTAGAAATTCGACTAGATAAAGGTATATTTTTATGCCTTATAATTGATATTAATATATGAACGTAAAATCTATCCGAATTGGATAATTCTTTCGCTTCCTCCCCGCCAAACACCAAACTTCTTTTCAGTAGCTGCAAAGCGAAATTCAAAAATATTTTTCACCTGTGCTTTTATAAAAAGGCTATTTGCAAAATCACCCAAAAACCAAAATGGGATTTTGTAATGAACAATATCTATCATTTCAACACCACCCTCAATTTCTTTGAAATGATGTTGATGATGCCACATGCTGTAAGGACCAAATCTTTGCTCATCAATAAAATATTGTTTGTCTACCACCTGCTTAATTTCCGTCATCCAGTATAGTGGGATCCCTAAAATAGGCTTTACAATGTATTCAATGATCTGACCAGCATACATTTTCTCGCCATGGTGTTTTGAAATGATATTGAATCCAAGATTCGTTGGGGTAATATTTTTCAAGTTATCGGGACGGCTAAAAAATTCCCATGCTTCCTCTAAACTAATGGGCATGTTCTGAACGGTTTTGATAGAATAAAGTTTCGACATCTACGTTGTTTCAGATAATAACATCGTAAAGACGGTATTGTTTAGCAAATTTGTTCATCTGAGGATAAGATCAGCTGATTGCTTTCATTTATCTTTATAGTATGGCAACCTTGGATCAACAAAAAGCACAATTCAATAAAATCTATTCAGCGCTCAATATCCATCAAAAAACGGCAGTAGATACCATTGAAGGTCCAGTTATGGTCATTGCCGGCCCCGGTACTGGTAAAACACAGATCCTTAGTGCCAGAATTGGAAAGATCTTATTAGAAACCGACACGGCTCCTGAAAACATTCTCTGCCTTACCTATACAGATGCAGGTGCCGTAGCCATGCGTAAGCGCTTATTAGCATTCATTGGTCCGGACGCATACAAAGTAAATATTTATACTTTCCATGCATTCTGTAACGATATTATTCAAGAGAACCTTTCGCTTTTTGAGAAAACATCGCTCGACCCTATTTCTGACTTAGAAAAGATTGACCTCTTTAAACAATTGATCGATAGTTTCGAAAAGGACAATCCACTGAAAAGGTATCGTGGGGATGTTTATTTTGAGATCAATAACCTCCAGCAACTCTTCAGTACGATGAAGAAAGAGGGATGGACACCTGAATTTATAACTGAAAAAATTAACGCCTACTTAATAGACCTAGCTAAAAGGGATGAATTTATTTACAAGCGGGCTTATAAGCAATTCAAAGCAGGCGATCTTAAAGAAAATAAAATACTCGAAGAGCAGGAAAAGATGGCCAAGCTAATAGCGGCTGTGAAAGAGTTCCCGCATTTCCAACAATTAATGCGCAGGAGAAATCGCTATGATTTTGATGATATGATCAATTGGGTGATTAAGGCTTTCGAAGAAAACCCTACGCTCTTATCGCGGTATCAAGAACAATTCCTTTATATACTTGTGGATGAATACCAAGACACCAGTGGAACACAAAATCGTTTGGTTGAACTATTAATTAATTATTGGGAGCAGCCGAACATTTTTGTGGTGGGCGACGACGATCAAAGTATCTATCGATTCCAGGGAGCTAACGTAGAAAATATGATTGGCTTTGCTAAACGTTATCAGGAAGATTTAGTAAAAATCGTACTTACTGATAATTATCGCTCCATACAACCCATTCTAGACATTTCAAAAACGCTGATCGATCGGAATGAGGAAAGATTGATCAATCAAATTGATGGGCTAAGTAAAACATTAACCGCTTCAAATAGTTTATTAGTAGGCATTACAGAAGCTCCAGTGATTTACGAGTATGAGTCTGTTCGCCAGGAAATGATCGCTATCTGTTTACAAGTGCAAGCATTACTTGAATCAGGTGTAGCAGCAGGAAGAATCGGGATCATCTATAAGGAAAATAAATTTGGAGAAGCGCTAGCTCAATTTTTAAAACAACGGAAGATTGCAGTATATAGTAAAAGGAATCTGAATATTCTACATATCCCTCTTGCTAAAAAAATAATCCTGTTCTTAAAATACCTCAGTGCTGAAATGGATACATCATTTGGAGGTGAGGAAATGCTTTTTGAAATGCTGCATTTTGATTGGTTTAATATACCGCCCTTAGAAATTGCAGCTATGAGTTCATTTGTTGCTGATCGAAAATTTGGTGAAAATAAAACCAGTTTAAGAAAACTGATTTTTGAAAAAGCCAATGCACCTGCAGCTAACTTATTTAGTGTACCACCAACAAATGGACTAATACTTGCCAGCCATGCAGTTGAAAAACTTATTGCTGATGTGTCAAACTGTACACTCATTAACCTTTTTGAAAATCTAATTCGTGATACGCAGCTTCTTACCTGGATCATGAATAACGAAGACAAACACTGGCATTTACAGGTGCTAACTGGTCTCTTCGAATTCGTAAAAGAAGAAGCAAGCCGTAACCCCACATTAACCCTTGATCAACTAGTGAACATATTTTCTCTCATGGAGAAAGAAGACCTATCCCTTCCATTAGTGCAAGTTAGTGGCAGTGATAAAGCCGTAAACCTTTTAACGGCTCATGGATCTAAAGGGTTAGAATTTGAACATGTTTTCTTTGCAGGTTGTAATGCTTCGAATTGGGAGAAAAAAAGAAAGCCCGGGGGTGGTTATAGTTTTCCCGATACGCTGTTTCAGTCACAACCTAAACAGTCTGAAGAAGAAGAACTTCGCAGATTATTTTATGTAGCACTGACCAGAGCTGAATTAAAGCTGCATATATCTTACAGTAAATTCCGAAATGATGCAAAACCATTGGAGCCTTCGATGTTTCTTGCAGAGATTCAAGACATACACGCTTTACCTATTCAACAAATAGCATTAGAATCTGCTATACTAAGCGAATTTGCATTAGTACAGTTCGAAGAAGAACAGGCTCCTGAAATCGAAAAAATAGAAGCTGAATTTATAGATCGAATACTAGAAAAATTCGTAATGAATGTGACAGCTCTGAATAATTATTTGAAGTGCCCTCTACAGTTTTATTTTCAAAATCTTGTACGGGTGCCTTCAGGAAAATCTGAAGCAACAGAATTCGGATCAGCAGTACACTTTGCATTGGAAAAACTATTTTCAAAAATGCAGGATAAAGAAAGATTTCCGGAACTAGTTGAATTCATAAACGATTTCGAATGGTATATGCATCGCCATAGGGAAAGTTTTACAAGAGAAGAGTTTAACAGGAGAATGGAATACGGACAAGAAGTACTAACCAACTATTACAACCAATATATCAATAGCTGGAATAAAATAGTAGCGGTAGAAAGAAACATTCGCAACGTAGTAGTTGGGGGTGTGCCAATTAAAGGGAAACTAGATAAATTAGAATTCGATGGAAAATCGGTAAATGTGGTTGACTATAAAACTGGTGATATCGAAAAAGCTAAAAAGAAATTGAACCCACCTCAGGAAGAAGATCCAAATGGGGGAGATTACTGGAGGCAAGCTGTGTTCTATAAAATTTTGGTCGACAACTATGAACAGAAGAATTGGAAAGTTGTGAGCACTGAGTTCGACTTCATTGAACCTGACAAGAAAAAACAGTTCCGAAAGGAGAAAATAGTTATTCAAGACTCAGATATTACAACTGTAACACAACAGATCAAAACTGTATGGAAAAAAATTCAAGATCGTGAATTGTATACCGGTTGCGGAAAGAAAGAATGCAAATGGTGCAATTTTGTAAAAGACAATAAGATGGCCATCGCCTTGCATGATCTGAATGAATCGGATGGTGGGAATGACGAATAATTAACTTTTTAGCTAACTATTCCTGCTTTTAAAACCTGCTTGGGTTCTATATTTGCTGCTGGAAACAAAAATTGTAAAGGGGTATGAAAATTAAAAGTTCCATTTTTATCTTGGTCATTGCTTATCTGTTGATTAGCATGAGCTTTTATTCCTGCGCCAATATCATACCTCCTGGTGGTGGTCCGCGTGATTCCCTGCCTCCCCGTTTAATTGGGGCTTTCCCAAAAGATTCAGCTCTTAATGTGTCTAATCTGAATATTATTTTAAGCTTCGACGAATATGTAACCTTGCAGAATACAAATGAAAATTTGATCATTTCTCCTAACCCAAAGAATCTGCCAATAGTAGATTACAAACTGCGCAATGTAACAGTGAAATTGAGAGATAGCTTGGAGAAGAACACGACCTATTCTTTTGATTTTGGCAACGCGATTAAAGATGTTAATGAAGGCAATGTGGCCAAGAATTTTACATATGTTTTTTCTACGGGAAATAAGATGGACAGCAATACTTATAGTGGCTATGTATTTTTAGCTGAAACAGGTAAAATAGATACAACCCTAATTGCGGTATTGCACAATAATACAAATGATAGTTCCATACAAAAAAATAAACCACGTTATTATACAAGGATCAATAATAAAGGCTATTTCAATTTTATGCATTTACCAACTGGTAAATTTTCTGTCTATGTAATACCAAATGATTTTACAAAAAAATACGACGATAGTACTAAGCTGTTTGCCTTTTTGAACGAGCCCATTTTAATCAATAGCAATAAACGTTCTGACACTTTATACGCCTATCAGCAATTTAAAAAACAAGAATCAAAAGCAACTGCTCCAGCCTCAACTACGCCTAAATCAAAACTCAGCGCTGATGATAAGCGATTGAAATACACAGCCAACCTAGAGTCAGGTGGACAGCAAGATTTATTAACGAATCTCGAACTTAATTTTGCGCGTCCCCTAAGATCATGGGACAGTACTAAGATAGTTTTGTACGACACTTCATTCAAACCAATTAGTGGCTATCAATTATCCCTCGATACCGGCAAGACAAAAATTACGCTGGAATATCCTTGGAAAGAAAAACAGTATTTCAGATTAATAGTCTCCAAAGAAGCTTTTATAGATACAGCAGGTAATAGTTTATCCAAATCAGATACCGCAAAAATAATTACAAAGAGAGATGCTGAATATGGCAGTTTTAGAGTGCGATTCGTAAATCTAGATCTAACAAAGCATCCAGTAGTGCAATTGGTTGTAGAAAATAAGATTGTTGAATCATTTGGAATTACTGGGAAAGATCTGATCCGTAAACGCTTTAAACCGGGCGAATTCGAATTCAGGGTATTATACGATGCCAATCAAAATGGCAAATGGGATCCAGGATCTTTCCGCGAGAAAAAACAACCTGAGACAGTTAAAAGCTTTACTAAGAAATTAATTGTTAGACCCGATCGGGATACCGATCAAAGCTTCCTCTTTTAGCTTTTAATAGGCATTCCGTTTATCAATTTCTATTCTAATGTAGGAATAGCCAATATGTTTGAGCAATTTGTTGATGACCCAATTGAGACGGCTAAACTAATTGAATTTATAAAAACGAATACTCATATATTAAACGATTTTACTTGTAAACTTACCCGCTTTGTACACGATTTAATGTTAGACGACCAGAAGAATTAAATAACCTATTTAATAGGTTCCTTTGACTAACTTTTTAAATAATATCCCCATTCTATCCAAAATTGTGTCTCAAAAGGGTTCACTACTTATCTTTACCCAATGCAATTGCCTTCTGCACTTCTTGAGAACGCCGTACTTCAATTTTCAAAACTTCCGGGTATTGGAAAGAAGACAGCTTTGCGTTTGGTTTTACATTTACTAAAACAAGACGTGCAGGACGTTCAATTTTTTGGCGAAACAATTGCCAAAATGAGAAGAGATATTCAGTTCTGTCAGCGTTGCTTTAATGTAAGCGATGGCCATATCTGTTCTATTTGTTCTAATACCATGCGCAATCAGAAAATGATCTGTGTGGTTGAAAATATTCGTGATGTAATTGCCATTGAAACCACCCAACAATTTAACGGCACATACCATGTGCTAGATGGTATTATTTCTCCTCTTGATGGTGTGGGGCCAGACCAACTAAATATTGAGCCGCTTGTTCAAAGAATTCAAAACGAACATATAGAGGAACTTGTATTTGCGCTTAGTCCGAATATTCAAGGCGATACCACCATTTATTATATCCAAAAGAAAATTGCCCATCTATCCTGCAATATCACCACCATTGCTCGAGGAATTGCTTTTGGGGGCGAATTGGAATATGCTGATGAAATGACACTTGCAAGGAGTATTGCCAATCGTCTGCCTGTTCAGCAATACGTGAAATAACCAACCAAGTAAAACCTTCCTTTTACAATCTTCTCCTACAGAAGGCAACTTTTATTCGCCATACAACGTATCTGCCCTTACATAGGTGTATTAATTGATGGTTTTCTAGCGCTAGATTTAATAAATTTAATTGTGGATCAATTAATTAAAATCAATTACAAACACCTAAAATCAGTTGTATGAAACAGTTTTTTTCCTTGTTATTAGTCCTTTCGTTTTTTGTTCAAGCCAATGCACAGAAAATGTACCAGACTAAATCTGGGCAAATTAAATTCAATGCTAGTTCTCCACTTGAGACAATCAAGGCCGTGAACAATCAGGCTGATAGCAGATGGCTTGAAAGTAATGGACAAATTGTTTTTAGTGTGCTTATAAAGGGATTCAAGTTTGAAAATCAGTTGATGGAAGATCATTTTAATGAGAATTATATGGAATCCGGCAAGTTTCCAAAAGCCGAATTCAAAGGATTCATTAATGATATACAACATGTTGATCTAACCAATTCAGGAGGAAACGAGATCACTGCCGATGGCATACTAACCATTCATGGTGTATCACAGAAAGTGATGGCAACTGGCAGTATAACCGTATTAAGCTCTGGCAAGATCATGCTAAAGAGTGAGATAAAAATAAAGCTGAAGGACTATCGGATATCCGGAACTCTTATCGGATCCAAGATTGCTCCAGACGCTACTATCAGCGTTTATTGCATCTATGAATAATTAAATTATGATCCACAAACCTTCCCACAAAAAATTGATTTTATTTTTCTTGACTTTATTTTTCACTACTACTAAGTCAATAGCACAGCAGCCAGACCTTTTTAAGGAAACAACAGATAGTTCCGCAAAAAAGCAAGTCGATATTGTTAGATCAACCTTTAAAACCACCCGACTCATCAATGGCCATTCCATTGAAAATGTGGGAAGGGGTATTTTAGACTTTCGCATATCTCACCGATTCGGCGCACTCAATCAAGGAGGAAAAAATTTCTTCGGATTAGACAATGCGTTTACCAGACTTGACTTAGATTATGGCATTACCGATAAATTAATGGTGGGTATCAGTAGGGGTACCTATGAAAAAGAATTCACTGGATTTTTAAAATATAAAATACTCAGACAATCTACTGGTAGCAGCAGCAATCCAATATCCGTAAGTTATGTAGCTACAGCATTTTTGAGAACAAGAGAAGTCTTTGATCCAAATGCCAGCGATTTTACGAAGCAACAGTTTTTCTATGCACAACAATTCTTGATAGCAAGAAAGTTCAGTGACTATTTTTCCTTACAGTTGATGCCTACAATGGTTTATTATCAATCAACACCAAGTAAAAGCGATAAGAATTATCAATTCTCTATGGGGCTTGGAATGCGTCAGCGAATTTCTAAAAGAGTCAATATCACTGGTGAATACTACTACCAGTTAAACCCATTTGAGGGAGCAAGTAATTCACTTGCTTTGGGATTTGACATTGAAACGGGTGGGCATGTATTTCAATTACATCTTACCAATACTTATGGTACTACTGAGCGAACATTTATCCATGAAACAACAGGTAAATGGGGCGATGGGGATATTCATTTTGGATTTAATATCTCTAGGGTATTCGTCATTAAAAAATCAAAAGTCATCCAGTAAACCTGTTGATAATTTTAAATAAATTTTTATTTCATGGAAAAGAAAGTAATCATTTCATCACTGTCAATCATTGTTATTGGCATTGTCAGTACTTGGTATATGATTTTTTATAAGCCAACCCATTTTAAAAGAGATGTGGCAGATGAAAGAGGAATCAGTATCACTGCTGATGCCCTTGTAAAAGCCTATCAGGCAAATGAACAAACAGCCAATGTGGCTTTCTTAGACATGCCGATACAAATTACTGGCCAGATCAGCGCAACAAAACCCGATCAAACCGGTCAAACAACCATTACTTTAAAGAGTGATGACGCATTTGCAGGGGTCTTTTGTACCCTAAACACAACTGAACCTCATCTTCAAGTGGGACAACAGATTACTGTTAAAGGAATCTGCACCGGATTCTTATCAGATGTTGTATTGAAAGACGCGATTATCATGAAATAGGTTTCATTTCAAGTCATAACCAGCTACATATCACGATATTCTTGGAAAATCAAGCTCCGCCTGCTATTTTTGCACGATAGCAGGCGGATTTGTTTATTGTTCGGCCTGTATATCCCTAGCTAGGGTGTAATCGAACTAATAAACGTCTTGAAGAGCTCTCTCTCTGCTCCCAGCGTTCATTAGTTCTGATCAATTAATCTTTCTTGGCCATAGTTGCCGGGAAACAAAAGAATTGTATGAACATTAGAGAAGCATTGGCAAAAAGAATATTGGTGATAGATGGTGCCATGGGAACCATGATACAGCGCCATAAACTTACAGAAGAAGATTATAGGGGTGAACGTTTTAAAAACTGGCATTCTGATGTAAAGGGTAATAACGATTTATTATGTATAACTCAGCCTGATATCATCATTGGCATTCATAAACTATACTTAGAAGCGGGAGCTGATATTGTAGAAACCAATACTTTTAGTAGTACAGTAATTGCAATGGCCGATTACGACATGCAATCACTAGCATATGAACTGAATGTTGCAGCTGCTAAATGTGCACGAACTGCAGCAGATGCTTATACAGCTAAGGACACAAGCAAACCTCGATTTGTGGCTGGAGCTATTGGACCACTCAATAAAACATTAAGTCTATCGCCTGATGTAAACAACCCCGGGTTTAGGGCTGTTAGCTTTGATGAAGTGGTTAATGCTTATTACGAACAAGTGGGTGGATTGGTTGATGGAGGAGTTGATGTCCTTTTAGTAGAAACCATTTTCGATACCCTCAATGCGAAGGCAGCAATTTTTGCTATAAAAAAATATTTCAGAGATAAGGGCATTCCTGAGTTACCGGTAATGATTAGCGGAACAATTACTGATGCATCTGGCAGAACACTGAGCGGACAAACCCTTGAGGCATTCTATACATCCGTGATGCATGCCAATCCA
>SESF01023772.1_pt1 | contig 21343 bp, 20 predicted proteins | sample 3171521 | NCBI WGS metagenome assembly SESF01 (sample SAMN10866945, study PRJNA518727) | freshwater metagenome | biome: subpolar coniferous forest; feature: holomictic lake; material: water; isolation source: holomictic Lake 227, 6 m and 8 m depth | place: Canada: near Kenora, Ontario | collected...
AACGGCATGGCGGCCCGGGCCGGTCTGCCGCTCCAGGATATGGAGTTCGTGCAGTTCCACCCCACCGGCATTTATGGCGCCGGCTGTCTGATCACCGAAGGCGTGCGCGGCGAGGGCGGTTACCTCACCAACGCCACCGGCGAGCGCTTCATGGAGCGTTATGCGCCATCGGCCAAGGATCTCGCCTCGCGCGACGTCGTCAGCCGGGCGATGACCGTGGAAATCCGTGAAGGCCGCGGCGTCGGCCCGCACAAGGACCACATCCATCTCCATCTGGAACATCTCGACCCCAAGATCATTCACGAGCGCCTGCCCGGCATCGCCGAAAGCTCGAAGGTGTTCGCCGGTGTCGATGTCACGAAAGAGCCGATCCCGGTCATTCCGACCGCGCACTACAACATGGGCGGCGTGCCGACCAATGTCCGGTGCGAGGTGATCCGGCCGACCAAGGACAACCCCGACGCCACCGTCCCCGGCCTGATGGCGGTGGGCGAGGCGGCCTGCGTGTCGGTCCACGGCGGCAACCGTCTCGGCTCCAACTCGCTGCTCGACCTCGTGGTGTTCGGCCGGGCTGCGGCCATCCGTTGCGCCGAGCTGATCCAGAAGGGCTCATCGGCCAAGGAACTGCCGGCCAATGCCGCCGAGCGCGCCCTCGAGCGTCTCGATCGTCTGCGTCATGCCAAGGGCGGCACCACCGTCGCGGCGCTGCGGATCGAAATGCAGCGGACGATGCAGAACTACGCGCCGGTCTATCGGACCGGTGAGGTGCTCACCCAGGGCACCAAGCTGCTCAAGGACGTCTGGGCCAAGAAGGCCGACCTCAAGGTCGAGGATCGCAGTCTGGTCTGGAACTCCGATCTGGTCGAAGCGATCGAACTCGACAACCTGACCTATCAGGCCGTCGCGACGATGACCTGTGCGCTCAACCGCACCGAAAGCCGGGGCGCCCAGGCCCGCGAGGATTATCCCAACCGCGACGACACGAACTGGCTCAAGCACAGCCTGGCCCAAGTCAACGACAAGGGCGAGGTAACACTGAGCGACCGTCCGGTCCACCTCTACACGCTGACCGACGAGGTCCAGGTGGTTGCTCCGAAGGCGCGCGTCTACTGACGCGCGGTTTCCGGCGCACCCGCGACAGTCATTCCGGGCCGGCCGACGGCCCCCGAAAAGGTTGAGGACGAACGAAGATGGTCGAATTCACCCTGCCCGCCAATTCCACGGTGCGGCCCGGCAAGAAGGTTTCGAACGCCCGCGACGGCAAAAACAAGCGCGTGTTCAAAATCTATCGCTGGAACCCCGAAGACAAGAAGAACCCCAGTCTGGACGAGTTCGAGGTTGATCTCGACAAGTTCGGGCCGATGGTGCTCGACGCCCTCCTTCACATCAAGAACGAGGTCGACAGCACCCTGACCTTCCGCCGCTCCTGCCGTGAAGGCATTTGCGGCTCCTGCGCCATGAACATCGACGGCTTGAACACCCTCGCGTGCACCAAGCCGATCGAGGAGATCAAGGGCGACGTCAAGGTCTATCCGCTGCCGCATATGCCGGTGGTCAAGGATCTGGTCCCCGATCTCAACCTGCTCTATGCCCAGCTGGCCACCATCCAGCCCTGGCTTCAGACCCAGTCGCCCAATCCGCCCAAGGAGCGGTTGCAGTCGCCTGAGGACCGGGCCGTGCTCGATGGCCTCTATGAGTGCATCCTCTGCTTCTGCTGCGCCACCAGCTGCCCGAGCTACTGGTGGAATCCCGAGCGCTATCTCGGCCCGGCGATCCTGCTGCAGGCCTATCGCTGGATTGCCGACTCCCGCGACGAGATGACCGGCGAGCGCCTCGATGCTCTCGAGGATCCGTTCCGGCTCTATCGCTGCCACCAGATCATGAACTGCACCCACACTTGCCCCAAGGGTCTCAACCCGGCGAAGGCGATTGTGGACATCAAGAAACTGATCGTCCGCCGTCGCGGCTGATCGGTCGTGATCGGGCGGGGGCAGGGGGACGCCGTCTCCCTGCCCCTCCCCCGGCTGCGCGGCTTTGGCTCCGCGGCGCCGGCGGCTAACCCGCCGAGGCTTCGATCCGCTCCATGTCGTCGTCCGACAGGCCGAGATGGTGGCCGATCTCGTGGATCAGCACGTGGCGGACGATGTCGGAGAGGGTTTCTCCACTCTCGCACCAATAATCCAGAATCGGCCGGCGATAGAGCAGAATGACGTCGAGGCTGGTCCGGACGTCGTGCAGGCTGCCATGCGCGAGATCGACGCCGCGATAGAGTCCGAGCAGATCGAACTCCGACTCGAGGTCCATCTCCTCGATGGTTTCCTCATCGGGAAAATCCTCGACCCGGATGGCCACGCCGCCGATCGGCGCCAGGAACGCCGCCGGCAGAGCGGTCAGCGCCCGGTCGGCCAGCCCCTCGAGATCGGCCAGCGTCGGCGCGGTGGTGAAGCGCGGCGCGATCACGACGGGACCACGGAGGTGGCGCCGACCACCGCGAGGAAGGCCTCGACGATCAGCGGATCAAAGCGGTGGCCGGCCGCCGCGCGGATTTCAGCCACCGCCCGATCGTGGCTGAGCGCCGGCCGGTAGGGGCGGTCGGAGATCAGGGCATCGAAGGTGTCGGCCACCGCGACGATGCGGGCAGCCAGTGGGATCTCCTGGCCGCGGAGGCCGTCGGGATAGCCGCTGCCGTCGAAGTTCTCGTGGTGGGCGGGGGCGATCAGCGCGCCCAGTTCGAGGTAATTCAGACCATCGACGGTGCGGCAGGCCCGGCTGAGAATCGCGCTGCCGCGCACCGCGTGCTGCTCCATCACGTGCCGCTCCTCGGCCTCGAGCGGGCCGGGCTTCGAAAGGATGCGATCGGCGACCGTGATGTTGCCGACATCGTGCAGCATCGAGGCCAGACCGATCTGGCCCAGGACCGGCTCGTCAAGGGTATCGCGGTGGTGGTTTTCCCGGTACAGCCAGCGGGCGATGCGCTCGGCCAGTTCGCCGAGTCGGCGCGAATCGGCGTGACCCTCCAGATCGACGGCGGCGTCGCTGCCGATGTCGATCTGAGCGGTCTCGGCGAGATCGGCCAGGGTGGCCACCGTCGCCTCCTGGGCCTTCAGCAGCTGCTCGTAAAGATAGATGTTCTCGAAGCCGATCGTGATCTTGTCGCAAAAGAGTTCGATCAGCCGCTGATCGAGCCGGCTCAGGGTCCGGTCCGAACTCATGTAGACGACGTTTTCCCGCCCGTTCAGAGTGTTGATGTACATCGCGCAGTGGGTGTGATCGAAGATGTTGTGGCGCCCGGCCAGACAGCGGCGGATCTCCCCGGCGATCTCGGGCTCGACATGGGCGTCGAGCGGTTCGTTGATCAGCTGTTCATAGCGCCCGGAGCCGGCCAGGACATACAGCCCCTCGCGGTCGGTCCGCCGGATGTCGCCGCGCTGGATGCAGAGGATGGCGTCGGGGCCGGCACCGACCACGGCGCTGAGTTGGGTCAGCACCCCGGCGGCGAACAGCTTCATCGAGCGCGTTTTCGACAGTGAGCTTGAGGCCTCGATGATCTTTTCCAGGCCGCGCCGGTTGGCGTCGATCGTGATCAGGTCTTCATAGGAGCGCAGCGCCGCCACGGTGCAGGTGAAGAGCTGCTGGGCGGTGAGCTGGGTCTTGGCCTTGTAGTCGTTGATGTCGTATTCGAGAATTACGCTGCGCTCGGGGGCCTGCCCGGGCTGGCCGGTACGCAGAATGATGCGGACGTGGCGATTGTTCATCACCTCCCGGATGTGGTGAACCAGCTTGAGCCCGGCGTCGTCGGTTTCCATCACGACATCGAGCAGGATCATCGCGATATCGCGCTCGCGCTCGAGAATGGTGATCGCTTCGGCGGCGGAATAGGCGCTGAGGAACTGCGCCGAGCGGCCCTTGAAGGAAAAATCCGCCAGCACCAGCCGGGTGATGGAATGAACTTCGGGCTCGTCGTCGACCACCAGCATCTTCCAGCGCACCGCGGAGACCACCGGTCTCACGGGCTCGGTCCCGCTGTCATCCTGGAACATCAGATCGTCATCGTCGTCGCTCATGCTGTGACTGTGCTTCCTGTTCCCGATCGGGTTGTGATCGCCCCCTTTTTCGGCCCGCAGCGGTCGCTTGGCAAGTCCGAAACCGCGCTACTGGGTGTCCGACCGCTCGCCGCCGCCGGCCGCCGGCCGGCCCAGCCGCCGGCCGGCCTCCTCATGGATCGCCTCGGTCAGGACGGGATGGCGGGCGGCAAGGTCACGGAAATCGGCGATGTCGAGGATCAGCAGTTGGGTCGGCCGGGTCGCGACCGCAGTGGCGTTGCGCGGCGCGCCGGTTATCAGTGCCAGTTCGCCGAAGAAGCTGCCGTCGCCGAGCCGGGGCGAGGCGTTGGGTAACTGAACCTCGATTTCGCCGCTGACGATGAAATACATGCAGTCGCCCGAGTCGCCCTTGCGTACCACCACCGAGCCGGCGGTTACCTCGCGCGGCCGCAGTCGCTGGGCGACCTCGGCGATCACCGTGGCGCCAACGTCGTGAAACAGCGGCACCTGTGCCACGAGGTCCCAGGTGCGGAGAAAAGCGCGCCGGCGCATCTCCTGGGAAAAGCCGGTGGCCAGAATACCGGCCCAGAGGGCAAAGACCATGATCCCGGCCATCATCACCAACCCGGCCAGCACCCGCCCCGGCCGGGTCGAGGGGACGACGTCGCCATAGCCGGTGGTGGTCAGGGTGGTGATCGTCCACCACAGCGACTTGGCCAGGGTGTCGAACTGGCCCGACGGGGTGCCGCGCTCCAGCAGATGGGCGAGCACCGCCGCGCACAGCAGCACGACGACAAAGGCGAACAGGACCCCGGTCAGCGGCTCGGACTCGATCTGGATCACCCGGCCCAGCACCGCCAGCCCCTGGGAATAGCGCGCGAGCTTGAACACCCAGAGCACGCCGAACAGCTCGGCGTCGGCGGCGCCGACCCCGGCCAGCAGGGCGGCCGGAATCAGCCACGCCCCGGCCAGATCCACCAGTCCGTGACTGGTGAGCAGCCAGTCCAGCCGGGCATGGCGCGGTGGGCGGTCGGCTCGGCCGGGCCAGTCCGGCACCACCCACAGCTGGAGCAGAAATTCGAAGATGAAGCAGCCCAGCGGCACCCGGACCAGCCAGGGCTGTTCGCCGGCATAAAGCGGGTCGCCGGCCAGCACCACGCCGAGCACGCCGAGCACGATGAGCACGACGTTGATGCCGCGGACCCAGCTGGCCTCTCGGGTCGGGGCGTCGGGATGGGTCAGGCGGACGATCAGCGCGCGCAGCCGGTGCTTTCGGGAGGGGTGCGGGTGGGAAGCCATCGCCGCAGAATAGCGCGCTCGCGGGTCCCTGTGCAAATGAGCGCTTTCGAAGGCGTCCGGCCCCTTGCTACTTTCCGGGACCTGCGATCGCCGGAGTTGGTGCCGCCATGCCCGTCCAAGAGAGCCCGCCGCCGTCCCGCCGCTGCGTCCCCGTCTCCTGGGAGGAGCTGCACCGGACCGCCCGCGCGCTGGCCTGGCGACTGATTGACCTTGGCCCCTGGCGCGGCATCGTCGCGATCAGCCGCGGCGGACTGGTGCCGGCGGCGATCATTGCCCGCGAACTTGAGATCCGGCTGGTCGATACCGTCTGTCTCGCCAGCTACGAGCACCAGACCCCGGGCGAACCGCACGTGCTCAAGGCTCTGGAGGGCGATGGCCGGGGCTGGCTGATCATCGACGATCTTGTTGATACCGGCCGCACCGCCGTGGTGGTGCGGCGGATGCTGCCCCAGGCTCATTTCGCGACCATCTACGCCAAGCCGGCTGGCCGGCCGCTGGTCGACACCTTCGTCACCGAGGTCAGCCAGGATACCTGGATCTATTTTCCCTGGGACATCGAGCCCCAGTTCATGACGCCGATCATCGAGCAGCACCGTGGCCGCTGATCGGCGCCGCGATCGGGGCCGCGACAAAGCGCCCCAATCGTGCCGTTGCACCCGGTCTCATACCACTTTAGACACAGATCCGGGACGGCTTGGCATGCAGAGGGGCGATCATGGTCAGCGAGTGGACGCGGTCAGGGGTTTCTCTTGCCGGGGTTCTCGGCGTTTTCTTGATTCTGGCCGCAACCGCCGCCGCCGCGCCGCCCCCGCCGGTCACGGTCGCGCCACCGGCGGCGACCGTGGCCCCGCCAGCGCCAGCGGCCGAGCCGGTGAAGGTCAAGGTCGGGCTTTTTGTCACCCAGCTTTACGATCTCGACATGGCCAAGCGTTCGTTCAGCACCAATTTCTGGGCGTGGTATCTCCATCCCGATAAAATCTACAAGCCGCTGGAGACGGTCGAAATCGTCAATGCGAAAGCAACGACAATAAAATTTACCGGCGTTACCAGTAAGGACGACGTAATTATTGGCGGAGAAAAGAAGCAGGTTTTCTGGGACCAGGGAAAATACGCGGTGACGGCATTCCAGGATTGGGATGTTACCAATTTTCCCTTCGATCGGCAGGTGCTTCATCTTCAGATGGAGGACGGGCAGAATGACTCCAGTCAGACCGCGCTCATTGCCGACGTCGAGAACAGTAAGATCGACAGCTCGGTTTCGGTGCCGGGCTGGATCATCGAATCGTTCAAGATCAAGGCCCGGGATACCGTCTACGAGACCACCTACGGCGATCCGACCCTGCAGGGCACCAGCAGTTATTCCCGGGTCACCGCCTCGATCACGGTCCGGCGCGAGGGCGTGCGCCTGCTCGGCAGCATGTTCATCGGCTTCTTCGTCGCCTTCGCCCTGACCTGCCTGACCTATTTCCTCGATACTGACTGGATGGCCGGCTCCCGGGTCGGGATGTGCGGCGGCGCGATCTTCGCCTCGGTCGGCAACAAATATGTCGTCGACAACTACCTGCCGCCGGTCTCGACCTTTACCCTGGCCGACGCCATCGAAGCCTCAACCTTCATGGCGATTATCTTCTCGATCATGGTCGTGGTGCTGGTCAAGGCGATCAAGGAGAAGCGGCCGGTGCTCGCCGACTGGATCAACCATGGCGGCTTCATGATCAACTGCTTCGGCTATCTCACCTTCAACGGTATCATGATCGCCCGCGCCGCCGCCTGAGTCTGCCGCCTCAGCTCTTGATGGTCAGCCGCTTCAGCCAGCCGCCGCCGCCACTGGCGGCCGGCTTGGCGGCGTCGCCCCCAAGGCGGCCGCTCAGCTGGCGGATCGCCTCGATGGCGCGGGCACGCGGACTGGCCTCTTCGAGCATGCGGCCGGCGGCGGCGGCCTGACTGAAACCGGGCCCGTCCTCGGCGATCACCACGGTGGGGGCGAGGCCGATGGTCTCGGCAAAATCCTTGACCCCGATCTCACCGCGCCGTGCCGCGCCGACCCGGTTGAGCGCCAGCAGCGGCGGCTGGTCGAGCCGGCGCCGGGCGGCAAGAAAGTCGATCAGGTTGCGGCCGTTGCGCACCGAGACCAGATCGGGCAGCGCGGTCACCACCACCTGATCGGCGGTATGCAGGGTCTGGCGCAGCCAGTCGGTCCAGCAGCGGGGCAGATCGAGAACGATGAAGCGGGCCTGACGGCGGAGGGCGGTCAGGGCTTCGTCGAGCGCGGCGGCCGTGACCAGGATTTCGGGCTCGAGGGTCGCCGCCGTCGGCAGCAGGTGCAGCCGCTCCCCATATTTGGCGGTGAAGCGGCCGAGGAACTGGTCGTCGATCCGCTCGGGGTCGGCGAGCACCGCCTGGACGCCGTGACCGGCCTCGAGGTTGAACGCAAGATCGGCGCCGCCGAAGGCCAGGTCGAGATCGAGCAGCACGACATCGGCATCGCCCCGCCGGGCCAGACCCCAGGCGACGTTGCCGGCCAGGGTCGAGGAGCCGCACCCGCCACGAGCACCGATAAAGGCAAAGACCTGACCGCCGGCATAGCGCCCCGCGTCCCGGCACAGGGTCAGCGCCGCCTCGATCAGCGCCACGGGATCGGCCGGCAGCACCAGATAGTCGGCGACACCGCGCCGGATCAGCTCGCGATAGAGCCCGACGTCGTTGACCGCCCCGAGCACGATCAGGTTGGTGCCGGCGATGCAGACCTCGGCCAGCGCCTCCAACTCGGCGAGCAGGCGCTCGGGGCTGGCCCGGGCCTCGAGGATCAACAGCGGCGGTGATGGTTCGCTTGCGTACCGTGCCCGGGCTTCCGACGGCCCGCCCGCCAGCCGGGTCAGCTCCAGCTTGAGCAGGCGGCGGTCGGCGAAGGCCCGCCCGATCAGGGCGTCGGCCGCGGCGGATGAGACGAAGGCATGAACGGTCTGGCGCAGCATGGACTCCCCGCTCACTTGCCGCCGACGTCGCTGGCCCGCAGCTCGTCGTTACGGTTGACGTCGCCCTGGGTCGCCTTGCCCTGATGATAGAGATCGATCGCCCGGGCGGCGCGGGTGCCGTCGGCGGCGCTGGCCGGCGCCGGTCCCAGCAGATCCGCCGGGTGGGCGATCATGGCGGAAAAATTATTCTCGATGGCGCAGCCCAGGTTGGGCGAGACTTCGGCGGTGGGGTTACGGCTGTAGACGATCTCGGGATCGCAGCCCGGCGCGGTGGCCACAAAGTCGGTGAAGCTGAGCGCGATCCCGGGCGGGCTGCCGAGCGCGCTCGAAACCACCAGCGCCTCGGCGGGCAGGCCGCGCCGGGCGGCGAGATCGCGCAGCGCCGTGGCGGCGGAGGCGCCGGCAGAGCGGTTGGGTGCCGTGACCACCGCGACCAGCGGCCCCCGGCCGCCTTCGCGATAGGCGTCAAAAAAGGCAGAGGCCTGGGTATGCTCGGCTTCGGTCAGCGCGCCGCCGCGGCCGGGCAGCGCCAGGGCCAGCCGGGCCGTGACCTCGGAGGCCCGGGCCTTCGGCTGCGGCGGCTCGGGAAACGCCCCCGGCTCGGCCGAGGAGCAGCCGGCCAGCAGCAGCAGGGCCAGCACCATCCCGGCGCCGTTCGCGGGCGCCCGACTGACGGCTTTTGCTGATTGTTTCGAGATCATGATAACTCCGCTCAGCGGATGATATAGCCAACCGGCCGCTCGGACCGGGGTGGCGCCTTGCTGCCGGCGCCGTAGCGGGCATAAAGGCTGTTCAGGAAGTAGCGATCGAGATCGGTTGGCGGTGCGAAGCCATCGGTGGGCGCGGTCATCGCCGCCGCCGCGGCCGGGCGCACGATATACGGAGTGGCGATCACCACCAGCTCGGTTTCGTTGCTGAGGAAGTTGTTGCTGCGGAACAGCGAGCCCAGGATCGGCACATCCTTCAGCCCGGGCAGGCCGCGGACCGTGCTCTGGACATCGTTGCGCAGCAGGCCGCCGAGCATCAGGCTGCCGCCGCTGGGAATCTCGACCGTGGTCTGGGCGCGCCGCACCTCCAGCGCCGGAATCGAGATGCTGTCGAGCACGATCGCACCCTGGGTTGACAACTCGCTGACCTCGGTGCCGATGCGCAGGTTGATCCGGCCGTTGCCCAGCACCACCGGTGTGAAGACCAGACTGACCCCGAACGGCCGGAAGCTGATCGTGACGTTGTTGTTCTGATCGCGTCCGGTCGGCACCGGGAACTCGCCGCCGGCGAGAAAGCTGGCGGGCTCGCCCGAAACCGCGGTCAGGTTGGGCTCGGCCAGCACCTTGATCAGGCCGTTCTCCTCCAGGGCTTCGATGGCGGAACGGAACTGGTTGCCGCCCCAGTTCAGCGCGCCCACCGCGAAGCGGTCGGTGAAGGTGTTGGCAATGGCGCTGATCGGGTTCACCGAGGTGGTGGTGCCGCCGGCCAGCCCGAGCCGGAAGCGCGAGCCGGTATCGCTGAAATCGAGGCCGAGCCGTTTGGTCACGGTGCGCCGGACCTCGGCAACCTTGACCCGGATCACCACCTGCTGGGAGCCGGTGACCTTCAGCATGTTGACCAGACTGTCATCCTTGTCGACGAAGCGCCGGACCAGCTGGCGCACGGTGTCGGCCGCCGCCGCCGAGGGCACGTCGCCGCTGACCACCAGATCCTGTCCCAGTGTCACCACGCGGATATCGGTGCCGGGGACCAGTTGGGTCAGCGCGCCCCGGAGCGCCGAGAGGTCGCGGTCGACGCGGATGTCGAGTTTCAGTACCTGCCGGCCGTTGGCATCGAGGAAAATGGCGTTGGTGTCGCCGACCTTGCTGCCGATCAGATAGACCAGCCGCGGGGTCTTGATCAGGACGTCGGCCACCGTGGGGTCGGCGATTACGACGTCGCGGACATCGACCGGCATCGAGAGCTGCCGGGCCTTGGTGGTGGTCAGCTGGATGCGCTGGCCGGGTCCGCCTTCATCGACGCGGGCGCTGGCCGGCCCCGGCATCTGGGCCGTGCCCGGCCCCGGGATCAGCGTCAGGCCCAGCGCGAGCCCGAGGATCAGGGCTCGGATCGTCCGGCACAAAAGGGGCGCGACGGCTTGATTTCGACGCATGGGCGGGGGATCCGGAGCGGGGTGCGACAAGAACTATTGTCTCTTGAGATCAGAATCAAAGCCGGGGCGAAAGTAAAGCGCCGAACCCGGTCAAGAGCCGTCCGCTCCGGGTCTGGCTCCTGTCTTGCCCCGGGGTGTTGCCGCCCGGCATCAGACCATCAACCCTCTTGGCCGTCCTGATCCTCGCAATAGCGGCGCAGCAGCGCGACATCGGCGATGGTCACGGTATGCCCGTGGGAGCTGACCCCCAGCTCACGCAGCCGGGCCATCGCCCGCGACAGGCTCTCGGGGGTGATCCCGATGTGGCTGGCCAGTGCCGCCTTGGTCATGGCGAGCCCGACCGTGACCGCCCCGCTGCCGGTCGCCGCCAGGGCCAGCAGCTCCGCCGCCAGCCGCTGGCCGGGGGTGCGGCCCTTGAAGCCGCCGACCCGGCCGATCAGGTGGCGTTGCCAGCGCGCCAGCGAGTCCATCATGCTGCGCGCCACCGCCGCGTCCGCGGCGATCAGCGCCAGCACCGGCTTGGCGGGCAGATGAACCAGCCGGCTGCCGGCTTCGGCCTCGGCGTTGACCGGGACCCGGCAGGTGCCGAACATCGCGCCCTCGGCGAAGCTGTGGCCGCGGTCGATGAACTCGATCACGCTCTCCCGGCCGTCCAGGTCGGGCACGAACAGCCGCACCCGTCCGGCCAGCACCACGAAGAAGCGGTCGGCGACGTCGCCGCGCGAGAGAATCAGGGTCCGGCTGTCATAGTCGACGACCCGGGCCTCGGCGGTGAACAGGCGCACAGTCTTGCCGGCAAGCCCCTCGAAGAGCGGGATACGGCATACCGCTGCGAAATCGTCCTCGCCGAGGGTGCTGCGTCCGGTCATGTCACGCCTCCGCCAGGAACGCCCGCAGCCGCTCGGGGGATGAGACCACGATATCGCGCTTGCCCTCGCTGTGCACGCCGAGCGCGCGCAACTGGGCCAGGGCCCGCGACAGGCTTTCGGGGGTCATGCCCAGCATGCCGGCGATGATCCGTCTTTCGCAGGCCAGATGCACGGTCTGCGGGCCGGCGCGCCGCTCGGTCAGGCCGAGCAGGAAGGTGGCCAGCCGCTGGGCGGTGCCCATCAGCTTCAGAAGGGCGATCTGGCGCACCAGCGCATGGAGGCGCGCCGAAAGAAAGCCGAGCATGTGCCGCCGCAACGGCGGCTGCGCTTCCAGGCAGGCCAGAATCGAGGCCGCGGGAATCTGGGCCAGCCGCGCCGCGGTGATGGCCCGCGCCGCGGTCGGATGGCGACCGGTGTCAAAGAGGCCGGCCTCGCCGATCACCTGGGCTGGCCCGGCCAGCTCGATCAGGCAGGATCCGGTGGGGCCGACCGCGGCCATCAGCCCGACCGTGCCCTCGATCACCACCCAGAGAACCTCGGCCGGTTCGTCCTGATCGAACAGGGTCTGGAACGGCGCCGCAACCACCACCCGGGACTCGGCGAACAGCGCGGCCATGGTTTCCCGGCCGAAGGGGGCGAGAAAACCGGCGCTCCGCAAGCGCACCGCGTCGGCGGCGGTCAGAGGTTGGGGATCAAGCGGCGGCGGGGTGGTTCCGGTCATGCCTGAGCGGCCCCCCCGGGTTCAGCCCGGCCGGCCATCGACTCGGGGGCCGGTCAGCATGCCGGTGTGTCCGATCAGAAAGAGCGCGAAGGCCGCGCCCCAGAGACCGATGGCCAGTTCCATGCCCTCAACCGTCAGCCCGGGGGCAAAAATCGGCACACCCACCCGCAGCAGCGCCGCGGCCGTGACCAGCCAGTAGGCGGCGACGGTCAGCGGCGCGGCTTTGAACGGCCGTCCGGTATGGCCAAGGGTGACCCGCGACATGATGCCGATGGTCAGGGTGCCGATGGCGCCCGCGGTCAGGGCGTGGAGGGCGGCGGTGGGCGGAATGACGTCAGGCGCCAGCGCCGCCAGCCCCTTGAGCGCCAGCCCCAGAACCAGCCAGCCATACCCGAGATGGAGCACCCAGAGAATCGGCTCGCCAAGCACGCGGCTGCCGCGCCAGCCGGCCAGCCGGAGGCCATGGACGGCCGCCGCCGTCAGCGCCACCGTTGCGGCGGCCCCACCGGACTCGGCGACCAGATCCACCAGCGCGACCAGCGCCAGCGACAGCAGCGCGGCCTTTTCCAGCATCGGGACCTGCCGCGGCCCCTCGGTCTCGCCGCGGGCGCGCAGCGCATTGCCGGTGAACATCGGGATCACCCGGCCGCCCAGCACGGCGATGTAAAGCATGATCAGGGTGGTGGCCAGCAGCATCCCCTGGTGGCCACCGTCGCGCAGCACGCCGAGGGCCTCCAGGTGAATCAGGAGGTTGGCCGCGGTCAGCGCCGCGAACAGCGCGATGAAGATCAGCTGGCGCCGGTTGCCGGTGGCCAGCACCGGGACCGCCAGCATCCAGGCGAGCACGGGCATGAACGGCAGATCCGCAGCCGCGACCAGCCAAGCCGGCAGTACCGGCGCGGCGATCCAGGCCAGCCGCCCGAGCAGCCACAGCGCACCGGCCAGGGCCAGCGCGGGGCCGCTCCAGGGTTCGGTCTGGGTCCAGTTGGCGGCGGCGGTGAGAATGAAGCCGGCGATCACCGCCGCGGTGTAGCCGAACAGCATCTCATGGCCATGCCAGACCACCGGGGCCAGCGGCCCGCCCCAGGACCCATGACCCAGGTAAAGGCCAAGCCAGATCAGGATGGCGGCAATCGCCTGACAGCCAGCCAGCAAAAAAAACAGACGGAACGGCGACGCCAACAAGCCGCCACTGCGACCGCTCATGTCGCCCTCCAGTACAATGATGATCGGCCATCCGGGAAGCACCGCCTCCCGGATGGCGGGTCCAGACTTACTTCTTGGTCGCGAGGAAGGCGATGATGTTGGCGCGATCGTCGGCATTGGCAACACCGGCGAAGGTCATCTTGGTCGCGGGCACCACGGCCTTCGGGCTGGTCAGCCAGGCGTCGAGCTTGTCTTCGGTCCAGGCATAGCCGAGGGCCTTGACGCCGGCAGAGAAGGCGAAGGTGGCCGAACCGGCGGTGCGGCCGACGACGCCATGCAGACTCGGGCCGACCAGATTCTTGCCGGCATCGGTGCTGTGGCAGGCCTTGCAGAACTTGTTGTAGCTGGCTTCGCCCTTGGCGGCGTCACCGGCGGCGAAGGCGCTGCCGGAAATCAGCAGGCCGGCGGCGACCAGACCGAACATGGAAAACATGCGCATGGACTCACTCCCCTATTATGATGACATCAGCCGATGGCGTTAAGCGGATCGATCGCGCCAGGAAAACGGCACAACCGTATCGATGGGTAACCGACCCGGTACGGCACCGCAAGATATTGGCACACCGCCCTGTTAAGGTCGACGGGGTCTGCGCGCAATGGTCGCGGTCCCCCCGCCCCGACAGCCGCACCGACCGCGCCATACTGCCAGCCGCCGCCGCCTCGGGCCTTGACGTTGGATCAGCCGGGGCTCAGGGCGCGGCGGTGTCGATCACGCCTTCGCGGTCGTGGAAGAAGCCGTTCGAGAGCTTGGCCGGGGCCGCGATGGCCAGCAGCCGGGTCCGTGCCTCGGCCGGCCCGAGCACACCGTCGGCCAAGTCCCGGAACAGCCGGGCCACCGCCACCATGTCGGCGGTATGGGGCGAAAGCCGCAGGCGCCGGATGCCCATGGCCTGCAGCCCGGCGACCTCGCCGGTCAGGCCGACATAGGTGTGGGACAGGGTCTGAAGGCCGTTGACCGAGAGGAAATCCTCGCCGTCGAGGGTGTCGACGGTCAGGCCGTCCGGGTCCTCGTTACAGATATAGCGGCAATTGTCCTTGTGCAGGCCGTGGGCGCGGGCGTGGTAGCAGCGCACCGAGATGGCCAGGGGCAACCGGCCGAACACCTGGACCTCAAGGTCGACTCCGAGCGCGGGCGCCGTCGCCGCCAGTGCCGCCAGCGCGGTGCTGGTCAGTTCGCCGGCCAGACTGACCGAGCGCGCGCCCCGCTTCGCCATCCAGGCCAGGGTCGCCTCGTTATAGACATTGACGAACGGCCCGACCCAATGGGGCCGGCCGCCGAGCAGGGCGACGCAGCCCATGTCGTTGGCCTCGATCAGGAAGTCGCCCGCCGACGTGACCAGCTCGCGCACGGCGTCGCGCTCGCGCTCGGTGGTGGCCAGGATCGGCGAGGCCAGCACGACCTCTTTGCCGGCGCCCTGCAAGCGCTCGACCACCGCCGGGATATGCTCGGCGAAGAAGGGCGTGCGCTTGGAGCACACCACCTCGCCGACGATGACGGTGTCGACCGGCGCCTCGTCGGCGATGCGGAAATAGAAGTCGCGCCAGTCCCCGGGCGCCCAGTTGAACAGCACCGGGCCGAGGGTGAGGTCCGTCCGGACTGCGCTCATCGCCAGGCCCTGCCATAAGCGCCGGCGGTATCCTTGCCGCCCTCGGTGACCCGGTCGAGGGTGGTGGCGTCGTAGGGCAGGCCGCGGTCAAAGCGGTCGAGGGCCAGCCGGCAGGCCGCCACCACCTCGGCGATGTAGGCCTTGCCGCGCTGCCGGCCTTCGATCTTCAGCGCCTTGACCCCGGCCGCCTTGAGATCCGGCAGCAGATGCAGGGCGTTGAGGCTGGTCGGCTCCTCGAAGAGATAGCTCGGCTTGTCGTGGGTCTTGAAGCGGCCCTTGCACAAGGTCGGATAGCCGGCCGGCTCGTCCTCGTCGAAGGTGTTGATGGTGAAGGTGCCAAGGCGCGAGACCAGCTTGCTGCCCCGGGTCTCGTAGCGGACGTGGCTCGCGGGCGAGCAGACACCGTTGCGGTTGGGCGAACGGCCGGTGGCATAAGAGGACAGCGAGCAGCGGCCCTCGGCCATCGGGCACATGCCGCCGAAGACGAAGACCTCGGTCTCGATATCGATCTCGGCATTCAGCTTGGCGATGTCGTTGATCGTCAACACCCTGGGCAGCACGACCCGGCGCACGCCGAAGGCGTCGCGGTAGAGTCCGATCGCCTCGGGATTGGCCGCCGAGGCCTGGACCGAAAGATGAAGCCGCAGCTTGGGCCGGCTGCGCGCGGCATAATCGAGAAGGCCGAGATCGGCCAGGATCACGGCGCTGGCGCCATTGTCGGCGGCATCGTCGACCGCCCGGTGCCAGGCCCCGGCGTTGCCGGCGGTGGGGTAGGTGTTGATGGCCACAAACACCTGCTTGCCCCGGGCGCGGGCATACTCGACGCCCTGGCGCAGCTCGGTGCGCGAGAAGTTGAGACCGGGGAAATTGCGGGCGTTGGTTTCATCGCGGAAACCAACATACACCGAGTCGGCGCCGGCATCGACGGCGGCGCGCAAGGCCGCCAGCGTGCCCGCCGGACAGATCAGCTCAAAGGACGCCATGATGCTACCGTTTGCCTTCTTCCAGGCGGCCGAGCCGGCGCTCGACCTGTTCCAGACGCCTGAGGGCAGGCGCCAACAACACCTCGTGCAAGCCAATGAGTTTTCCCGCCAGCACGGTCAATGGCCGCCGCAACGGCAGGTTGGCCAGCGGTCCCAGCAGCGCACCGAAATCGGCGGCAAGATCGAAGTCCTCACCATCGAGAGAGTTGCGCATTCCAACCACGAGTTCGGTGTCGCCCTCAATCGTCAGATCACGCGAGAAAAACAGGGCGTCGCCATCGATCCGGCCCTCGAAAAGGTCAAGCAGCGCCGCGAAGGCGCCGCGGACCCGGGCGTTGGCGACGGTGCTGCGGTCGACCACCCGCAGGCTTGGCTTACGGCCGACATGAAGCAGGAAGGCCGCGGGCAGATCGCTGGGGTCGACCAGCAGGTCGGACTCGCCGAGTTCGGCCATGCGCTCGAAGGCGCCGGCGTGGCGGCGGGCCAGGGTCGACATCATCAGGTCGAGCACCGGCTGAATCAGGCGGCCGCCGAGGGGTTGCGCCAGCGTCAGCGCCAGCCGTGCGAACACCGTTTCCACCGTCCGTTCGGGCGGCGCCCGGAAGTTTGCCCTGTCGTTCATCGCTGTCGTTCCCTCCGTCAGATCGGCATCACACCTTGCCGGAGACCGGATCCTGGCGCACACCTCCCCCGTGCCGCCTTGATCGGCATCAAGGTTGATGACCCCGAGTGGATGGCAGAATGACTCCGTTGTCAACAGCCGTCTCGCGGGCGCCGGCTGCTTGCCCGTTATGCCCGTCAACAGCACAGGATGACCCGATATGGCTTTGGCCTGGAGTGACGACCTCAAGGTGGACAACGAGGTGATGGACGCTGATCACGAGGCGCTTTTCGGCCTGCTGGCGCGCTTCGAGGGTGCCGAAGGCGAGAGCTGGGTTGCCGTGTTCGACGAACTGGCGCATCATCTCACCGAGCACTTCGAGCGCGAAAACGAACTGATGCGCCGCCATGACTTCTTCGCGTATCACTGCCATCACGGCGAACATGAAAGCGTGCTCGCTGACGTTCGAAAGGCGTTGGCGACGGCGAAGGCCGGCGATCTCGCTCCGGCCCGCAGCTATCTCGATGACGTGATCGGCCCATGGTTTCTCAATCACCGCAACACGATGGACTGGGTGACCGCCCAGTATCTCAAGGGCATCAGCCCGGGCGGCTGAGCCGTGCAGCCGCGGCGGCGCGGTCATGACCGCGCCGCGCATCTGGGTTCTCCCCGACGGCCGTCCGGGCAATGCCAGCCAGTGCCTGGGCGTCGCCGAGGCGCTGGGGCTGCCCTATGAGGTGAAGACGCTCGGCTACACCTGGGCCGTCGTGCTCGACAACCGGCTGCGCGGCGCCTCGCTGCTCGGCATCGATGCTGCGACCCGCGCCACCCTGGTCCCGCCCTGGCCGGATCTGCTGATCACCGCCGGGCGGCGGGCGGCGCCGGTGGCGCGCTATGTCAAGGCGCAAAACGGTGGCCGTACGATGCTGGTGCAGCTGATGCACCCCACCCACCACGCCGATGATTTCGATCTGATCGCCGTGCCACACCATGATCGCCGCCCGGCCGCGCCCAATACCCTGACCGTCACCGGCGCCGCGCACCACGTCACCCCGGCCAAACTCGCCGTCGCCGCCGAACTCTGGCGCGAGCGGCTGGCGGCGATACCGCGTCCGCGGCTGGCTGTGATGATCGGCGGCGCCTTCGGGCGCCGGCCGCTGCCGGTGCCGCTGGCCCTCGACATGGTCGGGCAGGTCTCGGCGGTGGCGAAACGGCTCGGTGGCGGCCTTCTGCTCACCACCAGCCGGCGCACCCCGTCCGAGGTGGTGGCGGCGCTTCCCGCGGCGATCGGCTGTCCGGCCTACAGCCATTTCTGGACCCCCGAGGCCGAGAATCCTTATTTCGGCTTCCTCGCGCTCAGCGATGCCGCCGTGATCACCGGGGATTCGGTCTCGATGCTGTGCGAAGCCACGGTCACCGAGCGCCCGGTCTATATCCTGTCACCGCCCGGGCTCGCCCGCCGCCGTCAGGCCCTGCTCCAGGAGCGGCTGATCGAACTCGGCCATGCCCGCCGCTTTGAGGCCCTTGCCGATGACAGCCAGCCCCTGCTCTGGGGCGAGACCGCGGTGCCGCACCGGCCGCTCAATGCCGCCCACGATATCGCCGCCGCGATTCGCCTGCGGCTGGGCTGGTAGGCCGCGCGGGCGGCGACCGGGACAGGTTTGATCACTGGGCAGTTTCTGCTATCTTGGTTTTCGTCGTCGCGGTCCTGAACGGTTGAGGGCAAGGGGTGGCAGAGCTGGTGCTCCCGACGGTGGAGCCGCCCGGTACCGGCGGCGGCACATCTCCCGAAATCACGCTGGCGGCGCTGGTCGCGCTGGTGGTGTTGGCGTTCGCCGGCGCCGCCGCCTGGGCGATCGGTGAGGCCCATACCACCGCCCTGGCCACCGCCGAGGCCTATAGCGCCCGGTTGGTCCAGGGTTTCGACGAGGCGGTCGGTCGGTTCTTGCGCCAGCAGGAGAAGGCGGCGGTCCGCGTGGCCGGTGAGGTGCTCAAATCCCGCCCCGGCGCGCCGCCGGCCGACCGGCGGCAGCCCGAGCATCCGGTCGGGGAGGCCCCCGGCATGCCCGCGGCGATGGCGGTGGTCGATAGCCGCCGCCGGGTGCTGATGGTCAGCGATGACCGCTTGCGGCCGATGCTGGATCGGGTGATCGCGACCGAGCCCGAGCGCTTCCGTCCGCCGGCCGGTCCGGAGACGACCACCCTGTTCATCCTCCGGCCCGCCGCCGAATCGGCGCTGCCCCCGGCGCCGATCCTGCTCGGCTGGCGCGTGGTCGGGGCCGAGGGCGGTTTTGCCGTGGTGGTGACGGCGGTCGACACTGATCAGTTGCTCACCCAGGTCGGCGGGCCGGTGGCCGACAGCGGCGTCAGCCTCGGCCTGGTCTCGCAGGAGGGACAGGTGCTGTTGCAGGCATCGGGACAGCACCCTGACACGGTGACGGATCTGGTGCGTCAGACCTTGTTGCCCGAACGCCTGCAGGGCGCCGGCTTCGGCAGTTACCGGGCGGTGATCGAGCCCGACGGCCGGGAGGGGCTGGTCACCTTCCGCCGGGTCGGCCGTTTTCCGGTCGCCGTGGTGGCGGTGGTCGAGCAGGCCGAGGTGCTGCGCCCGTGGCGGGCTTTGATCGTGGTCGGCATTCTTGGGGTGTTCGGCTTGTCGACGGTGGTGGTGGTGCTGGCGGTGCTGCAGATCCGGGCGGTGGCGCGGGCGCGCCGGGACCTCGAACACCGGGTGCGGGAGCGCACCCGCGACCAGCAGCGGGCGTCGGAACGGCTGATGGCCGACGAGCGTCTGACCCATCTCGGCCATTGGGAGCATGATCTGGTTACCGGCCAGGGCCAGTGGTCCGACGAGGTCCATCATGTGCTCGGGCTGGTGCCCGGCGAGTCGCGGCTCGGCCTGGAGCAGGTGCTGGCGGCAATCCACCCCGAGGACCGCGACGCCGAATGCACCGCCCGCATCCTGGCCTCGGCCGGGGTCAAGCCCTACGATGTCCGTTTCCGCATCTGCCGTCCCGACGGCAGCATCCGCCACGTTCATGCCCGGGCCGAGGTGCTGCGGGCCGACAATGACGAACCGATCCGGCTGTTCGGCACCATCCTCGACATCACCGAGCGGCAGCGGGTCGAAACCGCGCTGGCCGAGAGCCATGCCGCGCTGATGGCGGTGATCAACGCCAGCCGGGAGGATTCGGTGATGCTGGTCGATGCCGCCGGCATCATCCAGGTGGCCAACGAGCGCGCCGCCCGCAGCTTCGGCCTCGAGAGCGCCGAGGCGCTGTGCGGCCGCCGGCTGCTGGATCTAGTGCCGCCCGAGGCGCGGGCGCGGAGCCAGCTCCGGCTCGACCGCGCGATCTGCGCCCGCCGGTCCCAGCGCTTTGAGCACAGCCGCGGCGACACCATCTTCGACGCCCATCTCTCGCCGGCGCTCGGGCCCGAGGGCCAACTGGTCGGCGTCGCGGTGTTCGAGCGTGACATCACCGCGCGCAAGCAGACCGAATCCGATCTGCGTCTGTTGACCCGGGCCATCGAGCAGAGTCCGCTTTCGGTGATCATCACCAACCGCCTGGGCCTGATCGAGTACGTCAATCCCCATTTCGTCGCCGCCACCGGCTATCGCATCGACGAGGTCGTCGGCAAGGATCCCAGCCTCTTTAAGTCCGGCTACACCTCGTCCACCGAGTATCGCCGGCTGTGGGAGGCGATAACCAGTGGCCAGGTCTGGCAGGGCGAATTCCACAACCGGATGAAAAACGGCGACCTGCACTGGGAATCGGCCTCAATCGCCCCGGTGCGCGATGCCGAGGGCGCGATCACCCACTTTGTCGCGGTCAAGGAGGACATCACCCGGCGCAAGCTGGCCGAGATCGAACTCCTGGCCGCCAAGGAGCGGGCCGAGGCGGCCAACCTCGCCAAGTCCCGGTTCCTGGCCACGGTCAGTCACGAGCTGCGCACGCCGCTCAACGCCATCCTGGGCTTCTCCGAGGTGATCCGGGACCGGGGCGGCGACGCGGGGGCGCTGGAACGCCATGCCACCTATGCCGAGCACATCCACTCCAACGGCACCCATCTGCTCGGGCTGATCAACGACCTGCTCGACCTGGCCAAGATCGAGGCCGGGCGCTTTGAGCTGCACGAAACCATTTTTGACCTCGAGGAGATCGTGTTCGAGGCGCTGGAAGTCGTGCGCAGCCGGGCCGAGGCCGGGCGGCTGCTCCTCGGTACCGAGCTGGAGCCCCACCTGCCGCTGCTGCGCGGCGATGACCGCGCCGCCCGCCACATCCTGATCAACCTGCTCTCCAACGCGGTGAAATTCACCCCCGAGGGCGGCTCGGTGACGGTGGCGGCCGGGATCGATCACCGCGGCCTCTTTGCCCTCTCGGTCGCCGACACCGGCATCGGCATCGCCGCCGCCGATATCCCCAAGGTGCTGGAGCCGTTCGGCCAGGTCGATACCGCGCTGTCGCGGCGGCACGACGGCACCGGCCTCGGGCTGCCCCTCTGCCGCAACCTGATCGAGATGCACGGCGGGCACCTCGACATCGTCAGCTGCCTCGGCGCCGGCACCACGGTCACCGTCCGTTTCCCCGGCGACCGGATTGTCGTCCCGGTCCCGGCCCGGAACTGAGTCGCCGATGCCCGAACAGCCCCCCGACCGCCCCAGCCCCTGGCTGCCGCCAATGCCCCCGACCACCCGCCGGGCCGAGGTCGAGCAGGCGCGCCGGACCCGGCCGGTGCAAACCTACCGCGCCCAGCTGCGGGACGCCGGCGACGACGAGGCAGTGGTCAAAGTCATCGCCGAGGCCCTGCGCAAGCTGTTGCGTCCGAAATGACCGCGATGCCTCTATCTTGGGGTGTGAAAGTTTTTTGACCAACTCGTGAAAAAAGCACTGGACAGTT
>SESF01014398.1_pt1 | contig 21337 bp, 18 predicted proteins | sample 3171521 | NCBI WGS metagenome assembly SESF01 (sample SAMN10866945, study PRJNA518727) | freshwater metagenome | biome: subpolar coniferous forest; feature: holomictic lake; material: water; isolation source: holomictic Lake 227, 6 m and 8 m depth | place: Canada: near Kenora, Ontario | collected...
CCGAACTCGATATCGCGCGGCGTGATCTTGTCGATCACTTCTGTCGCCAGCAACAGATAGAGGTTATCGTCAATTGTGCGGCTTACACTGCCGTGGACAAGGCGGAAACCGATGCTGATGCGGCGTTCCGGGTTAACAGGGATGGAGCTGCTGTGCTTGCTGCCTCAGCAAAAGAGTGTAACGCTTTGCTTATTCATATTTCTACTGATTATGTTTTTAACGGGAACTCCTCTGTTCCTTACCGGGAGAGCGATTATCCGACTCCTCTTGGTGTTTACGGGATTTCGAAATGGGAGGGGGAGGAGCGTATCCGCCAGATTGCTCCCTCTTTTGTGATTATCAGGACTTCATGGCTTTACTCCTCTTATGGCATTAACTTTGTCAAGACCATGCTGCGTCTTGGTGCTGAACGCGAAACCCTCAACGTTGTCTTTGACCAGATTGGTACACCGACCTGGTCTGCCGATCTTGCAGCGGCTATTGTCGCGATTGTCGATCAGTTTGACCGGGATCGCTTGTATCAAGGGCTCTATCATTATTCCAACGAAGGGGTTTGTTCCTGGTATGATTTTGCTCTCGCCATCATGGAGCTGGCGGGACTCTCATGCAGGGTTTTGCCTGTTGAAAGCGCCCGGTATCCCCAGGTTGCGCCGAGGCCGCACTACAGCGTTCTTGACAAGTCGTCAATAAAGCAGGAGTGGGGGCTGGCCATTCCTCACTGGAGGGCATCGCTTGTCGCCATGCTTCGGAAAATGAACTGTTTGGCGACATGACCCGCAGGTGTCGCAGGATTGGAAAAGTCAACTATTAATCATTGATATCTCAATGCATATTCTTGTCACTGGAGGCGCCGGTTTTATCGGGTCACATGTTGTGAGGCATTTTCTGGAAAGTTATCCTTCATATACCATTACCAATCTTGACAAGCTGACCTATGCCGGAAACCTTGCCAATCTCCGCGATGTCGAGAATCATCCCAATTACCGGTTTGTCAAAGGGGATATAACTGATGGTGATTTTTTGCAACGCTTGTTTGAGGAACACCGTTTTGACGGAGTGATCCATCTGGCAGCCGAGTCACATGTTGATCGTTCGATTGCAAACCCGACTGAGTTTGTCGTTACCAATGTGCTTGGGACGGTCAATCTGCTCAATGCGGCCAGGAGTTGCTGGCACTCCGATCCTGTCGGCAAGAAGTTCTACCACATATCCACCGATGAGGTCTATGGTTCGCTGGGGGCTGACGGGCTCTTTACCGAAGAAACTCCTTATGATCCTCATAGTCCCTATTCAGCATCCAAAGCATCCTCCGACCATTTTGTAAGGGCATGGCATGACACCTTCAATCTGCCTGTGGTGATCAGCAACTGTTCGAACAATTACGGTTCCTTCCAGTTTCCTGAAAAGCTCATTCCTCTGTTTATTAACAATATCCGTCACCATAAACCGCTTCCGGTCTATGGCAAGGGAGAGAATGTTCGTGACTGGCTCTGGGTGGTCGATCATGCCAGGGCGATCGATGTTATTTTTCACAATGGGCGAAACGGTGAAACCTACAATATCGGAGGTCATAACGAGTGGAGCAATATCGAGCTGATCCGGCTTTTGTGTCGTATCATGGATGAAAGACTTGGACGCGAAAGCGGGGAGTCCGAAAAACTTGTTACCTATGTTACCGACAGGGCGGGTCATGATCTTCGTTACGCTATCGATTCTTCGAAGCTGCAGCGTGAACTTGGCTGGGTGCCTTCGATTTCATTTGAAAAAGGTCTTGAATTGACGGTGGACTGGTATCTTTCAAATGAGGAGTGGCTCGACAATGTTACTTCGGGCAGTTATCAGCGTTATTATGCAGAGATGTATGGCAATAGATAAACAAAACCACTGAACAGTTTTTTTATGCGCATTCTGGTTATTGGCGGGGCAGGCTATATTGGCAGCCATGTTGCAAGAGCTTTTCTTGATCGCGGATATGAGGTGACGGTGTTTGATAACCTGCAGACCGGACTGAGGGAAAATCTGTTTGAGGACGCTCGGTTTGTGCATGGAGATATCATGCGTCCCGAGCAGTTGCGATCTGTTATGCAGGGAGGGGGGTATGACGGCTGTGTGCATCTTGCCGCCCTAAAAGCTGCCGGTCAGTCTATGCTGAAGCCAGAGGCTTATTCCGAATCCAATATTGCCGGTACAATCAACATCCTCAACCAGGCAGCAGCAGCGGGAATTTCTCCGGTTATCTTTTCCTCTTCGGCAGCAGTCTACGGCAGTCCCCGATATCTGCCGATGGATGAGGATCATCCAAAAGAGCCGGAAAACTTTTACGGCTTTACCAAGCTTGAAATCGAACGATTGCTTGGCTGGTATGACCGGCTGAAAGAGATGCGGTACGGGGCAATCCGTTATTTCAATGCTGCGGGTTACGATGTTCTCGGGCGAGTCAGGGGGCTTGAGCTGAATCCGGAAAATCTTCTGCCGATCGTTATGGAAACTGCTGCGGGTATTCGCTCAAAACTGTTAATATTCGGTGATGATTATCCGACACGTGACGGAAGCTGCATTCGCGACTATGTGCATGTGAGCGACCTTGCGGAAGCGCATGTTCGTGCTTTTGAGTATATTCGGCAGCATGACAAAAGTATAACGGTGAATCTCGGAACAGAGAATGGCATCACTGTTATTGAAATGGTTGAACGAGCCCGGGCCATCACCGGCATGGCTGTTCCTGCTGAAATTTCAGGAAGGCGTGAGGGAGATCCTGCCGAGCTTGTGGCATCGTCATCAAGGGCAAGGGAGCTGCTTGGATGGGTGCCGAAGTACAGCGATATCGATACCCTTGTTTCTTCGACATGGAAGATGTACGAGAAGTATCTGCACAAACCTTAACAAATCAGTTTTTGTCCATGATTATTCCTGTCATTCTCAGTGGTGGTTCGGGGACACGGCTCTGGCCTCTTTCCAGGGCATTGTACCCCAAGCAGTTGCTTTCGCTGGTAGGAGAAAACACCATGCTGCAGGATACAGTGCTTCGCCTGGCTTCTGCCGATGATATAGGTACTGTTTATTGTGTCTGCAATGAGAGCCACCGCTTTCTTGTTGCCGAGCAGCTTCGTCAGATAGCTGCCGATGTTGGCCAGATCATTCTTGAGCCTTCCGGTCGCAATACCGCTCCTGCTGCCGCTGTTGCTGCACTGCTTATTGCCGAAAAGCATCCGGGTGCCATGATGCTTGTTTTGCCTGCCGATCATATTATTCTTGATCCGGTGGCATTGGGTGCTGCTGTTGCTTCCGGAAAGTCTGCCGCAGAAAAAGGAGAGCTGGTCACTTTTGGCATTGTTCCGCTCTCTCCTGAAACCGGATATGGCTATATCAGGGTATCGGGGCAGGGTGCAATGCCGGTCTATCCGGTCGTTGAATTTGTCGAGAAGCCTGACAGGCAAAAAGCGGAACTCTATCTTGCTTCGGGTGACTATTTCTGGAACAGCGGGATTTTTCTTTTCCAGGCAGAAACCTGGCTTCGGGAGCTTGAAACTCACGCGCCGGCAATTCTTGGCGCATGTCGGGAAGCATTGGCAAAAGCGGTTGAAGACCTTGACTTTTTAAGGCTCGATTCTGAATCGTTTTGTGCCTCGCCCTCTGATTCCATTGACTATGCCGTGATGGAAAAAACCGCGAAAGCGGCTCTTGTTCCTCTTGATGCGGGTTGGAATGACGTGGGTGCATGGTCGGCACTCTGGGATGTTCAGGAACGGGACGAATTTGGCAATGTACAAAAGGGTGACGTGTTGCTGCACGATGTCAGCAACAGCTACATCCATGCGACCAGTCGGCTGGTGACCGCCGTGGGGCTTGATGGTTATATTATTGTTGAAACAGCCGATGCTGTGCTTGTTTCATCCAAGGAGCGCGTTCAGGATGTCAAGGAGCTGGTCGAAACGCTGAAAAAGGGAGGGCGGGATGAGGCGCTGACACACCGGAAGGTTTACAGGCCATGGGGCTCCTATGAAACCGTTGATTTTTCGGAACGCTTCAAGGTCAAGCGTATTACGGTCAATCCTGGAGCGGCACTCTCCCTGCAGAAACATAATCACCGGGCAGAACACTGGGTCGTAGTCAGGGGAACGGCGATTGTCACCAATGGCGATAAAAAGATCATACTCAGTGAGGACCAATCAACCTATATTCCTGTTGGCGTATTTCATCGACTTGAAAATACCGGAAAAACTCCTCTTGAACTGATCGAGGTTCAGTCGGGCAGCTATCTGGGTGAGGATGATATCATCCGCGTCGAGGATCGCTATGGTCGTCAGTAAAAGGGTATGGATGAGAGTTCCCTCTATCTCCTTTTTTCCAATTTCTTTGACGGCATGATTAAAAATAGTACATTTCGCTATTATTGTTTAGTCTGTATTAAACCTAAATATCAGTGTGATATGGCTGAAGAAATGAAAACTTCCGGTCAGGGTCAGCAGGATCCCGGAGATGTTGTCAAAGGTGATTTTTCAACTATCCTGGTTGGTGTCGGCACGCTTCTTGACAATACTTTGACCCCCTTAAGCAAGATAGTTGCCCAGGCGCTGGATTCCCTGACGGTGGTTGCAAAGCAGATCCTCGAAGGCGTAAATTCTTCCCTTGGCGATAAAAAGTAAGCATCTGGAGTTTTGTTTTTTTGTGTGCTACTGGATTTGTTTATAGAAGTTTTCAGGCAAGCTTTTCGTTAAATGAAAGGCTTGCCTGTACTGTTTTAATACCGGATTCTTGTATATTGACTGTTTTTTATAATTGCAGGCCCGACGCTTGTGTTTGATTGAATGATTTGGGGAAGAACTATGCACGATAAATTTGTCGAGTATCCAACAAATGTGCCCTACAGTGCCGTAGAGGCAGAAGTTTTGTCATACTGGAATGAACAAGGTATTTTTCGCAAAAGCCTTGAAGAGAAACCTGCCGGCAGGGTCTACTCTTTTTATGAAGGCCCACCGACGGTAAACGGCAAGCCTGGTGTTCACCATGTTTTCAGTCGTACCATAAAGGATGTTGTCTGTCGTTACAAAACCATGCAGGGATACCGGGTACCGCGCAAGGCCGGGTGGGATACGCATGGGCTTCCGGTTGAGATATCGGTGGAGAAAAAGCTTGGACTGAAGAACAAGGCCCAGGTTGAGGAGTATGGAGACGGCCAGTTCAATGCCGAGGCCAGGGCTCTGGTCTATCATCATATTGACGATAACCGTGAAGGGTGGGGAAAGCTTACAGAGAGGATGGGATACTGGGTCGATATGGACCACCCCTATATTACCTGTACCAATAATTATATCGAGTCGGTCTGGTGGGCGCTGAAAACCATTTTCGACAAGGGACTGATTTACAAGGATTATAAGATTGTGCCGCAGGATCCCAAATCCGAGACGGTACTGAGTTCGCATGAGCTGGCCCTTGGCTACAAAGAGGTTACCGATCCGAGCATATATGTCAAGTTCAGGCTCAAGGGATCGGACGAGTCGTTTCTTGTTTGGACAACGACCCCCTGGACACTGATTTCCAATGTGGCGCTTTGTGTAGGCTCGGATATTGACTACGTAAAAGTGCGTCATGGCGATAGCGGAGAGGTGATGATTCTTGCCAAATCTCGTCTGCAGGTGTTGCTTGAGAAGAACGACGAGGGAGAATCACTCTGGAAGGTCATTGCCGAACTGAAAGGGAGCGATCTTGAAGGGGTTGACTATGAACCGCTGTTCACTTATATGCACCCTGAAAAAAAGTGCTGGTACGTTACCTCTGGCTCTTTTGTTTCGACTGAAGATGGTACCGGTATCGTGCATATTGCCCCGGCATTCGGCGCTGATGACTATGAAATTGCCAAAAAGTATGATTTGCCGATGCTTCAGCCGGTTGGCCGGAACGGATGTTTTACCGCTGAGGTGAGTGATTATGATGGGATGTTTTTCAAGGATACCGATCCGCTCATTATCCGCCAGCTCAAGGAAGGAGGCAAAGTTTACCGCAAGGAAAACATAACCCATACCTATCCGTTTTCGTGGCGTTATGATGTGCCGGTGATCTATTATGCAAGGGAGTCCTGGTATATCAGAACCACTGCGATTGCTGAGCGTATGGTGGAACTCAACAAAACCATCAACTGGTGTCCGCCCGAGATTGGTTCAGGGCGTTTCGGCAACTGGCTGGAAGAGAACAAGGACTGGGCGCTTTCACGTGAGCGCTTCTGGGGCTCACCCCTGCCAGTCTGGGTTTCGGAGGATTTTGCCATTGGTGATGATGCTGCCTCGGGAAAAATGTTCGCTGTCGGTTCGGTTGCAGAGTTGCGTGAGGGATTCATTGATATTGATGGAGAGCGCTGTCTGCTCGCAGATGCGCTCGACTGGGAAGTTGTTGAACTCGATCTGCACAAGCCTTTTGTCGACCGTATTTACTTCATCAGGGACGGAAAGCGTTTCAATCGTACTCCAGAGCTGGTTGATGTCTGGTTCGACAGTGGCTCCATGCCCTTTGCCCAGTTGCACTATCCGTTTGAAAACCGCGAAGAGTTCGATGCTACCTTCCCTGCTGATTTCATTGCTGAGGGGGTTGATCAGACCAGAGGGTGGTTCTATACCCTTCATGCCATTTCCACGCTGATTTTCGACAAGCCAGCCTATAAAAACCTCATTGTCAATGGCCATATTCTTGATCGGAATGGTCACAAAATGTCGAAGTCAAAAGGCAATGTGGTCGATCCTTTTGAAACGATGGATCGTTACGGCGCTGATGCGCTTCGCTGGTACCTTATGGTGACCAGCCCTCCCTGGAGGCCGAAATCGTTCAATGCCGACGAGATTGAGGAAGAGCAGCGCAAGTTTTTCCGCGCTTTCATCAACAGCTATAATTTCTTTGTGCTCTATGCCAACGTTGATGGCTTCACTTATGCTGAACCATCCATTTCGTTGCACGAGCGTTCCGAACTCGATCGCTGGGTGCTCTCATCTCTTAATACGCTGGTGAGTGGAGTGCATACCCGTATGGAGCAGTATGATCTGACCGGTGCAGTAAGGTTGCTGAACGATTTTACCGTTGACGATCTTTCAAACTGGTATATCCGCCGGTCACGAAAACGCTTCTGGAAAAGCGAGATGGGCCCCGACAAGATTGCGGCCTACCAGACGCTTTACAGTTGTCTTGAGACACTGGCCAAGCTGCTTGCTCCCTTTACACCATTCCTTGCCGAGAGGATATACCTGAACCTTAATGGTGTCAGCGCACTCGAATCCTGTGAATCTGTGCATCTTGCGACTTTTCCTCTCCTTGACTCTGCTGCTATTGACTTGCCGCTTGAGCATCGCATGAAAAAGGCACAGGTTATTACTTCGCTTGTGCGTACCATGCGTGAAAAGGCTTCGATCAAGGTTCGCCAGCCGCTCTCCCGTATTCTGCTTTCGGTTGACAATGCTGCGGCAAGGGAAGAGTACGCCCAGGTTGCCGATATCATTATGGAAGAGGTTAATGTTCAGAAGATAGAGTATATCGAAGAGGAAGGCTCGGTAATCAGCAAGAAGGTAAAACCAAACTTCAAAACCCTTGGTCCCCGTTTTGGCAAGGATATGAAAGCACTGGCAGAAGCCATCAGGATGATGAGTCATAAACAGATTGCGCTTCTGGAAAAAGAGGGTACACTCTCTCTTGAGCTTGACGACAAGGTGTTTGAGATCATGCGTCAGGATGTGGAGATCATGCACGAAGATATCGAAGGGTGGCTTGTAGCATCCGATGAGGCAAATGGTATCATGGTCGCTCTTGACACCGAAATGACCGAAGAGCTTGAAATGCTTGGACTTTCCCGTGAACTGGTTAGTCGTATACAGTCGCTTCGCAAGGAAAGCGGTTTTGATATTACTGACAGGATTCTGCTTTCAATAGAGGGAACCGCAAAAGTTCTGGATGCGGTAAAAAGAAATGATGCTTATATTAAAGCAGAAACTCTTGCCATCACTCTTCATCTCTCTGAACATGATACTTCATCCCCATCGAAAGGTAAAGAAGAGTTAATAAATGGTGAAATCTGTCGGCTATCTCTTGAAAAATCTGTTCATAAATAGTATTCTCTAACTCTGTGTTTTTACGGTTTTCTGTTGGAATACGCAAATATAATGTATCATGGCGAAAAAAAGCAATAGTCTTTCCAAGAAGGAAAATGAGGTTATCGAGGAACCGATCCTGACTAAAACCTATCTGACAGACGAAGAACTCGAGCATTTCAGGCAGTTATTGCTTAAAAGGCAGGAAGAGGTGCTTCGTGATCTCGATATTCTTCGTTCATCGCTTTCTGACGAGAACGTCGAAGATTCCATCAATTCGAACTACTCCATGCACATGGCCGATCACGGTACTGAAACCATGGCCCGCGAACAGCGTTTCATGTTTATTGCACGGGACGAGAAATACATCGGCTATATCGATCAGGCGCTTGACAGGATCAGAAACAAGACCTACGGTATCTGCATCAAGTCGGGTAAACCCATTCCGAAAAAGAGACTCGAGGCTGTGCCGCATACTTCGGTGAGAATCGAATTCAAGCAGGGCAAGAAGTAGAAACAAAAATACCCTCAATTTCTGTTTGCCGCTGGCAACAAGCATCATGACACACAAAGGGCGTACAGGCAGTACGCCCTTTGTCGTTTAGTGCGGTCGAAATGTGAAGTACTTCTGAAACAAATATTTAAGCCTTTTCGGAATAACCGGATACAAAGAATAAGAGATTCAGAAAGATAGAGGAATTTAAAAAGTTTTTGTCGTTATTGAGCTTCGCTCAGGGGGACTTTTGTTTGACTTTCTGACGAATTGCAGTAATCAGGGCTCATGGAAATTGTTCTGAACTACCGATGATCGGGATACAGGGAGGTCAAGTATTGCTTGAAGCCCGATAGCCGGAGATTACGGAACAGATTTTTGAGAGGATATCAATCTCAAGAGTATTGACAAGAGTCTTGAATTTTATTAATTCTTGAAAATGTCTTAAATGCGGATTAACCCAATGAAAAGTTACAGAACACGTCAATCTTTTTTGAGAAAAAGTCTTGGCGTGGCGATTGTTTATGGCATCGTCACCATGTCTGGCGCAGAGGCCTATGGCGGCGTTACGAGTAATTCCTTTACTGTTGCAGGAGCTGGTACAACAACGATTGATACTGGCCTGGTTGTGAATGGAGGGACGGCACTCAATGGAGGGACGACACTTAACGGGGTGACGATACTCAACGGGGCGGCCCAGACCTTCGGCACTTTTGGCGTGAGTGGCGCAACTACACTGAGCAGTTCACTGGACGTGCTGGGCTTAACGACCCTCAGCGGTGCGACGCAGGTTAATAACCTCTTGGGCGTACTGGGAGCAGCGACTTTCAGCAACACCCTTGACGTGACAGGAGCGACGACGCTGAACAATACCCTGGGAGTGACAGGTCTGACTACCACAACGGGGATCACGAACAATGGCGTCTTGACCAACACTGGAAGCGCTACTGTTGGAGGTACCTTGGGTGTAACCGGTGCGGCGACCCTCAGCGGTGCTGCACAGGTGAATAACACCCTTGGCGTAACTGGCTCGACAACGCTCGGCGGAGCAACTCAGGTAAATAACACCCTTGGCGTAACTGGATCGACGACGCTTGGCGGAGCAACCCAGATCAACAACACCCTTGGCGTTACAGGCCAGACCACAACAGTGGGGATAACGAACAATGGCATTTTAACCAACACCGGCAGCGCTACTGTTGGAGGTACCTTGGGTGTAACCGGTGCGGCGACCCTCAGCGGCGCTACACAGGTGAATAACACCCTGGGCGTAACAGGATATCGACAACGCTCGGCGGAGCAACCCAGATCAACAACACTCTTGGTGTGACAGGTGAGACCACCACAACAGGGATCACGAACAATGGCATCTTGACCAACACTGGTAGTGCTACTGTTGGAGGCACCTTGGGTGTAACCGGTGCGGCGACCCTCAGCGGTGCTACACTGGTAAATAACACCCTTGGCGTGACAGGTCAGACCACCACAGCAGGGATCACCAACAATGGCATCTTGACCAACACAGGCAATGCCACTGTCGGAGGTACCTTTGGCGTAACCGGATCGACGACCCTCAGCGGCGCGACTCAGATCAACAACACTCTTGGTGTTGCAACCGGCAGTTCACAACTGAGTGTGACGTCTGCAGGCACAGCCCTTGGAGTCAACAATGCCGCCGGTCACTTGAATGGTATTGCCTCAACAAGTACGACGACGACGCTTTCAGGGGGTACTCATTCTTCTGCCATTACACTTACCGATGGGTCGGCTAAACTGGATGTTGCCGGAACTTCCGGAACGGCAAAGACGCTTATTGAGGCTTCGACCGATGCGACTACCTCGACAAGCGAGGTTCGAGTAGGTGATACGGGTAGTGCAAATGTGACCGTGAACGATAGCGGTGTGCACCTGAGCAACAATGGAACAGCGGCACGTCTGTCAGGTGTTGCAGACGGTATCAATAGCAATGATGCAGTGAACGTGAAACAGTTGAACAACGTTGCTAAAAATGCCTATAGCGGTATTGCCCAGATTGCTGCTATGACAGCAATACCTGCACCACCTACCGGACGCAATTATGCTGTCGGAGTTGGTTTTGGCAACTATGGAGGGGAAAAGGCTATCGCTATCGGTACAAAGGCTTGTGTGACGAATAATATCATGTTTGGCGCAAGTTTCGGTGCTGGTTTTAGTTCAAACACACCGGTTGCCGGAGCCATGGGCGCTTCGTTTAGCTGGTAAGCAGTACTCTTTTTTGTGCAGGGTTTGCCTCGGGCAAACCCTGCACAAAAACAAATTTTCCTTCTCAGTCGTTTTCTTCCTTGTCGGTCGTTGCATCATTGACCTGAATCGGATAGTCTCCGCTGAAACATGCTGTGCAGTAGCTGCAGCTTTCATTTTCAAAAGAGGGTACGCTGTTCATCAAACCCTGCATGGAAAGGTATTTGAGTGAATCAACGCCAATATAATCCCTGATTTTTTCGATCTCCTCTCCCTTGTTTTCAAGAGAGTCGAACATGTGGGTGAGTAACTGCCGTTTGGTAGGGAAATCCATACCGTAGAAGCAGGGATTGGTGATAGGCGGGGAGCTGATGTGCAGGTGAATTGCCTTTGGATCAGCTTCACGGATCAGTTTAATAAGCATTTTGGCTGTTGTGCCCCGGACAATGGAATCGTCAATGAGAATGATCGGTCTGCCCTGGAGTACTCCACGCACAATGTTGTATTTGGAACGCACCTTGATGTCGCGGCTGTGAATGCCTGGTTGTATGAAGGTTCTGCCCACATAGTGGTTGCGGATAAGGCCATGCTCAAACCTTGCGGGACGCTCCATTTTAAGGCTTTCACGAACAAAACCAAGTGCTGCAGTATTGGAAGAATCAGGTACGCTGACAACGGTCAACTCCTTGTCACCGGGTTGATGCTCGATTGTTGACTCTCTTGCAAGGTTCTTTCCGAGATTTCGCCTGATCTTGTCAACCGAGTGCTTGAAAATAAAACTGTCGGGGCGAGCGAAATAGACATATTCGAAAATGCAGCGAGCCTTGCGGTCAGAAGAGGGAAGAAAGATTGATGTTGGTTTTTCGTTTGCCACCGCCAGGTGGTCGATCAGAAGGATTTCACCGGGTTCGATATCACGGATATATTCTGCCTGGATGATATCGAAAGCGCAGGTTTCACTTGCAACGATATACGCAAGCTCTCCAGTCAGAGGATCAACCTTTTTGCCAAGAGCGAGCGGTCTGAACCCATAGGGATCCCTTGCTGCGATCATCTGGTTATTGGCCAGAATAACTATCGAGTATGCGCCCTGTACCTGTTTCAGCGCCTCATAAATCTGTTGTAAAGGCTCTTTTTCACGGCTTCGGGCTGCAAGGTGGGGGATAATTTCTGTATCAGAAGATGCCTGAAAGATAACACCGGCTTCCGTCAGTTCCCGCCGCAAGGCGCGGGAGTTGGTAAGGTTACCGTTATGGGCTATGGCAAGACTTCCCGAGCGGTAGGTCAGTGAAAAAGGCTGGATATTATTGTTGGACTTGGAGGAACCGGTAGTCGAGTACCGGTTGTGGCCTATTGCGGCATAGCCGCCAAGTGTTTCAAAAATCGATTCATCCCTGAAAACTTCAGCAACAAGCCCCATTCCCTTGTGCTGCTTGAAAAGTGTTTTCTTTTTGGCCTTGTTGTATTCAGCAACAACGATACCTGCGGCTTCCTGTCCTCTGTGCTGAAGTGAGTACAGTCCATAGAAGGTATCTTCCGCGGGAGTTTTTGAATTAAAAACACCGAAAACTCCACACATAAGCGATGAAATGTTAAAGTTGTACAAACCTGTTTACAATTCCGACTTGTCTTTCAACATAACCATTCAAACCGGAAATGTAAAATAATCGTTGCATCTCTCTTTTGATAAAAGGGCGTCAGCCGATACCAAGCCAGAAGAATTTTGTTGCACGGGCACGATTGGGACTCACTTTTCGTTATGAACGATTATATTTCCAGCAAGAGTTGTTCCGTTTTGTGCTTTCAATCAATTACAGAAAAGGGAGTTATGGTATCACCAATAAAAAAGGCTCCGGCACCGCCTGGTGTCGGGATATGGGTTTCAGTAACCCTGCTGTGGGGAACTGTTTTTTATTCGACCTCGATTTTTATGCTCAGGCTCTCTTCTGTCTGGCTTGGTCAGGGTTTTTTCAACCCTTCATGGAGTGAGTTGTACAGGGTGTACGGTATTCATGCCGCAGTGCTGATTGTGTTTGCCCTTGTGGCCATGATGGTCAAGAATCTGTTCGAACCGGGAGGTCAGAAACAGATACAACGGTGGCAGAATATTTCGGAAGGCAAGGGAGAAAAGATCTTCATCTCTTTTGCAGGAAGTATCGCGACCAGTTTTTTCTTTACCGGTCTGACAGCGGCAACCTTTCTGGTCAGTTCAGGAATGCTTGGTGTGACGGTTGATTTTACTATTCCGGTGGTGCTTCTGGCAGCCCTGCTCAATATTGCAGCCGGTCTGGCGGCTTCTCTGATTGTTGGTTTTATTTTTCTGGTTGCCAGGATCGGGATGAAGAAGGTCTGAGGCTGAGGTGTGCTGTCTGGGAGAAAAAAGGCATAAAAAAAAGCGCAGTTTATGATTGCGCTTTTTTTGGGGGTGGAGCTAAGGAGACTCGAACTCCTGACCCTTTGCATGCCATGCAAATGCTCTACCAACTGAGCTATAGCCCCTCTTTTGATGACTAAAAAAAAGAAAAAAAACTTGTTTTTGCAACTTGTTTTGTTGATTCTTTGACTTGAAGCTGAATTAAATGCTAAACAAGCTGTTATGTCATTGTTGTTTGTCGTCAAGGAAGGGTTTTCAGGAATTGGACGGGCACGCTTGCCTGCAGCCATAACCGTTACGGTAAGTTTTTTCGCGCTTGTGCTGCTTGGTCTTTTCAGCACAGTCTCATTGAGTTTTCTGGATGTGATTCAGGAGTTACGAGGCAGGGTAGAAGTTGAGGTTTTTCTTGGCGAAACGATGGGTGAGTCACAGGCTGAGGATGTTGCTGGACAGGTAAGGAAGCTGAAGGGCATTCGAGAAGCCGCCTATGTTTCGAAAGATGACGCTGCAAAAAGGTTTACCCACGATTTTGGAGAAGATATTGTCCGGATTCTTGGCTCAAATCCCTTGCCACGTTCTATAAAGCTTAAGTTTCTTCCTGAGTACGCCCGGCCTGACAGCATCGAGAGGATTGTGCCGAAAATTCGTAAAATCGCTCCTGACGCTGATATTCGTTACAACCAGGTATTTCTTGGTCAGATCGAGGAGAATGCACGTCTCTTTACCTTGCTTACCGGTGGAATAGGAGTCCTGATTTCTCTGGCCACCATTGTACTGGTTGGCTATACCATCCGCCTCGCCATGTTTTCACGGCAGGAAAAAATTCGCACCATGCGTCTGGTGGGAGCTACAGGCTGGTTTATCGGTGCACCCTATGTCATCGAAGGGGCGTTGCAGGGTCTGATTTCCGGTGCACTTGCTGCCGGCGCGATCTATCTGCTCTTCGACCAACTGCTCTTCCGTTACGAGCCAGCCATTTACCAGGTACTGCAGCCTTCTGCACTCCTGATTTATCCTGCCACGGTACTGTTTGGTCTGGTGCTTGGTCTGTTTGGCAGTGCTGTTTCGGTAAGCAAATACCTTCGGGTTGTCTCGAAACGGTAGCCCTTTTTACGCTCCGAGGCTGTAGAGCAGGCTGATTTCCCTGCTCCACTCTTCGGAGTCAGGTGTTTCAAGGATCAGGGGAATCTCTTCACAGGCCGGGTGCGCCATGATATAGGAGAACGCTTCAAGTCCTATCGTTCCCCTGCCGATACCCGCATGGCGGTCCAGACGGCTGCCGAGCGGGTGGAGTGCATCATTGAGGTGCATTCCCCTCAGGTAGCGGAGACCCACAATCCGGTCAAACTCACCGAACGTTGATTCAATTGCTGCCGTTGTCCGGAGATCGTAACCGCTTGCAAAGAGGTGGCAGGTGTCAAGACAGACCCCGACCCTGCTCTTGTCATCAACCTGGTCGATGAGTGCTGCCAGTTGCTCGAAGCGGTATCCAAGATTGGTTCCCTGACCGGCAGTGTTTTCAATCACCGCTGTAACGGAATGGGTAGCTTCAAGTGCAATATTGATCGATTCGGCAATAAACTTCAGGCATTGCTCCTCCGTAATCTCCTTCAGATGACTTCCGGGATGAAAGTTCAGCATCACCAGCCCGAGTTCTTCGACGCGCACCATCTCTTCTGTAAAGGCATCGCGGGCATTCCGGAGCTTCTGGGTGTCCGGGCTGCCGAGGTTGATGAGATAGCTGTCGTGCGGCAGAATATGTTCCGGTTTAAATCCCCCATCATTGCAGTTTTTTCGGAAAGCCTCAACTGAAGCTGATTCCAGTTTCGGTGCTTTCCACTGCCGCTGGTTTTTGGTAAACAAGGCAAATGCTTTTGCTCCGATGCTGCTGGCCTGAAGTGGTGCATTTTCAACTCCTCCGGCAATACTGACGTGTGCTCCAACCCGTTTCATGGTGAATGGTAAAAAATGATGGAAAATTATTCAGCAGAGCCGAATTTTTTTGACTGTCCGGCAGTGAGATTAACAGTTTCGCGGATGGTAAATGAACTGCTTTTGCTGTTCGAAGTCGAGAGCATTTCGCCCAGCAGTCCGGTCGAAAAAAGCTGAACACCGAGAATGAGCAAGAGGATGCCGAGAAAAAGAATGGGGCGGTTGCTCACCGGCTTATTGAGCAGGATTTTGTCGAGTGTGACATAGAGACTGATGACAAAACCCAGGACAAAGCTGGTAAGCCCGGCCATGCCGAAAAAATGCATGGGACGGCGAAGATATCGGGTTATAAAAAGCACCGAAAGGAAATCGAAAAGCCCGGAAAAAAACCTCGAGGAACCATATTTGGTGCTTCCAAATTGTCTTGCCCTGTGCTTCACTGGCAGTTCGGTAATCCTGAACCCGTTCCACTGGGCCAGCACCGGAATATAGCGGTGCATGTCTCCATGCAGCTCCAGCCTTTGGGTTACCTCCCTGCGGTAAACCTTAATGCCACAGTTGAAATCATGAATGGTGATACCTGTAAAAAGTCGTGTGACGCCATTGAACAACTTCGAAGGAAGCGTTTTGGAGAGTGGATCCTTGCGCTGCTGTTTCCAGCCACTTACCAGATCATATCCCTCCTGCAGTTTTTTTATCATCCCTTTGATGGCAAAAGGGTCATCCTGCAGATCGGCGTCGATGGTACAGACATAGTCGCCGTTGGCAGCGAGAAAGCCTGCCGAGAGTGCTGCGGTCTTGCCAAAGTTTCTCTGAAACGAGATCAGGCGAACTTCCGGTTTCGAAGGAATCATGCTTCTGATCAGGGCATTGGAACCATCGGTAGAACCATCGTCAACCATGATGATTTCAAAACTGAACTCCTCACTGAAGAGATCGTGCAGCCCTTTTTCATTCATGGCCGAATAGAGTTGCCCGACGAGATCAGGAAGCGATTCCCGTTCATTGAAGAGCGGGACGATGACGGAAAGTTGGGGCAAATGGGTAGTGGATAATGGAAAAATGGATAATGGACAATGGAAAAGTAAAGAGTTACGAGGCAAAAGCCAAACACTTCGATTTTAGACCCCTCTTGTGCCGGGATGCCAGATATACTGGTGCAGTTGCAACTGCATTCTTGCATGGAGCCGGTCGCTGAGGAGCCATTCCGCCAACTCTCTCGGCTCAAGTTCGCCAAATGCCACGCCCATCATTACCGTAAACGAGTCCATCAGGCCGCTTTCGAGCAAAAGTGATTTCGCCCAATCATAGTCCTCTCTGTCCGCAACCACTACCTTGAACTCAAAGGTTGAGCGGTGGGGAGGAGAGGCCTCGAGGGCAAGTCGGATATTGTCAGGATTGTTCTGAAGGGAGACGCCCGAAGAGGGAGGTTTGATATCGATGATTTTATGGACACGCCGGTCAACCTCCGCTACTGATAGAAACCCTCCGGTTTCAAGCAGTACCTGCTGACCAAGATCGCAGAGCTGCTGCATCAGGCTATGGACGGCAGGCTGCAGCAACGGCTCTCCACCGGTGATTTCGACAAAGGGAGCCTGAAACGCAAGTGCACTCTCTATGATCTCCTCAATTTCAAGGAGTCTGCCGCTCTTATCCGCATAGGTGGTATCGCAGCTCCTGCATCCGTGGCCGCATCCCGCAAGGCGGATGAACGCGCAGGGCCACCCCGCAAAGGAAGACTCACCCTGTATGGAATGAAAAATTTCACTGATGTTGAGTTGCCCGGCCTTCATGAGTGCTGTTCGGCCAGCAATTTCTCAAGAGCCTCTGGATAGAGCCTATGTTCGCACTCGAGTACCCTTGCCGCCAGAAGCTCCGGCGTATCGCCAGGCAGGACAGGCACACGCCGCTGCAACAAAATTCTTCCCTTGTCATACTCCTCGTTCACAAGATGCACCGTTGCTCCGCTTTCACTTTCGCCCGCCTGGAGCACTGCGGTATGGACATTAATGCCATACATCCCCTCACCACCGAACTTCGGCAGGAGTGCCGGATGGATGTTGAGCATCTTGTCCGCAAAAGCCGCCACAACCGCTTCAGGCACCTTGCGCATATAGCCCGCCAGAAGGACGATATCGATACGATGTTCGCGGAGGCAGCTCACCATTGCAGCAGCGAACTCATCAAACGAACCAAACTGCTTTTCCGTCAGATGCACCGTTGCTATGTCGTTTTGCCGCGCAAACTCCATCGCTCCACATTGAGAGCGGTTGGAGAGGCAAAGCACGATTTCCGCATTGAGCCCTTTTTTCGGGATGGCATGAAAGATAGCCTGAAAATTGCTGCCTCCGCCGGAACAGAAAACCGCAAGTCGTGTTTTATGGGTAGCCATGTGGTGAATGTTCTTATGCGCTTATGTTTTTCACTGCGTCACAGGATAGATTTTATCATAACGGCTATTCAATTCCAAGTTTTTCTGTTGTTTGGGATTTTCTTGTCGGGTGCTCTCTCGATTCGCCCGTAACGTTCTCCATTTTTCTCATTTCCATCGGAATTATCCGTACATTTACTGTAAGTTTATTCTTGAGATCACATTCTTTTAAAAGCGAAAATATGGGTATCAAAGAAATCGAAGTCGCGATCCAGAAGCTGGAGTTGCACGAGCGTGCTACACTCGCCAAGTGGATAGTTGAAAGCCTCGAAGATCTCTCTGAAGATGAAGTCGAGGTTTTGTGGGCTGAGGAGGCAGAGCGACGCCTGGATGAGATTGAGCAGGGGATGGTAACCGAGATATCGGATAAAGATGTTCTTCGCCGGGCGCGGTCTGCCATCTCATGAAACTGATTGGATTTCATCCGGATGCTGATGCAGAGGTCATAGAAGCGGCGCAGTACTACGAGGTGCGGAAGACAGGGCTTGGTTCAACCTTGCTCTCAGAGGTGGAAAAGGCACTCAATCAGATTGTGAGGAATCCTGAGGCTTCTCCGCGAATTGGAAGGAGATTGTGGAAGAAATCCTTGAGGAGTTTTCCCTATAATTTGTTTTACGCTGTTTATCAAGATCGAATTCGAATTTTGGCTTGCGCTCACCAGAAACGACGACCTTTCTACTGGCGAAAACGGCTAAAATGATACTTGGCGAAGCAACGAGGATGTTGTGGAAATAGTTCTGTGAATATGTCCGTTGCTGGTTTTGACTAACCTGTTTATTTAAAACCGGTTTTTTATGGGGATTTAACAACTTTTTCCAATGCAATTTTGAAAAAGTGCTTATGCAGAAGAGAACGGTCTGCTTTTTCCGAATTAGATGAAGTTGTCGAACTGCTATCAGGTGTTTTAATCTCTCTGGGTTTAATTCCGCTCCGATCGCGGTGAAAGCTTGTTAAGCATCTTCTAAAGTTTCGAGAGCTACCGGAACCAATCCAAGACCCAACCATAAACAACATAATCTTTCTACTGCGGGATAAAGTGTTATTATTTCACTTCAAGCCACTAAATTCTACGAAGAACCATTTTTATGGGCACGCAACTCTGGCAACGGCAGAGTGTCATCTTTGAAAGCAAGAGCTATTCCAAACAGCTCATAACCTTCGAAACACTGGGCCTTGGGTGTCACAACAAGCTGTTTCCGCGCCGCCCGGTTAAGAGCACCTTCAAATAATTGGGGATTATTTCTTAAATTCCGCCTTTACGAACGGCACTGAAACGATAAATAAACTTTCTCCAAATGTCTGATCCTGTCATCAAGCGGGCGCTGGTCTCTGTATCTGATAAAACCGGTATTGTTGATTTCTGCCGGGAACTCTCTCTCCTCGGCGTGGAGATTTTTTCAACCGGCGGAACCCTGAAAACGCTTCAGGATTCCGGAATTGCCGCCGACTCAATTTCAACGATTACCGGATTTCCCGAGATCATGGATGGCCGGGTAAAGACGCTTCACCCCAAAATCCACGGCGCTCTCTTGGCCGTACGGGAGAATGCCGATCATGTGAAGCAGGCGACCGACAACGGCATTGGTTTCATCGATCTGGTTGTGGTGAACCTCTACCCCTTCGAAGCAACGGTAGCCAAACCCGACGTGACCTTTGAAGATGCAATTGAAAATATCGATATTGGCGGCCCTTCGATGCTTCGCAGTGCTGCCAAAAACAACGAGTCTGTAACAGTTGTCACCGACAGCGCCGACTATGCGCTGGTGCTGCAGGAGATGAAGGAGAGCAATGGAGCCACCAAAAGGGCAACCCGTCTTACTCTCGCCCTCAAGGTTTTTGAACTGACTTCACGGTACGACCGTGCCATTGCCTCATACCTGTCAGGCGCTGTAGGCGGCAAACAGCAGGAGGCAACCTCTTTCATGTCGGTCAAGCTTGAGCGGGAACTCGACATGCGTTATGGTGAGAACCCCCACCAGAGTGCAGGGTTGTACCGTCTTACTGATACTGACGGAACCCGATCCTTTGGCGACTTTTTCGAAAAGTTGCACGGCAAGGAACTTTCCTACAACAACATGCTCGATATAGCCGCAGCAACCTCCCTGATCGAGGAGTTTCGCGGTGAAGAGCCTTCGGTGGTCATTGTCAAACACACCAACCCATGCGGCGTTGCGCAGGCCCCAACCCTTGCCGAAGCATACCGACGTGCATTTTCAACCGACACCCAGGCCCCGTTTGGCGGCATTATTGCATTTAACCGCCCGCTCGACATGGAAGCCGCCAGGGCCGTCAATGAAATCTTTACCGAAATTCTCATAGCACCCGCATTTGAAGATGGCGTGCTTGACCTCTTGATGAAGAAAAAAGATCGCCGACTGGTGCTGCAGAAGAGTCCACTGCCCAAAGGCGGCTGGGAGTTCAAGTCTACACCATTCGGAATGCTTGTCCAGGAACGTGACAGCAAGATCGTTGCAAAAGAGGATTTGCAGGTCGTCACCAAACGGCAGCCAACCGAAGAGGAGATTGCCGACCTCATGTTTGCCTGGAAAATCTGCAAGCATATCAAATCCAACACCATTCTCTATGTTAAAAACCGCCAGACATACGGAGTAGGCGCAGGCCAGATGTCGCGCGTTGATTCATCAAAAATTGCGCGCTGGAAAGCCTCGGAAGTCAACCTCGACCTGCACGGTTCCGTTGTAGCCTCCGATGCATTTTTCCCCTTCGCCGACGGCCTTCTTGCCGCTGCCGAAGCCGGAGTCACCGCTGTTATCCAGCCCGGCGGATCGATCAGGGACAACGAGGTCATAGAAGCAGCCGATGCCAACAACCTCGCCATGGTATTTACCGGAATGCGCCACTTCAAGCATTGATCGCACAGCGTTATCAATAAAACGAGAGAGGCTTGGCAACATACCCTCTCTCGTTTTCCATTCTTCTATATGTCCCTGTTCTCCTTGCAGTCCCTTAAGTCCCTTTTTTAAAAACCAACATCACCAATGGAACAAAGAAAACTTGGAACACAAGGGCTGACCGTATCAGCGCAAGGTTTGGGCTGTATGGGTATGTCCGACTTTTACGGCACTCGCAACGAAGCCGAGTCTATTGCCACCATTCACCGTGCACTCGATCTTGGGGTGAACTTTCTTGACACCTCCGATATGTACGGCCCGTATACCAACGAAGAGCTGGTCGGCAGGGCCATCAAGGGGCGCCGCAACCAGGTAGTCGTTGCCACCAAGTTTGGCATCATGCGCAGCGCACCTGCGGTTGATGGCGGCTGGGCGCCCATCACCGGCATCAGCGGAAGACCCGAATATGTTCGATCCTCATGCGACAGCTCGCTGAAACGGCTTGGAGTTGACCATATCGACCTCTACTACCAGCACCGTGTGGACGCAGAGGTGCCCATCGAAGAGACTGTAGGAGCGATGGCCGACCTCGTTTCGGCAGGCAAGGTACGCTACATCGGCCTCTCCGAAGCCGGTGTCCAGACCATCCGTCGTGCCAATGCCGTCCATCCCGTAAGCGCCCTGCAAAGCGAATACTCACTCTGGAGCCGTGACCCCGAAGACGAGATTCTGCCCACCCTGCGTGAGCTTGGTATAGGCTTCGTACCCTATAGTCCTCTCGGGCGCGGCTTCCTCACCGGCCAGCTCAAAAGCCCCGACGACTTTGCCACCGACGACTACCGCCGCAACTCCCCCCGCTTTCAGGGCGAGAACTTCACCAAAAACCTCGAACTGGTAGAACGCCTCAAAATCATCGCCAGCAAAAAAGGCATCACTCCCGGCCAACTCGCCCTTGCCTGGGTGCTTGCG
>SESF01014218.1_pt1 | contig 21317 bp, 20 predicted proteins | sample 3171521 | NCBI WGS metagenome assembly SESF01 (sample SAMN10866945, study PRJNA518727) | freshwater metagenome | biome: subpolar coniferous forest; feature: holomictic lake; material: water; isolation source: holomictic Lake 227, 6 m and 8 m depth | place: Canada: near Kenora, Ontario | collected...
GACGCCTTCTATCAAACGGGAGCCTGGCTATTTATAGGTCGAGCGCTCCGCGATCCAAGTGATGTCTCGCTTATCGGTGCCCGCGGAGACGGGGAAATCATTTGAGTTCATTTTGACACCCCGTTTCGTGCTGGCGACAGCCCACTTCTTGATTTCCGAGTGCCCGTCGGCAAAGGAAAAGCCCCCGGCGCCATTGTGATAAGAAGCCGGCAGGTCACTCCACCCCGACCGTTCGGAGGGGTCGGCCCCCGAGCAAAACACCATCCAGCCATCGTTGATGCTATCCGGGTGTTCGTCCAGGAAGACAAAGATGCCGGTGGGGTTGCGGAAATCGGTCATCTTGATGAATTGCTTCCAAGCGCTGTTGATGGGAGTGCCTTTGGCATCTTGCGGGCCGACGAAGGCGTTCATCGAATCGCTCCGGGACCGCGGCCCCAGGGGACACGGCACGCGGTCGGCCGGACACTTGTAAACACCGACGTTCTTGGCGGTGTAGGGGCCCAGGGCCGCTGACCGGAGCAAATCCAGATTGGTGACTTGCTGGTCGGACGCCCAGCTCATGACGTTGCCCACCCAATTATTGATGTCGGTTAACGAACCGGGTTTGTTGTAAACGAGCCGGTCGTTGTAATCGGAGGAGTAGGTAATCCAAGCCAGGGCAAGTTGCTTGGTGTTATTGAGGCAACTGATGCCCATGGCCTTTTGCTTGGCGGCACCCAGGGCCGGCAGCAGCAAGGCGGCCAGGATGGCGATGATGGCGATGACGACCAGCAGTTCGATCAGCGTGAAGGCTCCGGATGCGCGGTGGCGGCGGATAAACATATTCATGAACAGGAGGGAATCACGGCCTGCCGTCTCAACTCGAACGTCAGAGGATATGGGACGTCGCAACGTCGAATCAACGGTTCCAGCCGCGAACTTGGTTTGCTGCCCGCAAATGCAGGCACTACGACTCTCATGGCATTTACCGTAATCCCGCGACGGGTCAAACGCAAGCGTCACATCACTCTCGTCAGAGCAATTTGATATTCAGCCGTGGGCAGAGGATGGTTCACCCCAATCATGGGCTCGAAAAGCCGCCGGGCCGCCCGCGAGCATGGACATCAGCTAGCGCATGTTCGGCGTACAACTGGCGATCAGCTAGCCGGTACGTGGTCGGAACCTAATGGGTACCTAACCAACACCTATCCTACAGCTAGTCAACACGCGTCGGATGCGTGAAAACAACGTAACTGTTCAGGTCGCCCAAGCTCGTGCGGCAGGGGCGGGGACGGCTCGTCCCCGGGTCTCGTTGACTGCCGAACCCAACCGGGGACGAGCCGTCCCCGCCCCTGCCGGACACCGAAGTCAGGTGAGCAGTTACAAAACAACCCATCCACAAATGCGACCAGGGAGGCCACCCACTGCGACATCAAAGCCACCCCAAGCAGTCGAGCGCTAATCGCCAGGACGACCACAGCCGATCTTCCTGTTTGCCAGCGGCGGAGTAATCGGCGCGAGAAAAGCCTAGCGCGGAGGCCTGCGGCCCTCGACAATCAGGCCCCATGAGCCACGATTTGAAAGGACCACCTATAACGTCTGCCGAGCCTGCGGAGGCCGCCTCGGACGCCGATCTCGACTTGCCGATCCAAGGCTTCAAGGGCACCCCGGAGGAGATTGAGCGGCAGTGGTTTGAGAAGATCTATACCGGGCGCGGCGACCGGCAGAAACAATTGACCCTGCGCGCCGTGTTGATGGGCGGCGTGCTGGGCATGTTCATGGCCATCTCCAACCTCTACACGACGCTCAAGCTGGGCTGGTCGTTTGGGGTGGCCATCACCGCGTGCGTGCTGTCCTTCGTGATTTGGAATGCCATCCGCACACTCTGGGGCGGCCGGTTGAGCCAAATGACCATCCTCGAAAACAACTGCATGCAGTCCACCGCCACTGCGGCCGGCTCCTCGACCGGCGCGGCGATCGGCACGGCATTTGGCGCCCTGCTGCTGATCGAAGGCGTACACCAGCCGTGGTATGTCATCGCCGCCTTCACGCTGTTGACGGCGGCGCTGGGGGTCTTTCTGGCCATCCCGATGAAACGCCAGATGGTGAACCAGGAGCAGTTGAAGTTCCCCAGCGGCATTGCCGCCGCCGAGACGCTTCGCAGCCTCTACTCCAAAGGCGCCGAGGCGATGAAGAAGGCCTACGCGCTCCTTTTCGCACTGGCGGCGGGCGGCGTCGTGGGTTTCCTGCGCAGCTACGGCACGCTGGGCGAGGAACTCCGCGCCACCGGCCGGCCGCAAGTCTGGCTCGAGAAGCTGCAGCGCGTCCTGTTCATCCCGGATGTCCTCAATTTCCCCCAGTGGCTAAGTCCGATCCCCCGCGGCCAGATGATGGGACTGGCGCTCGAGCCCAGCGTCCTGCTGATCGGCGCGGGGATGATCACCGGGTTGCGCGTGTCGTTGTCCATGCTGCTCGGCGCGGTGCTGCTTTACTTCGTGATCGCGCCGCAGTTGCTGGTCATGGACCTCACCCACGCCCGGTTGGCCGGCTACGTGTCCTCTTTGACCGTGTCGGCCAACGGCGACTTCAACCCGACGCGCTGGGCGCTTTGGGGCGGCACTTCGGTCATGGTGTTCTCCAGCCTCGCCACGGTGGCTTTGCAGTGGCGGACGATCGTCCGCGCCTTCACGCTATTCAAGAAAGCGGACCGGCCGGCCCACAGCGCGGCGATGGACGCCATCGAGGTCCCAGGCTCCTGGATGATCGTGGGGCTCATCCCGATCACCATCGGCCTGGTCATCGTGCAATACCTAGCGTTCCACGTCTCGATTCTGCTCGGCTTGATTGCCGTCGCGCTCTCGTTCGTCGCCTCGCTGGTCTGCTGTCGGGCAACCGGCGAAACCGACACCACCCCCATCGGCGCCATGGGCAAGCTGACCCAGTTGCTTTACGCCGCGCTGCCGGGCGCAAAAGGCATCGCGTCCATCAATTTAATGGCCGCCGGCGTGACGGCCTCCGCCGGGGCCGCCGCGGCGGACCTGCTGACCGATTTGAAGAGCGGCTACATCCTGGGCGCGAACCCGAGGAAGCAGTTCATCGCGCAGTTCGCGGGCATCTTCTTCGGCCTCGCGGCGGTCGTGCCGGCGTGGTACGCGATGGTGCCCAACAAGAAGGCGCTGGACGCCTTCAATCCTCCCGCCGCCTACATGTGGAAAGCTGTGGCGGACCTGCTCACGCAGGGCTTGCACATGCTGCCGGTCACCGCCATTTGGGCCATTGTCATCGGGGCACTCGTGGGCGTGGCGCTGCCCGTGGCCGGGAAACTCTTCCCCAAAGCGGAGCCCTACCTGCCTTCGGCTATGGGCCTGGGCTTATCGTGGGTGATGGTCTTTCAGAATAGCCTCTCCTTTGCCATCGGAGCCGTGCTGGTGGCCGCGTGGACCCGGCGGCACAAGAGGGGATCGGGCCTTTATTACGTCCCGATCGCTTCGGGGTTGATCGCGGGTGAGTCACTGGTCGCGGCGATTATTGCCATCGCCTGCACGGTCTTAGGCTTGCTGGCGGTGCGGTGAGGTGTCTCTGGGCCGCCTTGCCCACCCTCTGATTGGTTACGGGGCGGGGACATTGGGAAATGCCACATCCGCCGCCATGCCGGCACGGAGCTGGCCGTCACGCGGGTCCAACCGGACTTTGATGCCGAAGACCTGCTTAATGCGTTCGCTGACCGTCTGCACGTTGCGGGGGGTGAACTCGGCGGCGCGGGCGATCTGCTCCACCACGCCGGAGAAAGCTCTGCCGGGGTCGGAATCCACGCGGACGGCGACCGTCTCGCCGAGCTGGATGTGGCCCAGCCAGGGCTCCGGCACATAGACGCGCACCCAGAGGTGGTTGGTCAGGAGCAGGGTGGCGATGTTCTGGTTGGGGGCGAGCACGTCGCCCGCTTTCACGCTCAGGACCTCGAGGACGGAATCGGAAGGGGCGGCGACGGCCATTTCACGGAGTTGGGCGTCCGTTTCGGCCAGTTGGGCGCGGGCCTGGGCGAGGCGCTCGGCGCGCGTGCCGGCCAGGAGCAGGTCGTAGCGGCTCTTCGCGGCGGCGACATTCTTCTCCAGGGTGCTGGCGCGGGTCAAGGCCTGTTCGTGCTCGGTGGCGGAGAGGGTCTTCTGGGCGAAGAGTTCGACGGCGCGAGTGGCGTCCACGCGAGCCTGGGCGGACGAGGCGACGAGGGCTTCCCAGTCGTGTTTGGCGGCATCGATTTCCTGCTGGCGCGGGCCGGCCTGGAGTTCGGCGAGCTGGGCGGCGACCTGGTCGCGCCGGGCCTTGAGTTCGGCCGCCTCGAGTTCCGCGATGCCCTGGCCCGCCTTCAAGGCGTCGCCTTCCTGCGCGAGGAGTTTCGCTATGCGGCCACCGTAGCGCGAGGCGACGCGGACCTCATCGGTTTCGATGGTGCCGGAGACGCTGCGCTGGCGCGAGGAGTTACCCCCGGAACAACCAGCAGCCAGGAGCGACAGCGCAACCACCCCGCCCATGATAAAGCCGAATTGGGTTTGCACGCGGCGGCAAGGTAGCAGGCCGCGAGACGGGGTTCAAAGGGGATTTTGGAGAGTGGAAGAATCCTTCTTCGGGCACATCTTAGATTTTTCCAAAACTACCGCCCTGGGTAATTGGTGCGCGGACATTTTTGTCCGCTCCCGGTGCTCAGCCGACCCCGAAGCGTACAAATTGGCCCTATCGGTTGCTTCCTGGCACCACCACCGGAACGTCGGATTCATCCGGCAGCCCGGCGAGCCGCACTGGGGCTGCCAATTGAATCCGACGTTGCGCTTGGCATTGCCGCCCGCTTTGGTGGCTGTGCCAGGATGCGCCTGGTCCTACCTCATCAAGCCCCGGCCTCGGTTTCCGCAGAGGTTTAAGCTCCCGGAGAGACTTCCCTCCTGGCCCGGAGCACACCGGCGCTATTCCGAACCGCCAAAGACGGCGTGTGTCCCCCCCACCGTTCCAATTGCCACCCATCGGATGAGGTTTCTCCCTACTACCAGTCGAGGGTACCTCCGTAGTACCTCCGTAGTACCTCCGTTCTACGTCCGTAGCACCTCCGTCTGGCACACGGAGGTACTACGGACGTAGAACGGAGGTACGGAGGTACTACGGAGGTACCCTATAGGGGGGCTCCTGCTACTAACGACGGAGGGATGACCAGAGGCTCGGTTTCGGATGGGCAGCTTAAGATCGGTAACGTTACCGAGACGACGGACACCGGCCAAGGGCGGGATGGAGGCGCAGATATCACCACTCACGCCGCGAAAACGAGAGACCGATGCTACTACCGTGACAGGTTAATCAAGTTAGATGAGTGACATCGTTACAAACACCGGTGGCGGTGGTCGCTCAGGCAACGGATGTATCGTATTTAACCGGTCACGGTACCAGGCGGGGTGGGAGGCGGCCCGGCTCGGTTATTCGCGCCCCCAGGCCCACCGGCTGTCGTACTTGCCGTTGCCGATGCCGAGGAAGGGGTCGCCTTTTGCCTCCTGGCCGTCAGGAGTTCGGCCGGGAAAGAACTGGAAGCCGAAAGCGCTGGCCTTGGTTCCCGCCGAGTGCCCATCGGCGAAGGTGCCCATACAGCGTTGGAGATGGCGGTTGACCACGCGGTAGGGGTTATTCAGGGCGTAATCCGGGTGGGTGGGGGTCAGGAAGTACAGGAGTTGGGCGCCGCGGCGCTCGACCCATTTGTCCGGATTGCTGTCGGTGGGGTTTGCGATGATGCCGGAATCGGCGAAGACCAGCTTGTCCACTGGCCGCTTGACGCGGTTTAGTTTCAGGGAGTAGATCCGATCGCCGGCCCACCAGCCGGAGTAGCTGAACTCAATGTGGTTCAGCCCAATGCCGAAGCGGCCTCGGCCGACCTGGCTGACGCCGCTGACAATGCCTTGCTGGTTTGTGCCGACGACGCTGGGGCAGTCGGAACCAAACTTGGCGGGGAAGTAGGCCTTGAGGAGGTCGGGCCACCAGGTGGTCTGACCGCCCGGCACATAGGCTTGAGGTGGGGGTGCGCCGAGAACCTCGATCGGCACCATCGTCTCGTTGTGATCATCCGCGTACATGAGGAAGCCCAGCCCCAATTGGCGTGAGTTGCTCTTGCACTGCGTCGCCTTGGCACGTTCCTTGGCTCCGGCGAGAGCGGGGAGGAGCAAGGCCGCGAGAATGGCGATGATGGCGATCACCACCAGGAGTTCGATCAAGGTAAATGCGCTGCCGCGCGGCGGACTTCCTTTCACGCGAATCGGCCTTTCCAGCGGTGGATGTTTGGGTTGCAAGAGCGCATGATTCGGGCAATATGCTACTACAGGGCCGGTGGCTCCACAAGGCTGCGGGGCAGGGCTGCTCTAGAGTCCGGCCAGTTGAGGGAAGATCATGTTCTGCCGCCCTGAAATCCGAAGACCGAAGGCCGAAACCCGAAAGAAGGCCGAAATCCGAATACCTTAACCGCAGATGACGGATTTATTCGCAGATAGGAAAAAGACCGTGCCGCAGTCTTCCGGCCTGGCTTCCGGCCTTGTTATCTGCGCCCATCTACGTTATCGGCGGTAACTCAGAATTTCGAGAATGGCCTAATTCAATTGGCTGCTGCTCCGCCGGGGTGGCTATCAATTCGGACCTCGGCCTTCGGGTTTCTTTCGGCCTTCGGTCTTCGGGTCTCGGGTTTGGAGTGGCCCGGACCGACTTTAGAGCAGCCCTGGCTGCGGGGTGGTGGTTTTAGAATTGATTGGCCTGACCGCTGGCAATATCGCATACTCCGGTCTGGATGAAATCAATGACCGGTTATGGGCGCGGGGATTGCTCCCAGGACGGCTTCAAGATCACGGTGGAGCTCAGCTCGGTGAACCGCAAGCAGAGCGAAATCTCCGTCAACCTGCCGCGCGAACTGGAGCTGCTCGAAGCGCCAATCCGCGACCGGGTTAATCGCCACGTTGCGCGCGGCCGGCTGACGGTGCGGGTATCGCTGCACGCGGGGGCCGGCACATCGGCGGCGCGGATGCATTTGAACATTCCGCTGGCCAAGGCGTATGCGCGCGAGCTGAACCGCCTGGCGAAGCAGCTAAAGCTGCCGGGGACGGTGACGTTGGATCAACTGGCGCGGGCGCCGGGGGTGCTGCAAACCGATGCGGAGCTGGCGGTGGAGGAGGATTTCTGGCCAGCGGTGGAGAAGGCGCTGACGAAGGCCCTGGCGCTGTTGGTCAAAATGCGGGAGCGGGAAGGAGCGCACCTGGCTCAGGACCTGGCGAAGCGGATAGTGACGATGCGGCGAGCGGTGGCTCAGATTCAGAAGCACGCGCCCGCCGTCGCCGAGCGGTATCGGCAGCAACTGATCGAACGCATTAAGAGCGCCGGCCTGGACACGCCCGGCGCGGACGACGACCGGCTGCTGAAGGAGGTGGTCTATTTCGCCGACCGTTCCGATATTTCCGAAGAGCTAACCCGGCTGCAGAGCCATTTCCAGCAGTTCGAGGACGGCCGAAAGTCGAAAGAGCCGGTGGGGCGGATGCTGGATTTTCTGGCGCAGGAAATCAACCGGGAGGTGAACACGATTGGCTCGAAGGCCAACGACAGCCTCATCTCGCGCGAGGTGGTCACGCTGAAGGCGGAGTTGGAGAAGTTCCGCGAACAGGCACAGAACGTTGAGTGATGAATGCCGATAGTGCAAAACCGATGGTTGGGAGCCAGGGTAACACGCAACCATCGCCCAGCCCGTTGCTGGTGCTGATTTCAGCGCCTTCGGGCGGGGGCAAGACAACGCTTTGCCTGCAATTGCTCGCGGCGCGGCCGCAGATGACGCGCGCGGTGACCTGCACCACGCGTCCGCCGCGCGGCGGCGAGCGTGAGGGGGTGGATTATTACTTCCTGGACGCCGACTCCTTCCTGAAGCGGGTGCATGCCGGCGACTTCCTGGAACATGCGACCGTGTATGGCAACAGCTACGGCACCCTGAAGTCGGAGGTGCTGGGCAAGCTGCGGCAGGGCAAAGATGTCTTGCTGAACGTGGATGTGCAGGGCGCGGCGACCATCCGCGAGCAGGCACAGGAAGAGGCGGAGTTGAAGAAGGCGCTGGTATCCGTCTTCCTGACGCCGCCGTCCATGGACATTGTGGAAACGCGGCTGCGCAAGCGCGGCACGGATTCGGAGGCGGTGATTCAAAAGCGGCTGGGCGTGGCGCGGCAGGAAATCTCCCAGTGGAAGCAGTTCGACTATTTGCTGCTGAGTAACAGCATCGCAGAGGATTTGCGGCGGATGCTGGCCATTGTGGAAGCCGAGAAGATGCGGTCGCCGCGGGTGCAGGCACCGGAGCTCTGACCGGTGAGCCGAGGTGTGAAACGTGAAGGGATGCCTCGGGGCAATTCCGTGAGCGCGGATCATAATGCCAAATGAGTGCGGGAAAGAACATCGTGTTGGGCGTAACCGGCTCGATTGCGGCTTACAAGGCCGCCGAGCTGGCGAGCCAGTTGACCAAGCAGGGCTGCGAGGTACACGTCGTGATGACGGCGGACGCGCTGCGTTTCATTACCGCAGTGTCCCTCAAGACGCTGTCGCGACAGCCGGTGATCACCGACCTCTACGACGAAGTGGAGGGCTGGCAGCCGACGCATATCAAGCTGGCGGATGAGGCGGACTTGCTGCTGATCGCGCCGGCGACGGCAAACACGATCGCGAAGCTGGCACAGGGTCTGGCCAACGATGCGTTGAGCTGCGTGGCGCTGGCCCTGAACACCCGAGCCCAAATACTGGTCGCTCCCGCGATGAACGGCAAGATGTGGTTACATCCCGCCACGCAGCAGAACGTAGCCACGCTCAAGTCGCGCGGGGTGGAGTTTATCGGCCCGGAGGAAGGCCTCCTATCGTGCGGGTATGAGGGGCTGGGGCGACTCTGGCCGGTGGAGAAAGTCGCCGCCCGCGCGCTGGAACTGCTGCAGCGGCGCTGATTCCTCCCCGTTTATGAACGTCGGTCTCTGGCAACGACTCAGAAATCACAGCCTCCGGGAACTGGCGACGGCACTGTTGCGGTTACCCGGCCGGGCAGTGGAGTTGTTGAAACTCACCGCGCCCGATGCGGCGAAACTGATGGACCGCATTGCCACGATGGAGCGGGACATCATCCTGCCCATCAAGGTGGCGGGGATCGCGATGCTGCTCTACTCATTCTATTTCAAGCGGTCCTGGATTGGACAGAAGGAGTTGGGAACGCTGGACGTTGCCGTCACTGCCACGCAATATTTTCTATGGGGCTACATTGCCTTCAATGCGGTGGTGGCCGGCCTGCTGCTGGGTATGCGCCGGGTGCCTTTACTGTTGGTCCAATGGGCGGTATTCGCGATGAGCCTGGCGGATGGGATCTTCTTGTCGGCGCTGGTCGTGGTGACCGGCGGCTATGACAGCATTCTCTACTGGCTGTTTCTCGGGCTGGTGGTGCGCGGTGCGGTGAGCGTCCCACGGGCGACGTCCCAAATCCTGCTTAACCTGACATTGACGCTCTGCTACCTGATGGCCGGCGGCATCAGCATCTCGGTCAACAAGGCCCTCAAGCAAGAGCGCGAAGCCTGGGCGGCGTGGCAGGCCCCGGTGGATCGTATGCATGGATCGAATTCGCTCCCGCGCAGGATGGCCTCCCGCTGGACCAACGCGCAAACCGCCCTGCTTCCGTTGGGGCAGACGGGCATTACGGCCGTGGCCCAGTCCCGCGCCTTAGGGGTGACTCGCCCGCCCGAGGACCTGGACGATCCGTCAACCGAGAACTTGGCATTCTACACCACGACCGACAGCCCGACGCAGACCCTGACGCTACGGCTGGCATTGCTCTTGTTAATGACGGTCTGCTGCTATGGCGTGCAAGTGTTGCTGGAGCGGCAGCGGCGGGCGGTGGACGAGGCGCGTGAGTTTGCCATGCGCGAAGGCCAGTTGCGCTCCGCCGGGCGCGTGGCGGCCGAGTTCACGCATCAGATGAAGAACCCCCTGGCCATTATCAACAATGCGGCTTTCTCGCTGCAACGGGCGCTCAAGCAAGGCAGATCGATCTCGCCCGAACAGATCCGCATTATCCAGGAGGAGGTCGAGCACTCTGACCGCATCATCACGCAAATCATGGGCTACGCGCAGTTGAGCGAGGGCCATGTGGAGAAGCTGAACGTGATTGAAGAGCTGGATCATGCCATTTCCCAGGTGTTTCCGCCGGCAGCGGGTTACCCGGTCCACATCCACGGCGACTATGCGGGCGAGTTCCCTCCGCTATTCATGCAGCGCCGCCACCTGGCGGACACCGTCATGAACCTGCTGCAGAATGCACGCGACGCGCTCGGGGACAAAGGGGGCAACGTCTTCGTCCGCGCGCGGTGCCAGAGTGATTATTCGGTCGAGGTGGAGATCCGCGACGACGGCCCCGGCATTCCGCCCGAGAAACAGGAGAAGATATTTGAGGCCTACTACACAACCAAGGAAAAGGGCACCGGGCTAGGCCTGGCCACAGTGAAGCATAACGTAGAACTTTACGGCGGCAGCGTGCGGGTAGAATCTGCCCTTGGAAAGGGGGCCCGCTTTATTCTAGTATTCCCCGCCAAAGCTTTAATTAAGCTGGCCCGACAGCATTGAAAACGCCCGAACAGAATGACGGAAGGTTGACGCGCAATAGCGCGGCCGTGCCGCTTCGAAGTGCCCGCGCGGCATTGACCCCGCCCGGCCTGGGGGTGTCTCGATGAGCAACCGGCTGCCGCCCGTGCTCGTGGTGGACGACGAGAAGAACATGCGTCTTTCGCTCAAGACGGTGCTGACGGACGAGCGCTACGCCGTGCGGGCGATTGAATCCGCCGAAGAAGCTCTCAGCCTGCTGGAGCGCGAGGAGTTCTTCATGGTGATCACCGATGCGCGGCTCGGTGGCATGAGCGGTTACGAGTTCCTGGGCAAGGCTCGCACCAAATGGCCGGACCTGCCGGTGCTGATGATCACTGCCTACGCCACCCCGAAGCTGGCCGTCGAGGCCATCCAGGCCGGGGCGATTGACTATCTGCCCAAGCCCTTTGCGCCGGAGGAGTTGCTGCATGCCGTGGCACGTTGCGGGGAGCGCTATCGCCTGCTGCGGGAAAACGCCAACCTGCGCGCCCGGGCGACCGAGACCTGGAGCCTCGACCAGATCGTGGGGGACAGCACCAAGATGCGCGAATTGCGCCAGCTCATCCAAACCGTCGCCCCGACCGATGCCCGGGTACTGGTTCTCGGCGAGAGCGGCACGGGCAAGGAGTTGGTGGCTGGCGCGCTGCACAGCCTGAGCCAGCGCGGCCAGGCCAGCTACGTGCGCATCAATTGCGCCGCCATTCCCGAAACCCTGCTGGAGAGCGAGCTATTTGGTCACGAGAAGGGCGCCTTCACCGGCGCTTTGAAGCAAAAGCTCGGCCGGGTTGAGGAAGCTGACGGCGGCACGATCTTCCTGGATGAGATCGCGGACATGAGCCGGCCGCTCCAGGCGAAGCTGCTGCGATTCTTGGAGGACGGCACCTTCACACGTGTGGGCGGCACACAGGAACTTCAAGTCCATGTCCGGCTGATTGCCGCCACGAACCGCGATATCATCGACGCCATCCGCCAGAATCAGTTCCGGGAGGATTTGTTTCACCGGCTGAATGTGGTGCAGTTTCGGCTGGCGCCGCTGCGGGAGCGGGGCGACGATGTGCTGCTGCTGGCCGACCATTTCCTCCGGAGCTTCGGCATCTCGATGAATAGGAACACCCGCACTATTTCCCGCGCGGCGCGGCAGAAACTGCTGTCGCACCACTGGCCGGGCAACGTGCGGGAGCTGCGCAACGTGATCGAACGCGCGCTGATCCTGGAGACCACCTCCGAAATCCAGCCCGGCAGCCTGCCGGATTTCCAATTGGAGGAACGCTTGCACAAGGCGGCGCCGCCAAAGCTCTCCGGCGCGGAGTCGCTCGATGACCGAATGGCCAACTTCGAGCGCGAACTCATCACCGCCATGCTGGAGCAAAACCACTTCAGTTTGACCCGGACCGCCGAGCAATTGAAAATCAGCCGTCATGCTCTGCGCTACCGGATGCAGCGCTTGAATATCGCGACGGAGACCGAAACCGAAGAGGACATGCCCGCCTTCGAGAAGAAAGACTTACCGCCATGACCACCATTCTTCTTTCCCTAGCCGACCCGGAGACATCGAAGGTGCTGGAGTCATGGCGGATCATGACTCCCGCCACCCGCGAACGCCTCATGATCTTCGGCGCGGCCGGCGTGGTCGCGCTGCTGGCGCTGTTTTTGGCAGTTATCCTGCGCAAAAGGCGCCGCCGACGGCGCTCCCACCATCATTCGCACCAGCATTCCTCCAAGCCGGCCGAGGTCGCGGCGGTCCCGGCGGAGAAAGACGTGCCGGCCGCTTCGGGGAAACGCCGCCGCCGCCGCCGGTCCGGCCGCAGACACCGTCCCCGCAACCCGACCCTGGCGGAGACTGGCGGTTTGCCGCCCATCCGCTCGGAAGACCCGTCCAAGCCCCAAACCTGAGCCATGCAAGAGAGCCGGACGATCACGCGGAAGAGCGCATCGAATCTGGCGCTGGCATTCGTGTTGCTGCCCAAGGCCAAACGCGACGGCATGTCCGCGCTCTACGCCTTCTGTCGCGAAGTCGATGACGTGGCCGACGACGAGTCCCTCCCCGTCCCCCAGCGCCGGGAGCAACTGGCCGCCTGGCGCGCCGATGTCCGCCGTGCCTGTGGCACGGAAACCCCGCAATTTGCCGTGAACCGTGAATTGCAGCCGGTCATCCACCAATACCATTTGCCGTTCACGAACTTCGATGCCTTGCTGCAAGGCGTGGAGATGGACCTCGACATCAAGCGCTACGAGAGTTACGAGGAACTGGAACTCTACTGCTATCGCGTTGCTTCGGTGGTGGGCTTGCTGAGCATCGAGGTCTTCGGCTACCGGAATCCGGCGTGTCGCGAATACGCGATCTGCCTCGGCAAGGCACTCCAACTAACCAATATATTGCGCGACGTGCGCTCCGACGCTGAGCGTGGCCGCATTTACTTGCCGCTGTCCGAGCTGGCCCGGTTCGGGGTTTCGCCGGAAGAGATCCTGCGCCTGGAATACTCGCCGCGCTTCTGCGAGCTCGCGAATAGCACAGCGCAGCGCGCTCGTCACTTTTATCGGCTCGCCCGCGAAGCGCTGCCGGCCGCCGACCGCCGTGCGATGGTCGCCGCCGAGTTGATGGGGTCGGTCTATTGGCGGTTGCTACGCAAGTTGGAGGGGCAGCGTTTCAACGTATTCGGCCCCGAATTGACGCGCTTGAACAAGGGACTAAAGGTCCTGCTTATCCTGCGGTCCTGGTGGCGCTTTGTGTCCGGCGCCATCTCGCCCAATTATGGCGCCTAGGCCGCCAGATCCGGACTCAAAGCCTCGCCGCCTAATCGTCAACGCCGACGACTTCGGCCGTTCGGCCTCCATCAACCAGGCGGTCATCCGCGCTCATCGCGAAGGAATTCTGACCACCGCCAGCCTGATGGTGAACGAAGCTGCTGGCGAGGAAGCCGTGGCCCTCGCCCGCGAGCACCCAAACCTGGGAGTGGGCCTGCATCTGACCCTGCTGTGCGGTCATTCGGCCTTACCGGGCGAGCGGATTCCAGGACTGGTCAACGCGAGCGGCGAATTTACCAACAACCCCGCCGGCGCCGGGTTCCGCTATTTCTTCCAGCGCAGTCTGCGCGAGCAATTGCGGCGGGAAATTCACGCGCAGTTCCAGCGGTTCCGCGCGACCCGACTGCCGCTCGACCATGTCAACGGCCATCTGCACCTGCACCTGCACCCGACGGTGTTCCGCATCCTTATGGCTGACGCCGCCCAACTCGGCATCAAGCACCTGCGCCTCACGTTCGATCCATTCCGGCTAAACTTGCGCCTGGCTTCCGGCCAGCTCGCCTATCGCGCCCTTCATGCCGCCATTTTTCATCCGCTTTCCGCGCGCGCCCGGCCTGCCCTGGCCCAGCGCGGCATCCGGCACACGGAGGCCGTCTTTGGCCTGCTGCAGAACGCGCGCGTGGACGAACCCTATGTCACGCGGTTGCTTCCGCATCTCCCCGCGGGTGATTCCGAACTTTACTCCCATCCCTCGCTCAATGAATTTAGGAATGAGTTTGACGCTCTGATCAGCCCTACCGTGAAGGAACAGGTAAGGCAACTGGGCATCAAGCTGATTCGCTACCAGGATCTTTAATATGGCCAAATTGCTTCTCATCCTCCTCATCGGCTTGGTCTTCGAAGCGACCGGCGTGGTCTTGCTCAAGAAAGGCATCACGAAGGTCGGCGAGGTCAAGAGTGTCAGCGTCGCGGAGATTGTCCGCGTCGTCAAAGCCGGCATCACCAGCCCCTTCGTGCTGCTGGGCGTATTATTTGAGGCGCTTTTCTTCGGGTGCCTGCTGATCCTCATGTCCGAGAGCGACATCAGTTTCCTCTGGCCGCTGACCGCGCTGAGCTTCGTCATGACGACTGTGGCCGCGCTCCTCTTCCTGGGCGAGCGGGTTTCCTCCGTCCGGTGGGCGGGGGTCGTGTTCATCATGATCGGCGCCGCGCTGATCAGTTACAGCGAGCACGCGAAAGCGAAAGCGCCGCTGCCGGCAGCGACATCGGGATCGGAAACTACGCCGCCGTAACTCGGCCCAGGACCTCGGCGAGGTTTGTGGCTGCCACCTGGGACTGCTTCTGCAATCGGAGCAGTGCGCCGATTTTCCCTGGCGACTTCGCCAGGGTAAGGGCCAGTTTCCCGTAATGCATCGTCTGCTCCGCAGTCATTACCTGGTTGAAATCAAGGGGCAGGTCTTCCTGGGCCGTGTCCAGAATCACCCGAACGGTGCCACTGGGGATTTTGTGCTCCCGGCAGACGGCACAGATGACCTGCGACTCCATCTCCACTGCCTCCGCACCGGTCGTTTTCCATAGCACCCGTTTCTGTTCGGCAGTCGCGGCGACTCTGTCCGCGCAATGAAAGCGCGCGGGTTTCGCTCCTGCCGCCAGGAGTGTTGGCTCCAAGCTTGTGTCCGCGTCAACGGCGAAGACCACCGTGCCCAGCGCCAGGTCCGGCCGCAACCCGCCCGCAAACCCGCAGGTCAGCACCAACCGCGGCCGCGCCTTCACCAGGGCTGCGCGGATAGACCGCTCCGCATTGCGGCTCCCCATGCCCACGAGGATGATGTCGAGGTCCCCGCGCTCCGCCGCCAGCTTCTGGAATGGCCGTGCCTCCTCCTTAACCGCAAAACAGACCAGGACCCTTCGGATTTCGCCCTTCGGATTTCCTTCGGCTTTCACTTAATGCCCGCCAGCCGCTCTTTCCAGATGTGATACAGCAGCACCGTGGCTTTCACGTCGCGCAGGCAGTACTCCGCGATGTCCCGGTACCGCCCCGCTGCCATCAGCGTGTTCACATCCGAGCCGGTCACGCCGTGGCTCTTGGGCGACTCGATGCCAAATGCCTTGCAGTAAAAGTCCAGATTGAACCGGCGCGCCGCTCCGTCTCGCCCGCTGACGTTATAAAAGGTAAGCTGTTCCGCCAGGTCGCAGTGCGGCTCGGTTTGGAAGCGGTAGCCCAGCCAGTCCTTGCGTGTGATGGGCACGTTGAGCAGCGCGGAACGGAGATAGATGAACGGCACGTCGAACCCGCGTCCATTGAAGGTGACGATCGTCTCGTAATGCTTCGCCACATCCCAGAACGCTGTCAGCAGCTCGACCTCATCCACGCACGCCATGAACTCCACCGGCCCGGCATCATCCGCCGCCTCCTCGTAATCCGCCGCCGTGAAGAGCACCTGGCCGCGCGCGGTATCGGCGTTCAGCATCGCGATGCAGACCACCTGCGCGGTAAAGGGCCAGAGACTAAACTGTCGATGCAGCTCCGCGTGCCGCACGGCTCGCGCCGCCTCATCGGCAATCTTCTCGCACTCGCGAAACAGGTATTCCTGTTGCGCCTCGTCGAACTGCTCCAGCGGCAGCGCGGAGGTCTCGATGTCGAAGATCAGTCGGGCCATGTTGAACCTGGATTCTTCACGATCTTGCTTAACCGCCTCACCGCTTGGGTGGCAGTTCGCGGATGAAGGCCCACGAGACTTCCGCCATTTGCCCGTTGTCGTAGGTTACCTTGAAGTGGCTGCCCAATTCCGCGTCCACCTCGACGCTCACTGGCACCGCTTTGGCGGAAATGCGGTTGGCCTTGCGAATGGTCGAGTGGGGTTCCAGGAAGCTAAGGCCGTCTTCAAACTCGACCTCAAACGCGTCTTCCCAACCCAGGTAGTGGGCCTGCTGCACACGCGAAAACGTTGCTTTGCCGTAAGCCTTCTTCAACTGAACCATCGTTCTCATAGCCGGCCTTCGTTCTTCAAATCTGCGATTAGTTAAATCAGCTTCCGATCAGGCGTCCACCCTTCGATGCCCACCAGCCGTGTTACGTCCAACCGCCCTATCAACTTGCGCTTGCTGGTGTAAACGTGGATGTGCTGAGGCACATGGTCCCCGATGAACCACTCGAGAATATAGCCGCCGCGACGAACTTTGCCCATAGGTCACCATTCGGAGCGTGCCGGGAGACAGCGCTCCCGGCAGATTCCCCGCGACTACGCGCCGAATTTATCGAACATCTTGGCGTTCGCCTGCATGTGACGGATGAGATATTTCGCCTCGATCACTCCCAGAGAACCCGAGTTGGCGCCGGTTTCCGTGAATCGCTCCAGCTTGTCCGAGCCGGAGCAATCGGACAGCAGCATCACCGGCTCCGGATGCCAGGAATGACCTTTCATTGCGCAAGGCGTCGAGTGGTCGCCGGTGATGGCGAGCACGTCGGGCCGCTTGCGCAGCAGGATTGGCAGCGCGGCGTCAAACTCCTCAATCGCCTTCTTCTTCGCGGCGAAGTTACCGTCCTCGCCATACATATCGGTGTATTTGAAGTGAATGAAGAAGTAGTCGTAGTTGTCGTATTCGGCGAGGTAGCGTTCGAACTGCTCGGCGATGGTCTGGGGCCCTTCCAGCTTGGCCATGCCGACCAACTGCGCCAGGCCCTTGTACATCGGGTACACCGCAATGCAGGCCGGGCGCAAACCATACCGGTCCTTAAACAGCGGAATCTCCGGCTGATGGGCAATGCCGCGGAGCAGGAAACCGTTGGCCGGCTTCTTCTGGGCGATGATGGGCAAGGCGGCTTCATAGAATTCGGCCACGAGCTTGGCGGCTTTCTTGGCCTTGGCGGACTTGGCGTCCACGGGCGCGACCTGCGGAATAGGGAGCCCCTCGCGATGCGGGTCGGCGTCCGTCAGCGGCCCTTCCAGGCCTTTGCCCCGGAAGATCACCACGAACCGGTGGCCCTTGCCGGCTTTGATGATTACCTCCGCGTCGCCCACTTTCTTGACCTCCTGTGCCAGCAACGCGCACAGTTCTTCGCAAACCTTCGTGTCGATGCGTCCGGCGCGCCGGTCGGTGACAATGCCTTTGGCGTCGAGCGTGCAGAAGTTGGCGCGCGCCGCCACGTCGCCCGCCCGCAGTTCCAGGCCCAAGCCCAGCGCTTCAATGACGCCGCGGCCCACCTGGAATTCCAGCGGGTCGTAGCCAAACAGTCCGAGGTGCCCCGGCCCGCTGCCCGGGGTGATGCCCGGCGCCACCGGGATCATCCGTCCCTGCGCCGAGTCTTTCGCCAGCCCATCAAGGTTCGGTGTGACCGCTGCTTCGAGCGGAGTGAGATAGCCTTGCTCGCGGGTGGCAATGTCGCCAACGCCGTCCAGCACCACCAACGCCAGCTTGGCGTTGGTCTTTAAAGTCAATTCCGAGTAAAGAGCATCAAGATTCATAGTTCAGTTTCAGTTCTTTCAGTCCCATGGTTGCACGTGAGGGCGCAATCCGCCGTCACAGACTGACTGTATCATGCGAAGGAGCCGCCCGCAGCGTCAACGCGAATCGGGCTCGCTGCGGGCTCAGCCAGCGCTGCACCCAGCCTGCGGAAAGTGCTGCCCATGAACCGTGGAACCGTCTCCCCTTCGGCAGGGGAGAGGGGGAGCCGGCGGCAGCTATCCCGCAAACCGGGGTTGAGGGGCAAAGGTCAGCAGCCGGGCCACTACGATTCCTTGCACCAGGGTGTCTGAGGCTTTGGCGGAGCTCTATTGGCGCATTGATGTCGCATCAGGTACCGACCAGCTACCGGCTAGCTGTTCGCCAGTTGTGCGCTGGAGATGCGCTAGCTGATGACTATCCTCGCGACCGCCCCGGCAACCAATCGAACCACGGAGTGGCGTGAGCTTTATGGCGGATTCACGAGCGGACGAAATGGAGGAATAGGGAGCTTCGTAATAGTGCGGGACAACGGCCCGCACTTTCACTACTTTCCGCGGCCTGAAAACGACCGTCGCACCTGAAATCGCCGAAGAAGTACCCGGCCTGCTCAAGGGGGCTCAGCTCCGGCTCTTGCAGCCGGAGGAGCGAAAACGCTTCGATCAACTCATGCGCGAACAACACTACCTGGGCAACGCCCGGTTGGTCGGCGAGCAGGTGCGCTATGTGGCGGAGTATCAGGGCCAGTGGGTCGGGTTGGTGGCTTGGAGTGCGGGCGCTTACGGGTTGAAACTTCGGGAGGATTGGATTGGCTGGAATCGCTCGCAAAAGAAGCGTCGTTTGTCGTTGGTGGCCAACAACAGCCGGTTCTTGATTTTGGAAGATTGGCACATGCCCAATCTGGCCAGCCGGCTGATGAAGCTGTGCTTGCAACGGCTCAGCCAGGATTGGACCGATCTCTATGGACACGGGGTTTTGGTGGCGGAGAGTTTCGTGGATCCGCAGCAGTTCCTGGGCACCTGTTACAAGGCCAGCGGCTGGACCTTGCTGGGGCAGACGCAGGGCTGCCGGCGCAGCCGGGAGGGTTTCTATTTCGTCCATGATCAACCCAAACAACTGTGGGTGCGGGAACTCAGTCCGGAGGCTCGCACCGTGTTGTGCGGGCGTCATGCGCCGGAAGCCTTACGCAACGTCGCGGCAACTCATGCCCCCGATTGTTGGCAAACACCCGAGGAACTCCAGCAGATGCGCCTCTATTGCGAGGGGCGTACGGACTGGCGCAAGCGTAAGTTGAACTTTCCGCTCAGCAGCCTGATTGCGGTGAGCCTCTCCGCCATGCTCTGCAAGGTCCCCCTGGGGCAACAGGACTTGGCGGCCTTTGCCGCCGAACTGACCGTCGATCAAATGGCCGCCCTGCGGTTTCCGCGCGACTGGACCAGTCAAGCCCGTCGCTACCGAACGCCCAGCGCGACCTCCTTCTACCGACTGCTGATCCATCTCAACGCGCGGCAACTCGAAGCGGTGCTGCTGGAATGGCAGAACCACGAATTGGGTAAACGCAAATCGGCGGGGACTGGTACTGTGACAGGTTGAATAAGTTACCTGAGTTACATCGTTACCAGCTCCGGTGGCGCTGGTCGCTCATGTAACTGATGTTTCGTAATTAACCGGTCACGGTACTAGGAGGCGGCGGCTAAACAGTCTCAAAAGGCATTTTGGCTCGTAACTACCCGCTATTCCTCAGCATTATCCACTTGGTGAATCCGCCATACCGGCGCTTCTACGTCAAAGAAACCTCCTTGCCTGCTCCGCACCCACACACCTGCCATGCTCCGGCTTCTTTGCCAAAGCCGACCCCACGGAGCAGGAATCTTCCGACCCTTGGCAATTTCATTGAAACACTGCCTGGACTGCTTAACACTGTTGACGTGAGATTGGAATCGGCACCTGTAAATAGAAAGCAGACGGGGCTATGATCAAGCGAATCAGCATCGAGAACTTTAAGAGCTTGCGAAAGGTGGACTTTGCGCTGGGCCGGCTGAACTTTTTCATCGGGACCAACGCCAACGGGAAATCGAACCTATTTGACGCGCTGCAGGTGTTACGTTGGGTGTCAGGCGGCTTTCCCATAAGAGACTTGTTTGAAGGCGGGGTGCAGACGACCGCGGGGGACACGTTGCTCGGCATCCGGGGTGGTTTGGCCAATGCTATCTACAGGGCTCCGGGAGTTGCCAAACCCACCCTCGTCACCGAAGCCCGATTGGAAGTCGAAATCGCAACTGAGCAAGGGATGGCGGGATATCAGATTGGCTTCAACAGTCAAGGCGCTCTGGTACATCTGCCTGCCCCTTTTAGCGTCGTTTAGCGTGTTTAGCGGGCAAGTGCTGTTTTCAGGTTGAAGGGTTGGTTTGGGTTGGAACCGTCTGATTGTAGAGGGGCAGGCAAAACCCGTGCGCGCGCGCCACCTGGCCCGTTAGCCGGTCGTTGGGGAAAACCGAGTCGCCCTTCAGGCGTTGCGTTGGACCCACTGTCGGATCAGCCATTCTTTCACTTTTACCGAATACGCTTCGCTGCCGTTGGCGGCAGCAGAACAAACCTTGGCCAACACGACTCTCTTATGCGCCGGGGAGTGGAAAAGCGCAACGGTTTTTCGAGGTCAAAGCCCTCGGGAACGAATGGCCAAAAGGCAACGCCGTATTGAGGGGGTTGGCGGGCATTTCGCCGTCGATCTGAATGGATTGCAGCCGAAATATTTTCGGCCCAATATCCTGCGTTGCCTTCGCCTCAATTCGTATGGCATAAAGGGTCGCATGAAAAGTCTGACCGAACAGCTTTGGTTTGAAGTGCCCAGCCGACGCGGCTTTGTGAACATTACGGAAACCGTGGAGAGCCAAGTTCGCAAGAGCGGGGTTCAAGAAGGGCTGTATTTGGTGAACGCGATGCATATAACGGCGTCAGTCTTCATTAACGATGCGGAAGACGGCCTGCTGCACGATTACGACGTTTGGCTGGAAAAGCTGGCTCCGCACGCTCCCACCTCACAATACCAGCACAATCGCACTGGCGAAGACAACGCCGACGCCCACATGAAGCGGCAAATCATGGGCCGCGAAGTCGTGGTCGCTATTACCCAGGGAAGACTGGACTTTGGTCCCTGGGAGCAGATCTTCTACGGCGAGTTCGATGGCCGTCGGCGAAAGCGCGTGCTGGTAAAGATTATTGGGGTATAGTTGGAGCATGTTGGCGACACCAGAACTGATTCAAGAAACCGCCCTGCCATTCCGGTTGGGGCACGTGCTGCCGCGCTGGCTGAGCGAAGTGCCGCTCTACCAACGGGCAGGCGCTTCGCCGCAGTGGGGCGGGGAGGCGATAACACTGGCGGAATTGCGGCAGCTGCCGCTGATCACGAAGGAGGACATCCGGCGCGATTTCCCGCGCAATTTCCTGCGCGCAGGGGTGGAGCTCGAGGCGTTGCTCGAACAGGACCTGGTCGA
>SESF01013162.1_pt1 | contig 21302 bp, 11 predicted proteins | sample 3171521 | NCBI WGS metagenome assembly SESF01 (sample SAMN10866945, study PRJNA518727) | freshwater metagenome | biome: subpolar coniferous forest; feature: holomictic lake; material: water; isolation source: holomictic Lake 227, 6 m and 8 m depth | place: Canada: near Kenora, Ontario | collected...
ATTATCATGAATAGAAAGATTATTAGTCTATTGTATATAATGTTAGCAGCAATAGTTTACGGACAGGCGCAGCAAAAAACCTTGTCGAATGGGAGTAGGAGTAAACTAAATGTCAACAAGCTGCTGGAGAATTCTGCTCGCACCGAACTGATTGGTTGTGAGATGTGGAATCACATGGCCGTGCAGTGGAACAAAGGGGATTATGAAAAACCGGATTCCCGCACTCCCGAATATGGAATTTCACAAATCGCCAACTCTTTTTGGGCAAAACCTCAAATGGGTATGATTGGCGATTGGGCTTACGGTGTAGAAACAACGCTTTCGGATGTGGTTAAAGTTAAAATCACTTCTACGAAACAAGGACAAGTGATAATCCAAAAATTTGTACCAACCCGCAATGAATGGACTCCGGCACTTATTTCAACCTATTACAGAGCATTACCCGATACACTGAAAGGTTCGTATCCTTATGCCGGCGATTTGAATGTGAAAGAGCGAAAATGCATAACAAAGGACAATGTGTTGGTGCTTGAATATAGCCTTACGCACGATAACAGAACAAACGGAGAATACGATATAGCTTTGATATTACCCAAATTTAAAAAACTTGAGTCATCTGCACGATATTCTTTTAGTACGAATTCCCGTCCTCGTTCTCTTCGTCAGGTTTTGCCTATCGAAGGTTTTGTCGCAGTTGAAAATTCTGAAAAAACAGGCGAAAAGTTTCACCTTAGCTTAAAACCTTTCGAAACAAAAACAATTCGTTTTACGGTAGCTTTTGAATCCAATTCGATGGAAAGTGCGATTAAAAACGCACAATCGGCTTGTAAAAACAGCAATGTTTTTGCTGATAATATTAATGATTTCAATAAATGGTTTGACGATAATGTTCCACAACTGACCATTGATAATTACGATATGCTCAGACTCTATTACTATCGTTGGTTTGTGTTGTATCGCAATTATCATAATCCGGGTAAATACATTAATAAACATCCTTTCCCTTGTCCGGTATTCTACGAAAGTCCTTTTGGCGGTTGGTATGGCAGTACAGTTGGTTTGTCCATCCCGGTTCATAATCAGGAAGCAAAGTGGGCAAAAACACCCGAAATGGCTCAGAATAATATTCTGAATTGGGCTAAAAATAGAAAAATGTTCCGTGATTATATTCAATATACGCCAAAAACGATCTGGGATTTGTATTTACACTATCCTGATAAAGTGTTTTTAGACTCGGTGTATAAATCCACCAGTAGTTATTCCAAAGAGGTGATTGATGACAAAGACAAGACCCGCCTACCAACACAGACAGGAAGCTGGGATACTGGTGCCGAATATCAGCCCAGTTTTTATGAATTTACAAAAGACAACAAATGGGACTGGCAACAAGACAGCGAAGGAAAACCCTTCAATAAAACTCGTACAACAATAATAAGACTGGATAAGGTGGTTTTTGCCATTGCCAATAGTTTTGCCACTTCTAAAATGGCGGGGGTTTTGAAAAACAAATCCGACGAGAATTATTTTAATGCATCTGCTTCTATGATGCTAAATACTTTGAAAGAGAAGCACTGGGATGAAAATACCGGAATGTTTTATTCTGCCAATCCTGTGGATTATGCCTTAGCGAAAGAGTCGCCTTGTTACGACTGTTTTATGCCTTTTATGTGGCAATTGGTAAAAGAAAAAAACTATCAGAAAAGTTTTGACAAATTCTTCGATCCGGCATGGTTCTGGTCGGATTACCCCATTTCGACAGTTTCTAAAACCTGTCCGATGTACTGGTCGGGTAATTGTATAGCCGGACCGGCATTTAGCTCGGTGGAAAAACCTCACGACTACGATTGTTCATGGAATGGTCCAACCTGGTTTTTTTCCAATGGCTTGATGTGCGAAGCACTTGGATCAGTGGCACTTAATTCGCCAAAAAATGATATGAAGGAAAAGTGGATGGATTTCTTTAATCGCTGGTCGGATATGCATTATGCTTATGGCGATAAAACGGTGCCTTGCGCTACCGAACACAATCGCCCAACTGATGGAGCTCGCTTTAGTCGCCGTTTCGATTATTTTCACAGCAGCTGGATTGATCCGTTTATGCGCTATTACTTGGGTATTCAGATAGACGATAACGGCAATTTCAACTTTAATCCTTTTACCAAAGAGGAGTTTGAAGTGAATGATATTTCTATTATGGGGATAAAATATTCGTTCTCACAACAAATTGAAGGAAACTCACTGGTTCAGAAAGTATTTGACGCAAATAAAAAGCTAAAAAGCAAGAAAGCGATTAAACTTTAACTCAAAATAGTCATCAAACTAATTAATGATTCACACAAACGACCCTAAATGGTTTTTAACGGGATTGGTGTTAATGACACCCGGTTTTTTGAGCAATTTATCGGCACAAAAGCAGGATAAACCTCAAAAGAAAAACGTCCTGTTTATTGCCATCGACGATATGAAACCCTTGTTGGGCTGTTATGGCGACCCCATTGCCCAAACACCTAACATGGACAGGTTGGCTGCAAAAGGTACACTTTTCACGCTTGCCTATTGCCAGCAAGCCGTTTCGGGTCCAACACGCGCCAGTTTGCTTACCGGTCTTCGTCCCGATCATACCAAAATGTGGGACATGACCGAACGATTCCGGACGGTGAATCCCGACGCGGTGACTATTCCTCAATATTTCCGTCAGAACAGGTACGAAACGGCTGGAATTGGTAAGATTTTCGATCAGTCGCAGGTTTCAGGTAAAACAAATGATGTGCTTTCGTGGTCAATTCCATATATGGATCAAACGGCATTTTATGATAAAAATACTGAGCCACCGACAGGATTCAGAGGCGAATATCAAGCCACGGAAATCCGTGAAGCCATGAAAACCAATGGCGAAAAATTCGTGCAGGAAAATATGTTTTATGCCACCGAGTGTGTTGATGTGTCGGATGGAGCGTATAAAAACGGAGCTATCACCAACGGTGTGGAGCAGTTTATACAAAACTACAGATCCGAAAAACCTTTTTTCTTAGCTGTTGGATTTCAAAAACCACATTTGCCTTTTGTAGCACCAAAAAAATACTGGGATTTATATAAACGGGAGCAAATGCCTTTGGCAAAGTTTAGTCAAAAAGCCACAGCAAGTCCCGATTTTGCGTATACCAATTCGGGTGAATTACCTCAATACTCCGATATTCCGGCTGCGGTGGAATTTTCGGATATTAAAAATATGGTGATGAAAGACGACAAAGCGCGACAGTTGATTCACGGATATTATGCCTGTGTGAGCTATACCGATGCACAAATCGGGAAAGTGATAGCTGCCCTGGAGAAAAAAAAAGTATTGAATAACACCATTATTGTGCTTTGGGGCGATCATGGCTGGCACTTGGGCGATCACGGCTTGTGGTGCAAACATACTAATTTTGAACAAGCCACGCATTCGCCATTAATCATTATCGATCCTTCCATCAAATCGTCGATAGTAACCACTCCGGTGGAGTTTGTAGATATTTATCCTACTCTTTGTGAATTGGCTGGAATTTCAAAACCGGAAAAATTGGATGGTATCAGTTTAGTTTCTGGGATGAAAAATCCAAAAAAGTTGACCAAGAAATATGCTGTAAGTCAGTATCCGCGGGATGAGAATAAAATGGGTTATTCACTTCGGGATGGAAAATACCGGTATACCGTCTGGGTGGAATGGAAAAACAGAGTTTCGAATTTTGATAAAATCATTGCAGAGGAACTTTACGATTATGAGAAAGATCCGCTTGAAACTGTCAATCAGGTGAATGCGAAAAGTTATGTAACAATAGCAAAAACAATGAAACAGTATGTGACGGAGTATATTCAATCACAAAAAATACAATAAACCAATGAAAAAAGTCTGTTTTCTCTACATTTTCTTACTGTTTTTAAGTTTTGTAAAAGCCGACGAAATCCAAAATATTTCAGACAAATACCGTTCGTGGATAGTTGGTACTGAAACGACCGATTATTCAAATCCTTTGGTAAAAGAACGGTTTAACGCGATATTGAATGCAGCGCGAAATGCACTTGAGTTTTATGATAAGTACGATTTTTCCAATCTTGAACCCTATGATTTGATTGGTAATAAAGAGAAAAAGGATAAAGTAAAATCCGGTAAAATACAGGAATCCAAAAGAGATAATTCAGAACAGGAAAGTCCACGTAAAATATTTAGCGATATGTTGTTTCCCTTGTCAATGGCATACAACATTAAGGGGGATAAATCTCATCACAATCCCGATTATCATAATCGGTCAACGCTGAAACAAATAATGGATGTGTTTGAGTATTTGAATAAAAGAGGCTGGGTGAAGGACCTGAATTTGGGTGTTAAAACCTCCAGATATAATGAAAACGGATTTGTTGAGTATGGAGGCTCTGATGCAGCATTAGGTGGTTTAGGTTTTCCGTTGTCGGTATTTCTCATGAAAGATGAGTTACAAACCAGGGGATTGTTCGATAAAGAACTCCAAATGGTGGACTGGATGAGTCAGTCGGTTGGACCGGCTTTCGATACACCCTTATTATGGGAAGAGCCTGGTTTTAATTCCGATGGTATTCGTGCCTTTTTCAATCAACGCTTGTGTTACATTTTCTGCTTGCCTAAGGACAACCCCGAACGCGAAAAGGAAATGCTTTATTTCCAAAAAATGATGAATAAATCGCTCAAAATTGCCATCAGCTGGAATGATATGATTAAGCCCGATTACATAGGTTATCATCACAAAAATCCCTATATGAGTGCCTATCCGGTGCATGGTTTTCATTCGTCGGCTATTTATTGTTATTTGTTGAACAATACTAAATTTCATGTAAGTGATGAGGTGGTTTCCAATCTATCCAATGCTTTACTTGCCTACCGCATTTATTCCAATAAATATGATGTACCACGCTCTGTTACAGGCAGATTTCCAAACAAACTGAATACTTTGCAGGAAAATATTCCGGCATTTATGTATATGGCAAAGCTCAATAATAATCCATTGAGTTCGCAGATGAAATCAGCATTTATGCGCCTGTGGAATCCAAATGACGAGTCATTTACTAAGGATTTTTTGACAAATGTAAAATCGTCCATTTGTTATTTTGGATCGTTGGGTGCTTTGGAAGAATGTAATAAACTGGTGGCCGAAAACGTGAAACCTGAAGCTGACCCCAATGGTTATTGGTTTTATCCTTATGCCGGTATGACCATTTACCGCCAGCAAAACTGGATGGCAGGTTGGAAAGGCGTGAGCAAATATATTTGGGATTATGAAGGCACTGCCGTTCAGAACCGTTATGGACGGTTTAATGGTACAGGAGTGTTGCAAATTTATGCTTCGGGCAATCCGGTTTGTGCTGCCGAAAGTGGTTATGAAATTAACGGTTGGAACTGGTGTCGTCTGCCCGGTGCAACAACTTATGAAATGCCTGCAGATGCTATGTTTAGTGGCAAACACCGGAATTTTGTACCCGAAACATATCTTGGTGGAGTAAAATTCAATGACCGTTGCGGTTTGAGTGCCATGTCGTATAAGGATCCACAAAGTTCGTTGCGCGCCAACAAAACCTTGTTTTTTGTAGACAATTATATTTTTGCATTAGGAAGCGATATTTCCAGTACGAATGAGATTTATCCGGTTCAAACCACCATTACTCAGTTGGGAATTGGTTCCGGTAAATCAGTCAGTTACTTTAATAATAAGACAGTAAAAGGTACAAGTGCATTGATTGAAACTGCCGAAGGAAATCCGCTCAGTTATGTGGATGCCAAAGGTCATTCTTATTATTTCCCCAAAGGAGCAAACCTGACTTTTGTCCGGGGCGAGCAGAACGAACCGCTCGAACGAGGCAAAGCCACAAAAGCAGGAAATTATGAAACCTGCCGGATAATTCACGGACAAAACCCGCAATCTGCAGGTTATCAGTATATTATTGCAGTAAATGGTGGTGAAAAGGAAGCCAAAAATCTGGAACAAAACTTCGATAAATTATTCAGGGTCGACCAGCAAGATGCTACAGCTCATATAATAACCTATTTGCCCGAAAACACATCCGCTTTTGCAGTACGAAAAGCAGGTAATATCGTGAAATCCAATTTGGTAAAAAATGTGGATACGCCTTGTCTGTTTGTACTCAAACCCGACAAACAGACTTGTGCAATTTCAATTTCCAATCCCGAATTCGGCAGAACAGATAAGTTTTATACCTTCAATCAGGTTGATCGTGAAAACCCCGAAATTTTCAGAGCCAAGAGTAAAGTTTGTCCAGTACAACTTGTGTTGAAAGGCAAATGGGAGCTTGAAAAAGAAACATCGGAAGTGAAAATTACTTCGGCACAGGATGCCGAAACGGTAATTCAGTTTAACTGTTTCGATGGAAAAACGATAGCTGTAAATCTTATTCAAAAAGGTCGTCCATAACTACTTCATTTTGAATCATTCCGGCGTATTCGTTTTGTTTTATGCCGTAAGTAGTTACCATGGTAAGGTGAACAGCTTTTCGTGTTTTGCTTTCCTGCCGAAATGCACCAATTTTATTGCGGAGCGTAAGGTCGTAGCTTTTATCAATTGAGAATACATCGGTAGAATATTTCATTTCGCACAAGTTGATTATTTGATCTTTACGCTCTATCAGTAAATCAATTTGTGCGCCTGTCTCAGCAGAATTGCTTCTCCACGATGCCGTTTTACATTGCACTCCCGAAATGCCAAGCTTTCTTTTAATCTGCTCAATATGCTCCAAACAAACCTGTTCAAAAGCATATCCACTCCATGCTTTGTGCTGCGCACTATCAATGGAAGCAGACCAGAAATGAGGATCGTTATATTCATTTTTCTGAATATATTTAAAATAAAATAAGGTATAAAAATCGGTCAGTTGATATAATCCATCCTTTTTTTTCTTATCCATGGCATTGTATTTCCTTATAAATTTACATACTTCGAGTTCCATAAGTATTTTCGACAAACTGCCACCATCCGATAATTTTGTTAGCGTCAGAATTTCCTCGCGCGACAGACCCTTTGCTTTTTTGGCAAGCGCCTCCACAACTTTTACATAATTCTCGTGATTTTTAAACAAAGATGCATACAGATTATTGAACTCGTTACGCAACTCTCCACTTTCTTTAAAGAAAAGATTATCAATGTTTTGCGCCAGACTCATCCCCTTTTCAAACAAACTCAGATAAAAAGGAATTCCTCCTAAAATCATATAACTTTCAACTATTTGATATCGATTTAAACTGATTTTTTTTGAAATCAGGTATTCTTCACATTCTTTCAGCGTAAAAGGTGCTATCGACATTTTTCTGGTTACTCTATTGTGTAAACCGCCTTTGTTATTTAGCAATTTACCGGTAATCCATGAGGTTGCCGAGCCACAAACAATTAACAAAATGTCTTTTCTTGCCGATGCCCAATCGTTCCAGAAATGTTCAAAAGCACTCAGAAAACCTGATTTTGGTGTGTCTAACCAAGGTAATTCATCAATAAAAATTATTTTTCGGGCGGAAGCAGAATGTTCCAACAAGTCAATCAACTGCTGAAATGCCTTATACCACGAGTCAGCAAAAGCATCTGTTGTAGGACTATATTTCTGAATGGCGGCATGAAAGTTTATCAATTGTTCTTTATTACCGGCATTTGCCAATCCTGTAATATGAAAATCAAATTTATTGCCCAGATATTCTCTGATAAGAAAAGTTTTGCCAACTCTTCGCCTGCCGTAAACAACCACAAATTCGGAATTATCACCCGATACGTATGCATCTAATTTTGCTTTTTGCTCTGTTCTTCCAATGATTCTGTCCATATTCTATTGATTATAACTGGCTGCAAATATATAAAAAGTTTATCATACAGCCAAATATATTTATTATATTCAGCGGAATATAATATTTTATGTGAGATTAAGCTGGTTATAAATCTAATTCTATGATGAATTTTCCCAAGATTTTTTTTGGTAAACTCATTAAACATCAATAATTAACCACTTGTGTTTACACTTTCAACCTGATTGAAAGTTATTTCAACATGAGTGAAATGCAATTATGGAATAACCATCTATTTTTGCATTATCAAATAGTTATATAAAATAATCAAAATGAAATAAAACATCCATGACCTAAAAGTAAAATTAAGAACACAAAAATAGATAAAAGTAAAAATTACATTCTACTCTCTATACCCCCTTCAGGGGGTTAGGGGGCTAATTATAAACAAATGAAAAAAGAACTAATTCTAAGCTCAGCACTGCTCTCACTTACAATGGGAATTAATGCCAAGCAAAAAAGCGAACAACCCAACATTCTGCTGTTAATCAGCGATGAACACAATGCCAGTATTCTGGGATGCGATGGCAATCCATTGGCACATACACCGACATTGGATAGGTTGGCCAAATCCGGAATGTATTTCAACTCGTTTTATTGCAGTTCACCACAGAGCGTGCCTTCTCGTCAGAGTCTGACAACCGGAAAATATGTTTCGCACCACAATGTATGGGGAAATAACCCCGGAGTTCCCGAAGGAACATCCTCACTCGCCCGCTTGCTTAACTCGGTTGGGTACGAGTCCTATTTGTCGGGAAAGATGCACTATATGGGCGTAGGCGAACATGGATTTATAATTTTGGACGATAATGAGAAGAAGAAAAAAGATGGAAATGCCGAAGCTGATGACTATAATGGAGGCAAACGTAAACGCATTCCAGCTGATTATTTTCCTGACGATAAAGGTCAGATTGGAAAAGAATTCAGAGATTTAGGAGGAGTTGATACTCCAGTTGGAGGTTCGGACAGAAGAATTGCAAAAACCATTATCGATTTTATCAAAAACAGACAGTTGAGTGACAAACCATTTTTTGTAACTATGGGGTTTTCAGCACCTCACTATCCGTTGACAGTTCCAAATGAAATACTTGTTAAATACAAAGGAAAAATTCCGGCTCCCGAAATTCCTGCCGGATATTTGGAAAATCTTCCGTTGAATTATCGCCACCTGCGTAACGACCGTAAACTGGAGCATCTACCTGCAAGTACCATTCAATTGGCACGCGAAAGTTATTATGCCAAAGTAGAATGGATGGATTCGGTAATGGGAACTGTGATTGAAACCATGCGTAAAAGTCCGTTGTACGAGAACACCATTATTATTTACATGTCCGACCATGGCGAAAATATGGGCGAACACGGAATGTGGTGGAAAAATACGCTTTATGATACCGGTAGTCGTGTTCCATTGATTATCAGTTATCCTAAAAAATGGAAAGGTGCACAAATCAGACACGAAGCCTGTGGAACGGTGGATTTGGTGCAAACCATTGCCGAACTAGCCGGTGCTAAAACACCAAAAGACTGGGATGGTAATTCCATGTTAAACTGGCTAAACAATCCGGAAATGAAATGGAAAGATATGGCTATTACCGAATATTACGGACCTTACCTGTCATCGGGCATGTCGATGATTCGGTTGGGCGATTGGAAATATGTGTACCATACCCGTGCTGACGAAAATCATCCTGCCGAAGTAGAACTTTTTAACCTGAAAACGGACCCCAAAGAGTTACACAATTTAGCAAAAGAACCATCGCAAAAACATCGAATGACCGATATGCACACTGCATTGGTAAAACACTTGGGCGAAGACCCTGAGCAGTCGGAGAGCCGATGGAAAAGAGGTGCAATGCCCGGAAATCCGAATCCCCAGAAATAACTTTTTGAAAATAACTTTTTCAATGAAAACAGACTAAAGTCGCAAATTTGACTTTAGTCTGTTTTCTTTCAACGCAAGTGGAAACTATTTCAACGCTATCGAAATACTTTTATAAAAAATACCATGTATTTTTGACCAATCAAATTGAGAACAACAATAAATTTAAACCGAAATGAAAAAACAAATCTTTATCGCATTGACAGTAGTCATTGCCAGTTTTACAAGTAATTCACAAGCTCAAATCTATTCGTTCGAGGATGGTATTGTGCCAACAGCTTTTACAACAAAGGACGGAAGTTTGTCTGTTTCCGGTAATAAGTTCAAACTGGGAAATAAATCGTTGTGTTGGGAGTGGAAAGCCGGTTCTAATCTTACAGTTACCAACCCAATCGGACTGGAAGATGCTTCTAAAAGCAGAGATGGTGGCATTTATTTATGGGTTTACAATACAGTTTCAAGAGATTCTAAAATGTTTTTTTCATTTTTAGATAAAAGTGACCAGGTAAAATGTCGGTTGGAGTATAACCTGAATTTCAAAGGATGGCGATGTATTCTTGCCACTTTTGGAGTAGAAATGAAAAAAGACAAATCAATGCTATCTAAAATGATGGTGGAAGCACCAGATGAAGGAAATGGTCAGTTTTACTTCGACCATTTGGAATTTCAAAAATCTGTAACCTGGACAAGAATGACCAATTCGCAGTACAAGATGGTTCAAAGTCCGGTGGTTGAAGATTTTATGGCTGTCAGAGCTAAAGGCGAAATAAAAACACTAATTCAACCAACGGATTTGCAACTGGCAGCTGCCGATACCATTGCCAAACGACAGGAACAGTGGTATTTTGGTTCGGGTAAATATAGTACGAAATCAGAATTTAAGATTCGAAATAGTGCCGTTTCACGTCAAATACAATTTGCATTGACTCGTAATCCCGGTGATTTGAACCTGACAGTTGCCTCTGATGGAACCGTTTCGGGTGTGGGGTTGTATTCTTCCACCGAGCCAAAAAAGATAGACGGCATAACCGTACGTACTTTTCGCGAAGTAGAAAGAGCAGCCATGCTTCCGTTGGCATACGACTTTGTCATGAATAAATCGGCATTGTCAAAAACACGTTACCTGAATATGTTGGATTGGATGTACGATCAGGGTTGGGCCGATGGTAGTTCGTTGGGGAGTATGCGCGATGAGAAATTGCAAAGTGCCGGCTATTTTCACTCGCTGTTTATCATGCGCAATGAACTGGGACTAGAACGTTTGAATCGCGAACTAAACAGCCTCAATTGGTATGGACTTTTTGGTCACGTTAATGAACTGACACCCGAAAAAGGCGAGAATGCTGACGATATACGTTCTCTCGCCGTTGCAAAATTGGTCTATGCCTTGATGCAACCCAATCCAGATAAAAGAGCCACGGCACTTTCTTTATTGACCCAATATTACAACCATGCCTTTTCGATTACTCCCGGATTGTTGGAAACATTTAAACCCGATTTTTCAGGATATCATCATGCCGGAATTTATTTTACTCAGTATTATCCTGAAGCACTTTATGCGGCTAGCTGGCTTTATTACCTGCTGCATGATACTCCTTATGCCCTTTCAGACGATGTCTATTCAACCCTGAAAAATTGTTTACTCACTTACAAAAATGTATGTTCAGTGTACGATGCGCCGATTTCTACTTGCGGTCGTTTTCCGTTGGGTGGACAGTTCTTAGATGAAACCCTGCCGGCCTTTGCCTATCTGGCCTTATCCAAAAAACAACCCGACACCGAACTATTGGCTGCTTTTGGAAGGCTCTGGAAACCGAATGAATCGCCAATAAAAGAAAACCTAAACGGTGCAAGTACAAGTATTTGCCTTCGCACCACCATGGGTGAAACCGAGATGTGTCTGCGCGCTGCATCAGTTGGTGTTCCGGCGGAGCAATCACCCAAAACGGCTTTTTACCTTCCGTATTCAGGCTTAATGGTCCATCGGGATCCGAAAAATCACGTCGCCATAAAAGGTTTTAGCAAATATGTGTGGGATTATGAGTCTTCGTCGTCCGAAAATCTTTACGGTCGCTACCTGAGTTTCGGGCAGATTGAATATACGAACCTGCTTACCGGAAAACGCAACAGCAATTATGGAAACAAGTTTTGGGACTGGAGTCGCCTTCCGGGTACAACCAGCAAGTACTTGGCACCAGCCGATATGATATTTAAACAGACTCACCGGAATTTTTCTGATAAAAGCTTTTTGGGAGGAACTGCTCTAAACGATACAATATTAGCATTTTCCATGCAATTGCATGACAATGCTTACGACAAAACCTTCTCGGCCAATAAATCGGTTTTTTGTTTTGGAAATGTACTGATCTGTGTTGGAAGCAACATTAATGACAGTGCTAAATTGGTTCGTACCGAAACAACGCTTTTTCAGCAAGAACTGAATGACAGAGATAACGTAAAATTGAATGGAAAAAGTTTGAATAAAGATTGGAATAATTTAGAAAACCCAATTCTGAAAGATAACATTGGAAACATCTATATTGTAAAATCGGGTCTAGTAGATGTTATAAAGACCGATAGTATGGCTACAGCAGTTATCAATCATGGTTTTGCACCTCAAAATAAGTTATACTGCTATTATATGTTACTTCAACCGAATGCACCTCAGGAAAATAAATTCAGCAATCCCAAAACGAATCCGATTAGTATTCTACGTCAGGATGAAGTGTCGCATATCGTGGTCAACCGCGATGAGAAAACCTGTGGATATGCCATTTTTGATGCCTCAAAAGCATTGAACGACAAGTGGATTCAACAGGTGAACATTCCATCTATTGTTATACTGAAAGAACTGACTATTTCGAAACTTATGCTGAGTATTACGGATCCTGACATGCACCGTCCGGCTGTTTCGGGACTTAACTCGCTTACCAAAGAAGTTACGGAAGCAACAAGTCAGCCGTTCGATTATGAAATTGTACTGAACGGACGTTATACACTCGATGCCGTGATGCCCAATGTCCAGCTGACCACTACCGATAATACCACTAAAATAGCTTTGCAGGTGGTGGATGGGAAAAGTTATAAGATTCTATTAAAAAAAATGTACTAATAAAGCTAGAATGAAATTAGATCTTCAAATTCTTTTCTCAGTGTTTCTAAGCATTTCCAGTTTGCATGCAAGTACAATAAACGATTCCAAAGTTGTTGACAAGCCGCACTTTTTAGGATCTACTTACTATCTTATCCATTTCATTTTCTCATATTATCTATAATAGCTCATATAAAGCTAAGATATAACTCATATAAAGCTATAATATAACTCTATTATAAAGATAAGTTATATCATAGTTTTAAAATACTAATTACTATACTTTTTCTCTACTTTTATTAAAAATAAGGTAATAATGAGCAATGAAGGAGATAGCATTTGACCCGGAAATACTTTTATTGAGACGAATGAACCTCAAGGTTATTATAACTTACTCCTTATGCATTCTATAGAGTTAAAAGTTTTTTACAACAAATACGAATAAATGAAAATTTAGAGAAATGTCTGATTTTCGGGTATGTAAGAATTTTTATCAGCCGACAGTTTCTCTTTGATAAAAATTGCGTTATCAGTGATTTTTCAACATTTTTCAACGTGATTGAAAATTATTTCAACGTCAGAGAAAGACCTATATTGATAAACAATGTTACTTTTGCCATGTAATTTGAAAACAAACTGAATTTTAATACAAAGAACATTAATTTAAAATACAATTTTATGAAAAAATTAATTACCCTGATGCTTGGCATCGCAGCTTTTGTTGGCACAGCAAGTGCTACTGTTTATTATGTGGACCCAGTTGGAGGTTCAAGTACCGGCACCGGTCAGACCTGGGCAACTGCCGTAAGAACTATTGATCAGGCAGCCACTCTGGCAGCTGTAACTCCCGGAACAGACGATGTATATGTAAAAGGCGGCACTTTGTCTTATCCCGGTTCAACCCTCACCATCCCTGCAACCAACGACCTGAATGTGTATGGAAGTTTTCATGGCATTGACGGAGAAACTCCGGCAACCCGTCCCATGATTGATGTAGATGGAAATGGAATTATCGAACCCTGGGAATTTCAATATCCGACCACCATCCTTAGTGGCAATGCTAACAATGCAGTGGTACTTGCCGCCTCTATTTTTGATGGATTTACCATTACCCATATTGGGACAAAGACCACTGGAATTATGTCAACGATAATGGGAATTGCAGGTGCTACCTTCCAGAATAATATCATTAAAAATAGTGTGGTAAATATAACTATTACCTCAACATCCACTTTTGATGGAATTTTAGTGAGAGCAGTCGGAACATTTAAAAATTGTTTATTTGAGAAAAACACCATAACAACTATTGTAAGTACTACTGCAGATAAATACTTCTGCCCGGGTATGAGTATGGCAGGTGGAACCAATGTTATTGGATGTACTTTTCGTAACAATAAAGCTATTATTGATTGTACTACTTCTGCAGCCGGAACTACGGGCAGTGTTAAAGGAACCTTGATTAATATATATGGAGGGGTAGCCGGAAAATGCCTATTAAGTAACTGTTTGATTTATAATAATGAAACCGTATATACCGGTGGTGGTGGAACCGCTACACCAATCATGACTTCGGGATCTATAGTTGGAACAGCAGGTCTATCTACCGTTATTGTTACAGATTCTATTATAAATTGCACTATTGCCAATAACAAAATGCATAATTCAGCAAAAGGTGGTCTGTTTATTTACAATAACAATATGCTTGTAAACAACGTTTTGAACAATGTTTTATGGAACAATAAAGTTGATAGTTTAGGATTGAAAACTGTTATTAAAAACCTCTTTATTAATTCTAATGTTACAACTGGGAGAATTGGCTATAATGTAATGAATAAAGGGAATGCCGGTGGTTATACGTCAAATATTTATACTGCAAATAATGTTTTTGATTTGACTTTTGCGAATACTTCAACTCCAGATTCTATTACTGCTCCCCGCTTTAAAATGCCAACAACTTTAGTGGGATGTAATCGAGTAGCAGGTAGTACAGACTCAATTGCCATTGCACAAGCCGACTGGCGGATTAATCTTAATTCGTACCTTATCGGAAAGGGCATGGTCACAACAGTTTTGACCGACAAAACCGGAAATCCTTTTGCAGCTCTACCAGCCGTTGGAGCTTACGAATTTGTAAGTGGCACAGCAGTTATTCCTGTAAATCAAAACGTGACCACCATAGCTTATACACAGAATGCTAAAATTATCTCCAAAATGGAAGGCAAGCTACAAATCTTTAGTCTGACCGGCTCGGTTGTTTGGAATGGATATGTTGTAACTGAACAGAAAATAGCAATTCCAAGCGGATGCTATATTCTACGATTAAATTCAAATCAGGGAATAAGCACACAAAAAATAATCCTTTAAACTAAAACAATCTAACAATTATAAAAATGAAAAAACTAATAACCCTGATGCTTTGCATCGCACTTTTTGTCGGAACGACAGCCGCAATTCCGTATTTTGTTGATGCTGTAAATGGCGTCGATACCAACGATGGACTAAGCTGGGCTACAGCAGTTAAAACAATTTCAGCGGCTGAAACTTTAGCTGCCAGTAATCAACCGAACAACATTTATATTAAGGGTTCATTTTCTCAATCAGGTGCATGGACTATGACCGCCAATAATTATTACGGTAGTTGTGCGGGTACAGAAGCAACTCCGGCAGACAGACCTATGAACGACAATGATGGAAATGGTATTATTGAATCCTGGGAATTTAAATATCCGACTACATTTGCTTCTACTTGTAATGGTACAGCGATTAACGGTTCTGCTGCTATTTTGGATGGTTTTACCATAACTCAAACAGGATCAGTTAATGCTACTGCTGCTATGACTACTTTAATCTCGCCAGTAGGACAAAATGTTCAGAATTGTGTATTTTATGGATGTAACTTATCTTATGGAGCAACAACAGCATACACTAACAGCAATGGAGGATGTTTGCTAAAAGTATTGGGGACATTTCAAAACAACCTGATAGAAAAAAATATAGTTTCTATTACCTATGGGACAACTGATATAAAGATTGCACCTATTTTAGATGTAAACTGCCCTGCAACAGGATCTGCCAATTCAACTCCTTCTGTCGGTATCAGTGGTTGTATTTTTAGAAATAATAAAGTTACTATAAATAATACCGGTGCCACAGCTGTTCCAACTAATCTAAAGGGTACTATTTTAAATATTACAGCGAATGACCCAGCAGCAACAGTGACCTTTAGTAATTGTTTAATTCATAACAATGAAGTGAATTACACAGGAAGTGCGGGTTTTGCAACAGCATCAAGAGCAAGTATTGCCGGCAGCTTGAATTTTTCCACCGGTAGTACAATAGATTCATATATCAATTGCTTATTTGGGAATAATAAAATGACGAATTTATACTCCTGTATGCATGTAATGCAGAATACCAAGGTTGTTCATAAAGTTTATAACAATGCATTTTGGAATAATCAAAATAATGCTGCTACAATAAGTTTGACTTCATCTTCCGCTCAGATTGCAGCTACAGTGATCAGTAACAATTATTTGGATGGGGCAGCAGGTGGAACCTGGGGTACAGCTTGTACTTATACAAACAACCAAACAAATTTGAGCAAATCGAATACAGGTAACAATGGATCCTATTTTAAAAAACCACCTTTGAGTTCAGGAGCAAATTATATAGGATCAGCAATAACTACTGCAGATTCTATATCCATCAAACAAGCTGATTGGAGATTAATCCCCGGTTCTTACCTTATGGGAAAAGGAGTGACCACAACCATTCTAAAAGACAAAGCAGGAACTGATTATTCTGTAACTGCCCCATCAGTAGGTGCTTATGAATATGTGAAGATAACTCCGGTTATTAGCTGGAGTCAAAACCTTACCACCCTGAATACAAATAGCAATCCATTAACCGTAACGCTAACCGGTACCTCCACTGCTGATGCCACTTATGGAAGTTCAATTGTTTACACGCCTACCGATGCAGGTTTTGTTTCAATTGCGGGTAATGTGCTGACTATTGTAGCAAAAGGTTCAACTACCTTAACAGCAAGTCAGGCAGCAAACATCTGGTACAATGCTGCCACATCGGTTGTTCAAAACGTTTCTGTAAGCGATGTGCCCACGGCAGTAATAGCACCTGAAAATGCAACAAAATTATTTACTGTAGCTTCGAATGGTATATTGCTTAATACAGAAGGAAATATTCAGATTATTTCATTTAGCGGCAAAATGCTTCAAAACTCAAAAGTAACAGAAGGTCAGTTTATCGCCCTGAGACAAGGTGCTTATATTCTCAGAATGACCACCACAAAAGGTGTCTTTTCTCAAAAAATCGTTCTTTAGTCTACTATATCCGTCAGACCGCTTTGAGCGGTCTGACGGATTATTCACCTTAATAAAAAAAACAAAATGAAAAGAAATATATTCATTATAATCCTGGTTATTTCCGCAACCAGCACTCTTTTTGCTCAGGTATTTACCTCTTTTTCGGTTAAAGGTTCGATTGTTGAAACCCGCTTGAAAAACTCCAGCGGCAAAATTGAAACTATTGTTGACGAAACGTTCGATATTAAGAATCTGGACTTTAAATACAAACTGAATAACGGAACATCAATATCCGACTCTACTCCGATTACTAAAAATTTTACAAAACCTCAATACATTAAACTTGAGAATGCCAGTGAAGGAAAACAAACATGGGAAGTAGCTGTCAATCAATTGAAGGCATCATCATTACCATTCGCATTATCTTTCTCAAACAGTTCGCCAATTGACATTAAAACTCCAAATCCTAAATCATGGGCTGGCTATGGTATTGATTATAAAAGAGCCGATGCAGTATATTTTTGTGATGAAGGTGTAGCGTTTTATATCGCTTTTTCAGCCGGAGCTAAAGTGCTTGATTTTAGCATGTCTTTGTTAGGAAAGGAAGAATTTGTTGGAGAAGTAGGAGTTGAAACATCAACAAACTTAAGAAATTGGTCAACTATTGCAACATATTCCGCTTCAAAGCCTATTTTAAAAAGTAGTTCATTTACTATCCCGCTAAAATCGGATGTAAAATATGTTCGTTGGGTGTATTATACCCGTGTAAAACAAAATGTTACACTAAATAATATATCCGTAAAATAAAACAGGGTTGCTTTACTCATACCTAAAATGAAATTTCCCAAATAATAGAATGAAAAAAATACTATTCCTGATTCCTATACTTTTAGTTAGCTGTTCTATCAGTTTAAAGGCTCAAATTTATGATTTTGAAGATGTCCAGACGATTCCGGCAGTGGTTCCGGCAGGATTCACAACTACCTACGGGACGCTTCAAATTGCGACTAATAAGTATAAGTTGGGTGTAAAATCGCTACGCTGGGACTGGACTGCCAATGCCATAATGACGGTGTCTAATCCCACCGGATTGAGCACAGCCTCAACAACCAGTGCCGGAGGTATTACTTGCTGGATTTATAATACGGTAGCATCATCCCAGAAACTTACTTTTGCCTTCCTGACCAGTGGCAGTATTCAGAAATGCAAGATTGATTTTAACCTGAATTTCGTGGGCTGGCGTTGTATGTGGGCTGAATTTACATCGGACATGGGACATGACAGGACGGCTTGTACCACCATGACCATTGCCGCCCCCACCACCGGAAGTGGTACATTCTATTTTGATTTTTTACAGTTTCCTAGCACCAGCGACTGGACTCGTATGTCCGATTCGCAGGTAAAAGTGGCGCAGGGAATCAATCCACCGGATGGTATGGATGATTATGTGGCGTTGCGGAATATGAATATTACTCCTATATCCACAACGCCCACCACAGCAGAGTCGGCAGGTGCAGACACGATTACGAAGCGGCTCGATAATTGGTATTTAGGTACAAATGCATTTGCCAATAACACTCAGTTTAAAGCACGGAAAAGTGCTATAACCGGCTGGATAAGCAGAGCAAAAACATCGTACTCTGCATTAAACCTTCAACCACAGACCGATGGAACTATTTTAGGAACAGGGCTTTTTAATGAGGCATACACCAATAGTTCGTATGATGGCATTGCTGTAAACTTTTTTCGTGATTTTGGTCAAAACTCCTTGATACCACTTGCTTTTGACTATCGAATGAACGGAACTGCTTTGAGTAAAACATCCATCCAGAATGTTTTTGATTGGTGGAACGACCAGGGTTGGGCCGATGGAAGCGCCATGGGTTCACTTCGATTCGAGAAAATCCGCTTCGGTGGATACGTTCATTCGTTATTTCTAATGCGCAACGATTTAGGAACAACTGCCCGGCTTCAACGCGAAATGAATACGCTGAAGTGGATGAGTACGTTTGGCTATGTGTTTGGACCGTATACCAATACAGGTGATAATACCGATGTAATCCGAACAGTTATACAAGCCCGTTTGGCTTATGCTTTGATGCAAACCGATCCACAAACCAAAATAGCGGCTTTGTATAATTTGAGAAATTATTTTAACAATACTTTTGCCGTAGCTAAAGGTTATTCCGATTGTTTTAAATCTGATTTTACAGGCTATCATCACAATGGAATTTATCTGGGTTCTTATTATCCTCATGCACTTTATGTGGCATGTCTGACTTATTATTTATTCTATAACACACCTTATGCATTGTCCGATAGTGTATTTGCACAATTGAAAAATAATTTATTGGCTTATCGGAAAATTGCATCAATTTACGATGTTCCAACTGCTGCCTGTGGACGTTTTCCTGATGCAGTAACTATTTTAGATGAACTATATCCCTGTTATGCTTATTTGGCTTTGGCAAAACAGACTCCTGACACTGAGTTATTAGCTGCTTTCGAACGCTTGTATCAACCTACAGTTAATCCGGTACTTGCACAGATTGGTCGTACTGTTGCCGATATTACCTTTAAATCAACCTTGGGTGAAATGGAATTGTGCCTGAAAGCTCATGCATTGGGTGTAAAAGCAGAGAAATCACTGAAAACCCAAATCTATTATCCTTATGGAGGTTTTTTAATCAGTCGTGATACACTCAGACATACCAGCATCAAAGGATATAGCAAATATATCTGGGACTATGAATCGGATGGGACAAACAATGTTTATGGCAGATATAATAGTTATGGTCAGATAGAATATACTTCACTTCCCGATGGTCGAAAAAATAATGCTTACAGCAATACAGCTTTCGATTGGGCGAAAATACCCGGTACAACGGCTAAGTATCTGAGTGCTGCCAATATGATTTACACTAGTTCAACACCCTATCGCAATTTTTCAACTGATCCATTTTTGGGTGGAACTACGCTGAATGATTCTACATCCATGTTTTCACTCAAACTTCACGACAATACGTTCGATACATCCTTTTATGCCTATAAATCGGTATTTTGCTTCGGTAATGCATTGATTTGTCTTGGAAGTAATGTGACTTGTAATTCTGCCTCTGCTCCGGTTTATACCACCCTTTTACAACATGAAGTATTAACGGGCGAAAGTATTAAAGTAAATGGAACTGCGGTTACAGCCAATCAAACAGGACTGTTAACGCCGGTAATTTCCGATAACCTTGGAAACCGATTTATCGTGAAAACAGGAACAGTTGATTTGAATGTAAACGGCACTTTGTATTCGGCAGTTATCAATCATGGGACTGCACCTAAAAGCCAGAACTACACTTATTATATGTTGCTGAAGAGTAATGATGCTCAGGAATTAAAATACAAGACGACCGCCACTTCGCCCATAAAAATTATCCGTCAGGATAATGTAGCACATATTGTTCAGCAAACCGAACAAAATGTGTGGGGATATGCTATCTTTAATAGTTCAACAGCACTTACCGATCAATGGGTTTATCAGGTTAACTCACCTTCGATGCTTATGCTGAAACAAATAGATACTTCACGTATTCAACTTTCAATCAGTGACCCGGATATGCGACGTGGAAGTGCAGCTAATTCGGATGCCATGTCGGATGCAACATTCTATGACCCGGGTACAACATTCGCTTATCAGGTTGTACTAAACGGGCTTTATTCGTTGGACGGTGCAAATCCTAACTTCACAATAGTAAATGGAACAAATACAACTACATTAAAAGTGACAGTCTCTGAAGGAAAATCATATTCTGTAACCCTGAAAAACCTTTCGACACAAATTGATTCAACCAATGGAAATAACATTTTTCATTGTTTGGGAACTGATATTGAAAACCAATTCAGAATTGAATCGTCAGATAATCTTGCTTTTAAAGTAAACGTTTGTTCTATTGATGGAAAAATAGTGAAAACAACACCGGAAGTTTTTTCAAACTGTATTCTTGATATTCAAGGCCTTAATAAGGGCATTTATATCATTAGAATTCAGAATTCAAGAGCGCGTTTATGTCAAAAAGTTTTAGTGAAAGAATAGAGAACTTTAAGTAATGAAAAATAAAAAAACTATAGCAATTACAATCCCAATTTTAGCTGTTGGTAGTGTTGCTGTAT
>SESF01031225.1_pt1 | contig 21258 bp, 34 predicted proteins | sample 3171521 | NCBI WGS metagenome assembly SESF01 (sample SAMN10866945, study PRJNA518727) | freshwater metagenome | biome: subpolar coniferous forest; feature: holomictic lake; material: water; isolation source: holomictic Lake 227, 6 m and 8 m depth | place: Canada: near Kenora, Ontario | collected...
CATATTTCGTGCGCTGTGCTGCGGCCCCCTGTCTATAGCTGCCATTATAAGCACATCCATCCATAATGTCAAGAGATTTCTGCAATGTTTCGAAATAGTAGTCTTTATAAAAAGTTTCTTCCACATTCGTTACAAGGAATATCCAATTTTGTCAAGGAAATTTTGTTTACTACCAGCTCCTTTTAAATATGTTGGGCGAATTATCATAAAATACAATTTTTATTGTTTAAAAATTTAGACTATCAACAAAATATCTGTTGAATGTAAACATTTTTGGCACTATATGGCGACTATCAAATCTAACAGGAGCTTATGAACATGGAAGACAACCTTACGGAACTAACTGCTAAAATCGTATCTGCTTATGTTTCAAACAATAGTGTTCAGGTGGTTGATGTACCAGGATTAATTAGGACGGTGAACCAGTCACTTACAAAACTTGGACAACCTTTCGATGTTGTTCCAGAGCCCGTTGAACTTAAGCCTGCTGTTTCTATTAAGAAATCAGTCACACCAGAGTTTATTATTTGTTTGGAGGATGGGAAAAAGTTGAAGATGCTCAAGAGGCATTTGATGGCTTCTTACAACCTTTCTCCTGACGAATACCGTGCAAAGTGGGGGCTTCCATCTGATTACCCGATGGTTGCTCCGAACTATGCCAAGGCCCGATCCGACCTGGCTGTCAAACTGGGTCTCGGGGTTCGCAACAAGGTTGATTGACCTCTGAAGGCTTGAATGCCCTTTCCTGGCGATTAGAGGCCCGTGGAGACGGTTTTGGGGGTAGGGGGCTATGCTGGTAGCCCCCTACCCTTTTCGTTGCCCCTGACGGGCATTTTTTGAATGCTTTTTTTGTGTTGGGTCTGATGCTTGGCTTCAGGGCCACAAAAAATTAAAAGAATCAATATAGAAATATATAATATGCTGTGGATAACTCATTTTGGAATCGCTAAAAACCCCTTTGATTTCAAACTCCGAATCGGAGTTTGTAAATTGCGACTAATCGCAACCAAAATGCGGCTAATCGCAATTTGCCCCCTTGACCCCCGTTTGTTCCTCATGTAGAAGGAATCCATCGCCCTATCCACGACCTGCTTGGATTTTTTACACCGGGGTTTTAAGATGGAAGACAATGTTACCAAATTCAAAAAAAAGATACGGTTGCTAACTCCATATGAAGGAGATTACTTTAGAAAGCAATTTGAACCACATTGTCATAATGATGAGGACCGTGAGGTATTAGATGCAGTATTGGATGCAATTACGTCCGATAAAAAAAGCAAATGGAGAATGATGATGTTTAGCCCTGAGCATTTTTATGAAGCATCAAAAGTTATAAGGGCCAGATCAAAAGAATGTGGCCCCACATTCTCTGTATTCAATGCACTAACATCACTTATGGACTATGATACAGGGAAAATATTTTTTAATAGGTCAAAAATATGCGAAGACTATAACATCAATACTTCACAATTATCAAGATCACTCAAGGAATTAGTAGACCTTGGAATCTTTTATCGACAAAAATCCGGGGAAAAAAATTCATATATATATTTTATGAATCCAGAAATTGCATGGTATGGCACAGATGAGGCAAGAAGGAATACTTCACGAAATGTTATTCATCTTCCATTGCTTCGAATCAAGAAAGATGAGGAAACAACTATATTATCTTAATTTTTATCTACTGAGCAAATATGAGTAAAAAATCAATATGTAGATTCAACAACCACATTGTCGTTACGTATGGCAATATGGTTCGAAGATTTATTATACCAACTATATCAGCAGCCATAGGACTTGAGGCTCGACTTACATCTGATGATCAATTTGCCGAGAGATGGATGCTTAAAAAGACTGGCGCTCAATCACAAGTTATCAATATTATTCCAATTATAAGAAAGCATAAAGTTATAATTGCATTTGACAATGAAGGTAATGTATTGAGAACATATCAATGCAGAAATCTTCAATGTGCCGTTGATCTTGAGACTAAACTTAACTCCGATGTTAAATTGCTCAAGTTTGGGTAAAAAGTGCTGATCCGGAATCTCCCTATGTTCGCGTATCACATCGAAATGTAAAACAAGCGGTAGAAAAATAATGTCATCATTGGTTATAACGGTGGATCGAACACTGGTGAAACTTTCTGATGGTGTATGCACGGTTTCATCTCGGTGTGTCACATCGAAAGATGCCAGGGGACTCGCAACGAGACTTACTAATGATCCTGGCCTTGCAACCAAATGGCTAAATCAAGTAAGGCCAAACTTGTTCAAGAATTCATCCGAAGATGAAGAAAGAGGATGATATGACTACATTGTTGCTTGATGATTTATCTATTGAATGGCATCAGGATTATGAAATAGGTATTGAGGATATTGATCAAGATCATAAAAGGCTTTTTTCGATTTATAACTACTTTAATACCGTTGCCGAGCAAGGGACAAAATCACCCTGTATCTCAACTATGTTTGTTTTGTTATCGGACTATGCAATAGGACATTTTCGAAATGAAGAAGCTATAATGAACTCCACAAAGTATCCTGATATTGTTAATCATATTAGACAACACAACGGATTTGTTAGAAAACTCGATAAAATAAGAAATAGATATGAAGGTGGTGATGATGTGAGAGAAGAGTTATTTATGTTTTTTAGAGACTGGATACTTTTACATGTCTTGAGGGATGACCGTAAAATTGGTGAGCATATGAAAAAACTTACACCTGTGTTTTAGGTAGTCAGTTATCATTACAATGATTATTCTTACCTAAAATATAATCAAGAACCTTTGGTGCAGTATCCTTATTAAGGGCAAGATATAGTTTATGTAATTCTGCTATCGCAGCTCGACGACCGCCACGATCATAAGCTTTTTTAACTGCTTCAAATCCTTCTTTATCAATCGAAAACATTCTTTTTTGCCCATTATCTATTAATTGAAATGCCTTTGTTGTGTTTCGATTGTACGTATGCCCGTTTCAACCTCATTATTATATAGCATCATGATGCACCATACTGGAGTTGTAAGAAAAAATCTATTATTATATAGTTACTCAACCGTGTGTTTTATAAATTTTGCCAATTTTACCTCATGTTCTTGAAGATGATTTATGAGCCAACCTATTATAAGAGATGATATCGCATAATAATCATCCATATCATTATTAAAGTATGATAGACTAAATAATATTATTGTAATATCGATATGATCATTAACATGACTATCAGTATAGATGTAGTTAATTGATTTCATTAATGACTCTTCATATCGAAAATAACGAGAAAGGCATTTACTGAATTCACCAATCAATGATAATAAATTAAATGGCAATATGTTATCAACAATGTTTAAGAGTTCGTTTCCGATACTAATAAAATGTCTGTTGTCAACATCAAGCCATTCGACTCCAGTTTCATATTCATTGTTCCATTTGATCAACATTGTTCGAAGTATCTTCAAAATTTGAAAAATCAATCAATCTCGAACCTTCAATTAGAAATATTATTCACCCCTGATTTTTGACCGTTTGGAACCTCCGAAGAGCCTCCTCCAAAACGGTTCCTTATCCGCTTCGCTAGGCTGTCCGACAGGGTCCAATACGGTGTTGATCGCTTGGTGCTGGTTTGTCAACAATTTGTCAAGCACCTGATCAAGCCTTTGTTCAACCCTTTCCGCACGAAGTTCCGCAGCATCGACCCTCTCCAACCATAGGGACCGTTCCATGGCGGTCTGAGCCTGGAGGCGGTTTACAAGGTTGAGGTGGATGGTTTGAATTTCTGTGATCCGATGGGCCATCTCGGCATCGTGGCGAGACTGCTGGTCGATCATGACTGACAATGGAACCATTGTTTGGTTAGATGATAATGGACCTTCAATGGACCGGTCTGGACCTAGACCGGTCTTGGATCGGTCTAGGTCCATAGACCGGTCTATCGGACCATCGGACAGGCACACCATGAGCCTTCCGTCGTTGCCTTTTCGGCATCGAAGAGTGTGTCGTTTAACCCTTGATCTGATGGCCTTCTCGCTGACATTAAGACGGATTGCGGCATCTGATATTGAAAGCCAATCTTCTGTCATGGCCCTTAGCATGGTCCGGTTCTGGACCGCCCTATTGCGGTCCATTGGTCCTATGATGGACCGGTCCATACAATGCCAAATGTTGAACCAACGGGCAAGATTTGTCGGCATTGAATGTGTGAAAACTTCCCAAGAATAGTTTTATCTGATATACACAGACATCAACCTCGGAAGAATGCCCATATGCCTGGAAACCCGATGCTCGGTGTTCGACTTGCACCAGAAATCCAGGCTCGTCTGACCGCCCTGGCCCAAGCCACAGGGAGATCAAAGGCCTTCTATGTGCGAGAGGCCATCCTTGAGCATCTCGACGATCTTGAAGACATCTACCTTGCTGAAAAGGAAGTTGAGGATATCAGGGCTGGTCGATCTCAAACGGTTCCAATCGAAGAGGTAATGAAGCGATATGGCCTTAAGAGTTGAATTATCACCTCTTGCTTTTCGAAACCTCGAAAGCCTCGATAATCAAGATGCTAAAAGGATTTTGAAGTTTCTATGTGATCGAGTCGCCATACTTGATGACCCTCGGAGTATCGGAGAGGCCCTGAAAGGGGTTAAATTATGGAAATATAGATTCATGATTTATAATATTATTGCTGATATAGAAGATAATATTATCAAAATTGCAATTATTAGAACTGGAAATAGGCGAATTTATTATATGGATCTTAAATCATAATATGGGTGGGCAATATGCTATTTAATAAAATACGCGACACAAATACATTTTATGTAAATATAGAAACTTTCGTTAGGATTTCATGGAATGACTTTTCTTTTAGTTCCCTTGAACTGATAAAGCACATTCAAAATAATATTGTTTCGTATGATATAATTGATGACTTTCGCAGAAAGATTTGGGCTCAGTTTTTAGCGGAAGCACGAATAATGGATAAAGTTGAATATCAACTCAAGGAACAACACAAGAATGACCACATGCTTATTATAGATATGATTGCTGTAATGGTTGAAAGAAGTGATCGGCCACAAGAATTAACTTCATTCTTTCAAAAGGGGTTTGATAAACTATGTTCTTTACATATAAATCATTACGACAATGTCCTTCGTGATTATCTCAAATCGAAGTATGGGCAATAGCATAATCAATGAAGTGAGGCCGCAATCATGAGTTGGACCGATGATCAAGTTATAAAATTAACAACTCTATGGAATCGGGGAATGACTGGTGGTGAAATTTCAGAAATTATGGGAATAAGCCGAAATTCAGTAATTGGAAAGGCTCATAGGCTTGGACTTTCTGGAAGACCATCACCCATTATACGCGAAAAAGTTATACATGGCCCAAACTTGCTGGCTATAAATGAAAGAATGTGTAGGTGGCCTATTGGTGATCCGAAAAAGCCTGGATTTCACTTTTGTGGCGATAAAATCGATTATTCGCAATCTTATTGTGAGAAGCATCGAGCACTTGCATATCAACCGGGAAAAAAACTAGTCCATCGCTAAGGTTTGTATCAAAATGAACAATGGCGATTTGATCCTTACTCCAGCACAACGAGAATTTGTTAGTCGTGTATATAGAACTATAATTAATGATGCTCCGAGTGTTCATGACGGATTTCGTTTGAGACGATGGACGACTGGACCAAACAAGGGGAAGGTAAAACTCTCAACGGCTGTTCAAGGATTATTTGATCGTGGTATGATCACTTTCGAGGATGTTGGCATTTGGCCGAAAGCAAATTTCACTGAGAAGGGGCTGCGAGCATTGAAGTTAATGGCTGCTGACCGTCGAGCCCTTGATCCTTCTCGGTATCAAAGGCTTATTGACGAATTAGCAAAAGTTCTGGATTGATATCTATATGATTTCTGAATTATACTATACCTCTAATTATTAATTTATATATTGAAGGCATAATACCATGACACAAACAATATCGAATATTTGTTATAACAGGCTTATTTTAGCAAATGATGTCCCATGCTTTAACAAGATATCTGCTCTTGATTACATCGCAAAACTACATAAATCAGTTGTTAGTAGCAGCAAAAGACCTGGGGATGCATATCGATTATTCATTTCTGGACTTGTCAGTAATTTGTGCTCATGTCGTAACTCTATTTTTTTATCGACCGTTGATATGTATAGTAAGGCTACAAAAAAACATGTTGGCACTGCTGTCAACTATATAGTTTGTGGAAACCTGAACAACCAACTCGCTGTTAAGCAGATTAATATAGTAGTTATTAATTGGAAGCTTGGTCTAAAATACAATGCCAGCGAATGTATTGCAGATAAAAATTTGATAATAACTTATCATGCCATTGAACGGTTGTTATTAAGAAATGAGTATGCTGTTATTCGAAAAAATCCTGATTTATTTATGTATCTCATCAAACATATGGTGCTACAAATTGCTTCTGATGTAATATTTACAAACATTGATATGAGATCATCCATAAGTAAAATTGCTGTTAGTGGTGGGTATTTTCCTGTTATACATAATGATAGCAATATGTTTTTAACGACTTATGTTGACGAAGGATTATACACTGACGAACAATCCTATATTAAAAATATGTCTGAAGCCACCATCAAAAATGCTCAAAGACTTGTTTACACTTTTAATGAGGCTCAAGATAATGTTGGAACACTAACGGTACATGGAAAGAAATGCGACATTAAAAATGTTCAAATATTCTTCCCGACGGCGATAGGTTTATCACATTATACATAATACATTAATTTATGTCCATAAATGCAAAACTAATAATTTTTTCAATATTCAAGAAGGTGTGACAATCTGGAAACATTTGTTTACCAAATCAGCGGATTTATTGAACTTTCAGGGAGAGGGGTGGCAGTCCCATATCTTGGTGTGCAAGAACCAGTGGAATTCCGGCCCTTTCGGGACGATTGCCCCCTTGCTTCATTCTGACCACTCGGGTATATGGCACCCCCGCTTCCGACCTGACGATTTTCAAGAAAGATTTGATATGACCGAGTGGATGGTCTGGTTAAAAACCGGCATACCTGCAATTGATGCTGATCACGAGCGAATTGTGAAATTGATCACTCTTGCTCAAACCACACCGACAGAAACTGCTTCAAAGATTATTAATGCTGACTTTTTGAAAAATACTAAAACCTTGATAAAGGCTCATTTTGAGCGAGAAGAAGATTTGATGTTTAGCCTTCGATATAAATATTTGAATGATCATATAACTGATCATAGCATAATATTGACCGCACTTAATGATATTACAAAACGATTTGAATGCGGCATTATATCATTGAATGAGGTTTTTGAACGAATTTTGCTATTGGATGATCACAAGAAATTTCATGATGTTCAACTTGCTGAATTTATAAACAATTCGAAATCATCAAAGTTGGTTTCAAGGATCACTCGGCATTCACTAGGCTCAAACCCTATGTCGAAGGCTAGAAAATCGGTTCACACGGCTTGACCAAGCATGAAGAAACTTTCCTTGGAAAGTTTATGATGGTATACATAGACCATCAAGTCAAGATGGAAACCGGCGATATGGAAACCCCCACATACCAAGGCAGCCTGATCAATATGGCATCCGAAATCGTGGCCGCCTATGTGAGCCGGAATTCCGTCCAGCCTGCCGAACTTCCTGGCCTGATCAGCACCGTCCATCAATCGTTGAAAACGGCTAACCAGCCTCTCGCAACGATCGACGAAACGGTTGAACTGAAGCCTGCTGTGCCGGTGAAAAAATCTGTCCAGCCTGATCATATCGTCTGCCTGGAGGATGGGAAGAAGTTAAAGATGCTCAAAAGGTATATTGCTAACACATATAATATGATCCCAAACGAATATCGGACAAAGTGGGGACTGCCATCAGATTATCCGATGACCGCACCCAATTATGCCAAGACACGATCAGACTTGGCGAAGAAGATTGGTCTCGGAAAGCCTCGCACCCAAACATAATGTGTCTCATATTTTATCTGACGACGAGCATGGAATAATAAACCAAAATGTGCTTCCTACACCAAGTGTGCTTTCGACTCCTATTTGACCGTTCATGGCCTTACAAAGTTTATCACAAATTGCCAGTCCAAGGCCTGTTTCGCTAAACTTGCGAGCATATGAAGAATCTACTTGTTTAAACTGCTCAAATACCTTATCTTTCATATCTTCAGGTATTCCAATACCAGTATCTATAACACTTATCTTTAGTTGTCCTGATCCACTTTCTCCATCGTTTGACAATATATATTCTGTTACAATCGTAATTGTTCCTCGTTCAGTGAACTTTATCGCATTTCCAGTTAAGTTTATAATGACCTGCTTAACTCTCACTTCGTCGCCAAATAAATAATTTGGCAGGTTATGATCAATTTTTGACGATAAAAGCACACTCTTTTGTAGTGCCATAGGGCTATAAAGAATTATGGCTTCTTCTATAATCTCTCTTATGTCAAATTTGTTTCTTGTTATGATCGTATTACCAGATTCTAAACTGGCAAAATCAAGAATTTCTCCAATAACCTCCAGCAAATTACTTGATGCATCAGAAATATTTTTTGAATATTTCTTCTGTTTTTCATCTAGATTAGTTGTTAGCATAAGTTCATTAAACCCGTATATTACATTCATTGGAGTACGTAGTTCATGTGTCATAAATGACAAAAAATCTTGTTTTGCCCGGACCGCTGTCAGAGCGCGATCTCGCTCAACTGCGAGTGCTTTTGTTTTTTCACCGACAAGGTGTTCTAGTAAATCTTTTTGTCTTTTTGTTGTAAATACCTGGTCTTCTCGCAAACGCAATAACTCTTCAGTATATTGTTTAAATTTATATAACATACTTGCGAGTTTTCCCACCTCGTCTTTGCGATGTGACAAATCATATTTTATAATAGTTTTACCAGATGCTACAATCCCCATGCTTTCGATCATTTTGTTGACTGGTGTTGTAATAGATAACACCACAAAATATGAAACTAAAACTCCCAATATTAGTGCGGTAACTGCAAGTGTTATACAAATGATTTCTACCGAAACGTGAAACTTATGATTAGTTTTATACCTTGTCTCAATTTCGTTGGTCTGGTGTTTATATAATTCTCTAATAAATGACATAACGCTTCTAAACTGCTCAGTGCTTTCTTGCGACAAGAATACAGATGGGTTATCGAAGTCGCCTGACACAATGTGTTGAAATATGCTTTGGTAAAAGTTAATAACTTTTGGCAACTGATCATTTACTTTTGTTGATATTGTCTGTTCAGTATTATCCATATTAATTAGTTGATATGCTTTCCAGTTATCATCTACTTGTAATATGTGATCATTAAACTCTACATATAGAGTTTTGCTACGAGCAATATTCCGACTAAGCATCGCATCATATGTTCTTATTCTTGCTCGATGCAAATTGTCTATTACATTTCCTAGTTTTATGATTGAGACCGTATTAGTATCGTGTATTTCAGAATAACTATTATGAAATACTGATATTGTATATAGTAACAAACCACTAACACCGAATGTAAATATCATTAATATACCCGACAATATACCAACTCTTTTACCTATTGAGCAATTTTCAAACGCAGATAATATATTAATATTTGTTAAGTTCATTGGCTTGGCTCCTTACTTACTTATATAATCCAGCCCACGGTTAGGCTTACTCTTTTGCCACGATACTTGTCAACCTATTTGTATCTATTGAGTATAACATATAAAATGTAATTTTAGCGATCCATTATCAGTACTACACACTTTGGTTGATTATTACTCCGTCTAAACCGTAGTGATTGTATGTTAACTATGTTGTGTCTTTTTTAGTAACAAGGATTTGGGTTATTAAGAATGACAAATACATAGTAATTTAGTGGTATTCAATAGATAGTCGCATTTACGTGACAAATTACCGCACTGCATTGACAATGAATAGTTTGCGATTTAAAGGTTTAAAAATGAAATTGATCCTTTTGTTCTGAAACGGCATCGGTCATTTCTTCATGATTTGTATAGTCTCCTGCTGCACCGTCAATTGAGACAACCAATCGGAATTGCTCATTTGCCATCACCAAACCCCATCATCAGCCTGCAGCAATCGATATGACCAATCAACTTCCCTCATTCGCTTTGAAGCCTAACGCAATGATATATATTCCGCAACAGGTATGGACACTGATCCCTCTCGGCACCATGGGTGAATGGGAGCAACGTCGATCCAACCATGATCAAACAGCCTGGGCCTATCTCAATGCTATTGCCGGTGATCATGAGGCTGTTCAAAAGGTTATGCGCCCCATCTGTAATGAACCTGACACTAAATTAGAGCATTCAAATATGCGACAAATCGTCTCGGTAAATTGACTATTAATGATTTGTGATATAAATAACATGGAATTAAGACGCTGAGTCCATCTATCAGACAGATTTCCAGAAGTCAAAGGAAATGGAAATGCCGGATACTGACTTTGATATTTTTTTCGAGTTACTAAATGAAAAATATGAAAATATAAATAATGTTGGCGGCACAGCAGCTGCATTTCGTCAATTTAATCTTTCTAGGTCTAGAAATAATCGTAAATGTGTATGGGAAGCAACTTCCAATTGGGAAGTCGACATTCTGGTTTATAAGAGTTATTTTGATAATTTCAGAAATGTCTGTCGATCATATTTTATTGGTCACGACACCGATGCAATTATATCAGAAATGATTGCATCAATTCAGCCTGATGCTAACAACAATATTCAATGGGGAGAGACTACGCGAAATATAACACATGACAGCCGTCAATTTACGATATACGTCAGAAGAAACGGGAATGATGCCTACCAGGGAAAGATAATATTTAAATCAATCGAACAGAACGAACAATCCCTTGCAGATTGTTTTGACCACTTTTATAGAGATTTGAGGAGACACTTAACAGAAGAATTCGGTAGGGCTGATATTATAATTTACGACTCATTACTATTTAAAAGATAATGTATTACTATATTATTCTCCTTGTCAGATTACATGTTTCTTGAAACGGTTTTTAAATAATTTTCCAACTTCAATAGTTTGCTCAAGTGCATCAATATCTGATAATATCTCTTGATATGAACTTTCTCGATACCACTTTCTTGGATTGCCACACTTTGAACAAGAACATGGCCTCCTCGCTACGACTCGTGGGTAGGCCACTCGTAGAAATAGTCGCCTCTACGTGATGCCACAGGCCCCCTCCCACCACAACATCCCTTGGTGAGACCGAAGAGACCATCCCTCGGCGCCGACCTGCATTCGATCAGGCCACCGAGCGCAGGAGCGGTCAAGCATGGCCGCAGGCCACCGCGAAGCGGCGCGGAGCGTGCTTGACGGCTCCGAGCACGGTGGCACACTGCTGCAGGTTCGGGTTAAGGAGGCCTGCGATGAAAGACAGTGATCTATTCCAGCTTGCATTGGGGCTGGTTCCGCCGTGGCTTGTCACTGGAAGCACCTTCAACGTCCAACAAAAGCGGCTTGATATCAACATAAGCTTTCCTGCTGGAAGCTTATTCGTCTGTTCAGTTTGTGGCAGAGCCGATTGTAAAGCCTACGACACGCAACAGGCAACTTGGAGGCACTTAAACTTCTTTCAGCACGAAGCTTATTTACACGCGCGGGTACCACGGGCCAACTGTCCAGATTGTGGTGTAAAGCGGGTCTCTGTGCCTTGGGCACGACCGGACAGCGGATTTACACAGTTGTTCGAAGCCTTGGTCATGGCAATGGTCAAGGAGATGCCTGTAAATGCGGTGGCGGATATTGTTGGTGAACATGATACCCGATTGTGGCGGATTATCCATTATTATGTTGAAAACGCAAGAGGTTCGGCTGACTACTCATTACTCACCAAGCTTGGTCTTGACGAGACATCCGCCAAACGAGGTCATGATTATGTTACGCTGTTCGTTGACCTGATGCTACGACGGGTTCTGTTTGTCACCCCTGGCAAGGATGCGGCAACGGTAGAGGCATTCGTCAAAGACTTGCAAGAGCACGGTGGAAAACCAGAGGCGATAACCGAGGTCTGTCAGGATATGAGCGCCGCGTTTACAGCCGGGGTTACCGCTAACTTGCCAAACGCTAGCATCACCTACGACAAGTTCCATGTCGTAAAAATTATCAATGATGCTGTTGACAAAGTAAGGAGAGATGAACAAAAGGCCCGGCCTGAGTTGAAGAAGACTCGTTACTTGTGGCTCAAAAACCATAATAACCTGAATAAAGAACAGCAGGAAAGACGCGATAGTCTTTCATTGCTCAAGCTCAAAACGGCAAGAGCCATGCATATTCGTGAGGCTTTTCAGGATTTTTACGATCAGCCCGCCGATACAGCGGAGACCTACCTCAAGAAATGGTATTTCTGGGCCACCCACAGCCGCCTGCCACCGATCATCGAGGCCGCCCGAACCGTGAAGCGCCACTGGGACGGCATCCTCCGCTGGTTCCAGTCCGGCATCGCCAACGGCTTACTCGAAGGCATCAACAGCCTCGTCCAGGCGGCCAAGGCCAAGGCTCGGGGCTATCGTTCAACTCGCAACCTTTGCGCGATGATCTACCTGATTGCCGGCAAGCTGGAACTCAAGCTACCCACTTGAAACAGCGAAGAGCCAGAACATGGTGTCATATTGTTCATACGATGATGGGCAGCAATTTTCCTAAATTCAAATAAGTCCTCCCATGTTGTAATTCCTTTACGATTTATACCATTTTCATCAATCCAATCAAACTTAAATTTATAGTAAATTCCGAGTGGACGGTTTCTATCAAGGGCAACTACTTTCAATGCCTTCTGAAAGATTCGATAACGGTCACGAATTCTTCTTGCTCGAAGCGGCTCTATCTTCTCCATTTGAGCACCATCCTTTAGATTATATAGGTATGATGTGTTTACTACTCGACAGTTATTACATTAGTAATGATACCGGCACATGGCAATCTCTATTTGTTGTGACGAACCTTTTTCAACAACTCTGTAAATAAGCCTGTGCTCACCTGTAATCCTTCTTGACCACCATCCCTTAAGAGTTACCTTCAATGGCTCCGGCTTTCCCAATCCCTTGAACGGGTCTCTTTTTACATCTTTTACGAGATCATTAACCTTTCGCAGAATATCTTTATCAGTATTTTGCCAATAAAGGTAATCTTCCCAGGCTTGATCTGTCCATAGCAGGTTCACCGGTCGATTATCTCCCTGGCTACCGTGTGACCAGCATCAGCATTGGCGATGGAGGATAACAGGCGGGCGGCATTTGCTGGCGACCGGAGAAGGTGCAGGGTCTCCATGATGCCATCGAATTCCTCCTTGTCGATCACCACAGCGGCGGCGGCATTCTGACGGGTCACCAACAATGGTGTCCTCGTGCTGTGGACTATATCGAGCCGTTCTCGAAGGTGTTCCCGCAGTTCGGTGAAGGTGCAGACATCCATCACGGCAACTCCTTTACTATGTCCATAACTCTGGACATATGCCCTACCCCTGTCAAGGGCCTGTTACACCTCCGCCGGTCACATTTGCCGGGATTGGTCGAACCGGTGAACTCCCAACTCCCTCTTTTGCCCGCCGGTAACGGTATTTGCCAATGCCCCCGAACGATCACGGGTCGAAAACCTCATAAAACATACATTTTGTGAGGTTTAGCCCTAAGCCCTTGATCCGACGGGGGTTCACTTCGTGCTTGCTCCTCGGCCGTTCTGGAAACATAATGATTTACTGAAAAAACATTAATTTATGAGGTTTGCGATGAAACAGGCCCGCGTGCTAACCCTCACCGAACAAAAAAGGCTGCTCGCCGTGGTCGGCCAGACCAAGCATGCCGCCCGAAACCGGCTGTGCTTCATCCTGTCCTACCAAGGAGGCCTCCGCGTCGGGGAAATCGCCGCCCTGACGATGGGAGACGTGTTCGAGGCCGATCTGACGACAATCAGAAGCCAGATCAGATTGTCGGCGGCGGTGACCAAAGGCGGCAATGCCAGGGTAGTGTTCGTCAACGACCGCCTGCGCAAGGAGATCAAGCGCTATCGGGACACGCTGGGCACCGGACTGAAGGCCGGCCGGCCCTTACTCCTGACCCAGAAACGGACAGCCTTCAGCGCCAACACCCTCTGCCAGTTGATGGGAAACCTCTACAAGCAAGCCGGCCTCGACGGTGGCACCAGCCACAGCGGCCGGCGGTGGTTCATCACCAAACTCGCCCATAGCGGTATCAGCCCCAAGGTGATCATGACCCTGGCCGGCCACAAGCACATGACCACCACCCAGCGCTACATCGACGTCAACGACGACTTGATGAGGGCGGCGGTCGAAATGCTGTGACCATACGACGTCTATAATTTTTGGAAGGATTCCGGTAGAGTGATACCCGGAAGTTCGATCACAAGGAAAGCCAGAATGACGACGGGAAAGCCCACTCCGGAGGATCGAGAAGAAACGGAGAAGCAGTTAACAGAGTGGCTGCTCGAACGTTGCGATATTGAGAATGTTCCGCAATTAATCTCATTGCTTGAACTCTCACGGCCAAAGGCGATTACCGACCGCTTAAAAAGTGCCGTTACCAATCATAGGCGCAAACATATGATCAAAGGTCTTGCTTCATTATAAGAACTTTCTGTGATTGCAATCAATCGCCTATATTTGAATTCTGATTTTAACTGCACTGAACAAAGTGAACGGTAATGCCTATATTAATTACACAACCAACCGTATCGATAACCGGATTTTTCGATGACAACAAGATTCACCATCTTGTAGACTGCATGGCAGATGATTTGTTAAATTTAGACAACTGGTTTGCGCGACGAAAATATTTTTTTGAGGTTTTAGAGGAACTGTCAAAGACTTTTAGTGACGCTGACGGAGACGACACCGACGAATTTAGTCCATGGGAGATGTTTGTGCGCATCGTTCCTTCATTTGTTGGAGCCGTACTTGAGAAACTTGCTGAGCCGGAATTAGTATCATTAGAGCAGATGGTGTTTTATGCCATAAGCGCTCATCCTGAGCATCAGGATGCGGCACGTCGGTGGGTTCAGGCGAATTCAAAGAATGCCAAATCCCATCATAAGTATATAAAGGCCCATAAATTTTATTTGGACATACTGGTTACATGGGCAAGCTTTACAATGTCACCATTCGATGCATAAGTCGATATAAATTTTGGTATTCAATGCATTCGAAGTTTACGACAAAAAGGGCAAATATATGACTTACCGCCATCGTCCTCTGCTGCTATCAAAAACGGCTGAAGACGATGGAGGTGACACGTTTTTTTAATTAGTATTTTGTATGGCCTTACTTCTTTTTAGCAACGGTCTTTAACTCTTCGAGGCTCTCACTGACACGCTTGCTGATCACATTGGCGGCTTCAGTGTTGGACTTGGTCACCATCTCGGCAAGTTCCTTCATGTTGCCAAGCGCCTGCTGGAATGCGCTCTGCACCAATTCGGCCTGTTTGGTGACAATGGTTTCCGGCGAACCGGCGCTCATTGCATCAGTCAACATTGCGCCTGTCTGTTCCATGGTTTTGCGAAGAATTTCGCCCTGACGACGAATTACGGCCTGCATGCCCTCAATCGCCAGCTGATTAGCAGCGGTAACGGCTTCAATGTTTTTGCGCTGGGAGGCCATAATGGCATCAAAATCTACGCCGGGAACTTTGAATTCGGATATAATCTTGGAAACGTCCATTTCTAAAAATGGAAAGGCGGTTGGCTTGGACATGGGGTTATTTCCTGTAGGAAGAAGGTTGACCGTGTGTGCAAACCCTTTTTAAGAAAACCTTGTCCACAGGCGCACACATAAGCAGTTCGATAAAACTGAATACCCCGGGGCACCGTGATGGTCAATTAAAAAAATGCTGCATCGCAATATCACATTCGATAACTATCTGTGCATTGATTAACCCTGGGCTGTAAGGCCGCATCGGCACAACCGCTCTCGATCCGTAAAATATCCGGCTGAATGAGGGTGGTGCTCACGGCGGTCTGTTTTAACCGCCGTGAGCACACCGGTGTCCTTACTTTACAAGGGCAGCCGCCGGCGGCGCCTTACCTTGATACCAAGGGCAAATCCTGGCAACACAGTTCGCCGCTGATACCGCCAGGAATATAATAAGAAAGAGTGCGGCAGCATGGATCACACCGTTCTTCCAGCCCTTACAGGGGCATCCGCTTTCAATCATTATTTGCTCTCCATTGTTGGACGGGCATTGCCAAAAGACCAGATCAGAATTTACAATGAAATATTGTCTGGTCGTATGCAGCCACATTGTCACAGTTTTAATATATACTCAATTGTGGCATTATGATAGCCGTCGTTAGGCCAATCGGTGCGATCCTGGCTCAATCGGTCCGACCAAAAACTTTCCAAGGAAAGTTTTTTGAAGCATGGGCCCGAGCCAGATCAATTAACCTGATCGTTTCGTGCCCTGGACGGCCGGTCCAGCAAAACCCAAAAACACTAGCACAGCCCGGGCAATCCAGACCATATGTTCAGGCTCAAGTTCACCAATTTGCCGTCCAAGTTTTAACCGAGGCACGGTCATCAGTTTGTCCACCATCAACCGTGATGTCTGGGTCAAACCGTTGCCGTGGCTTGGTTCAATAATCCGGCGAAAAATCGGGGTGTCAGTTGGATCAGTCGTCAACGGCATCACGGTCACCGACATCAAGCCGGAGAACCGATCATCTTGGATGATGACGACAGGACGCGGCTTTCCGGCATAGTCGGCACCGCCAGCAACGGTCCAGATTTCTCCTCGCCTCATTCGTCATCCCCCAGGGAACCCCAAGCAGCATCGGCGATGGCCTGATCATCGGCTTCATGTGGACTGGCGGCGACCAACAGCGATTGACGCCTTGCCTCAACCGCAAAGGACGGATTTCGGACATCGGGCACCCAAATCTGGATCGGTCGCAAACCTTGTTCACGAAGCCTGACCCGATGAGCCCTGACCTTATCCCGCGTGGGTTGGTGAACGGCTGGCATGGCGGTGACCTCAAGTATCTGGTTACATGTAACTTACCGTATATGGCACTGTCTGTAAAGCCATATGAACTGCTCATCCAGGACATTTGATTAATAAAAAAAGTGTAGTAAATAGGCAGCAGTTGGAATATATTTTAATATGAATTCAAAATAACTCAATCTACAGGTATAAATAATAATGTCAGCAAGTAAACTCTACCAAAGTCCTTGTTGAGCTGTGGAATGTGTTTATTGCGATTTCGTTGGTTGCTATTCATTTGCTTTTCTGTCGCATTTTATTCTCCACAGCGGCACACAAGGCCCGAAACATTTGGTAGATGTTTCGGGCCATTTATTATAAATTTTTTGGAGAATAAACATGTTAAATTTTTCTACACACAATCTTAATTTTATCTATGTCGTTATGCTATTTAAGTATTTTAACTATATATTCCACAACGAGATGGATATATACAACAAAGTCTCTGACCATAACATTACAACTACGGTTTATGAGTTTGGTTTTCGCTATCATGCAATAAATGTTATCGATAGCGACATTTGCTATAGACTATGTCAATCAAATACGTCGTTATATGACACTATTGATATAGACTATACTGACCATTTCTATAACAATAACATTTTTTCATCGATGCTAAAAATTTCCGTATTTATGCGGTATAGCGACGGGCAATATAGTGGATTTATATTGTTCACAGATAAAGATGTGGCTGAGTGTCTAGTATTACAAGTCGCACTAAATATATTTTCACTTTTGATTCTATCGGATCAGAAAGACTAACAAGTAGATAATCAAGTGCCGTCGATAACTACCATTTTATCGACGGACTAACTATAATTGGAGATATAAAATGAAAACAGATATGAGTAATGACCTATTTAATAATAAAAATGAATTAGATGATAGATATTTTGATATTGATGTCGATAAAGTTTGCGATGAGGGGTCGATGGAATCGCTACACCATTGTCTTAATTGTCTTAATAGAAAAGAAGAGAAGACAAAAGAAGACAATGGCACCGCGATTTCATCGACCCTGTGGGTCTCTGAAAATCACGAGCCCATAGAAAGCCAATCTTTTTCGCTTCGCATTCCTTCTTCGAAGGCAATACTAGAAGATAAAGGCAATGACAATACAGCAAATACAAAGTCAATTGGAGAAAATATGATTGGGACTGGTTTCGAGCGGGCGTTGTGCGAGCAGGGCGAGCGCATCGATAAACTCGAAAAATCTATTGACCGCTTGATAGGCCATTTCGAAGCCACTAATAGCACATCAGCCCCAATTCAAGCCAGTGAGCGCCTAATCCAGTTTGACGATAAGATTCCGCATAAGATTACAATTCAGTATTTTCTGAATGAGGGGTCTAAAACTCCACCTCGTGTAAAGATGGAATTGCGGCATAAAGTTAGAGATGGAAATGGTAAACCATATTATAAAGCATATCAAACCGTGTTTGGTAATTGCTATAAAGACCTTGGATTAAATAAGTTTGATAAGATGTCGTCATTGATAATTAATCACATACATGTTGATGAATTAGACAATCTACGGAAACTTATTAACGATGCAAAAAAAGCATTTATTGACGATAAGGATATGATAGGAACATTTTTTTATAACGTCGAGACGAGCGAGATAATTACAAATGCTTACATCATTATTAATAAAACTGACATTTATGGAAAGTTATTTGTTAATGATGGCGCGAGATTTGTGGCTGAATATCTTGAGTTTATAACCCCGAAATCTGCCGGACAGGCGAAAAGTTCAGACGGAATTTACACGATTAACAAAGACAGGATTGAGATTATGTTCGATGGAGGTGATAGCGACGAATAGTAATTTGTTGTTCTACAGAGAGTTTAAGTTTTTTTCTCTCTGTAGAATTATTATCGAATATTTTCGTGATTGACATAAATAAGATAGGTGCTAAATCGTTAGCGCCGAAATTGGAGAAATAAAATGAACAGTAATAATTGGTTTTTTGACAATATAACAGAAGAGGTTGTATACGGGCCTATCCATCATTGCAATCGTTTAATTACAATCTCAAGAAAGATAAAAAAGGCATCCATCATTAGAAAGTTGGCGCGAGATAACACTATAGTTTACGGATCATTACCTGATGTTCTTGAGAATGCTATCTGTGAATATCGCAAGAAATATGGGGTGTCGATATGAGAATGGCCGAGATATTTCGTGAATATGGATATTTGGTTCATGAAGATGCTGACACGGAAGCAAAGCATGCCGACCATGCTCTTCAATCTGCAAAAAAACTTAAAACTATGGCTGGCATTAAGAAATCTCACGAAAAACTTGCCAATCAACAGAAAAGGTTGGCTGACATAAACCGCGATGCGAGCAAGTTAATATGAATGACCTAATAAGGAACATTTATAAGTTATTAACTGACATAGGTGTTGTTAAATCCGGAAATCAATTTTCAAGAGAGTGGCTTGGCCGTAGTGACCGATTATATTCGTATATTTTGTCATCCGGCCGAACACCTGGGCTTGATATAATGCTTGGACTTTATGTTCGACTTGTTAATCTATGTTCTGTCTTAATATCAGTTGGTGATAACAATAATGCTAAACAAGTCTATAATATTTCAACAATGTTATTGTCGGAGATGACTGAGGACTGCCTAACACGAAAACCTTATCGAAGAAAGAAAAGTGCTGTTGACAAGTCTGTAAGCGTTGTCTGCTAACAACAGATTTTGTTAATGCATATATTCTATTGCCAGTCATATAACATATATTTATGTGATATGACTGGCATACTTTTATGATTATACATCGAGATTGTAGTTGTTTACCCAGTCAGTATTTACATTTTTTAGATCGACAAGTTCACAAAATACTGTTGGTATTGCGTACTCAGGGTTTGTGTTGTTTACAAGATTATCATGAACAACGAATAGGTCTTCATATTCATCCACCTCACCATCGGGGCCGCCATCAACGTAGTTTACTTCATTTGTTAGATGTATATGCTCAATAAACATCAGATTATGTCGTCTTTCTTCATTGTCTAATACAGACAATATATATGTTTTTATGGTGCTGTTTATATGATATGTTATTAAGGTTGTCTTGTTTAAAATATACTTTTTGTTACCAACTCTAAAGTGGCATTCAATAATATCTGATAAATATTGTGGGCTGACTTTGCATGCCTTACAGAGGATTTTATTGAACACATCAGAATAATCTTCATACTTATCGCGTGCGTAGTAATCCCAGCAGTTAATTACAACGTCGTCGTTTTTTGACCAATACATTGTTATCTCCATTGATATTGCTATTTGATTGAAAACTTTTCAATGAAAGTTTTAATGATGCTTTTACTAAACTTTAACTGGTTTTCAAGAACCCTTGTCTGATTTGTATAACTTGCATAGTTTGTTCTCAGGAAGTTTCATTGATATATGTGAAACTGGTTTCTGGTCATATACACGGTGTTGGTTATGATGCTTTATGCTATTTACCCATATTTTTTCTATTATACACCATCTCGCTAGTTTATTAATTGTTTGTATTTGACGTTCTGTAATTTTTTTATTTGTAGCCATTGTTATTCCTCGGTTATTATTAACAAGGCTTCCAGTCTTAAAAAACTTTCCAAGGAAAGTTTTTTAATCAGTCATTCGGTATGCTGTCGAAGATCATCTTGATTACATGCGGTGAAACACTTTCACCGATCACATGTCTAAAGAAAGTTTCATTGAATACAGGGTGATCTTCAGGGATATGGTCAATCCAATCAGCCGGTAATCCGGTCAGGATTGAGATTTCTCTGACCGTAAAAGGTCGTGCATCACTCCAAGTTGTTCCCGTCAACTTTCGGCCAGGATGCACCGACATCATGTTCCCCATCGACCCGTTCGACATGGTGATCGTCGAAGCAGGATTTGACCAACTCTGCCGGTGATAGGCGGTCATAAAGGCTCGGGTATCTCGCAGCATCCCTGTAGCCACATCCACCTTGGTCGGCCTATGGTCTCGATCTGAATTGTTGAAGGCTGTCTCCCCTGTCGGGGTATGGCGCATCCAACGAACTTGGTTTTCATTCAAGTTCGAAACAAAGTGCCACGGTATCCCGCTATGCTGGCCGCTCTCCAGGCTTGGAAGATGACCAATAGCCTCTCGAAGGTTGATATGCTTCGTGGCGGTAGACTCGGGCAT
>SESF01003959.1_pt1 | contig 21248 bp, 13 predicted proteins | sample 3171521 | NCBI WGS metagenome assembly SESF01 (sample SAMN10866945, study PRJNA518727) | freshwater metagenome | biome: subpolar coniferous forest; feature: holomictic lake; material: water; isolation source: holomictic Lake 227, 6 m and 8 m depth | place: Canada: near Kenora, Ontario | collected...
CACGACAACCACGTCATCGACGACAACAACAACAGCACCGACCACAACAACCACGTCATCGACGACGACAACAACGGCACCGACCACGACAACCACGTCATCGACTACAACCACGTCATCGACTACAACCACGTCATCGACTACAACCACCACAGCACCGACCACAACAACCACGACAACCACGACATCGACAACAACAACAACAACAACAACAACAGCACCGACCACTACTTCAACTACACTGCTGCCGTCGCCGCCGCCGTTGCCGCCACCTGTGCTAACAATTCCAATTCTTCAACCTCGAAAATGAAAGTGATAATGGACTATAAACCTGTCTGGATGTTCAGTGTTGGTTTTTTCTGTGTATGGTTATGTACATCTGTGTACCCATGCGTATCATCTGCTGGAGTGTTAACCATAGAAACCCAAACCAGCGTCCAAACAACCGAAAATCAACTGGAAGTAACGGTTAAAATAACCAACAAAGGAGATGAACCCGCCTATAACACACAGATAAATTTGATTGTTCTGGATGAAAAAACACAAGGTGATGTTAAAGCAAAACTTGATCCGGACAAATCTGATGTCAATACTTTTACCAAAACACTCTCCGGCATTGCCAGGGGACGTTATCCATTGATAATAAGGGTAGATTTTCATGATGCCAATTTATATCCTTTTTCAGCCCTTTCAGGTTCAACTTTTTTTCTTGGTAAAGATGTCAACGGCGATATAGCAATAGTCGGCGACAACATATCCATGGACAAGGATGGTGTATTAAACTTTCACATCAAAAACATGGAATCTGATCCCATAAATCTCTCTGCGAGCCTTTTTTTACCCAAAGAATTTTCAACGGCTACCTCCAAAAAAACTTTTCAAATTGATGCCAGATCAGAAAAAAAACTGTCGTTTGATGTCGGTAATTTTTCAGCGCGCAATGGCGCGTCATATCCTCTGTATTGCTCTTTTGAATACGACAAAAACAACATTCATTACACTACGATGGCCAATATCTTTGTAACGGTAACGGTTGCAGATGGATGGTTTCGCAGTCTAAAATGGGTTTGGGTCGGCACGATAGTTATTCTAATCGTTATGCTATGCGGAATATTTGTTTTTCAGAAAAAAGCAAAGCTAACACCCCAATAAAAGTCCACCCAGATGCAAGTCATATTTCACGGCGATGATTTTGGATTGACATCAGGTGTCAATGAAGGCGTTATTCAAGCATTTCAAAATGGCGTTCTGGCCAGTACCTCCATAATCGCCAGTGGTCAGGCAGTCAATGAGGCCATCGGGTTGGCTCACGCACATCCTGATCTGGATGTCGGAATTCATCTGGTATTATCCGATGAAAAATCTCTTCTGAAAAAAAGTTCTCTTTCTTGCCCTCAATTGTCCGATGGAAGATTTCCTTCCCGTCAAAGGCTTCTGTTAAACCTGTTAAACGGGCAAACAACAGTTCAACAGGCAGAAAGGGAATGGCGATCCCAAATCGAAAAAATTCTCTCTGCCGACATACCTCTAAGTCATCTGGACAGCCATCAGCATGTCCACCTTTATCCGTATCTTTTTTCCCTGACTGTCAGGCTTGGTATTGAATACAACATACCTTTCATTCGCTCCCGCATCCTGGACCCGATTCAATTCACAAATAACTGTAAGCGTTTTATAGACTACATGATACTCAAATGCTGGATAGCCGGTTATAGCTCAAATGTTAGAATCATGCCGTTGAAAAGCATTCCTTCAATCGGATTTCTTCATGCCGGAGGGAAACTAAATCAAAATATCCTGATCAGTATATTGAAAACTCTTGATGAAAAATCCTATCCTGCTGTTGAAGTCATGCTTCATCCAGGAACTGGAGATTCCCATACGCATTCGTGTTACCGCCATTGGCGCTATAACTGGAAAAATGATCTGGATTTATCTGTCAACCCTTTGACGGTTCAGCGACTGAAAGATATAGGCGTTACACCCGTCTCCCATGCGCAACTTCATAAAGTGACGCAATGTCGGCAGAAAGGTTTGTAATCGGATGAACCAAACCTGGCAGATACGTCCCTATCGTGAAGGTGATGAGCATCAGATTGTTCAGCTCAGAAAAGCTGTTTTTGGCGATATTGATGCGGTACGGCTGAACATTGCCACATGGAACTGGCAATTCAAAAACAATCCAGCCGGAAATGCCTGGATATATGTAGCTGAAGATCAAGGGAAAATCGTGGGACAATACACCGCCATTCCAACCCGAATTCTATGGAAAGGCCGGGAACAACTTTGTGCTTTCTCATGCGATACCATGACACATCCGGATTTTCGTAATCAGGGCATGTTTTCGATGCTTGCCAGTGAATTGTACCGTTTCATATCCCGACAACACAGCGTTGAAACCGTATGGGGATTTCCCAATAACCAGTCATTACCGGGATTTATCAAACGCTTAAACTGGAAAGTGATTGCACTGTATTCACTGAGAATAATCCCGCTCAGACCGCTTAGGATGCTGCGCCCTTATTCCAGATTTATTCAACGACTGATGCCGTCATCGCCCAAACCGTCCAACCCGCCGGTATTCCGATCACATATTATCAGTCCTGGTGTCGAAGTATTCTCCATTCGAAAATTCCGCCATGAATTCGATGAAATATGGAACCAGCACAAACCTCTTTCCCATATTGTACAGATCAGAGACAGCCGTTACCTGAACTGGCGGTATTGCGAAATCCCTGAATTTGGTTATGTCTCATTTGCCGTTCGACACCACGGCCAGTTGGCGGGATATCTGGTCATTCGGCTTTTGGAACTGAAAGGTCATTATTTCGGAGCGCTGATGGATTTATTTCCAATTCCTATGGTGGATTTCGATGTTACATTGGGTTTGCTTGGATTCATACGTCAGTTTTGTAGGATAAATGGCGCAGAATTTGTAACTTTTCTTCTGCCAGATAGTGTTCAGAAACATCTCAACGGGATGGGCGCCATTACAATCCCCAATAAATTAAATCCCAGGCCCTGTTATCTGGGCTGCCGGTGTACAATGAACCATAAAGCCAATCAGCCAGGTGGCTGGCATATTACTTATGGAGATGCAGATATTCTGTAAGATAAAGTTTGAAAAGGTTTCCGAATTTGTAAATTCCTTCATGAGGCGGATTAAAACGGCTTTCCCTTAGATCCACGCATTATACAGTTTCTATGGGTTTATTGGCATTCTTCATATTACCCCAAAAGTAGTTGACACTTTTTTGATGATGCTCCACAAAAATAAAGTGATGGATTCAGAAAGTGTCAACCAGGAAATGAAGGATGTCCTTTTTTCAATGAAGTTCAGATCTATATATTTTTCAGGAATTCCATAACAAAGAAGGTTGTTGAACAACAAAGGAGGAATCAATGCAGGTGTCAAAATTATCAACTCAGGTGTGGATTGGTTTTTTATTGTTTTTGGTGAGCCCCTTGAACTGTTTTGCTGGTGTGGTTCCGGTACCAGGTGTTGTTATGCTCATAGATGTCACCCTGGCGGATTCCACACCGAATATTCAGAAAATTGTTCTGCAATCGGGCGCTTTCAATGACATGAGAATTAAGGCGCCATCCGGGAATGTTCCAGGACATCGTTTGGTGGTTCTCGGTCGTGACGGTAGTTCTTTGTATGAAATGGAATTTTACTTTCCCGTAGCCATAACAATACCTCCTGCTCAGCCTGAAGGGCCAGTGGATCAACTTCCCTCCGTCATTCCTCTTCGTAAACCGGAGGTCACCCTGATTATTCCGTACTTTGAAGATGCTGAGACAATACTCATCATGAATTCAGGCAATTCAAACCCCGCGGCAATAAAATCCATGAGCGGCATCGAACGCGTGACAGGCGAAGATACCGCCTCCGCACCCCAGCCTGCACCTGCAGAATTAGACAAGATGAACCTTTTGATTATGGCAAGTGGGTATGATTCTGGCAGTTTTGGCGCATTCCAGAGTCAAGCGGATAAGATAAAAGGAACCATATTGGGAGTTGCTCCATTCGTGAGTCAGACATCAAAGATAAGCGTCCACATTTATGCCAACACAAAAAATCTTGGGTGCTATTCCGGATGCTATGGAATTGACAGGCTCTTATGCTGTGATTCGTCAAAAGTCATCTCAGCCGCTTCCACATCCGGCTTTCTCTTTGATGAGATTATCGTTGTCCATAACACCGCAACCTATGCAGGAGGCGGATATCGCGAAGAGATGGATGCCTACAAGACCAACAGCTATAATACCCCTTGTGCGGTGTACGATGGAGATTATACGGCGCTTATGGTGCTCCATGAATTCGGGCATAGTTTTGGAAACCTTTGTGACGAGTACTCATACGGGAGTGAAGGATACACCTATACGTCATGTGTAAACTGCATGGCAAGCTGTAGTCAATATCCGGCCGCCAGCGCCTGCCAGTTAGGCTGCGATGCAAAGCCGAGCTACTACAGGCCGAACACCAGCATTATGCTCGACTATACCAATCCTGTTTACAATGATGCCAGCGTTCTGGCAGATTACTCACCTGATGGTCTGAAGAAGAGATTGAATTTCTTCACTTCTTCCCAGACTCAAACCGTACTTTCCGTGAACCCGGCCAGCCGGGACGTGGCTAAAGACGCAGGCACAACTACATTCAGCGTTTCCAATACCGGAACAGGAACCATGACATGGAGCGCATTGGTTACAGGCGGCAGTTGGCTAACGATTATATCTGGTGCCAGCGGAACCAATTCCGGAACAATCAACTGCAGTTATCCAGCCAACACCACGACAGCACCGCGTACGGGTACAATCCGGGTGACAGCAACCGGTGCAACCGGCAGTCCTGTGGATCTGACAGTGACTCAGGCAGGAACAGGGTCATTAGCTGCGAGTTTTGTTGGTTCAGGGCTCTGTATCTACAATTCAGGTGCTGCAACATGGTCGCAAGTAAGCTCAACAAATCCTGAGAACATGATTTATTCTGGTTCAACTCTCTACGCTGATTTTGTAGCATCTGGTCTCTATAAATGGGATGGCGCAGCATGGACTCAACTCACATCAGCCAAACCGGAGAACATGGTGGCCACTGGTTCATCGCTCTACGCTGATTTTGGAACATCAGGTCTCTACAAATGGGATGGCGCTGCGTGGACTCAACTTACATCGACCAATCCTGAAAACATGGTGACCGCTGGTTCATTGCTCTATGCGGATTTTGGAGCATTAGGTCTCTACAAATGGGATGGCACAGCATGGACTCAACTCACATCGACCAATCCTGAAAACATGGTGACCGATGGTTCATTGCTTTACGCGGATTTTGGAGTATTAGGTCTCTACAAATGGGATGGCACAGCATGGACTCAACTCACATCGACCGATCCTGAAAATATGGTAACATCCAGTGCAACACTCTATGTAAACTTCGGAGCACCTTATGGCCTCTATAAGTGGGATGGCGCTGCGTGGACTCAACTCACAACAGCCAACCCTGAAAACATGGTGACCTCCGGTTCAACGCTCTACGTTGACTTTGGGGCATTAGGCCTCTATAAATGGGATGGTGCTGCATGGGCTCAACTCACATCGGTCAACCGTGAAAACATGGTGGCCTCAGATTCGGTACTCTATGTGGACTTTGGAGCATTAGGCCTCTATAAGTGGGAAAGTAGCAGTTGGTCTCAACTCACTGGGTCCAGTCCCGTGATAATGGCGGTATCAAATTAGCAGACTTATTACCCTGACTTGCCCCCGTGTTTTTCCCTCTTTGCGGGGGCGGTTTTTTTTCATCAGATGGCTGGCATATTACTTATGGAGATGCAGATATTCTGTAAGGTAAAGTTTGAAAAGGTTTCCGAATTTGTAAATTCCTTCATGAGGCAGATTAAAACGGCTTTCTCTTAAATCCACGCATGATACAGGAATCTCTATGAGTTTATTGCCATCGCGACTGGCTTTGAAAATTATGTTCACTACATAAAATGTATGCTTGTCCACGCAATCAAGATATTTCAGGACAAGCTCTTTTCGATACGCTTTTGCTGCAATGGAATAATCATGGAAATCTATATGTAGAAGTCGTTTGGCAATCTGAATAAACAGATTACTGGCGGCGCGGCGAATCCAGGATCGAAGCTGATTTCCGGTTATTTTAGAACCTATGACCATGTCATGGTCGTCAAGCAGATGGTAACTTTCTTCAATGAAGTTCAGATCGATGGACAGATCCATATCCACAGTGACAATGCGATCATACCTGGCGCGTTTTACCGCTTCCACAAAGGCTACGCCCACACCTTTTTCAGGCAGGTGAAACCAGCTCAATTCGGGGTGCTTTATGGAGAGCTTGGAAACAATTGCTACTGTTCGGTCAAAGGAGCCATTGCTGCCAATAAGTATTTCATAGGGAATATCCAGCCTGCTCAAAAACCGGATAAGTCGCATTGTGTTTGACTGCAGAAGCGATTCTTCATTGTAAACAGGGATAAAAACCGTCAGACCATTCATTGTTTTCATTGCAGATGAAAATCCTTTATCCGATCCATTGCATATTGCGCCCAGATTTCTGTTGGAAAATCCCGAATGGTTTTTTCAAAATACATGCGCGCTTTATCCATCTGTCCGATTTTGATATGGCAGATTCCGATATGATAACAGGATTCCGCCGCCTTGCGGGTTTCCGGATAGGTTTTCAGAAGCCAGCTCAATGCACCAAGGGTATTCTCCCAGTCATCTTCCCTGTAAAAACACATAGCGTACATAAAGCTGGCATCGTCAGCCACAATAGATTGCGGATAGGTGTCCATCACTTCCTTGAACATCTTTTTTGCGCTTGAATAATCCTGCCCGGTAAAAAAATTCACGCCTTTGTTATAAGGCAGCGAGGGATATCCGGGCGCATGAAAGATCAAAAAATATCCCAGCGAAGCCAGCACGACTATCATCATGGCAATGGTCAACCTGGTTCCATGGATATACCATAGCACAATCGATGACATCCGGGGACGAAAACTGGCAAACCGGGAGATGATCAACCAAATCAGTCCCAAACAGGTCAATGCTGCTCCGGTATAATCCGGCCAGGTCCTGCCATAGTACAAACGTACATGAGAAGAATTGGGATATATCAGCATAAAGGCAGGTGAAGCCAGATAGATTTGATCTGCGCCTTCCACTTTCCAGTTGGGGTGATAGGAGATTTTTATCAAGAGAGGTTTGCCAATAACCGCACCATCAATCAAGATTTCTTCTTCCTTGATGGTTTCCTTGAACGGAGGTGCATTTGTAACAGGTTCAACTGGCAGGTACTCAGGGTCAAACCGATCCGGAATACAAAATCTGATTCGATCAGCGCTTTCAACCGTATCCTTGAATACGAGTGGTATGGACAAATCGCTCAGACGGAACCACAGGTAAGACTGCACCTTCCAGTCTTTTGCCGGAACAAGAATGGGTTTATACAACACTGGCTCCACATATCGATTGGGAGCGACTGTGGATTCATACACATCATAAGGTCCAAAACTTTCCCGGAAATTCAGCAAAGGATTTTCTCTGGCGGCTTCATGTGTCTTTATTTCCGCGACAATAAAATCACGAACATTGAAAACGTTCAAATGTTCAATTCCGCGTTTCAGATTGAATCGGGAATAATTATAGTCCGGTATCGGGGTTGATGGAAATTGGGATATCTCGGATTGAATATAAAATATGAACGGACTGTTCAGGCTGGCCTGAATATAAACGCCTTCAATCGTGGAACGACCAGAAAACAGAGGCAATGATTCAAAAGCGCGCACCGATCCCGAATTATCGTGGATCTGACTGTGTTCATACACCACACGGGGATACTGCATCGTTCCCTTTAAAAAAGTATTGGTCGCCGAAAAAACGTTCCAATTGGGCTTATTTTCAAATCCTTCATAGTTGAAGCGGCCCCAGCTCCGGATTGATTTTTCCTGACTGTCCACCCAAAGCAGCGATGTCAGTAGTGCAATACAGGCGATCATTACCGTCACTTTTTGGGGGTACACGCGCAGCCGTGTAAACACCAGCGCGCTTCCTGTTATCAAAAAGAACTGGAAAAAAGGAAGAAAACGAACATCTACAACCCCCAGTCGATAACCAATGCCATACAGTCCAGCGCCACAAACAATCAGGTACCAGATAAACGCCGAAGGCATCAGCGGTGTTTGCCCCGGCTTTCGGAACGTGATTAACGCCCATACCACATGGATTGAACACAAAAGAATAAACGGCAGGAAAATCAGCGGAAAAATCTCTCTGAGCGCCTGTTTCAGATCGTAAAATATCCACAGAATGCTGAAACGGGTTGTGTATGGAAGAAACGCCAATAGAGGTAAAAGCCAAAACCCCATCAACAGTATCGCCAACGTATGAATCTGAACCAATTTGATCAGATTTTGTCTGAACCGGCCAGGAACAAGCAGAAAAAACAGGGATGCAAACCCATCAAAAAGAAGGGCGTAACCGTGACAAAGTCCAATCAAGGCCAGAAGGATGCCGCACTTCAGACAACTTTTTTTCTGCATCATGGCGTCAAATACCAGACCAAGCCATAGCACTGAAAGAGAAAAACCAATGCCAAAACAGAATTCGCCAGCCAGGTTGCTGGGAATATTGCCGCCCCACATGGAATTGCCTTCATTCAGTAAAAAAGCCAAGCTGATGGTTGCGCCGATGATGGGAATGGGAAACGGTTGCCTGAGAAGTCGAAAAAACAGATATGTACAAACTGGAAGAAGAAAAATACCTGCTACGGAAACCAGTTTGAATGCGATTTGAAGCGGCATGATCCATGACAGGACAACCATTACCAGAAAAGGAAGCGGAAAATAGTATTGAAGAATGGGAAAACCGCCCAGATTGCCTTGACACCAGCCGGTCAGTTTGCCCTGCGGTATCAGATAATCTCGGAGATATTGGGCTGTAAAATAATGGGAAGCTGTATCCCCGCCCGCGGTTATTGTCAATGAAAACAAATTGCTGTAATCAAAATATGAAAACAGGAAACAAACGATAAACGCCAACACTACTCCATCAAAGACAAACTCTACATTTTCATTATGTTTCAGTTTCATGAACCTCTATATCTGTTTTGATGTCATTACTGGAATCTAAAAAATACTGTCCTTGAAATCATTTAACCCATATATCAATAAAAAACCAGGAGCAATAACCATTTGTATCCCCGATAAATTCAAAAAAACTATTGACTTTTATATTGAATCATGCTTGAAAATACAGACACAATCACAGTGAGGACGTATCCACACAGCACACCGGATTCCAATTGCCTGAACCGTTTAATGAACTGTCAACCTGGCATCATAACTTCATACAATTCTTTGAATTTATATTTATTGAAAAGGAGTTGAAAAATGAAATATCTGTTTCATCAAAAAAAATATGGCGCAATTTTTGTTTGTTGTTTTTGTATCCTGTTATCGGCGAGTGTATTTGCAGCAGAAACAGCCCCCTGGCCCATGTTTCTGCATGACTCCTCCCATACCGGCAGAAGCACACTACCCGGTCCATCAAGAGGAGATATTCTTTGGGCTTTTCCCATCACTGCTGGAGACCCATCGTCACCGATTGTCGGACCGGATGGTACGGTTTACGTCGGTTCCGAAACGGGATTATATGCCGTCAATCCGGACGGAACACAGAAATGGAAATTCGCTACAGGGCGACAGATAATTTCCTCTCCTGCAATAGATATTAATGGCATCGTTTATTTTGGCTGCCTGGATTCCAAAATCTATGCGATCTACCCAGATGGTTCACAAAAATGGAGTGAACTCACAGGAGGCGAAATACATTCTTCTCCGCTGATCATTTCTGACGGCTTAATCGTGACTGGAGCGTCCGATGGCTCCGTATATGCGTATTTATCTACTGGAACATTAAAATGGAAATACACTCCTGTCGGTGAATCCGACTGGGTTTATGCATCTCCAGCCATAGGACCTGATGGAACTTTATACGTCGCCACCAACAAAGGTGTTCTCGCTCTGGATATCAGTGGTGCAACTCCAACAAGAAAATGGTTTCATCCGGTTATAACTTCAGATCTAAAATCATCTCCTGCCGTCGGATCGGATGGAAGCATCTATATTGGCACCAGGGACAATACCCTGCTATCCCTCAAATCTGATGGATCTGTGAGATGGACTTATTCCATATTGGGAGACATTCGGTCTTCCCCTGTCATTGGACCTGATGGAACCATACACATTGCTAACATCTCTATCACTGATAGCTCCGCTCGTTTTTTGTACGCTATAAACCCGAATGGTACTAATAAATGGTCTTCTCCGACAGACGGCAATGTCTTTGATCAATCTCCTGCAGTCGACTGCAACGGCGTTGTTTATATTGGCTGCGCCGATAACTTTGTTCACGCCATAGACGCTGGTGGTTCTGAAATCTGGCGTTTTCCAGGCCAGGGAGGTCCTTTTTCATCCATCGCTATCGGAAAAAATCAGACGTTGTATTTTGTCGCCACAGGAGGCAGCGGTTATAAGGGGTATCTGTATGCTGTCGGCCCTCCTTCACCTTCCTCGCCCATCTGGCCCATGTTCCGACATGACTCGTTTCATACCGGCAAAAGCCCAAGCATGGGGCCAACAACCGATAATCTCAAATGGAGCGTTGACACTGGAACTTTCGCTGTAAATCCTGCGAACAATGAACTCTTTTCTTCACCGGTCATCGACACATTCGGAACGGTTTATATCGGCGGCAGCTCTTTGAAGGCGTATTATCCCGATGGAACATTGAAATGGGATTTCAATTCTGGATTCTTGTTCATGTCCTCCCCGGCTATTGGCAATGACAGAATCATTTACGCTGCGGATTTGGCAGGAACATTATACGCTCTTGATCCGGCAACTGGCAATGAAATCAGGCGATGTGAGATGGGAAGCACCATTTACTCATCACCCGTTATCGGTCCAGACGGCATTATTTATATTGGGTCAACCGACGGCAAAGTGCGCGCCATCAACCCTGCCAACATGCTCGAAATCTGGACATCGACAACCGGTGGGCCAGTACCATCGTCTCCTGCCATCGGTTTGGATGGCAGTATTTATGTTGGTTCAACCGACGGCGTTTTCTACGCATTTAATTCTCCTGACGGCTCTCTGAAATGGAAATATACGTCATCCGGAGTCAGCACACTTGGCGCTATTAAGTCATCCCCTGCCGTGGACATATCCGGTAATATTTATTTTGGAACAGCAGATCGTGTGGTGGCGCTCAAACCGGATGGTTCGTTCTATTGGGAGTATGTACATGGCACAGCGTTTGACTCATCACCTGCAATCAGCCAGGACGGCTTAGTAGTCATTGGCACCATTGGAGGCTATATCAAGGCTTTCGAAAGCGACGGCAGTATGAGGTGGGCTTATGAATGCGGTGGCGTACTGTCTTCGCCAGTAATCGGGGCTGATGGCTTGATTTATTTCGGAGACACATCCGGAAAAATTTTTGCGCTCAAGCCGGATGGTACCGAGCAATGGGTTTATGTTGCAGGCCCTACCAACTCATCGTCATCACCGGCTATCGGTCTGTACAAAACTCTATATATTGGTTCATACGATACTACTTCAAAAAAGTACAAACTTTATGCTTTTGGGACGCCATCGGCTTTTATCAAATTGCCTGCGGCTTCCCGTCAAACTAATTCGGTAAACGCCTATCGCATGATCGGTATTCCCGTCATGCCAACAGATTCCGATACATTCAATTCTCTTAAAACGTACTGGGAAGGTGTTTATGATCCATTGTCGTGGCGACTGTTTACTTATTCGGGCGGAGCATACACGGAAATTTCAGCATCCAGACAGGATTACATCAGTCCCGGCAAGGGCTGGTTGATTATTTCAGCCAATGAAAAACAAATAGAAATTCCGGGCGCTATACTGGCAACAGATTTTTTGACATCTGTTGGAACAGGGTATATCCTGCTGGCATGTCCTTTTCAGGATGAAAGTGTAGTATGGACAACCGTCGTTAATGGTAATACCCACCTGCTACTCGGAGCAAACCTGTATTGCTGGGATGGTTCAGGTAATTATGCAGTTTCGCCCAACATGGAACCGGGGAAGTCTTATTTAGCCTGGATTGGAAATGCAGGGATACTGCTGATTAAACGCCACTCTGCAACCGCCGCATTCGCCAGCATTAGCAACCATTCATCAATGCAACGCACGGACACAAGCATTGCCGAATCAATGAGTTGTCAACCTCCACCGCCATTAGCACCCGGCGCTTTTATTCACGTCATCTCTCCAAATGGGAAAGAAAACTGGATAGGGGGTGAACAGCATCAAATCACATGGAATTCTTTGGGAATATCTCCTGAAGGCTTTGTCAGCACCGTTGATATTGCTCTTTCATGGGATGGCGGCGATACTTACGATGTTATAGAAATAAGGTATCCCAATTCCGGTTTTTATAACTGGCGGATACCCAATGGAATAACTTCAGACAGATGCCTGATAAAGATAACATCATCGCCGTATTCCGGAACTTCTAACGTTTCAGACACGTTTTTCAGTATTCGATAATGAAACGAAATTACCATTGGGAAATATTTTTGGTCACCCTCTCCACAATGGTAATGATCAGCCTGTATTTTCTGGTTGTCCCTTTTCTGGAATTTGTTGAATTAAAAGCATGGGATCTTCATTTTAAACAACGCGGGGTCATTCAACCTTCCGGAAAGGTAGCATTTGTAACTATTGATGAAGAAAGCGTCAATCGGGAAGGAAGATGGCCCTGGCCCAGACGAAACATCGCTCTGTTGTTCAAAACGGTGCAGGAGTACGGCGCCAGGGTTATTGGACTGGATATGGGCTTTTTTGAAGAAGATCTCAAACTGCGCCAATATGCCATTTTGGATATAAAAACAAAACTCCAGAGTGATCCGTCTTTTGCAGCCGGATTGATCAGCGAGCGACTTGATGCTCTTGCAAAAAACGAAGATGACGATGTCATTATGTCCACAACCTTAAAACAGTCATCCATTCCCATAGTTCTTGGAAATTTTTTTTATTTCGATAAAGATGCTTTTTATCCTCCTTCCCCGCCGCCGGAAGTTCTTGACAAGGCCAAATTTTCCGCTGTTCGCATCATTCAGAATCCACCTGTTGGATATTTGAATGATGCTGTGGGAATGGAAGCTAATATCCCGATAATCGAACAGGTAGCGCCATATATGGGTAGCTTCAATGTGTTTGCCGACCCGGATGGAACCGTTCGTTGGATGCCTCTTGTAATTCGATATGAAAACCGACTCTTTCCATCTCTGGCGCTGGAAACGTTAAAAGCGGGTTTTCCGGAAAATCCGGTTATCGTATCCATGGATAATCAGGGAATTCAGCGTATTAATTTTGGAGCGGTTTCTATTCCCACCAATAACCGGGGAGATATTCTTGTCAACCATTATGGATTGGGGTATTTGTTTCCGCATTTTTCCGCTGTTCAAATCATGAGGCGTGAGGCGCCTGCAGATTGCCTCAAAGATCGCATCATCATTATCGGAATTACCACCGAAGGTCTTCATGATATGCGGCCAACTCCGTTTTTCCCTTCATTCCCAGGCGTTGAACTCCATTGCGCCGTAATCGAAAATATTTTGAATCAACAATTTCTAAATCGTTCGGACCGTATTGCGCCATTATTCGATATGGTTGCAATCATCAGCGTCAGCGTTATATTTTTACTTTTTTCTTTTGTTTGGCAGGGAATTCTACCGATGACCGTCGTAATGACAATTCTGACGGGAAGCTACATCTGCATAACGCATTTTGCTTTTCTAAGCTTTGGAACCTGGTTGAATCATGTCTATCCTGTATGCAATCTATTGCTGTGTTATACCGGAATTTCCGCCCGCCGGTTTTTGAGGGAAGAACGGGAAAAACACATGATTCGTCAAACATTTGGTTTATATGTACATCGCTCTGTTGTCGAAGAAATGCTGGAACATCCTGAACGACTTCGTCTGGGCGGTGAAAAGAAAGAACTTTCCGTTCTTTTTTCAGACATCAGGGGATTTACAAGCCTTTCGGAAAAAATCCCTCCGGAGGAACTTGTTTCCCAGTTGAATGAATACCTGACGCGCATGACATACATGGTGTTTGAACAGCACGGAACTCTCGATAAATATATTGGCGATGCCATCATGGCCATTTTTGGCGCTCCCCTGGTGCAGGAAGATCACGCTTTAAGAGCCTGCTGCACAGCTCTTGATATGATAAAAACCCTTGATGATCTTCAAAACTCCTGGCGTAAACAGGGAAAGCCAATCCTTAATATCGGCATAGGCATTAATTCCGGCTGGATGATTGTTGGAAACATGGGATCGGAGCGTAGATTCGATTACACTGTTCTTGGCGATAATGTCAATCTGGCGTCAAGACTTGAGGGGTTGACCAAGATGTACGGCGTATCCATTATTGTCAGTGGGACAACCTGGGAGTCGGTAAAACATCAGCTTGTTGGAAGAGAATTGGATGTTGTCCGCGTCAAAGGCAAGCTAAATCCTGTACCCATATATCAGATTATGGGAAGAAACAGTGATCTGGCTATTTTTGATGAACCTCTCGAGACATACCGGAAGGGAATGAAAGATTTTAGAAATCGAAACTGGTCTTACGCTCAGACTTTGTTCAAACATGTTGAAGACTGGTGGCCGGGCGATCCGCCTTCATGTCTGTATCAGCAGCGATGCAGGGATCTATTGGCAAACCCTCCCGGAGAAGAATGGAGTTTCATCACCATTCTGGATCATAAATGACATACCTGACGCGATATCCAATACATCTTCTGGGGATAGTTGCAGCGCTGCTTTTTGCGGGATTCGCACTGATTGGCGTTGATTCCGTCGATATGCTGGATCTCAGGGTATATGACAGGCTCATGCGCCTCAGAAGTGATCAGGGCAGCCCGAGCGATATTGTTCTGGTGGAAATAGATGATGATTCCATTGAGAAATTGGGCAAATGGCCTTGGTCCCGGTCGGTTCTGGCTAAAGGTATCCGCGCTATTCAATCCGGCCGACCTCGCCTGATCGGTCTGAATATCATTTTCAGTGATCCTGAAATAACTTCGGGACTGGATATTTTGAAGGAAGTTGAAACACAATTCCGTCAAACCCTGCTTGATTCGTCCAGCGAAAAAAGCAGGGCGTTTCTTCAAACCCTTTCCACTGCTCAGACAAGCCTTGATCATGATAGGGATCTGGCGGAATCAATTCAGGCGTCAAACCGGGTTATGCTGCCGATGTATTTCAAGGACTCCATTCAAAAGGAATCCTCTCAGATTGCGGGGAGTTTGCAGGTGGAACAGAATCCGTTTTTAACGGCAAACGCCATTCAAAATATTCAGAATCCGGATTCGCTGGATTATCCCCGTGCAACCGAAATCATATTGCCGATTCCGGCGCTGTTGAATGTTGCAAAAGGGATCGGTCACATCAATATGACCTTTGACAAGGATGGCAAAGTCCGGCGTGAACGGCTGCTGTATGAGTATGGCGGACTGTTTTACCCGTCCTATACCATCAGGCTGGCGGCGGTTTATCTGAATGTTAACGTCAATTTCTGGACCACACGCGCGGTTATCGGCTCAACCCTCAGGCTTGGCCAACTGGAGATTCCGATGACCCCTTATTCAGAAATGTTAGTCAGCTTTAAAGGCGAACGCGGATCATTCAAGTCCTGTTCGTTTTATGATGCATTGAATAGCAAGAACTCCATGTCCCTGTTTCAAAACAAAGTGGTTTTGATTCATGTAACGGCGACAGGCATCATGAAACATCTCAGCACACCCGTCGATGCCATGATGCCTGCCGGCGAATTTACGGCGCATTCCCTGTGGTCTGTTTTGAACCGCCAAAGAATTCGGGAGCCTGTATGGGGCGCAGTCGCTGTGCTGAGCCTGATTTTTGTCAATGGATTAATTGTGTCACTGATTTTTCCCCGCACCCGGTTGCTCCTATCCGGAATCATGTTCGGGTTGATTATTATCCTGATCATCGGATTTCAGACCTGGTTTTTTGTCTCCAGTGGAATCTGGCTGAGAACCGCATATCCCCTTCTTCAGTTGATCGTCTGCTGTGCCGGGGTGCTGACCATCAAATATTTTGTCACGGAAACCGGCAAGGAAAAGGTTGAAGGTGAATCCGTTGAAACCAGCCGTATGTTGGGTCTGTCTTTTCAGAGCCAGGGGATGCTCGACATGGCCTTTGACAAGTTCAGGTGTATCCCGGTCGATATCGGGATGAAGGATGTGTTGTATAATCTGTCTCTGGATTATGAACGAAAGCGTCAGTTCAACAAGGCGGCTTCTGTTTTGGAATATATCGAAACAAGCGATAAAAATTTCAAGGATGTAAGCGAACGAAAAAAGAAGCTGTTGCAGGTCAGCGAAACCATGGTATTCGGAGATTCACTTCTGGGGACAGGCTCAACCAACAGTGGATTTGTGATGACCGGAAGCAGCGTTCATCCGACGCTGGGACGGTATGAAATCATCCGACAACTGGGAAAGGGCGCTATGGGGGTGGTCTATCTCGGACAGGATCCACGCATCAACCGGACGACCGCGATCAAAACATTCCGTTTGACCGAAGGTCTGAATGCGGAGCAGGCCAGTCGAATGAAAGAGCAGTTTTTCCGTGAGGCGGAAAGCGCCGGAACACTCTCTCATCCCCATATTGTAACCATATATGATGCAGGAGAAGAACAGGAGTTGGCGTATATCGCCATGGAATATCTGGAAGGAACCAGTTTTGAAACATTCGTGTCAAAAAACAGCATGCTTTCCATTCGCAAGGTGATTCTTTATGCCGCAGATATCGCAGCAGCTCTGGATTATGCCCATCAAAAAGGCGTGATTCACCGGGATATCAAACCCGCCAATGTCATGCTGTTAAAAAATGATACGGTAAAGATAACGGATTTTGGAATCGCCAGAATCAACGCAGCATCGCAAACCCAGACCGGTGTGGTGAAGGGAACGCCTTCCTATATGTCTCCGGAGCAGTTTTCCGGGAAAAAAGCGGATGGTCGCTCCGACATTTTTTCTCTGGGCGCCATGATATTTCAATTACTGACCGGTGAACTCCCGTTTGTCGGAGACAGCCTGCCTGCGCTGATGCACCATATCATGAATGAACCTCATGCCAATCCCAAAACCATCAACCCCAAAATTCCCGAAGCTCTGGTTTTGATTGTGAACAAAGCATTGGAGAAAGATGTAGAAAAAAGATATCAGCGGGCAGGTCAGATGAGTGATCATTTGCGAAAGCTAAATGAAATGATTGATACTGCCATTGAGCGGAAAAAGTCTCACAATAGCTCAGGACAAGGCAGGATTGAGTGAAAATCAGGCATTTAATGAGCGGATAGCAACCACGTTGTTCTTTATTGGTTGACGGGATCTGTAGCACAGGATACAAATATTCACATGAGCGGAAAAAGATTTTTAAAACCACAAAATATGACGGAATTGCATGAGGATCGATTCAGATGACACATATAGCGTCCATTCATGCTGCTGGCGCATCAGATATCGGCAGAATGCGAACAAACAATGAAGATTCCTTTCTGGTTGATGATGCTCTCAGACTCTATATTGTGGCGGATGGAATCGGCGGGCGACAATCCGGCGAAATGGCCAGCAAGCTGATTGTTGATATCATGCGTGATTATTTTCGTCAAAGTCCGGGATCAGATTGCGACGAAATGCGGATCATTAATGATGACACCCTGACGCCGGAAGCCAATCAACTTCTTTCCGGCATTGTGTTGGCCAATCGCGGCATCTATGATCTGTCCGAACAGCAGGATCAATATCGTCAGATGGGGTCAACTGTTGCCGCCGTGGTTCTGACGGAGGCCACCCTGATTGCCGCCAATGTCGGTGACAGCCCGATTTATCTTATTCATGGCGATCGCATTGAATCGCTTTCCGTAACCCATAATGTGGAAACGGAACTGGCTGCAATAAACCCTGAAAAACTGAATCGGATTGGAAAAACTTATCGAACCATGCTGACACGGGCGGTTGGGATTGCTGATTCGGTTGATCCACACATTTGCGAAACGCCGTTTTTTAAGGATGATCGGATCATCTTATGCTCAGATGGTCTGAGCAATAAGGTTTCATTGCAGGAAATCGTTCTTGCTGTCACAACCCAAAGACCGGGGTCAGCTTGCAACAACCTGATAAAACTTGCTAATGATCGTGGAGGAGAAGACAATATCACGATTGTTATCATTCATCTGATGCAGGATGCAGGAATCGTGAATAGATTCATCGACTTCTTTTCCAAAATCCGTTATGGTGTCAAAAAGTTGTTTTCGTTTGCATTGTCAAGATAACCATAGGATATTATGTATTTATATTCTGTAATCAAGGGATGATGAGGTCAGATTATGCCGGTGCTTACGCTGAAATTCAAAGACATTTCTCAGGGAGAGTTTCAAGTTGAAAAAGGAAAAACCCTGTCAATCGGACGACTTGCAGATAATGATATCTGTATTGAAAACTTGGCTGTATCTGGTCATCATGCCAAAGTCGATGCAGTGGGTGAGGGATATTTATTGACCGATCTCCAAAGCAAAAATGGCACATTTGTAAACGGATATCCCGTTGTGTCCCATTGGCTGGCGCATGGAGAGACGATTCAGATATGTAAACACACGATTTCTTTTGAGCTGACGGGGAATGAACTCAAAATACAGCCTTCTCCCTCCTGTCAAATGGATCAAACCATGATTCTGGATACCAAGGCGTATAGGAATCTGATGTCTGAACATGTTAAAGAAACCCCGGACATCCAGCCCCAAAAAACTCAGGAGACTGCGGGCTTTCTGTCCTTTCTTACTGGAGGATCGGGCGAGTTCGAGTTGAGCAAAAAAATAATTCGAATCGGAAAAAGCGAAACATCCGATATTGTTGTTACCGGTCTCACGGTTGGTCAGGCTGCAGCGACCATCAGCAAACGGCCCCAAGGATATTATTTAAGCTATGTAGGCGGAATATCAAAGCCCAAAGTCAACGGCGAGTCGATCAAGGAATCCGTGCTGCTGAAAGATCTGGATGTAATTGTTGTTGGGTCTATCAAAATGCAGTTTTTTAGCAGCAGATAGTTAATGACAAGGGCAAGAACATCTTCAGCTTTATTGAGATGGTCAGTTCAATATTTTATTCTTCTTTGACTGCCCCTGTATGGCTAAGAACTGAAACAAGAAGAAAACTGCTTTTCTATCAGTTCCACCGCCTTTTTTACACCATTTTCTTTCAGCATTAATTCACGGAGGTTTTCAGCTCTTTTTTTCATATCAGGATCATCCAGAACGGTCCTTATTGATTTAGCCAGCTTTTTTGCGGTTACGTTTCTTCTGTGCAGCACCTTGGGGGCCACGCCTTGCCGCTGCAATTCGCCTGCAAAAAAAACCTGATCAAGGCAATGCTCCACGATGATTGACGGACAGCCATGAAGCGTAGCCGAATGAGTTGTACCGGCGCCGCCGTGATGAACAACTGCTGAACAATAGGGGAAAATAAATTGGTGTGGCGCTTTCTCGATTTTATATATTTGCGGATGGTCAGGGATTTCCTGAAGGTCGGACCATCGGGACTGGACAATGGCCCGGCATCCGGCAAGCAAAGCGCCTTGAATCAGAGTTTCCGTAATTATGCCTGGCGATGGATCAAGAGACAGCATGCTTCCCAATGTTAAAAAAACCGGCGGCGGACCATGTTCTATAAACCGCCTCAATTTGTCCGGCATGTCCCACTGTTCCGATGTGTTCGGTACAGTGAAAACGCCGCAGACATGGTGATTGTCAGGCCAATCCGGTTGTTTACGACAAATTGCGGAAGTTTCGGCAATGAGGTTCAAGTGTTTTGATATACACACGGTGTCTATGATTTTACTGACTGGTGGCAACCCAACCCTTTTTCTTAACGTGTTCACTTCGGAACCTATTGTACGGTCCATTAAGAAATGAAACAATTTCCACCAATAGGGGTTCATCCATTTGCCGACATTTGGGGCGCCGAAAATTCGGGAATGTTTTGAATAGATTATGCCGTGATTCAGCATCACGGTTGTGCAAGGCTTACCTGCTTTTTCAGCAGCGATATGTGCTGGATAGTGGATGAAATGTCCGATGATGGCATCATTTTCACGACAGAGCCGCTCTGCCGCTTCGAACATTTCCGATATTAGAGGATTAAAAAAATAGTCCAGAACAATTTCAGTTTGTTTTATTGGATTTTTTGTACCAAAAATCTTATCTCCAAAAAGACGAAGTGTTTTATCATCGTAGATCAGCTTGCCAATGTGTGACAAAGCAAAATCCATTTCCTCGCAGTGGGAACTGTAATCCTTGTTATCTACACTGGTTACAACCAGCGAAACTTCATGACCTCTGGCGCGTAAGCCGCTCGCCAAGGCAAGAAACGGACGAATGTCGCCATCACTGCCCCACGTTTGCAATCCAATCTTCATCCGCTATCTCCCCTAATAAGAGATTCTCTCGTCTCAGTATGTCATCTGGTTTTTGCAGGCTTAAGGAAAAAAGCCCACTGCACCACAACAGGATTTGACCACAACTGGTCGGCTCTTTTTGATTTCCGAGCCAATTGTTGGATCGAGATTGACTTTCCAAATATCGCCTCGATTAATATTCATCAATAAAATCTCCAGCTTGCCATGTTTGACGTTCTCTTGCCACCTGTTCGTAGTGAGAAATCAGCTCTTTGGCTTGCTGCATCATTATTCGTCGTCGTTCATTCAGGGGAAGAAACATGAAATTTAATTGAGGCGACGAATCATCTGATTCTTTTTTACTTAAATCCACCAACAGGTTATATACAAGAGGTAATTTTGTAGCAGGAAGCCTCATGACCAGCTCATGAATTTGAGAGTAAGTAATAGTGTTCATATATTATCACCATCCCATTGTTATTGGCGTAGCAATAGCCACGTCAGCATGATATTTTGTTTTTTCCAGATATGTCAAAGCTATTGTGGGTAACAAATTCATAGAGAATCCAGTCGCTGTTTCCGTTTATGTTTCATGGAGGGCGAATTCCTACCGCATCATGACCGGACTTGGCCACAAGTCACCCGGCTGGGCAGGCAGCGCATCCCTGCCCCGGACGACCAGGCTGGGGTGATGAAAATAATG
>SESF01027320.1_pt1 | contig 21219 bp, 20 predicted proteins | sample 3171521 | NCBI WGS metagenome assembly SESF01 (sample SAMN10866945, study PRJNA518727) | freshwater metagenome | biome: subpolar coniferous forest; feature: holomictic lake; material: water; isolation source: holomictic Lake 227, 6 m and 8 m depth | place: Canada: near Kenora, Ontario | collected...
TGAACATCTACTTGCAGGAAGCCTTTGACGCCGGAGGCACTGCGCTCAAGCCGCAGAGTCCAGCGGCGCTTTTCGCGCGTGATCAGGTCGAGCGTGCCGTGGTCGAGTACGGCAACGCGATCAAGGATTTGGTAGCGGCCAACATCTTTCCTGGCGATATGTTGTGGAAGAATTTTGGTGTCACCCGGCACGGCAAGGTGGTCTTCTACGACTACGACGAAATTGAGTACATCACGGACTGCAATTTCCGCAAAGTACCACAGGCCCGTACGGAAGAAGAGGAAATGTCGGACGAAGTCTGGTACAGCGTGGGCAGCAAAGACGTGTTCCCCGAGACTTTCGGACCCTTTCTGCTGGGCAACCCGGCCGTGCGCGAGTCCTTCATGAAACACCACGCGGACTTGCTGGACGTGGCGTTCTGGCAGGGCTATAAGGAGCGCATTCTGGCGGGTCACGTGTTTGATGTGTTTCCGTACGAACAAGACAAGCGTTTTCGGCCCGAACCGCGCCAGTAAGCCAGATCAAAAGCACCTTCACTAACCATTTTTTTCAGGAGATCCCTACCATGACCGATTCCATTGTTATCGTCAGCGCCGCCCGCACCCCCATGGGCAGTTTTCAGGGAGACTTTTCAAGTCTTGCCGCCCACGATTTGGGTGGCGTTGCCATCAAGGCGGCGGTGCAGCGCGCCGGGATCACGGGCGATCAGGTTGATGAGGTCCTGTTCGGCAACTGTCTGATGGCCGGACAGGGTCAGGCGCCGGCGCGCCAGGCCGCATTCAAGGGCGGCTTGCCGATCAGTGCGGGCGCGGTGACGCTGTCCAAGATGTGCGGCTCGGGCATGCGTGCAGCCATGTTTGGCCATGACATGCTGCTGGCCGGCAGCGCAGACGTGCTGGTCGCCGGTGGCATGGAAAGCATGACCAATGCGCCCTATCTGCTGCCCAAAGCCCGCGGCGGCTATCGTATTGGGCACGACCGGATTTTTGATCACATGATGCTTGACGGTCTGGAGGATGCCTACGAAGCGGGCCGGTCAATGGGCACTTTCGGGGAAGACTGCGCTGCCAAGTACGGTTTTACCCGCGAGCAGCAGGACCAATTCGCCATTGCCAGCGTACAGCGTGCGCAGGCAGCGACAAAATCGGGTGCCTTCGCTGGCGAAATCGCACCCGTCACTGTCAAGGGGCGTGCCGGGGATACGGTCATTTCGATCGACGAGGGTCCCGGCAAAGTCAAGCTGGAAAAAATACCGACGCTGAAGGCCGCTTTCAAGAAAGACGGCACCATCACCGCCGCATCAAGTTCCTCAATCAATGATGGCGCTGCTGCGCTGGTGCTGATGCGCTCCTCAAGTGCCGCCAAACTGGGCCTCAAGCCCTTGGCACGCATCGTCAGTCATGCTGTGCATGCCCAGGAACCCAACTGGTTTGCCACGGCGCCGGTCGGCGCGGTCAAGAAGGCCTTGGCCAAGGCGGGTTGGAGTGTGAAGGATGTGGACTTGTGGGAGGTCAATGAAGCGTTTGCTGTGGTGCCGATGGCGCTGATGCGTGAGCTTGGTCTGAGCCACGAGATCGTTAATGTGAACGGCGGCGCCTGCGCGCTGGGCCATCCGATTGGTGCGAGTGGCGCCCGCATCATGGTCACTCTGCTCTACGCCTTGCAAGCGCGCGGTCTGAAGAAGGGTGTTGCCACACTGTGCATCGGTGGTGGTGAAGGAACCGCTGTTGCGCTTGAGCTCTGTTCATACTGAATAGGTGAACCCATGCTGTTGACCCAAGACCAGGAAATGATCCGCGATGCGGTGCGCGACTTTGCGCAAGCCGAACTCTGGCCGCATGCGGGGCGTTGGGACAAGGAACATTATTTCCCGAAGGAAGCGCATCAGGGGCTCGCAGCCCTGGGTGCCTACGGCATTTGCGTGCCCGAGGAGTGGGGCGGCGCGGACCTGGATTACGTCACGCTGGCACTGGTGCTGGAAGAAATCGCGGCGGGCGACGGTGGCACCAGCACGGCCATCAGTGTCACCAATTGCCCGGTCAACGCGATCCTGATGCGCTACGGCAATGCGCAGCAGAAGAAACAGTGGCTGACACCGCTGGCACAGGGGCAGATGCTGGGCGCTTTCTGCCTGACCGAACCCCATGTCGGCTCCGACGCCTCGGCCCTGCGGACAACGGCGACCCGGCAGGGTGATAGCTACGTCATCCATGGTGTCAAGCAGTTCATCACCAGCGGCAAGAACGGCCAGGTGGCAGTCGTCATTGCGGTCACCGACAAGGGTGCAGGCAAGAAAGGCATGAGCGCTTTCCTGGTGCCGACCGATGCGCCGGGTTATGTGGTGGCGCGTATCGAAGACAAACTGGGCCAACACTCGAGTGACACGGCACAGATCAACTTGGACAACTGCCGCATTCCGGTCGAGAACCTGATTGGGGCCGAAGGCGAGGGCTACAAGATTGCCCTGGGTGCCCTTGAAGGCGGACGCATTGGCATTGCTGCACAAAGTGTCGGTATGGCGCGCAGTGCCTTTGAGTGTGCTCTGGCTTACGCCAAGGAGCGGGAGACCTTCGGTACGGTTATCTTTAACCACCAGGCGGTCGGTTTCAGGCTGGCCGATTGCGCCACCCGGATCGAGGCCGCGCGCCAGTTGATCTGGCACGCAGCCAGTCTGCGCGACGCCGGTCGCCCCTGCCTGAAGGAGGCCGCCATGGCCAAGCTGTTTGCCAGCGAGATGGCGGAACAAGTCTGCAGCGTCGCCATCCAGACCCTGGGTGGCTACGGCGTGGTGAGCGACTTTCCCGTGGAGAGAATCTACCGCGATGTGCGGGTTTGCCAGATCTACGAAGGGACCTCTGACGTGCAGAAGATCATTATTGGAAGAAACTTATGACCTTGCGGGACAGATCTTTAGCTCTGTCCCCAACTTGAAACGGGATGTTGGCTGTTCAACGCCCGTACAGATCTTCAAAGCGCACGATGTCGTCTTCACCCAGGTAGGAGCCCGACTGCACTTCGATCATTTCCAGCGGCACGCGCCCCGGGTTCACCAACCTGTGCGTCGTACCCAAAGGGATGAAGGTAGACTGGTTTTCCGAGAGCAGCAAGGTTTCCTCGCCGCGTGTTACTTGGGCCGTACCACGCACCACAATCCAGTGTTCAGCTCGGTGGTGGTGCATTTGCAGCGACAGCGTGCCGCCCGGTTTGACCACAATGCGCTTGACCTGGAAGCGCTCACCGGCGTCGATGCTGTCGTACCAACCCCAGGGGCGAAATACCTTGCGGTGGATTGAACCCTCGGTCCGTCCCTGTTTCTTCAGACTGTCAACAATCTTCTTGACGTCCTGTGTCTTGTCCTTGTGCGCTACCAGGATGGCATCCGCGGTTTCCACAACCACCATGTCACTCACACCGATGCAGGCAATCAAACGCCCTTCAGACAGGGCCAGCGTGTCCTGACAGTCCTGCAGCATGACATCGCCCTGGCTGACGTTGCCAGCGCCGTCTTTCGGCAGAACCTGCCACAAGGCGTCCCAGGCACCCACGTCCGACCAACCGGCCGCGAGTGGCAGTACCACGCCGGGCGGCAGTGCGCCCGCTGGCGCTGTGCTACCGTGCGTTGCAAGACGCTCCATGACAGCGTAATCGATGGAATCGCTTGGGCATTTGGCAAATTCGGTCTTCTCGATCCGAACAAATTCACCATCAACGGAGCCTTGCTCCCAGGCACTTTCACACGCCCGCAGGATGTCCGGTCTGCAGACGCGCATGGCACCCAGCCAGACCGAGGCGCGCATCATGAACAGACCGCTGTTCCACAGGTAGGAACCCTCCGTCAAGTAGCTTTGCGCCGTTGCCAGGTCCGGCTTTTCGACAAACCGGGCGATCAATTTCGCGTCGCCACTGGAGATTGAACTGGCGGCGTAATCGGCGCCCGACTGGATATAGCCATAGCCCGTCTCGGGCGCATTGGCGGTGATCCCAAAAGTAACGACAGTACCCGCTGCGGCCAGTTCTGCACCTTGGCGCACGGTACCCTGAAATGCCGCGACGTCGGTAATCACATGGTCCGAGGGCATCACCAGTAACACCGGATCACGGTCATTCTTGCTGGCCGCCAGGGCCGCCAGTGTGAGGGCGGGTGCCGTATTTCTTCCGGCGGGCTCGAGCACGATGGTGCCGGGTTTTCCCATCAGGCGCAGCTGTTCGGCAATGACAAAGCGGTATTCCTCGTTGCATACGATCATGGGCGCCGCTATTTCGGCGCCAGCAATGCCTTCGACGCGCCGGACCGTCGCTTGCAGCAGCGAGTCTGCACCGACCAAGGACAGCAACTGCTTGGGATACTTCTCGCGCGAGAGCGGCCACAAGCGTGTACCGGAGCCGCCAGACAGGACAACGGGTTGGATCAGCATGTTGTGTCTTGCTCCATTTATGCTCTGGCGTCGCCCCAGCGCAGTTGCGAGGTATCGTCGCCGCGGTACAGTGTCTCGCCATAACGATCGACGCAATAGTCAGGTGAGACAATCATTTCGAAAAAGCGCATATCGGCGGCGATGCGGGTGTACTCAAACAGAACGCTGCGCACCACCTTGGCGCCAGTGCGGACGTGGCTGCCGTGCCCGATCCAGGCGGGGCCGACGATGGTGGCACCAGGTTCAATGCGTACGCTCGAGCCAATGTAGACCGGACCTTCAATGCTCACCTTGTCCCAGGGAATCGAGGTATTGAGTCCAACCCAGATCCCGGGTTTGATCTGGCGCCCGGGCATGGTCATCTCGGCCACTTCGCCGCGCAGCACGCGTTGCAAGACTGACCAGTAGTCGCTCACGCGGCCAATGTCAATCCAGTTGAACGGGCGGTTCTGGGCAAAAAATGGCAATCCGTGTTCGACCAGGTCGGGAAATAGTTGCGAGCCAATATCGTAAACCGTGCCGGAGGGGACCAAACCCAGTACGGCGGGTTCAAAGATATAGATGCCGGTGCTGGCCAAGGTGGATTTGGCTTCCTCGGGTTTCGGTTTTTCCTGAAAAGATTCGATGTGTCCATCGGGCCCCGCGACCACGATGCCGTAACTCTGAACGTCTGCCAGAGGTACATCGAGTGCCACCACGCTGGCAATCGCATTCTTTGACTTGTGCTCGGCCAGCGCGGCCGTGATATCCAGATCAATCAGCGCGTCGCCGCACAGCACAAGGGTCGGTTCATCGAAGAAACCACTGAAATCCTGGATGCGCCGCATGCCGCCGGCCGAACCCATGGGGCGCGGCAGGATGTCGCCGTGGTCGCGAACGCCCTCATAGGAGTAGCCGATCTGCACGCCCCAGCGGTGGCCGTCGCCAAAATACTCTTCGATTTTTTGATGATGCCAGGCCACGTTGACCATGATCTCGATAATGCCGTGGCGTGCCAGATGTTCAATCAGGTACTCCATCACAGGCTTGCCCAGAATCGGCACCATGGGCTTGGGCAGGTCGCGTGTCAGCGGGCGCACCCGGGTACCCTGGCCGGCGGCCAGAATCATTCCTTTAGCCATTGTTCATTCCCATCTCGTTGCTCATATTGTTATTGCCTTGCGTCCATGCCGTTCAAATCATCGCATAGCCGTTGGGGTTGTTCTTTTGCCAGCACCATGCATCTGCGCACATGTCCTGCAGTCCCCGTTCAGCGCGCCATCCCAGCCGTGCCAGCGCCTGCGCCGGATCGGCGTAGCAACTCGCGGTATCGCCGGCGCGGCGCGGCCCTATCCTGTAAGGCACAGACTTGCCGCTGGCCAGTTCAAAGGCGCGCACCATATCGAGCACACTGTAGCCAACGCCGGTCCCCAGATTGAGCGCCAGACATTCCTTGTGCTGTTGCAGGCGCTCCAGTGCCTTGAGGTGACCCAGCGCGAGGTCGACCACATGAATGTAGTCGCGCACACCGGTGCCATCCGGTGTGGCGTAGTCATTGCCCCAGACGTTCAGGTACGCGCGCCGACCGACGGCGACCTGTGCCACAAAAGGCAGGAGGTTGTTGGGTGTGCCGCGCGGGTCTTCCCCGATCAGGCCGCTGCGGTGGGCACCCACCGGATTGAAGTAGCGCAGAATGCTCAGGTGCCAGCTTGGGTCACTGCGGTACAGGTCGCGCAGCATGTTCTCAATCACCAACTTTGTCTGGCCGTAAGGATTGGTTGCCGACAAGGGATGTTGCTCAGTCAGCGGGAGTTGCTGCGGGTCGCCGTAGACCGTGGCCGAAGAACTGAAGACCAGCGTCTTGACGTCGCACTCCGCCATCGCCTGCAGCAGACGCACCGTGCCCACTACGTTGTTGTCGTAATAAGCCAGAGGCTTTTCGACCGACTCGCCGACCGCCTTGAGCCCGGCAAAGTGGATGACCGCACTGGCACCGCTGTGCCGCAAGGCCTGCAAAAGTGTTGCCGAATCCCGGACGTCGCCTTCAACCAGTGTGAGCTTCTTGCCGGTGATGCGCTGCACCCGTTCCAGCGCTTCGACCTGGCTGTTGCAAAAATTGTCCAGCACCGTCACATCGTGGCCCGCACTGAGCAACTCAACGCAAGTATGGGAGCCAATGTAGCCTGCGCCACCTGTGACAAGAATCATGGAACTTTGTTGTTTTCCGAAGTGTTGCCGAGTTTATCCCTGCTCGATGTCTGCTGACTGACGCCAGTGTGCTTGAAGAATCAGGCTGCCGACTCCAGCGCAAAAGTGGCGTGTCGATCCTGCCCCAGTATTTTTGCCAGTTGTGGCAAGGCGACTTCGAGGGCTGCCTTGAGCGTATGAGGCGGATTGATGACGAACATGCCGCTGGCGGGCAAGCCCGGGCGGATCACCTCGCCCGCGTCATTCGCCGTCAGTTTGCTTGACTTCACGGTCAGGCTTGCATTCAGCCAGGCCTTGCCGGCCTTGACAGCCAGAGTCTTCAGTTTGCGCGGAACATCATGTGCTTCCGGACGGGGAATAAGGGGATACCAGACTGCGTAGCTGCCGGTGGCAAATCGCGTCAGCGAGTCGGCGGCCATGGCGACGACGCGAGCGTAATCGGTCTTGATCTCATAACTCGGGTCGCTCAGCACCAGTGCCCGACGTGCCGGTGGCGGCAAGAATTTCTTCAGGCCTTCAAATCCGTCCTCGCGCAGCACGGCGACCTGACGCCCGGCGTCAAGCTGCGCAACATTGGCCGACAAGGTCTTGGCGTCGGTCGGATGCAGTTCAAAAAGTTTGAGTTTGTCGCGCTCGCGCAGCAGGCGCTGGATGAGGAAGGGCGAGCCCGGGTAGACCTTGTGGCTGCCTGCTGTGTTGAAACTGGCGACCAGTTCCAGGTAATCCTGAATCACCGGGGCCAGACCGCCCGCTAGCGGTTTTGCCGCTATCAGTCGCAAAAATCCCTCCGCTGCCTCGCCGCTGGTCTCAGCGTAGTCACCATCAAGCCGGTACAAGCCAGCCCCGGCATGGGTGTCAAAGACGGTCAGGGCAGTGTCCTTTTGCGTCAGATGCCGCATGATCGCGATCAAGACCATGTGTTTGAGTACGTCGGCGTGGTTTCCGGCATGGAAGGCGTGGCGGTAGCTGAACATTGGTCAATGGTAACCGCCTCGGCTTGCCGTTTCTGTTCGTGGTGGGGCTGGCGGACCGGGTGTCCGCTCTCTGGCCTATGCTCGCGCTCACATTCCTCGGACCGCGGCCGTATTGGCCTCAACGTGAAGCGAGTACGCCGGCCGACGCGGTGAGCGCGAATGGGGCCGCCGATCGGACACCCAATCCACCAGCCCTGGAGCGAACGCGCGGCCTAAAGCAATAATGCAATGGAGAGCAGGAGGGCGCCAGTCTGTGCAGGGAAGCTGACATTCTCTAAACTGGACCACTGAACGCATCCAACGGGCTGGCTGTGCGCCAGCCAAACATCAGGGTTCCGTCAATGTCGTCCAATATCTCAATTCAAGACTTATTGCTCTTACCCGTATCCGAAGACGATTTTGAGGATTTGCTTGCGCTCCGAATTGCTGCAATGAGAGAGAGTCTTTCGCGCATCGGCCGCTTCGACCCAATGCGGGCGCGTGAGCGTTTCCAAAATGGGTTTTCACCCGAAAACACCCGCCACGTGGTTGTCTTCGGTAGCCGCGTAGGTTTTGTCACCGTCAGGTCCTGTGACGATGGCCTGTTACTTGATCACCTGTATGTTCTCCCCAGTTTTCAAGGTCGCGGCATTGGGGCATTGGTTCTTGCCTCGATCTTCAAGTTAGCTGATTCTGGTAGCCGGCAAGTTCGTGTCGGTGCACTCAAAGAAAGCGACTCCAACCGTTTCTACGAGCGTCACGGATTCAAAATGGTTTCAGAGAGTGAGTGGGACAACTACTATGTTCGGCCGTGTCAAACCATCACATAGCGTCCGGCACCCTGGTCCATCAGCCAAAGGGCACAGCTTCTGGGTTCCCTCTGCGGCTTCTACATTGCGACTGCATTGAAGCGGCGCGAAAGTCGGTGTTCAGTCTGACGCGGATATTGGCAATCTCAGAATGCCCACCCGCCTTGGACGAAGCGGTGGCGAGAAGCAGCCTATTGCGCAGCCAAATCCCTTATAATGCCCGGCTTCGCAGCGCTTTTGTGGCTCCGCGGCGAAGTTTATTCCCCACCTAAGAGATTCCCATCAGAGGAACGCCGACCGTGGAAAAGAGCCCGACAAACCCTCTTTTTAGAGAAAACTCATGACCAAGACCTTCAGTGCGAAAGCAGCTGACGTGGTGCACGAGTGGTTTGTGATTGACGCGACCGATAAGGTCCTCGGACGAGTAGCCAGCGAAGTTGCTCTCCGTTTGCGCGGCAAACACAAGGCCATTTACACGCCTCACGTCGATACCGGTGACTTTATTGTCATCATCAACGCAGCCCAGCTGCGCGTCACTGGCGCCAAGCCAACTGACAAGATCTACTATAGCCACTCCGGCTTTCCGGGTGGCATTTCCCAGATCAACTTCCGTGACATGCAAGCCAAACACCCGGGGCGCGCTTTGGAAAAGGCCGTCAAGGGCATGCTGCCCAAAGGGCCGCTCGGCTACGCGATGATCAAGAAGCTCAAGGTGTACGGTGGTGCTGAGCACCCCCACACTGCCCAGCAACCCAAAGTGTTGGAAATCTAAGGAGCCTTGAGATGATTGGTGAATGGAACAATGGAACCGGCCGTCGCAAATCCAGCGTGGCTCGGGTATTTCTGAAAAAGGGCTCCGGCCAGATCGTGGTGAACGGCAAAGACATCGAAAAGTTTTTCGGTCGTCAAACGTCCATCATGATTTGCAAGCAACCCCTGATGCTGACCAACCACGCCCAGACTTTTGACATCATGGTCAATGTCGCCGGCGGCGGCGAGTCCGGTCAGGCTGGCGCTGTGCGCCACGGCATCACCCGTGCCCTGATCGACTACGATGCAACGCTCAAATCCGAGTTGAGCAAAGCCGGCTTTGTGACGCGTGACGCGCGCGAAGTCGAACGCAAGAAGGTCGGTTTCCACGGTGCGCGTCGTCGCAAGCAATTCAGCAAGCGCTAATTCGAACCCGAATTTGTCAGCAGATTGCTGCCAAGCCACAGCCGCCGGAATGCAGATTCCGGCGGCTGCTTTCGTTCTGGCTGATAGACTGGCGAGCCGATGCGACTCCGTTTGATCCTTCGCCGCCTGACTGTCAGCGCACCGCGCATGTCGGTGCGTACGGCTTTGCCCTGGCCGTTTCGCTGGGCGGTGTTGGCACTGGTGCTGGGTTTTTGCGCCGCCATTGGTCTCTGGGCTTTTGAATTTGGCAAGGACATTGCGGGGCTTGATAGCGACGCCAAGGAAGAGCTGCGCCAAGCGCGCTCCGAACTTGTTGGCGCGCGCGCCCAGCTCCTGACCCTGAAGGCTGAGCGTGACAAGGCGCAAGGGATTGCCAATACGTCAGAGACCTTGATGACCTCCGAAAAGGTGGCCAGAGAGAAGTTGGCGGCCATGGTCAAGCAACTCGAAACGGATAACCAGATCCTGCGCGACGATCTGGGATTTTTCGAAAAGCTGATACCCACCGCCGGGGGTGAAGGAATCGTGATTCGGGGGTTGCAGGCCGAACTTCGCGGCGGGCGCGAAATCAAATGGCAGGTGCTGGTTATTCAAGCGCGCAAAAACCCGCCAGAATTCAATGGCCGACTTGAATTGACGCTTACCGGGGTGCAGAATGGCAAACCCTGGACCGGAGCGCTGCCAGGCGGCGCACTGGCTTTCAAGCTGAAACAGTACGGGCGCCTTGAAGGTGTTGTTGAATTGCCAGCGTCGGTGGTGGTCAAGTCCGTCACGGCGAAAGTGATGGATGGGTCTGTCGCCCGGGCAGTGCAGGCTATCAAGTTATAGTTAACGATGTTTTTGTGCTTTAGCGAGTTCTCGACATGTTCAATAAAAAGAAGCAACCTCCGATTCGAAGCCTGATTGCAGAAGACAGTGAAATTGAGGGAAACCTAAAGTTCACTGATGGTTTGCGAATCGATGGCAAGGTACATGGAAACGTCAGCGCCCGGGCCGAGGCGGCGAGTATTCTGGTCATTTCGGAGACGGGCGCAGTGACCGGTGAGTTGATTGCCGACCACATCATCGTCAATGGAACGGTCAGGGGACCGGTTCATGCACGGGTCATGCTGGAGTTGCAACCCAAAGCACGGATCGAAGGCGATGTTTATTACACCGCTCTGGAGATGCATCAGGGCGCCATCATCGATGGCCAGTTACGCCCGGGCGTTGAAGAAGAAAAACCCACACTCAAATTGGCGGCAAACAACAGACAACTGAATGGTTGAGCGAATTGCTGTAGTATTAGGGTATCAAACTTTCCGGAGTAGCCATGAGTGCTGTCGCAGAACACAATGAAGTTGAAATGCCGAGTCCGATTCTTTTTACGGACAGTGCAGCCGCCAAGGTGGCGGACCTGATTGCCGAAGAGGGCAATCCGGACCTGAAATTGCGCGTATTTGTGCAAGGTGGCGGGTGTTCTGGTTTCCAGTACGGCTTCACCTTCGATGAAGTTACCAACGAAGACGATACAACGATGACCAAGAATGGCGTGTCGCTGCTGATTGATGCCATGAGCTATCAGTACCTGGTCGGTGCCGAAATTGATTACAAGGAAGACCTGCAGGGCGCGCAGTTTGTCATCAAAAATCCGAACGCGACCACCACCTGTGGTTGCGGATCGAGCTTTTCTTAAACCTCACGCAGGGTAGATTGCACCGAGAATGCGGGCGCCTTGAGCGCCCGTTACTGTTTTCAGGCTCGCCGTTTCACGCAAAATGGTTTTGCGGGCCAGCCAGGCAAACGCGCTTGCTTCTACTTGCAGGGGAGGCAACCCAAGCGCTTGCGATGACTTGACATGAATCGCCGGCAAATACCATTGCAGGCGTCGCATCAGGTGACCGTTGTACGCGCCGCCACCACAAACGATGAGTTCTGCGCCACTGGCGCCGTAGTGCTTTACGCTTGCTGCGCAGACGCTGGCACTCAGTTCCGTCAGTGTTGCCTGGACATCAACTGGCGCCAGTGGACCGAGCTTTTCAAGTTTCCGGATGAGCCACTCAGGATTGAACAGGTCGCGTCCCGTGCTTTTCGGGATGGGCAGAGAAAAGTAGGGTTCATCGAGCAATATAGCCAGCAAATCGGCGTCAACTTTTCCTGAAGCGGCCCATGCGCCGTCGGTATCAAACGCCTGACCAAGATGGCGCTGACACCAGGCGTCCAGCAGCGCGTTGCCGGGACCGCAGTCAAAACCAATCACGTCTTCCGCCAGTGCCGGACCCAGGACGGTCAGGTTGGCGATACCCCCCACATTGAGCGTCAGCACCGTTTCGCCCATTCGTCCGAACACCGCTTGATGAAAGGCCGGCACCAGCGGAGCGCCCTGGCCACCGGCTGCCACGTCGCGGCTGCGAAAATCTGCGATCACATCGATGCCAGTCAACTCGGCCAGCAAGGCCGGGTTGTTTAGCTGGAGCGTGTAACCGGTACCGTCAAAGAACTGGGGTCGGTGCCGCACCGTTTGTCCATGGGCGCCAATAGCGACCACTGCCGTGCTGGCAAGTCCCGTTTGTCGTAGCAGGTCGGTCACCACCTGGGCGTAGACACGCACCAGCGCAGTCGCCGCCAGAGCGGATCGATGCAATTCGTCACTGCCAGAACCGTTCAGCGCCAGCAATTCAGCCTTGAGAGGGGGGGAGAAAGCGGCGCTGCTGTGGGCCAGGACGCTCGGGTTTTGTCCGGAAAAGTCGGCCAGAACGCCATCGACTCCATCGAGTGAGGTGCCAGACATCAGACCCAGGTAGATTTCAGACACGCCGTGTGCCCATGCTTGGAAACTTACTGGGCGCTGCCCTGCTGCGCGACAGCAGCTGCAGCCAGGGCAACCCGGTTTTCTGCTGCCAGGCGTGCAAAGGCCACTTTGGCCGACGCGGCTACCGGAATCGACTCGCTCTGTCGCGCAATGGTGAGTGGATCACGATGGACGCCGTTGACACGGAACTCGAAATGCAAATGAGGCCCGGTGGCCCAACCTGTGGCACCAACGGCCCCAATGGTTTGACCCTGACTCACGTTGGCCCCGCGCCGTACGTTGATTCGGCTCAGGTGCGCGTAAACGGTGCTGTGCTGATTGCGGTGCTTCAGGACGATCATATTGCCATAACCATTCTGGACACCAGCAAATTCGACCACGCCGTCACCGACACTGCGCACCGGGGTGCCACTGGGTGCACCGTAATCAACACCCTGATGCGCCCGCATCGTCTGCAAAATGGGGTGCAAACGCATTTTGAAGCCACTCGTGACGCGTGAAAACTCCATCGGCGAGGCCAGAAAGGCGCGGCGCAAGCTCTGACCGTCGAATGTGTAATAGCCGCCCTTGCTGCGGCTCGCTGGTTCCTGGAACCACATCGCCTGGAAAGTTTTGTTGCTGTTGACGAACTCGGCGCTTAGCACGCGCCCCGGTCGCAGCGGTTCGGAGTCGCCTTCCAGTGTTTCGTAAACCACCGAAAAACGGTCTCCCTTGCGAAGCGCGCGGTGAAAATCAATGTCACCGGCAAAAATTTCAGCGAGCTGGATGGCAATGCTGTCAGGAATTTTGGCTTCGTCCGTCGCTGCAAACAGGGAACTCTGAATCGTGCCGCTGGCCAGTCGGGTGGAGGCGGTCAGCGCTGCAACTTCAAGGCGCGACTGGAAGCCATTGGCAGTTCGCTCAACGACCAGGCGATTGAAATTGCCATTGTCCTCGGGACTCCAGCGTGCAACGAGTTTGAGCAACTGATTGCTTTCGCTGGTTTCAGCATTGACGTTGCGGCCACTGCGTCCGAGCAGGGCCTGACGCGAAGCGGGGTCCGAGCGCAGGAAAGCCGCTGCCTGCGTGTCGTCAACGCCAAGTCGGTTGAGCAGGGTGTCGGTGGTGTCGCTGGAGCGGCTGATCTCTGAGCGAAAAAGCTTGAAGGACTGCAGTTCCAGATCGGTCGGAACATTGAGTGCCAGAGCGCTGACCGATTCAAGAACCTGATGCACGGGCAGTTCGGACGCGTCCGGCGCCAGGTTTGCTACCGCGAACGCGCCACCCGTACCCGCCATCAGAAGCGCCGCAAAGATGGCGACGACGCGTTTCGGGTATTGCTTGACGGTCCGACGGGTGCTATCCAGTACGGCTTTCCCGGCACAAATTAGGCTTTTGATCAAAGGAAATATTCCAAGGGAGGCGAGTTAGGTGGTCAGTCGAACAGACAAGGGAAGCATGCAGGCTGAGCGAACTAAAATCAAAGGCAAGAGTCAGCGGCGAGTATAACTGCGCTGCACCGTAACGCATCAAGAAAAACCCCTATGAATCAAGCGTCAACATCCCCGTTTTCTGTAACAGAGCGTGTCCGTGAAGCTTTGGCAGTCACCCTGCGTGGCTGCGAGGAACTGATCCCGCAGGAAGACTGGGTCAAAAAACTGGTGCGTTCCGAGGCTACCGGCATACCGCTGCGTATCAAGCTGGGACTCGATCCGACTGCACCCGATATCCACATCGGGCACACCGTGGTGCTGAACAAGATGCGCCAGTTGCAGGATCTGGGTCATACCGTCATCTTCCTGATTGGGGACTTCACGACACTGATTGGCGATCCTTCGGGTCGCAACAGCACACGCCCGCCCCTGACACGCGAGCAGATCGAGGTCAACGCCCAAACCTACTACCGTCAGGCCTCCATGGTGCTGGATCCGTCAAAGACCGAGATTCGTTACAACAGCGAATGGGGCGATGCCCTGGGCTCGCGCGGCATGATTCAACTGGCTGCCCGCTACACGGTGGCGCGCATGATGGAGCGCAACGATTTTTCCGATCGCTTCAAGTCCGGAACGCCAATCAGTGTGCATGAATTTCTCTATCCATTGATGCAGGGCTATGACAGCGTGGCGCTCAAGAGTGATCTTGAGCTTGGTGGGACCGACCAGAAGTTCAATTTGTTAGTGGGCCGTCACTTGCAAACTGAGTATGGTCAGGAGCCGCAGTGTATTTTGACCATGCCCTTACTGGAGGGGCTCGATGGTGTGGAAAAAATGTCCAAGAGCAAGAACAACTACATCGGCATCTCGGAAGACGCCAACACCATGTTCGCCAAGGTGCTCAGTATTTCCGATGTGCTGATGTGGCGCTGGTACACGCTGCTGAGCTTCCGTAGTGAGGCCGAGATAACTGCTTTGAAGGCGCAGGTCGAGGCTGGCCGCAATCCGAAGGAAGCCAAGGTGGCCCTGGCGCGTGAGATCACGGCACGTTTTCATTCGGCTGCAGCGGCTGACGCAGCCCAGCAGGATTTCATCAACCGTAGCAAGGGTGGCGTGCCAGACGAAATTGCTGAGGTGTCGCTACCGCTGAGTGAGACGGATGCCCCGCTGGGCTTGGGGGCGCTGCTCAAGCTGGCTGGATTGACAAGCTCTGTGGGTGAGGGAAACCGCCTGATAGATGGTGGCGGTGTGCGTCTGGATTCGGTTGTGGTCAGCGACAAGGGCTTGAAACTGGGGCGCGGCAGCTACGTCCTGCAGGTGGGCAAGCGCAAGTTTGCCAAGGTCACGCTGGGCTGAGTTGGCATGGTTTCGCTGCTACCGGTTCGATTTCTGACGCCGCAGCGACTGCTTTGGGCCTCCATCGCGGTGGCCGTCATCACCATTGTGCTCAAGACGCTGGCATGGTACGTCACGGATTCGGTTGGCTTGCTTTCAGACGCGATGGAGTCCTTTGTGAACCTGGCCAGCGCCATCTTTGCACTGATGATGGTCACCATCGCCCAGCGCCCAGCCGACGAAGAGCACCCGTATGGACATCACAAGGCGGAGTACTTTTCATCCGGCTTTGAAGGCGTGCTCATTGTGGGTGTCGCTCTGGGCATTATCTGGGCCGCAGCGTGGCGGTTGTTCGAGCCGCAACCCTTGCAGGACTTGGGAGCGGGCCTGGCCTTGTCGGTGCTGAGTTCGGCGCTGAATGGTCTGCTGGCCTGGGTGATGTTCAGTTCTGCCAAAGTGCATCGTTCCATTGCGCTGGAGGCCGATGCCAAACACCTGGTGACCGACGTCTGGACTTCGGTTGGCGTCGTGCTGGGTCTGGCCGGTGTGGCCCTGACGGGCTGGGTCTGGCTCGATGCGCTGGCCGCCATCGGCGTTGCTTTGAATATTCTGTGGGAGGGGGGGCACCTGATGTGGCGTTCCTCTCAAGGCTTGATGGATGAGGCCGTGGAGCCCGACGTGATGCAAGAGATCCGGAATACGCTGGCAGATTTCGATCACAACACCATCCGCTTTGACCATGTGACTACCCGCCGCTCGGGCCAGCGCCGTTTTGTCGACATGCATATGCACATGCCGGCCAGCTGGTCGCTAGGGCGGGCCGCAGCGGTGCGCACCAGCGTCGAGCAGGCGCTAATGAGCGCGGTGCCGGGATTGCGGGCCACGATTCAACTTCTGCCCAGCGATGTGGAGGCGCATTTTGACGATGCCCGCGATTTGAAATGAAATCCGCTGGCAGGGCGGCATGATTGCCTTGTTGCAGCGCGTCAGTCAAGCACGGGTCGTGATCGATGGCCAGGTGGCAGGCGCGATTGGTGCTGGTTTGCTGGTCCTGCTGTGCGCGGAGAACGGTGACAGCGAGCTTGAGAGTGACAAGATGCTGGCCAAGATAGGCAAGTTGCGCATCTTCAGTGACGACGCCGGCAAGATGAACCGCAGTGTGCAAGATCTCGATGGCGCTGGTCAGACCGGTGCTCTGCTCGTCGTGAGTCAGTTCACCCTGGCCGCCGATGCCTCGCGTGGTAACCGGCCAAGCTTCACGGCGGCGGCCAGTCCCGAGCAGGGACGAAGACTGTACGACTATTTTGTGACACAAGCCAGGCGCGTCCATGCCAATGTGCAAACCGGCCAGTTTGGTGCTGACATGAAGGTGCATCTGGTGAACGACGGGCCGGTGACGATTCCCTTGCGCATAGCGCCTGAGCCACATCAAATGCGGGCTGATTAGCACGGCTGTTTCAGTGAGGCGATGTCATAATCGCCGGGCGCTTCGGGGTCAACCTGCCAAATGCAAAAAAACAGTCTCAAGCTCAAGATCGGCTTTTATCTGATCATCGTCCTGTCAACGGCGATGTTGGCGTTTACGTGGCTGATTCTCAAGCACCGTCAGGAAGACATGCAAGGTGTGGTTGCGCGGCACGTGACCCAACTCTCCGAGATGGTGGTGGCCAGCACCCGCTACACGATGCTCGTCAACAAACGCGATATTGTCGAGAAGATCATCGAAGACCTGGGCAAGCAGAAGGGCATTGAGCGGATTCGTGTCATCAGCAAGGACGGCACCATCATTCACTCCAACCGGAAATCCGAGGTAGGGTATTCGGTTGAGCAAAAGGACGAACCCTGCATCAACTGCCATCTGTCGAGTCAGCCATTGAAGAATATTCCAGACGAAAAGCGCTGGAAGATCATCGAGACCGCTGGCGGGCACCGGGTTCTTGGCACCATGCATGCGATCCGCAATGAACCATCGTGCTCATCTGCTTCCTGCCACGAGCATCCAGCCAATCAGTCGGTGCTGGGGGTGGTGGACGTCGCCTATTCGCTTGACGAGTTGGATCAGTCAATGAAGTCGCAGGCCATCCAGGTCGTCAGCATTTCGATTGCCTTCATCCTTCTTTTTGCTCTGACCATTGGCCTGCTGCTGCAACGACTGATTTACCTGCCACTGAAGGATCTCGAAGCAGGTGCCAAAGATGTCGCAGGCGGCAAGCTGGACCAGGCCATACCGGTGCGCAGCGGCGATGAATTCGGCCTGGTTGCGGGATCCTTTAACCAGATGACAGCCGCACTCGATCAGTCCCGACAGGAGATGCGGGATTTGGTGCAAACGCTGGAGCACAAAGTGTCTGAGAGAACCCAGGAGCTTCTTGCTGCCAAGGCTGAGGTGGCTCAAGGCGAAAAGCTGGCCTCGATCGGTGTGCTCGCGTCTGGCATTGCGCATGAACTGAACAATCCGCTGACCGGCGTGCTGACCTTTACCTCCCTGATGCGCAAGAAGGCGCCGGAGGGCAGCGAAGATGCAGAAGACCTGGATCTGGTGATTCGCGAGACCAAGCGCTGTGCCAGCATCATCAAACGCCTGCTTGACTTTGCACGCGAAAAAGTCCCGGTCAAGGGCTTCTTCAGCCTGGACCGGGTGATTGAAGACACGGTGCGTTTCGTCGAGCGGCCGGCCTCCTTGCAGCAGATTGAAATCAGCACCGATCTTGATCCGGGACTGCCCCAGATCTGGGGTGATGCCGACCTGATCAAACAGGTCATACTGAACCTGATGGTCAACGCCCAGCAGGCCATCGAGGGCAAGGGAACGGTCACGGTGCGCAGTCGCCCCTACGCCGCGTCAGTCAATGCCAAGACGGGTGTCGATGCCATGCCCATGGTTGAAATTGCAGTGATCGACACCGGATGCGGGATTCCCCAGGCTAATTTGCAGCGGATTTTCGATCCATTTTTTACTTCCAAGGAGGTCGGTAAAGGAACCGGCCTGGGCTTGTCGGTAAGCTATGGAATTGTCAAGGCACACGGTGGCAGGATCACTGTCGAAAGCGTTGTCGGGACCGGAACCACCTTCCGCATCTATCTACCGATCATGCCGCCATCCGATGAAACCGAACGCCACGCAGATGAGAGTAACCCATGAGTGCAAGAATCCTGATCGTTGATGACGAGGAGATTGTGATTCGGAGCTGCCGCCGCATCCTGAGCGACGGCGAACTGTACAGCGTTGATTCGACGCAGGACGGCACATCTGCCTTGCGCAAGGTTGAAGAGAGTGAATACGACCTGATGGTGCTCGACATCATGATGCCGGGCATCGACGGTCTGGAGGTTCTGCAGCAGGTCAAGGAGCGACACCCGGACGTGGATGTGATCATGGTGACCGGGCTGTCCCAGATCCAGACGGCGGTCAAGGCCATGAAACTCGGCGCCTTTGACTATTTGTCCAAACCCTTTGATCCGGATGAGCTCAAGCACGTGGTTGATCGGGCCCTGGAGCGTCGGCGTCTGCTGCAGGAAAATCGCCACCTCAAGAACGAGGTGGGCTCCAAGTACCGGTTTGAGAATATCGTTGGCGCGAGCGCGCCGATGCAGGCCGTCTACGCACTGATTGCCAAGTGCGCGCCGACCAACACCACGGTGCTGATCACCGGGGAGAGCGGTACTGGCAAGGAAATGATCGCCCGTGCCATTCACTACAACAGCTTGCGCAAGGATCAGCCCTTTGTCACGGTGGATTGCAATACCCTGAGCGAAAACTTGCTGGAGAGCGAGTTGTTCGGCCACACCAAGGGCTCATTTACCGGAGCCGTGGCAAACAAGAGGGGCATGTTCGAGGTTGCCAACAATGGAACGTTGTTTCTCGATGAGTTCGGCAACATTCCACTTTCAACGCAAGCCAAACTGCTGCGTGTGATTCAGGAGCGCGAATTCAGGGCGGTGGGCAGCACCGTCGTCCAGAAGACCAACGTCCGATTGGTCACTGCGACCAACAAGGACCTCAAGGCGATGGTTGCGGATGGCTCGTTCCGTGAGGATCTCTACTATCGTGTCAACGTTTTCCCGGTTCACGCCCCTGCGTTGAGAGAGCGCCGCGACGATATCCCGGCGCTGGCTTTCCATTTCCTGAAAGTCTTTTGCAACGAACTCGAGAAGCCGGTGTCCGAGATCTCGGAGGCGGCCATGAGCACACTGGTTAACTATGACTGGCCGGGTAACGTGCGGGAACTTGAAAACACCATGCACCGGGCCGTCATCCTGGCTTCAGACAAATCGATTCACCGGGCTCACCTCGTCAACATCATCGATAACGAGCCACGCTTTGACCTTGAGGTGCCGAGAACCGGCGAGGATCTCAAGCGACTAAAGAAGATCGCCAGGGAGAAATCAGTCGAGGATGTAGAAAAGCTGTTTATTCAAGAGACGCTCAAGAGAAACGGATCCAACGTTACCAAGAGTGCCGAAGAAACCGGTATGCAGCGGTCCAATTTCCAGGCGCTGATGAAGAAGTACAACATCCGCGTCCGCGATACCGAATACGACCCTGACGAGCCGGAAGCGAGCTGAGACGTTAAACCCCTGGTGCCTGGCACCAGGGTATGGCCTGTCGTCAGTGAGTAGCGTCGTGCTTGGGCTCGTCCTCGACTTCTTCGTAGCCGGTGATCATGGCCTTGAAGTGGGCGGAAGCTGTGTGGCCCAGACTGGCCAGATACACATGCACGATCATGAAGCCGCAGAACACGATGAACAGCAGGACATGCACGGTATCGACGACGCGCACGCCGCCCAGTGCTTCAACGATTGATGAGAAACGTCCCACGTCCCACATCAACAGCCCGGTGAAGAACATGATGGGCACCAGCAGCATCATGATGATCTGGTACAGCATGCTTTGCAGGGCATTGAACTTCTTGTAGGCGTTCGGATGGTGCGGATTCGGCTCACCCCGGAAGATGCCGTACCCATAAAACTGCATCTGGCGAAAGCTGGCCTGGAAGTACTTCTTCGGACTTAACTCAGGGTGATAGACCTTGATCTTGTCGCTGGACAGGTAATAGCCCAACCAGACAAAGAAGTTGGCAATCAGAATGAACCCAATCCAGTTGTGCACGACGACCGCTGTCCTGAAAGGGATCAGTTGAAAGAGATCGAGATACCTGATCTGCAAGCCGGTGGCGATAAGGAGTAGGAAACCGAAGGCGTTGGTCCAGTGCCAGAGTCTGACGGGCAAGGGATGGATATACAGCTTTTCCATGGCGTTTTCCTGCTATTTGGAGGCGTTGTCAGTACCCTGACGACGACCGGTTGAAGCCTGCTTGCCAGGATCCTGAGCGGCGGCGAGTCGCTCCGCTTCCAGTTTCTGGCGTACCCCTTTGAACAAGCGCTTGACCGTCATGTGCGCCAGCGGCACGCTGGCCGCGCCGAACACGACCAGCAACAGCAGGTAGTCGAGCAACTTGATGCGGGTACTGCCGATGGCATAGAAGCCGCGCACCGAGTCCATCGAGGTCAGGGAATTGAGCACGTCATTCTGGACGCCGTGGCGCAGGGGTCTGCCGTCCGGTCCGGCGATCGTCAGTGAAACGCTCTGGAAGGCTGCCGCACCCTGCTTGTGGCAGGTATCACAGTCCTTGATGGCTTTGGACTTTTCGCTCAACTGATGCGCCTCGACGCCCGAGCGAACTTCCAGGCGGCCACGCAACAGCATCTTGCCATCGCCGCCATCCTGGTTGAACTCCTTGAGCAGACTCCATAGTGCACGCTCATCCAGACCCATGTCCTTGCTGTCGGCAGCGTCTGTGCGTTTTTCAAACTTTGGCACGCCGGTTTTTTCTGCCACCTGCCGCTTTGCCGTGCTGTCATAGAGCCGGAGGTTGACGCGGCGCTGCGCGTCGGGTGCATGACAGACCGGGCAGGAAATCGCTTCAAAGTGCAATGCAGTGTTGGGCAGCCAGTCATCGTGCTGTTTTGCCGCATCCTTGTGGCAGGCCAGACAGGCGTCCTTGACACCCTCACCCATGGAAGCAGCCTTGACGGCGTGCGCCTGGTGGCAGCCCGCGCACAGCGGGGCGCTGATGCCCTTGGCAACGCGTTCCAGACCGTGGACATCCTTGGCATAGGCCTTGAAGATCGGTTCATGGC
>SESF01015014.1_pt1 | contig 21172 bp, 9 predicted proteins | sample 3171521 | NCBI WGS metagenome assembly SESF01 (sample SAMN10866945, study PRJNA518727) | freshwater metagenome | biome: subpolar coniferous forest; feature: holomictic lake; material: water; isolation source: holomictic Lake 227, 6 m and 8 m depth | place: Canada: near Kenora, Ontario | collected...
CGTGATATTCGACTGTTTTTACCGTGTACCCTTGTTTTTCGCCGTATCGCATGTACATGCGCATCAGCATTTCTGCCCAGTCGTTACTTTCGGTTCCGCCGGCCCCTGCGTTGATGCGAAGCATCGCACCCAGTTTATCCTCCTCTTTCCGGAGCATATTCTTGACTTCGAGCGCTTCGATTAATGAAAGTGTTTCGTTGAAATGCTGTTCGATATCGTCTTCAGTGGCTTCTTCCATTTCAAAGAAGTCGTACAAAACCAAGAGGTCTTCCATGTGTTGGGCCACTTTTTTAAATCCATCGGTCCATATCTTGACCGAACGGATCACTTTCATCTGTGCTTCAGCGTCTTTTGGATTGTTCCAGAAGTTAGGATCCTGGGTTTTGAGTTCTTCTTCCTGAAGTTGTATTAGTTTTTGATCGTAGTCAAAGATGCCTCCTTAACGCATCCTGGCGATCTAAAAGACCTTTTACCTGTTCTTTGAGTATCATTTCTTTGTTTTACAAATTACTGAAGCAAAAGTAGAAAATGAAACGTGATAAACTATGAAAGAAAGGAAAGATTGATGAATCGACAATTAATTAATTTCCCCAGACTGCAGTTGTATCTTTAACAGAAATGGCCTGAACATTGTATGCATCGTTTTGAGCCTCAAACAAGAACGCATTCATCCTGACGGTATATGTTTTCCCGCTCACCGGAGTAAAACCTGAAAACCATCCGCCTCCACTGGCACTGATTGCAAATGATTGGACTGTATTGGATAATTCCACGCTCCCGAAAACAATTTTTTCGCCATCAAGAATGTTGATCGAATAGCTGAAGGCATCAGTTACCTTTTCCCAGGTAAGTCTCAGCGCATGCCTGCTTGAATAATACAGGCATGTGTCAATGACCGGAAGTGCCAAAACCTTATCGGTTAATTCATCCTGAAAAGTACCCGAAACACCATTTTCAAAAGTAGCGGAGAAATTATACGTGGCGGGAGCAGGGGGCGTTGTAGTAAAACTGGCATCAGGAGTTTCGTAGTAGAAGTTTGATTTATTGCTCTGATATGCATTCAGGTTAATTGTTTTTCCCGGAACAAGGCTACTTACAGCTTGAACACTTTTAAAGTTACTGAATGTATATGCATAGAGAGAAAGACCATAGACTGTTTCCGAGCCGGATTTTTTGGCAACAATAACAGCATCACCTATTCCGGTTGCCTGTTGGTCAGCTTTCTTGCATGAAGCCAAAATTGCAATGGCCAGAATGAGTGTGAAAATCTTTAGGTGTTTCATGGTTTTATCTTTTACCGGGTATATAAATGTTAAGTCATTAGATGCATCTGACCTGCCAAAGGTTGTCCGGGGCAAAGATATTTATTTGCCTGTTAAATGAACTTACTTAACCTGAGTTTTATTGAATTGAATTTCTGTTTGCAGAATGGCAAACTTAGAGGCTTTCGGTTTTTGAGTCAAAATTATCGGATTATGATTTTCTTTGAAATGATCTGACCATCGTCCAGAATCATTCTCAGTAAATAGATTCCTGAGCAAGAAGGAGGAATTTCTATTTGAATTTCGGAACTCTGTATTTTTACCTGAACACCAGTGACTTCGGTACCGCTGGCGGTATATAGCAGAATATGTTGGGGTTGAACCAACGCGTTGATTTCGATATGAATGATCCGTTCGGTTGGATTGGGATAAATCCGAATAATCGGATCGGCCGCAATATTCCCGGCAACTGTGGGCCACCGGTTCTTTAATTGTTCAATCTGAGACACCGGAATTTCGACTTTCCATAACTTGAATTCATCTACACTTCCACGAAGTGCATATTGGGTTTCCACATTGTCCATCCGGCCTATTGTGATTGGCTTTGTGGAAGCTTGTATTGCTCCTGAATAGGCTTTAAAAGTATCCAGAACACCATCAACATAAAGTTCCATGGAATAGCCGGTATAGCCGGCAGTTACATGGTAAAACCGGTTCAGATCAATCGGAGCAGAGCCGTCAAGATCCGAAACGCCGGTGCTTGTTTTTACCGTCCACCGAAGCCGTCCTTCCGGAGTAATGGATAACTTATACCGCTGTTGCCACGATCCGTGTGAAATGATAAACCGTTCAGAACCTAATTCTTCGCATTTCACCCAGCAACTCAGGCTGACTGCTTCAGCAAAGTTCAGGTCAGCATTGTTGTCGGTGGATATGATATTTTGTCCGGAGGTAAACCGGTAGGCTTTCGAGGCTATTCCCCAGGCATCAGCTGTTTTGCTTGCACCGATTACCGTGGCATGGAATCGATCGGCGACCGCATTTCGATTGTCCAGATCAAACGGATACCAGATTAGCGGAGCTTGAAATGGAAGGCTTGTGTTTTTCGTTAGTGCCCCAATGGATAGGGTGGTGGAAAGATTTTCCTGATTGGTAACCTGCAAGGTGATTGTGGCCACCCCGGGTGTGCCTGGTGCCTGCCATTTGACCGAATTCCCATTGGTCTGATTTAAGTTTCCGGATGAAACGCTCCAGTGATATTCCAGTACTTCGCCCGGAACAGGTACAGTGAGTGCAGTAAATGCATTGGATTCACCGGTACCGATATATTTTGATTCAGACTGAATGCCTTTTAAAACCGGTGGCGCTGAGATTCGATCGACCACCTGGATTTTAAGTGTATCTTCTGCCGTTTGACTGTTGGAGCTGATTCGGCATTTGAGTACCGGTTGCGATAACTTAGCTGGTGCTGTTAGCTGAACCTGCGATTGGTTTTGTCCGGAAATCTGGGCGCCATCGATAAACCATTCATACTGCACCTGAGCACCTGAAGGAATATTTCCAACGGTACAAAAAGCTGTAAAGACTGAACCGGTGATGACAGGATTGTGATCTGTTGAAATTGATTTTATCCGGAGGGTTTCAGAATAATTGTACTGGTAATGATAATCAAGAACATCATTTCCGGCGTACAGTTTTCCATTACGTGCAACAGGAACCAAGCTTGACGGATAAAGCCTGATCAGTCGTACTTCTCCGGCTGGCACCGACAATTGGATTGATCCGGATACACCTGAAAAGAGAGTGGTTTCGGTAATTGCATCGTACACACCAAATGTTCCTGAAGGAAGTTCAACATTCACCTGTTTAGCTCCAGAAGTCGGGTTAAAATACAGGTATGAAACCAAAGACTGGTCGCCATAAAAATCAGTTTTATTCAGGTCGATCTGAAGGATTTCAGGAATATTGGTTGTTTGCACAACGCCAGCCAGGTAGCCTACACTTGAACCGCTGTATAGCGACAGGTTGGTGGATGCCCATCCTCCGCCCATGGCATCGCCTGTAGCAAATGGGGTTTTCCCCTGCAAAGTTTGTTTCATTGATTCATGAGGTATGCAGGCAGTCGGGTCGTTTGCCGAAGCCCAGTTGTATGAATCCTGGTTCGGTTGCGGCAGTGAATTCCAGTAAAAGAGCCTGCTGGCATTGGTCACATTCAGAATCCATTTGGCAATTGAACGGGCAAAGCGTTTGTCGTATTTGGGGAGTGGTGCCAGCGCAGCTGCCTGTTGAAATCCATTCAGAACAAAGGCGTAATCGTTTCCGGCATCGTTGGCTTCTCCAATCAGGCCTGAAACGTCAAGTCCGCCCCAGGTTCCAACTATGGATCCCCAACCCCGGAGCGCACCACGGTCGAAGCTCCAGCCAAGCATTTTCCGTAAAGGATAATTGGTTCCTTCAACGGCATTCATGCGTGCTGCAGTCAGCGTTCCATAGGGTAACTGAAGTTCGTAGGATGGATTTGTAGTCATTCCGGACAAATAATCCATGGATAATTGGGCGCCTTCGAAATATTTCCGGTTTCCGGTTTCGAGGTAGGCGTTGTAGAGCAGCCAGGCAATACTTCCTGAAGCTTCGGGCTCCGGAACGCTTTCATTGAGTGGTAATCCGGTTTTCAGGTTAAAAGCCCGGTAATTCATGTTCGGCAAGGTCCATGGTTTAGTGGTACCACCCAATTGGCTGACGCAATTTAGCCAGCGGTCGGCTACGGAAGTGAATTGTGTGTTAAATTCAGGACTGGCATTGGGATAAAGTGAATGCAACTGGTAGAAGAAAATATTGGGCATGACATCGTACCACCAGTCGCTGCCCGAAGTGCTTGAATAGCTGTTCAGATAGACGTTCTGGCCATTTTTCAGGTTGAAAAAATCTTTGGTTTTACTTACCCAGTTAATGCTATTTTGATTGCTTTTGTCAATTCCGGCGAGGCTTGCCCCAACTATTGCAGGAATGATGTTAATTGCTTCGGCCTGATTTGGATGGCTGGCAGCGCCCACATAAGAATCGAGAAACAGTGGAATATTGTCATTGTAATTAAATTGTCCGGTTGTGCCAAGGCGCGATAAGGGCAGGTATTGTCCGGTTTTGGTTTGGTTGAAAACATAGCTGTCATAATCGTGAGCCACAGTTTTCCAATCTCTGATCATCAATGGATTTGGCAAATCGGGCATCTGATCGATCCGGGAAATACTAAGTTGTCCCTGCTGTGCAAAGGAAAGGATGGTGAAAATACAGAATTGCAGAGCGAGAAGGTAGCGGATCATGGAGGTAGTATTTTTGTATGGAACTCGGAATAGAATATGAACAAGATAAATAAAAGTTGAGATATATCCTTTGCCGTCACATTTATGTGACGGACATGAAAATACCTATTCTCCCAGGCTTCAGCCATTCTCCTGTGGCTAAAGCCAATAATGTGTTTGCCTTTTAATCCGTTCGCTAAAGCGAACGGCAAAGGATATTCTTGCAATTAACCAAATTATTCATTGCAATACAAAAAAGAGGTAGGCTCAAGTTCCTGCAATACTGATGCCGGAAACCTTGAGCCTTTCCCTTTATAAATTAAACAATCAGATTAACCGGTTAATTACGGTTTTTCGTCATTGTAGAGTTTTGAAACCTGACCATCAGCCAAAGCGATGTTGTAGATTTTCAATTCGTCGATTGCACCTTTGAAATATCCAAAGTTTGCAGCAGTTGTCCATCCCATCCAGCCGACACCTGCATCATTGGCAAGTTCGTCGTCAGTTGCAACACATCCAATCAGGAATGGCTGAGCAGCAGGTGCAGAAAGGGTTTGGATAATTGGGCCAATGCCTTTATTTGCAGCAGTCCATGTTTTGGTGAGCGTTCCGTTGATGTAGAATTTCAATTCATTGGAAGTCCCATTAACAGAAACAACAATGTGAGTCCACTGGGTAGCTTTTACTGAATTGTCAGTTTCGTTATCAGCGTCGATAATACCACCGTCAACTTTTTTGTAAGTAAAGAATGGTTTTCCGCCACCCTGAGTCTGAAGTTTGTAACCCTGCCAGAAATTCTGTGAAAGAATGTAGTTGTTTTCGTACAATTCGTCAGCTTTAATCCACACTGAAATGGTAAGGTTAGCTGGAAGGAAGGCATTGGTGTAAGGAACTTCAAGATGAGCTCCACCTTTTAAATAAATAGCCTTTCCGCCTTTTACACCTGCAACCCATGTTGGTGCACTAACAGCAGTTGCTCCCAGTATCGCTGAATTTCCACCTTTAAAGCTTGCTACATGTTTAACGGTTGAGAATGCAGTTGCAGTAGTTCCTGTTCCTTCGTCAAAATGCCAGCCGGCATTCAGATACTTCGATTCATCAATAAAACCATATGCCTGGGTATTCAAGGTAGCCATGGCAGCTAATAACTGAATATTCAGGTTGTCGATTTCAATCTGTGTGAGAGGAGTTGCAGCAGCTTTTTTTACAGTTGCTAAAGTTGTCTGGTAAGTAGTGATACCAGCTTGTGGGTAATCAGCTACAACAGCCTTGGCTGAAAGTGCATCAGCAGTTGCGATCGTGGCATTGAGCACAGTTTTGTCGCCTTCGACAATGGCAGCGTCTTTTTTACACGATCCAAGAAAAATAGCTGAACTTACAAAAAGCATAAGCAGCATAGTACGAACTCTAATCAAATTTTTCATTTTCATAATGTTACATTTAAGGATTATTAATTAATAATGATGAATTGTTTTTGTCATCTGATTTTTCATTTAATGGCCTGGTTTGTATCTATTTCAGCCTGCGGAATTGGGAAATACCGTTTGGTTTCATAGTTGTAATCAGGACCAAGCGCAGCTTCGGCAACCGATTTGCCCCAGCGTGTAAGGTCGAAATAGCGGTGAAATTCCTGCGCCAGTTCAACTCTTCGTTCATTTTGAATAGCTGTCCGGAGCAGGTTCTGATCTGAAGTTGTGACATCAGCCAACAGATCTGCGGGAGGAGTTCCTTTGAAACTTAAACGGGCACGCTGCCTCACTTTGTTGAGGTTGGTTTTGGCCAGTTGAGCATTGCCTGTTTCGTTGTATGCTTCAGCTTTCATGAGCAAAACATCAGCATAGCGCAGGTAGATATAATTGAGGTCACCATCGCCTTTCAACGAAGAAGAAACTTCGGAAAGAGGCTGCTGGTGTTTTTTTGTCAGGTATCCGGTAGGAGACCAGCCGGCACTGAAAAGATCTCCATTGAGCCAGAGTTGACCATCGCGACCAATTGAAGCATCAAGGCGTGGATCAACTTCACCGGTGGCGCTCCGTTCAAAAGCATCAACCAGTTTCTGAGTGGGTGCATTGAAATAATATCCACCTTCCGTAGGAGGCGCAAACCACTGATTCATGGCATTTCCGGTCATTGGATTCTGCCCGGTCTTCTGTTGAATTTCAAAAATAGATTCGGTGCTGTTTTCGTGAGCCAATTTGAAGTTATTGGCATAATCGGGCAAAAGGCTGTATATTCCCAGGTCTTCCACCTGTTGAAAATAAGCGGAGGCGGCGGCCCATTTTTGCTCATATAAACTTGCTTTTCCAAGCATCGCTAAGGCTGCACCTTTTGTAGCACGTCCAATATCTGCGGAAGTGTATGAAACCGGTAATACAGCAACCGCTTCAGTTAAGTCCTTTTCAATTTGCAAATAAATTTCGGATACTTCGCTTAACGGCACATTAATCGTGGCCTGGGTGAGCTGGGGAAAAAGTTTCAGCGGAAGCTTTCCGAATATGTTTACCAGGTTGAAATAACTGTATGCCCGGATGAATTTGGCTTCACCGACAATCCGGTTTTTAATAGCTTCATCCATGGTCACTCCCGGAACATTGGCAATTACATTGTTGGCTCGTGCAATGGCTTCGTAGGTGAATTTCCAGTAATTGTTGGTCATTCCATTGGTCGAGTTCGCAGTGAATAGATCGATGTAAGTAATTTCTGACTGGTCGCCCGGATTGCCGCCTTTTACCGCATCGTCAGAAGCGACATCGCCAAATACCCAGATTACATTGTCGGAACTCGAAAAGGAAATGGCATTGTAAGCTCCGGCAATTGCCTGAAGTGCCTGTTTGTCGTTCTGGTAAAAGGTTTCAGTAGAAAAACTTCCTTTCAGGTTTTCGGTCAGGAAAGAATTGCATCCACCGAATAGAATTGAAAGCAATACAAGAAGCAATCCGGTCTGAAGCTTTATTTTCCCCATTTTTGAGACATTCACATTCATCATCTGATTTTTGATCCCGAGTACTCGGGGTGATATTTTGTTTGAAATCCGTTTCATAGTCAATTTATTTAAAAGGTGATGTCAAGTCCAAGCATGAAAGTTCTTGCCGAAGGATAAGTTCCCCAGTCGATGCCGTTGGAGCGGTCTCCTTCTGATTTGGAGTTGTCGCTTACAGTCATTTCAGGGTCAAGTCCGGTATATTTGGTGAGGGTAAGCAAGTTACTTCCTGAGGCATAAACCCGTACCTGTGATAAGCCAACAGTCTTGAGTGTTTTCGCCGGAAGAGTATATCCGATCTGAATGTTTTTCAATCTGAGGTAGGCACCATCTTCCAAAAACCGGGAGGAAGGCATTGCATTGTTTGATTTGGCAGTCCAGGCTGCTCTTGGCTGCGTATTGGAAGTTCCTTCACCCGTCCAGCGTTCATCAAAATAGCGCTGGGTAACTGTAAATCCGCGGTAAAAGCCTTCGATGTCCTGATTGACCTGAGAGTAGATTTTATTTCCATAGACACCTTGAAAGAACAGGTTCACATCAAAGCTTTTGTAGTTTCCGGCAAGATTCAATCCTCCATTTAACCATGGAATTGCGCTCCCAAGGTAAGCCCGGTCGAGGTTATCAATATGTCCGTCTTTGTTATTGTCTTTAAATTTCACATCACCGGGATGAATATTGTTTCCCTGATAGGCTGAAAGCAAAATGTCAGTTGGATTTTGAAATATGCCATCCATTTGGAGCATGTAGAATGATCCAATGGGATGACCCACTGCGGTTTGTGTTGCATAAATACCTGTCTCAACCAGTCCGCCATAAAGCGGCGCATTTAATTTCAGAACTTCATTGTGCACAAAGGCAAGATTTCCTCCAATGCTATAGCCCCAATCCTTACTCTTTTTACGATAAGTTGCTTCCAGTTCAACCCCGTTGTTTAAGACTGATCCGCTGTTAATCCAGGCTGCGTCAGAATATCCAGCCGACGGAGGATTGGATGCTTTAACCAACATATTCTCGGTCACCTTGTAATAGTAGTCGAGCGAAACGGCCAATGCACCTTTCCAAAGTTCGGCATCCACACCTCCATTGTACTGAAAGCTGGTTTCCCATTTCAGATTGCTGTTTCCGAGTGACGTCTGAGCATAACCACTGTTGGACGTGTTTCCAAAGGGATAGTTAAAATAGGGAGAAATCCTGTCTTTATCGGCATAAAGCCCAATATCCTGGTTTCCAACACCGCCATATCCTGCCCGTAGTTTAAGATTCGATAGCCATGAGACATCCTTCAGGAAGTCTTCTTCAGTTAATACCCATCCGCCTGAAGCTGAATAGAAAGTGCCCCATTTGTTCGCCCCGGTAAATCGGGAAGAACCATCCCGTCTAAGTGTTCCGGACAGATAATACTTTCCTTTATAATCATAGTTTATTCTGCCGAAAATAGATGCCAGCGTTGAAGCATATTCATTCTGGCTGCTGACCTTGATGCCCAAACCATTTCCGATAAATATCAGTTCTTTCTGTTCAACCGGAAAGTCCATGTCGCTGGCATAAAGTCCTTTGCCGCTGTTTTTGATTGCTTCGAATCCAAGCATGGCCGAAAAGTTATGCGAATCACCAAATGTTTTATCGTAATTCAGTAAATTATTCAAAGACAAATTCACCGCTTGTTCGCTTGCGATACTGAGTCCGTTTTTTGCATTAATACGATCCTGTGTTCCCCAGGTCGGAGAGAATTTCCGGCTGTACGAGCTGCGGTAATCGACTCCAACATTGGTGGTAAATTTTAATTCAGGAGTAATCTTGGCAATAAAATATGCCTTGCCCAGATAGCTGTCGTCTTTTCGGTTATTATCGTTGTATTCGCTCATTCCGATTGGATTGTACCCATCGCCCAGGAAAGAATCAAATTTCTGAGCTCCGAAATATTCTGCAGGTCGGTCAACAAATTTTGAACTGTTATCAAATCGGATTGGAATGGCCGGATTTCGGAAAAAAGCATACCGGACCACACTTCCGCCATTGCCTCCTGCACCATCGCCCGAACTTCCGATCATATCAGTACTTGTAACGCCGCCGAGCATATTTACTCCAACAGTCAGCCATTTGCTGGCTTCGGTATTCAAGTCAACACGAACGGTTCCACGTGAATATCCGGTTCCTTTCACAATACCTTTCTGATCAAATATCGAAGTGGAGATCAGGAAATTAGTCGTTTCATTTCCACCTGAAAGCGATACCTCATGCGAATTGATAGGTGCCGGTTGAAGCAATTCTTTCACATAGTTCACATTGGCGAACTTTGCTGCATCTTCAGTTGTGATCAATCCCCGGCGGAGACTTTCCGGAAGAAAGGCATTGTCGTTGGTAGCTGCTTCATTATAGATTGTGACATAATCCTTGGTATTCACCATCTTGGTGAGGTTGGCCGCCTGCTGAAATCCGGTTTGGCCGCGATACGTAACTTTGGTTTTACCCTTTGTTCCTTTTTTTGTAGTAATTAATACCACTCCGTTATTGGCGCGTGAACCGTATATTGCAGCCGCCGAAGCATCTTTTAGTACTGTTATGCTTTCGATATCACCCGGAGAAAGAATTTTCAAAGCATCGGCTGTTGGAATGCCGTCAACGATATAAAGCGGATCGTTTCCTGAATTTATCGATCCGGCACCACGGACGCGAACCGAAACACCTTCGCCCGGAGCACCGGTATTTTGAGTCACCTGAACGCCCGCTACACGACCTTGTAATGCCTGTGCTACATCGGCCACCGGTAATTTGGTGAGCTCTTGATTATTGACTTTAGAAACAGCCCCCAGAACATTTCGCTTTTTGACAGAGCCGTATCCAATCACTACCATCTCATTCAACATGACATCCTCCGAAGAAAGTTTGACGTCAATTACAGTCCGTTTTCCGGCTGTTATTTCTACCGATGTATAACCGATATAAGAGAATACAAGGACTGATTCATCAGTTAATTTATCGGATACCAGATGGAACTTGCCACTGAAATCGGTTATTGAAGTAGCTTTAGTTCCTTTGATTAAAACAGAAACTCCAATCAGCGTTTCGCCGGTTTTGGCATCGGTTGCAATTCCGTCAATCGTTCGCTGTGCAAACAGTGATACGGAGACTGAAAACAACATCATTAATACTGCGAGTTTTTTCATATTGTCAGTTTTGAGAATTTTAAAACTTATTTTCCCATAGGATTCCGTTTCACTTCATCCTATGCTTTAACATGCCGGGGCTTTGCCCCTTCTGTCGTAATCCATTATTTTACCCAATTTAAGGTCTGAAAGACCGTCATGTAATAGCACAGGGCAAAGTCCTGTGCGCTATTTATAAGCAATTACTAACTCGCCGGCTTTTATTTTTGATCTTTCCGAAGTCAGTTTTGTTCCTGCAGGAAGCATGACAACAAGTGCAGCCTGACCTGCATTCAACTTGAATTCAACCTTTCCGTTTTCACCCTTTGCCAGATATTTTTTGGAGACAACATCAAACAAATCCACGCTTGATGCTGAAATGTAGGTCACTGTGGTATCCTTTCCAAAAGGATTGTAATAGAGGTATTCCGGAAATTTGTTTGCAGCATAAAAGTCGGTTGCATTGCAATCGAGTGCCAGAATTCCTTCGACATCGGTTTTATGCACGATTGCCCCGAAAACTCCAACAATTGAAGTACTGTAAAGGCTGAACATGGATGATTTCGGCTGACCGGAAGTCCATTTGGGTCCGTCACCGGTCGAAACTGGTGTGACGCCGTTCAGTTCAGGTTTGTTGTAATCATCCATTTTACGGATTCCTTCGTAACCAATAATACCGTGCGTCAGGTCTTTCAGTTCAGGAAGAAACTGGTGGGAATTGTCAACCTGATCGGGGTAAAACAATCGTGCAGCATTGACCACGTTCAGCATGTATTTTCCAATGGTTTGTGCATACTGCGGTTCGTATTTCACCATCGGAACCATCGGCCAGGCCATGGCTACCGAATTCATGAAGAAGCCATATCCTCCGCCATCGGTAATACTTCCCTGCAGTCCGGACACATCATAATCGCCCCATTTTTCGGCAATCACTCCCCATCCGTAGCGGCCATCTTTCGACTGACAGCCATCAAATATCCAGTTCAGCATTTTAGTCACATCGTAATTAGTTCCCTGTTCGGCATTGAGCCGGGCTGCGGTATAGGTTCCAAACGGAAGCAGCATTTCGTAAAAGCGGCTTTCCTTTTGGCTCAACAAGGCTTCAGTAGCACTTTTAGCATGGGCGAGGTATCGTTTGTCCCCAAATTTCTGAAATGCTGAATACAAAACCCAGGCATGACCGCCGGCAACATCCTGTTGTAATGGAATGTTGTTTTTCATGCCCTTCATCCGGGCGTAATCGAAATAGGAGTAATCGTAATTTCCGTTCAGCACCGAGTCGGCTTTGCAAAATTGTTCTGCTACTTTCCTCTGAATGGATTCCGTGTTTTCAACATTCGGGAAAAGCGCTGCAACTCCGTAATACAAAACATTGGGATAAACATCGTACCACCAGTCGCGGCCATAACCACCACCGGCCATTGCCACTTCAGGATTGGTATTGTTCATGACGATGTTCCATTTTGTAGTGCTGTTGAAATAGTTTTGATCCATCTTCACAAAGTTGAATCCGTGCTGATTGGTTTTGTCAATCCCCATCAGTCCGGCACTGATCAATGAGTTAAAGGAGGCAAGTGCTTCATGAAATTCTCCCTTGTTTTTCTTTGGACCCTGGCGAACATCGCCAATCACGGTGTAAAGTCCGTAAGTCACCTGATCGATGTTGCGTCTCGAACTGTCGAGCCAAATCAGCGGACCATATGAATCCTTCGGATTGAAATTGTAAACCAGGCTGTCGAACTGAATTGCTTTTTTCTTCCAGTCGATTATTTTCAGCGGCTGAGGTAAATTCGGCATCTGCTCAACCCGCTGCAAAGAAGTCTGAACCACCGGTTCGCCAAGTTGCGGGTTGCAGGATAATAAAACGAAAAATACCGCCAGAAAAATTAAGTTGTGTATAGTATCGATTTTCAATTTTGCCCCTAAATCCCCTAAAGGGGACTTTCCCTTGTAACGAGCGGTAGCGATGCATGCAGCAGAAGCCCCTTCAGGGGTTTGCCCGCCTGTCCGGCAGGCAGGGGGTGAAAAGGATGTCAAAAAATATTTCCTAATGAGTTTTTTCATTTTTCTAAGCTGTAAGAATCTTTCATGATGTTTTTAGCCAGAGGAATTGAGAGCATCTGCAGCACAGCAACTACAATCAGAGAGTAACGTAACGCAAAGGTTTCTGAGACGTAAAAAGCAAGGAAGATGAACAAGCCTAATCCGGCGACTCTACCGGTATACAGGCCAAACTCATGGTTGAGGATATAAGCGTACTGATTTCGGTTTTCGCGTTTCGAAACCACATCGATTACCTTCATCATGATTGGATAATAAGCCAGATCGTGCAGAGGCTGGAAAAATACCTTGCATAGTACAAAGACCATCACGCCAAACATGGAAAGTTCAATGCCGTTGACAACTGTTCCGATCAGGAAAAGCGTAATTCCAAAGCCGAAAATCAGGATGCGGTGTTTGGGTTTGGCAAAGCGGCCCAGCAGATAAATCAAAATGGCAGTTAATCCGCCGCTGATTCCCTGAATGAGTCCAAGCGAACCTTCTTTGCCAACATATTTCATGATCAGCATGGCCGGAGCGGTTACCAGGAAGCCCTGAACCAAGCCCTTCAGCATGGCCAGTAAAATCTGTTTGTTCCAGAGCCGGTCGAACCTGAAATACAGAAAATCTTTTTGAACCGGGTTTTCGAATTTGCCGCGGGCCAGCGAAAAAACGGCAAGTATAGTAACCAAAAACACAATGAGCGTCACGATTTGGTAGCCTTTGTAGATATTGAATTCGATTCCCATTATATGCATTCCGTCGATGGAAGCCAGCAAAGCGCCGATGGCCAGTGGAATAGTAATGTTGGCAATGGTAAAAAAGAACGATTCGAGACCGAAAAAGTAATTTCGGTTTTCATCCTTGGTGGTGTTCAAAGCCATCAGGTAGCGGTTGGTCCAGAAAAATCCGGAAGCCGCGCCAATCATGGTTCCTGAAACTATCAGTCCAAACAATTTAATGTCTTTCACAAACATCATGGCAACCATGGAAAGTCCGCTCAATAGAATACCAAAACTATACAGATGGGCCACTTTGAAGCTTTTCAATAAAAAACCGTTCGTCAGCGAGGTAATGATGATCCCGGTGTACATGGCAACCTGGAAGATGGCCACGTAACTGGTATCTGCAAAATAACGCATGATGTAGGCTGCCATAAAAATCTCGACAACAGGCAGCACCAACGCATAGAGCATGTTGGTGATGAGCAATACCCGCATGTTGTGAGGCATTGAAAGGAAAAATTTAAACTCTGCAGTCAGTTTTGCTATCATTTTCAGTTTGTTTTATCTTTTTTATAATCCGGATCCATATTTGGGGTGCGTAAACCGGCCACCTCATCGGCCATCAGGATGAACACATTCCAGCACAATCCGCGGGTTGACGGCCACCAGCTATCGGTCGTTGTCCATTTGGTTGGAGTAAATTCTTTGCTGAACGGCCATTTCGGATTCAGGTAAATTTCGGCCCAAACCCGGTTTTCCATCAGGGCGTTTGCTTTTGTCCAACCGTGTTTTAAACCCACCACATAGGCACAATATTCAGCCCGGAACCAACTTCCGCCGTTGTAATAGTATCCGTCGCTTTTTCCGTTGCTGTAATTTTCTTCGCCAAACTTTTCGAAAGGCTGATAATCGCCGCTGAGGTAGGCAAATCCTTTGGTATCCTTGGTCAGCCGCACGCAGATGGGCGCTGTGGTGCCAAATTCAGGATGAGGCGAGTTGGATACTTTATTCAAAACCGGTATCTGATCCAGATGATTTTTGACCATCTCGTCAGTCAGTATAGGTCGGTTGAACAGCCAAAGTGAAAAGAATTCAGGCTCCAGATCGGTCAAAGTGATGATATCCGGGAAATTCCGGTCGAACAGCATGTGTTTTCTTCCGGCATCATAAAAATTCCGGTATTCGGCTTCCGCCTTTTGGATGTAGGTTTCTGAAACATCAAAACCCAGTTCCTGGATGGTTCGCAAAGCGATAGCCAGCATTCCCTGGTTCACGCCCAAACGGTCGGTCTTCGGATTGAAATCAACAATATCGACCTGACTCAGCGAAAAATGCGCCTGGCATTTCCCATCCTTATCTGGATCAAATTCGTTCAAAACGTAATCGACAGCTTTCTTTATTTTTTCCTGAGGAAGGGTAACTCCGAAACGACGTTTGTTCATCATCGCCCAGATCAGCCATTCGATGGTGGCTTCATTGTCCTTGGCCTCCACCGAACCCATCAGCGGAGTGATGATGGTGCCGATTCCGCCTTTAGGCGTTTGGGTTTTGCCCCATTGTTCCCAAATGGAAAGGTTGAGCTCTTTGTTGTAGGATGCCACCGTTGAGAAAAACGAATCGCGGTTGTACATGTCCGGAGCGTAATTCATGTTAGGCACATTGAACGGCGAAAAATTGTCGACATCGGTAATCCAGGTGAGCATATTGAAATTGGCATACAGCATTTTTTCGATCTGCGATCCCTTAAAGCCTTTCCCTTCAGCTAAACGGGTCTGTGCCGAAATCATGAATTGCTGGTGCGATTTCCAGTGTTCAGCAAATAGGTAGGTGGTTTTTGTTACTTTTTCGCCCAGAGGAAGAATGTTGTACGGTTCCTGCTTGGGTTGGTGTTCGGTAAATTGCAGGTCTTTGATCTGAAGCTTGCATTCTTTTCCGGATTGAGTTCCGATAAACATGGATACCGAATCATTTTCGATGTATGGAACCAAAACGCTTCCCACAAATTGAGTCCAGTCGTTTTCAACTGGCGGAAAGTTGTCGATGTATTTAACACCGTCTTCCAGTTCTGCGGTTCTTTTTCCGTTTTTAATTCTGAAAAGTTTTAAGGTCAAACCAGTGTTTCCTTTACACAAAAAGGAAATGGTGTATATTTTCTGATCTTTCAGGGGAGCAATAAAGTCAATTCCGGCTCTGCTTCCTGAATGTCCATTGATTGTAATGAGTCCATTGGTATGTTCGATTTCAGCAGTTCCTTCTTTCTGGTAAACTTCCGGCATATTATGCCTAACAGTTGAACCGGCATCGAGGTTGTACATTTCGCCAAAAGTTTGCCGGATGTATTGATTATTCGCGACTTGCTCCGATTTAGTCGATACAGAAAATAAGTTTGGATCGGCTAAACGACGCATACCTACAAATCCACCACCGCGGCCGCTAAACCGGCGACGGGTATTCCTGGTAAACTGATTTTTGTATCCGGCATCGGTTAAAAATCCGACCACCGTATTATTCGGGGTCACAAATCCTGCCGCCGGAAACATCTCATGCACCAGGCCACCTTGGAAATTGTCGTATTCGAAACTTACATATCGTTGAGGTTTTTCTGCCGGACGGGCTGTTTCCTGCAAAATGTAATACATGTTTGGCATCGACGGTTGTTCCAGTTCAATAGTCTTTTTAACCAGATTGGCATTGACCACTTCGTAATTAACCAAAACCGAGAGATTGGTGTCAAACTCCTTGATATAGTAACCGCTATTTAAGGTGATTGCTTTTTCATTTCCTGTCCAATTTTGGCCATTCAGGAGCAGATTGGCATTGGTGCTCAGATCATGATTAAAAAGTTGCAGGGTAAATTCATCCGGATTGGTTACCAGTAATTTGCTTCCGTCATAAATATCGACATGAAAACCGGACTGGTCATCTCCGGCAACTTTCAGTGAAAGTTGCTGGCTAAAGCCTGAACCACTTAATAGTGTGAACAGACAGATTAGTATGATCGTTATCCGATTTTTATGCTGGAACATTTTCGTTTCTTCTTAAGATCGTAAGCGTTTCGTTAACTTGATATTGTCGGGTTGCAGTCACCCCGAATTTATTTCGGGGTCTCATTCTGTTATGGGATGCCGAAACAAGTTCGGCATGACACTACAAGAGTGTTGATAGTATTTCAGAAATAGAGAATCGGGCGCCGCAGATTACTTCGTCGCTGGCTCCGTAATACATGAAGATGTCGTCACCTATCACATAATGACCATTGGTAAAGACCACATTTCCGAAAAATCCGGTTTGTTCATAGGTTTCAATAGGTTCCATGATTGGGTCAATGCTACGGGCCAAAACTTTGGAAGGATCGTTCAGGTCAAGAAGCAAGGCGCCCAGGCAATAGCGATGGTCACTGTTGGCACCGTGGTAAATTTCGAGCCAGCCTTCTTCTGTCCGGATGGGCGCTCCGCCGGCGCCGACACGTTTCGAATCCCAACTGTCAGGACGAACAGTAGCAATACATTTGTGTTGTCCCCAGTGAATCAGGTCGGGCGATTCAGCCAGCCAGATGTAGTTACCGCCCAACTCCGGACTACTTGGACGATGCAAAGCGTAATATTTGCCGTTTATTTTTTCTTCGAAGATGGCGCAATCCTTATTATGCGGAGGAAAGATCATGCCTTTGCGGTCGAAGTTCTTCCAGTCTTTGGTGCGGATCAATCCGACGCCTACACCAAATTCAGAAACTTCAGTAAACGAAAGACTGAATCCATCAGCCATGGTGGCCACCCGGCAGTCCTCAATACCAAAAGTTTCGAGTTCTCCTTTTCCGAAAATAGGAGGATAACCGACCGGTTCCGAAAAATGGATTCCGTCGTCGCTGCAAACCAGACGCAGATAGGAGAGTGTAGTTAAGTAATCCTTTTTCTTATAATTGATAACCCGCGGATCGGAGTCATCCAAATCCGGATCGTTTTTGTCGAAACTCAGAATTTCGATATTTCCTTTGCTATTATATACAGGGAAGCTTATTTTGCCTTCAATCTGTTTGGGCCGTTCAGCCACGCGCAGTAATAACCAGATTTTTCCTTCGAATTGAAAAACACCCGGGTTCAGCAGACAAAGAATTTCCATTCCTTCAATGCCGGGCTTCAGATCAGTCGGGCGAAGTAATGGGTTTTGGGGGAATCGGTTTGCAATATCCATTGTTAGTTTTGTTAGAGTGCATCAAAGCTACGACTGGATAAATTGATCGATGTCCCACCTGTTCCAGATCTTGTCCGGCGGAGTGTAAAAGAGAAAAAATAAAGGACAATATTGTCTGAAATTGAAAATAATCACATCCTCTCAACTCCATTACTGATTCTGTCAGGCAATTTTTTTAACATTTGAAGGGAATTTCTATACCAATGATTTGTTCCGAAAATCGGAGGGAGAACAGCCGTAGGCTTTATTAAACAGTTCATAAAAGTGGGTTCGGCTGGCAAAACCGGTTTGATCGATGATTTCGCTTACAGTCAAAGTGGTTGATTGAAGCAGGATTGCTGCCTTGCTTAACCTTCGCTGGTTGATAAGACTATGCGGAGTGATTCCAAGCACCGATTTGGTTTTGTTGTAAAGTGAAGATTTGCTGATTGCGAATTTATCGCAAAGGGTTTCAGATGAAAGCATTTCATCATCAATATTTTCGTCAATATAGTTGAGCATTTTCTGAAAGAACGGATCAGGGATATCCTTTGCCTGGGTTAAGCTGTTTTCCTGTTTGCCGAAATTACGTTTGAATGTATTCCTGAATTGGAGAAGTTTTTCAATACGAATCTTCAGATGTTCAGGATGAAAAGGTTTGGGAATATAGGAATCAGCTCCGGCTTTTAATCCGGAAATCCGGTCTTCGATCTCAGCTTTTGCGGTCAGCAGAATAATCGGTAAATGGCTCATATCAAAATTTTCACGGAGCTTGTTGCAGAGTTCAATTCCATCCATGATGGGCATCATTATGTCCGAAACAATCAGGTCGGGTTTTTCGGAAATTACTTTATCAAAAGCTTCCAATCCGTTTTCAGCAAATATGATGTTGTAATCTGACTGAAGGAAATCCCTTAAAAGAACCAGAATTTCACGATCATCATCAACCAGTAATACCAGCGGTTTGCCGGATGATAATTCCGTTTTTCCGGCCGGGTTTAACAGGATGGAATCATTCATGAAGCTGATTTCATTCAGATCTTCTGCAGGTTCATTCAACAATTCAGTTGTACTCAACTGATGTGCATCCGGAAAAATACAGGTAAATTTTGTTCCTTTTCCTGGCTCACTGTCAAACTGAATCGTTCCTTTCAACAGCTCCACAAGCCCTTTTGTAACTGCAAGCCCGAGACCGGTTGACCGGTAACCCGGGAAACTTCCCTGCCGCATGACCGAAGAAATGCCGAAAGGCTCAAAAACTTTCTGAAAGTACTCGGGCTTTATTCCCAGACCATTGTCTTCTATTTCAATTGTAAGCGCTGACTGATCTGATCTGATGGTAATCTGGACAGTTCCTCCGGGGTTATTGTATTTGATTGCATTCGAAACCAAATTGGTAATTATTCGCTGAAACTTATCGGTATCAGTATTGAATACTATTTCAGGATTGGTAGAATTGACCAAGCAGGTAATATTCCGTTGTTGTGCAAAAAGTTCGAGATCCGAAACAACTTCATCAATTAGTTTTGCTGGTTTGGATGACCTGATGTTTAAAGGTTCTTTCCCTTTTTCCAGCTTACGGAACTGCATAATTTCCAGCACCAGTTTCTGAATTTTAATGCTGTTGTTGTAAACCTTCAATAATCTTGGATTTTCCAGCGTATTTCGGGTATCTTCGAGCAAAGCATGGATGTGGGAAGTGATAATAGTCAGCGGTGTGCGGAACTCATGAGCCACATTGGTAAAGAATTCAATCTTGTAATTGTGTAATTCATCCTCTTTCTTCATTTTGAATTCCTGAAGTGCAGCTTCTTTTTTTCGCGCAGCAAACCAGCGGTATCCAAGAAATATTAACAACTGAATGCCGATGAAGAACAGTATATAGAAGGCAATGGCCCATGAAGTCCGCCAAATCGGGGGATTTATAACCACTTCGATTTCCCGGATATCTTTCGACCAGTCGCCATTTTCATCACTGGTGCGAATCTGCAAAAAGTACTTATCCGCCGGCAGATTAGAGAAACTTATGGGCTGATTTTGTGGTTTGATGGTCCATTCATTGTCGAAATTTTTAAGCCGGTACGAAATCCGGTAACGTTCCTGCCCCCAGTATGCCAGTGGCGACACATCAAATGTGATTGAATTCTGATTGTAATTCAGGATTAGTTTTTTCTGATGGTTGATGCGGCTTGTTAACACTCCATTGGGATCAGGATCCACCTGCAGGTTTTTGATGTATAGCTGATTAATCGCAATGGGTGGAAAATTTGACGAGAATTTGATCTGATCAGTTTGTATGATATCCACACCCATTGTGCCTCCGACATACAGCTTGTTTGTTTTTAAGTTGAAATAGGAAGCACCATCACTGTATTCCAAGTTGAGTAGCCCATCGTTTACATTAAAGTTTCTGACTCTTTTTCTGCTGCTGTCAATTAATGAAAGTCCCTGATTCGTGGTCAACCAGATATTTCCGGGTTTATCCAGCTGCATGGCATGAATGCTGGTATTGGAGAGTTCTGACTGAACAATTAATCCACCTGCTATTACTGAATCGGAAGAAACAGGTAATACATTAAAAATGCCGTTGCTGCTGCCAACCCAGATGGATCCATTCTGATCCGTTTTCAGGCAGAGGATGTCATCATTTCGGATCAGTTTCGGATGAGTTGAGGTAGAATACTGAGCAATTACCCGGTTCGTAATCGTATTGAAACGGTAAACCCCAAATCCTCTGGTACCAATCCAGATAATTCCAGGCTTTTCGACAGCCAGACTGTAAACAATCTGCTTTTGCGGAGTAGCTGTGGCAATCCTTTTATCGAGTATGAGTTGTTCGCAAAAGATAGGCAACGAACCGTTTTTTTCATCCAGATCAATCCGGATCACGCCATATCCGCTGGTTCCGAGGTAAATCCGGTGATCGCTGTCCTCCAGAATACGATACACCGAAGCGAAGTCTAATGGATTGGGGATTTTGAAATCGCGCGGAAAATTGCGGATCGTGCGGTAATCAGGTGAAATGATATCGATACCTTTTCCGTCGGTGCCCACCCAGATGGTGCCGTTTTCGTGTTCGTGAAATGAAAGCACTGAACTATTGGTTAATCCATCTTTTACCGATATTTTCCGGATTTTATTTCCGCTGGAATCGAAAACGTCGATGCCTCCGCCTTTGGTGCCGATTAAAACATCCCCTTTTTGGGTTACTAAAATGCATCTTACAATGGGGTATGACAGCTGACTTGATGCCAGGCTTTTATTTGGAAATTCATTTAGATTCAGGGTATAGACTCCGTTTCCGTCGGTACCAATCCATAAGATGTCAGCCTCCGATTCGTAAATGCTTAATATTCTGGTTGCAATGGGGTTGACCATGAACAATCCGGAGAGGATATTGAAGATTTCAAAATTTCGGGTCAGAAGATTGAAACTGTAGACTTTGCCTTTTTCTGTGCCGACCCAAAGCCTGTCTTTTACTTTCGAAAGCGAAAATGAAGTTATCACATCATCAGGAATACTGAGTTGCCTGACAGTTTTTTGTTCCAGG
>SESF01009064.1_pt1 | contig 21146 bp, 31 predicted proteins | sample 3171521 | NCBI WGS metagenome assembly SESF01 (sample SAMN10866945, study PRJNA518727) | freshwater metagenome | biome: subpolar coniferous forest; feature: holomictic lake; material: water; isolation source: holomictic Lake 227, 6 m and 8 m depth | place: Canada: near Kenora, Ontario | collected...
CACCACTTACGTTTCTTACCTATCTACTGGTTCTGCTTTAATCACATTGCGGAATTTGACTACGGCAACTTCGTATTCTGAAGCTGTCATCATTAACTTCTGCATCATCCATGGCGCAAGTTAAAAGGAGGGGGCCAAAAGCCCCCTTTTCCTATGGAAATATACCTCTCCCATCCTGTCCACGGTCGCAAAGTAGCGACGATGGAACTTGAAGCCCAGTTTGATGAGAAACACGGCTGGACGCGATATACTCAGGATACGCCCGTAATTAGTGAGGCGGCTCCCGTCAACGCATTGGAAGTTAAGCGCCGTCGTAGAACTGAAACTGAAGGAGCCTAGTCATGGCAACATACACTGCTGGCGATCAAATCAACCGTTCGTTGAGGTTGCTCGGCGTGTTAGCCGAGGGCGAAACTCCTTCCGCATCCGTATCCCAAGACGCGCTGATGGCGCTCAATCAAATGATTGATTCGTGGAATACTGAGCGTCTTTCCACCTTCGTCACTCAAGACCAAACCTTTTTGTGGCCCGCCGGCTTTATCAGCCGTGATCTTGGCCCGACCGGCGACTTTGTGGGCTTGCGCCCCATCCAAATGGATGACGCCACCTACTACCGCGACCCAGGCACTAACGTCAGCTTTGGCATAAAATTTATTAACCAACAACAGTACGATGGCATTGCTGTTAAAACGGTCACGTCCACCTACCCGCAAGTTTGCTGGGTCAATATGGGTTTTCCTGACATCACGCTGACAATCTATCCCAGGCCAACACGCGATTTGGAATGGCACTTTATTAGCGTTCAAGAACTTGATCGCCCTGCTGATCTCAGCACGGTGATGTTTTATCCGCCGGGTTATTTGCGGGCGTTTACTTACAATTTGGCTATGGAGTTTGCGCCTGAGTTTGGCGTAGAGCCCAGCCCCCAAGTCTCACGCATTGCCATGACCAGCAAGCGCGACCTCAAGCGTATCAACAATCCTGACGATGTGATGTCCATGCCGTACTCCCTTGTGGCCACACGGCAGCGGTTCAACATCTATGCTGGTAACTATTAATGCACACGCCAATTCTTGGCTCCAGCTACGTTGCCCGCAGCGTCAATGCTGCGGACAACCGCATGGTCAACCTGTTTCCCGAGATCATTCCCGAGGGCGGCAAAGAGCCAGGATTTCTACAGCGGGCGCCGGGACTGCGCTTATTGGCCACGGCTGGCGAAGGGCCGGTACGTGGGCTATGGCAAACAGGTAATTATGGATACGCTGTTTCTGGTAACACCTTTTACCAGATTGACTCTAACTGGCAAGTAAAGTCTTTGGGCCTTGTATCAGGGTCTGGCCCCGTCAGCATTGCCGATAACGGCACGCAAATCTTTATTGCGACCAATCCCGCTGGATATATCTACAACATATCAACGGGCGTATTTGGTGAAATTACCGACCCCGATTTCCCCGGCGCGGTAACGGTGTCTTATCTGGATGGGTACTTTGTATTTAACGAGCCTAATAGCCAGCGCGTTTGGGTCACTGCATTGCTTGATGGCTATGACATCAACGCGCTAAATTTTGCCAGCGCCGAGGGCTCCCCTGACGGCTTAGTGTCCTTAATAGTTGACCACCGCGAGGCATGGCTATTTGGCACTAATTCGGTTGAGGTCTGGTACGACGCAGGTCTGCCCGATTTTCCTCTTCAGCGCATCCAAGGCGCTTTTAACGAGATCGGCTGTATTGCGCCTTATTCGGTATCCAAGCTGGATAACGGTTTGTTCTGGCTGGGCGCCGACGCCCGTGGACAAGGTATCGTCTATCGTTCCAACGGATACAGCGGCCAGCGCGTGTCAACGCACGCGGTGGAATGGCAAATCCAAGAGTACACCGATATGTCGGACGCCATTGGCTATACATATCAGCAAGATGGCCATGCTTTTTACGTTCTGATATTCCCGTCGGCTAACACGACTTGGGTTTATGACGTATCCACCCAAGCATGGCATGAACGCGCTGGATGGTACAACGGCCAATTTACCCGCCATCGTTCCAATTGCCAAATGTCTTTCAGCAACGAAATTGTTGTGGGCGACTATGAGAACGGCAGCCTGTACGCATTTGACTTAGATGTCTACAGTGACAATGACCAGATTCAAAAATGGCTGCGGTCATGGCGAGCGCTGCCTACGGGTCAGAACAATCTCAAACGCACGGCGCACCATAGCCTGCAACTGGACGCCGAAACGGGTCATTATTTACCCCCAAGCGTAGGCGTTCAGCTTCTAATTACTGAGTCGGGCAGCAATTTAATTACCGAATCCGGCGATTATTTGGCTGCATCTACAACGCCTGCCGTCAATCAAGAAGCGCAGTTTATGCTGCGCTGGTCGGACGATGGTGGCCATACTTGGTCAAATACTCATTGGGCCGGCGCAGGCGCTGTCGGCGCGTATGGCAAACGTGTTTTCTGGCGGCGCTTGGGAATGACTCTTAAGCTGCGCGACAGGGTTTATGAGTTGTCGGGCACCGATCCGATTAAGATTGCAATTATGGGCGCGGAACTTATTTTGAGCCCGACAAATGCTTAACATAACGAACATCCCCGCTCCGCGAGTCGATTTGATCGACCCGCGTACTAACTTTATGTCGCGGGAATGGTATCGGTTCTTTTTAAACTTGTTTATGCTGACCGGCGGCGGTCAAAACCAGACAAGTTTGGACGATTTGCAGCTTGGGCCACCAGTTATGCCGGTCGTAACGACCAATAGCACGGCGGCGGTCAGTTCCATTACGGTCGGCGCGTCCCCTTTTACCTATGTAAACCTGACCGGCTTCCCTGCGGATGTTATGATTTCCGGCGGCGGGGTTAGCAATTTGGAGTTTTCACGCGACGGGTTTACATTCTTCAATACCGGCAGCTATTATGGTATGTTTGGTTTGTCGCCGTCGGATACTTTGCGCGTTACCTATGTATCGCCCCCAACTATGACTCTTATACCGAGGTAACCCATGACCGCAGTTAGCATTTCACCAGCACCAAAACTTCAATTTTTTGACGCCAACGGTAACCCATTAGCGGGCGGCAAACTATACACTTACGCCAGCGGAACCACTACGCCTTTGGTGACGTACGCCGATTCCGCTGGTATATCGGCAAACACCAACCCCATCATTCTTGATTCACGGGGTGAGGCTAATGTCTGGCTTAGTACGCCGTTGTACACCATGTCGCTGTACTCGGCGACCAACGTCCTTATCTGGACAGTTGACGGCATTAACGGCCCAGACCAAGCTACTTTGGCTACATTGGCCGGCAGCGGCGGGTCGGCCCTTATTGGCTATTCACCTGGCGGCACCGGCTCGGTCACAACCACGGTGCAAGCCAAACTGCGTCAAACCGTCAGCGTTAAAGATTACGGCGCTGTTGGCGATGGTACTACTGACGATACTACAGCCATTCAAAACACTATCAGCGCCGTGGGCGCGGCTGGCGGCGGCGTAGTGTTTTTCCCCACTGGCACGTACAAGATAACCAGCAAGCTGACAATCAACAGCAACTCTGTGTTTTTAAAGGGCACTGGACGTAGATCGTCTACTTTGGCCCCAGCGGCTATGTCAACTGACCATATCTTGTTTGACACTGTGCAGCAAGGCGGTTTGTCGGATATGGCAATTGTGCCGTCCGGCGTACAAACGGGCGCTACCAACGCATCCATCCGGACGTACAACAGCCACAACATCCTGCTAAATAACTTCTGGATTTACGACAAATGCCAAACCGGCGTTATTTGCGATGGCGGCGCGAATCAATTCTTAGTGACAATTTCTAACTTTGAGATTGCTCTTTGCGCCAGCTACGGCATCCAAGTTGGCACGGCTACCGGCTACGCTCAAGACATAACCATTTTTAACGGTCTTGTTGCAAGCTGCTACAACGGCATTTTGATGGTCAATTGCAGCGGTGTTTACGTCACTAATGTAGACACACTGACCTGCACTAATTCTGGCGTGGCTAGTTACCCAGCAACAGGCAATAAAGTAACCGCGTGCTTTTTCTCAGAAGTTTTATGCGACGCAAGTTCCGCTGGCTATGGCTTTGCGTTTATCAATAACGGCGGCACGGTCACTGACATTAACGTTGTTAACTGCTGGGCAGCAACTAACTATCTAAGCGGTGTTATCTGCGGCACTAATTGCAACGGCATTTTGATTAGCAGCTCGCGCTTTATCAATAACCAGCAGCACGGCATTTTCTTGCAGGGCGGCACGAACTACACCATTACCGGCAACCAGATTGGCATGAACAGTATGCAAGGTTCGTCCTTGTACCACGGTATCGCTGTATCGGCCAACATATCTCATTTCACAATTGAGTCAAACTTTATCGGCGGCCCATTGGGAGGTATTGGCTTAATAACTACCAATTTGCAAGGCTACGGCGTATTTATATCTACTGGCTCATCAGACTATTTCAACATTCTTGGCAATGATCTGACTGGCAACATCAGCGGCGCTATCTCAAATAGCGCAACTGGCACAAACATTAACATAAACAACAACCTAGGCGCGACTGCTGGAGCCAGCGGCGTGTCTCAAATTGTTGCTGGAACAAACGTCACAATTAGCCCCGCTGGTGGCACAGGTGTAGTCACAATTAACTCAACCGGCGGCGGCGGCGGAGGCGTGTCTTTAACCGCGCAAAACGACTGGACTAAAACTCAACGGCTTGTTGGGCTGCAACAGCCCGTCTCTGGTTCTGGCTTAGAGTTGGCGTTTGATACAAGCGGAACGCCTACGTCTTATGTGATTAGCTACAACCGCACTGCAAACACGCCTCTCGGGCTTAATTTAATTGCGGGTTCGTATAACTTTTCGTCTGGTGCCAGCACTTACAGCACCGCGATGACTATCAGCACCGCGCAGATTGTAGATTTTGTTAACAGCCCCACCGCGCCAACGGCTACTGTAGGTAACAGTTCAACTAAAGTGGCCACTACGGCGTTTGTACAGGCTAACAATGGCGTAAGCAGCGCCGTGGCCGGCACAGGCATTAGCGTTAGCGCCGCAACGGGCGCGGTCACGTTTGCTAATACTGGCGTCACATCAATTGTTGCAGGCACTAACGTGACAATTAGCGGCAGCACCGGCGCCGTTACTATCAATGCTACAGGCACAGTCACAAGTGTTGCTACCGGCACCGGCTTGACCGGCGGTCCTATTACCTCGACAGGTACTATTTCACTTGCTAATACAACCGTAACCGCAGGCACTTATACCGCTGCAAATATCACGGTGGACGCGCAAGGGCGCATTACGGCGGCGGCAAATGGGACTGGTGGCGGCGGCGGTACTGTTACTTCAGTTGCAGCGACTGTGCCGGCATTTCTATCGGTTACGGGTAGCCCAATCACTACCGCTGGAACATTGGCTATTGGCTATTCGGGAACTGCTTTGCCTTTAGCTAATGGTGGAACAAATGCCACAACGGCTCAAGGTGCTATCAATACTTTGGCTGGCGCTACAACTTCCGGTTCTTACCTTCGTGGTAATGGTTCCAATGTCGTGATGTCTACCATCCAGGCGGCAGATGTTCCAACATTGAATCAAAACACTACCGGCACGGCGGCTAATGTCACGGCGACTACCAATAGCACCATCACAACATTAAGCGCTCTAAGTCTGCCTGGCTCTCAAGTATCCGGCAACATTAGCGGCAATGCGGCCAATGTGACGGGAACGGTGGCTATCGCAAATGGCGGAACCGGAGCAACTAGCGCAGCGGCTGCACTTACATCTTTAGGAGCGTATGCGGCGTCTAATCCATCTGGGTATACAAATAACACCGGAACTGTAACCAGTGTCGCTACTGGAACTGGCTTAACCGGCGGCCCTATCACGGCATCTGGAACTATTGCGCTGGCCAACACTGCGGTGACGGCGGGCGCGTACACGGCGGCCAACATTACTGTTGACGCCCAAGGGCGCATCACTTTGGCAGCCAGCGGAACTACTACGCAAAACGATTGGACTAAGACCCAACGCATTACTGGTATACAAGTACCTACTACTGGCGCCGGTCTTGAGTTGGCTTACGATACAAGTGGCGGTGTAACGTATATATCTAGTTACAACAGAAGTGCATCTTCTTGGATAGGAATGAATTTAACTGCGGCTGGCTATGACATTGCTTGTAGTGGCGTTACAGCAATGACTATTAGCAATGTTCAAATTGCTAACTTTACAAACAGCCCTACTGCGCCAACGCCAACAACTGGGGACAACACAACCAAGTTGGCTACCACAGCGTTTGTCAAAACGGCTATTGGCACAACTAAGAGTTATTACGGCAGCGGAACGACTAGCGGTACAGGCATCATAACCATTACGTTCCCTGCTACTTTCACTAGCAGTTCCACTTTCGCCATTACGGGAACCTCGGTCAGCGGTTATTTTGTAACTATTGAGTCGGTTTCGGCTACTGGCGCTGTGTTGGCTGCACGTTTGTACAGTTCAAACGCTGCTACCAACGGCGTTGACATCCGCTGGATTGCGGTGGGAACCTAAGATGACCGTTACCCTTACCGTCCTGATTCCGGCCAAGGTGGCCGAGGCTACGCAGTCGGTGCAATATGTATCGACTAACGCTACGACCATCATTGACAAGTTTACCGCCACAAACTTTAGCGGGGCTACGGCGGTGATCAGCGTCAACTTGGTCACGGACGGGGATTCTGCGGGCAACGCCAACATAATCACCAAGACCCGCGCTCTCCAGCCATCAGAAGTCTATATCTTCCCCGAATTAGTCGGGCAGGTTTTGCTGTCTAATGGCAAAATATCCACAATTGCAGGCACGGCCAACGCTATCAACATCCGCGCCAGCGGGCGTAGCGTTACATAGGATAAAAAATGAACGACTTGGTTGAAAAAGTTAAGTTTCGGCAAGACATTCTTGCTGTTCAAAGCGGCTTGCAAGATTTGATCAATGACGGCGTCATGGAATCAACCGCAGAAGATTGCACGTTAAAACACTACTTTACGCCAAAAGATTCTGAATACGGTTGCTGCACTTATGCAAGAGAAATATTCTTGCCCAAGGGTTCGTTAGTAATCGGTAAAATTCATCGGCACCAGCATTTAAATTTTATAACCAAAGGCAAAGTAAGAGTTTTTACCGAGTTTGGTGAAAAACATTTAGAAGCGCCTTGCACTTTTATATCCGAAATTGGGTTAAAACGGGCGGTGTATGTTGAAGAAGATACATTGTGGACTACCGTTCACTTAACAAAATTTGATAGCGAGTCTGATCTTGCTAAAGTTGAAGACGAAGTTATAGCCCCGTCTTATGACCACATAGGCTTAACTGATGTGTTGCCACAAATGAAAGTACAAGGAGAAATATTATGACTTGGGTTGCAGTTGCAGTAGCAGGCGCTGGGGTCGCGGGCGGTCTTATTGGGGCGTCAGGCGCTCGGTCTGCTGCGTCCACGCAAGCAGACGCCGCGACAAACGCAGCGCAAGTTCAATCGGGGTCTTCTGATAAGGCGCTTGCGTTACAGGAAAAACTGTACAACCAGCAAGCTGCGCTACAGGAAAAGCTGTACAACCAACAGGTTGGCCTTCAAGAGCCGTACCGCCAAGCTGGTTTGACTGGTCAAAATCAGTTAATGCAGCTGTTAGGTCTAGGCGGCGATACTAGCGCGGCAAATTATGGCCAATACGCTAAAAATTTTGGAATGTCTGATTTTCAAGCTGATCCAGGATACGCGTTTCGGTTAGCGCAAGGACAAAAAGCATTAGACCAACAAGCCGCTGCACGCGGCGGTCTTATTTCTGGTAACGCTCTCAAGGCTGCAACTGGATATGGCCAAGATATGGCGTCGCAAGAATATCAAAACGCCTACAACCGATACCAAACAAACCGTACAAATCAACTTCAACCTTTGGGCAATTTGATGGCGTCTGGTCAATCTGCTGCGTCTAATCAAGGCGCGGCAGCGGGTAATTATGGCTCTGCTCAAGGGGCAGCAACGGCGGCGTATGGTTCTAACGCTGGCAATTTGATTACCGGTCAAGGCAATGCTATGGCTGGCGGCATTAACGCGGCGGGCCAAGCAAACGCAGCGGGGCAATATGGCGCAGCCAATAGCATTGCCAATATGCTTAACACCGGCGCATCAGCGTACCAAACTCAAAATAATTTTAACAATTGGTTGGCTAGTAGACAGCCATCAGTTATTCCCATGCAACCAGGCGGGGGTTATTAATTATGGCTGATCTAAACGCACTTATTGCGCAAGGCGTGCAATTTCAAGCGCCGCCCAACCCGTTTGCTCAATACGCCCAAATGCAGCAATTGCAGCAGGGTGAACAAGCAAATCAATTAGGTCAAATGAAAATGCAAGAATACCAACGCGGCTTGCAAGAGCAAAACGCGTTGCGCAGCGTTGTAAGCCAGCCAGGGTTTGACCCAATGAACCCAACGCATCAGGCTACTGCATACGCTGCTGCGCCAACACTGGCGCCAAAGTACATTGAAAGCGCATTAGCTACTAAAGAAACTGTTTCAAAAATTGGCAAAACCAACGCCGACACCGCAAAACTTGACTATGAAACAAAACTTGCAAAATCCAACGACGCTATTAGTCATATTGTTAATTTAAATACGCCCCAAGACGCAATTGATAGCATTGACGCAAAAGTTACAAGCGGTGAACTTACGCCAGATAAAGCTGCCGCGTTAAAAAACTCATTAACTACCGCACCAAGTTTTGCTGCGTGGAAAAACGGCGCGCTAATGAGTACCGTAAAACAGCAAGAACAATTGACTTTGACTGCGCCCAAGCCTACTGAAATTCGATTAGGCAATATGGTCAAAACAATTGATATGAACCCTAATAGCCCGACGTACAAGCAAGAAGTCATACCGGCGCAAGCAATTGGAATGTCAGAATTTGAAAAAGCGCATATTCCAATTTTGCAACAAAGCGCAAATGCCGCATCGTTAAGCGCGGGAGCTGCAGCATCAAACGCGGCTAATGCCGTAGCCCGTTTGAACTTTGACAAAACTAAAATTCAATGGGAAAGGGATAATCCTGGCTTTAACATTGAAAAAGTTGATCAAGCTGACGGCACAACGCAATTTGTTGCAATTGACAAAAGAACTAGGCAAGCCACTCCCATCAATATGGCACCAACTGCTGCGCCAGCAGGCCGAGGCGGCCCAGTTGGCGTAACAGATACAACGGCTGGCGTTCCATTGGTCGGCGTTTCTAACAAGGCATTAACTGAATCTCAAGGCAATGCAACAGCTTTTGGCATGAGAATGAAAGAGTCAAACGATGTTTTGAAGAAACTTGAATCTGCTGGAGAGAAAAACACGGGCGTTGTTAGTGGAGCAATTAAATCAGTAGTTGGTTTGACGCCGTTTATTGGCGATAAATTATCAGATATGACTGGTGATGTTTTCAACGTTTTGCCAAGCATAGTTGGAGGGTTAAGCTCCGAGCAACAGCAAGTGCAAAACGCACGCATCAACTTTATTACCGCTGTGCTGCGTAAGGAATCTGGAGCTTCAATTTCTCCAGGTGAATTTACTACAGCCGAAAAATTGTATTTCCCCAAACCTGGCGATTCTGATTCAGTAGTTAAACAAAAGCAAAAAGCGCGTGATTTGGCAATTGAGGCAATGAAGATTCAAGCAGGACAAGGTGCCAAGTCAATTGGCGCACCGTCTGCTGCTGGTGGCGCTCCAATTGCTGTTGGCGGCTCCGCAAATGACCCATTAGGAATTCGGAGGTAACGCAATGCCAAATATGGCTGACATCCGACAGCAATATCCGCAATACGCGGACATTCCTGATATGCAATTGGCTGATGCTTTGCACCAGAAATTTTATTCAGATATGCCTAAAGGAGATTTCTATAAGGCTATCAATTTGACAGGTGCAAGCAAAATACCTGACAGCATTACGTCATTGCCAGCCGCGCCAGAACGGTCTTTATCTGAAAAGATTATGGGCAACATTGAGACGATACCTGCATTGGGTTCAGCTGCTGTTGGCGGGGTGGTTGCTCCTATTGCCGGTTTATTTGGCACTTTAACTAGCGGGCAGTACGGTACTCAAGCCGGCATTAAAGCTGGTGAAAATGTAGCCAGAAACGTCCAAGACTACATGACATATCAGCCGCGCACGCCGGAAGCGCAGCGCAATGTGCAAGCTGTTGGGGATGTGCTTGGGAACCTGGTTGCTGTTGCGCCAACGAATATGCTGCAATCCGCTAGCACATTGTCTCAGCCTATTACCAATGTATTAGCAGCTAAAACAGCCGCCGTAACTCAACCTGTGCAGAACGCTATGGCTGGGGCTTTCCAACGCCAGCCTGCTGCCGTCATGCCTGGCATGGGCGCCGCTGAGACTGCCGCTGCTGCAATGCGTCAAGAACGTGCCCAGCGTTTTGGTATTCCGTTAACCAAAGGTGAGCAAATGCCTGGATTGGGCATACAACAATTTGAGTCCGACATTGTTAAACAAAACCCAGAAATTGGTAAGCCAATTATTGAGCTCAAGCAGACCCAAAAGAAAGCTATTGTTGACCAGTTTGAAAAGCTGGCCGGTGAGACGGGCGCCGAGTTTGCTGATCCTACAGCCTATAAAAAGGTTGGCAGTATTGTTGACCAAGCCTTGGTCAATGAATTTGACAAAAGATTTAAGGCTTATAAAGCAAAGTATGCCGCAGCAGATACTGCTGGCGAGACGCTGCAAGAAGTACCGTACCAAGGTTTGGTTGACTACATCAATAAGCAAACACCAACAACGCGCACTTCTCTTGCGCCAATTTTGCAGGACACATTAGAACAATTAAAGCTGAACGATCCTAATGGCACCGGCACTATTTCTATCCGCGCCCTTGAGGATGTGTATCAGAACATTGGTAAAAAAGCTCAACCTGGCACGCCCAACGCTACTTATGGCAGGGATTTGAAAGGTTTAATTGACAATACTACTGAAGGCGCTGGCGGTGACTTATACCGCGAGGCTCGCGCATCACGCAAGCAATTAGCTACTGATTTTGAAAACAACTATCGGGTAGCCAAGCTGCTTGGCACAAAAGGCGGTTACGCTGACCGCGCCGTGGCTCTTAGCGATGTATTTGATCACGTTGTTTTAGACGGCAGCCTAGAGGAAATGCGCACCGTTACCAAGCTATTGAAGAAAGCTGGCCCAGAAGGACAGCAGGCTTATGCCGAACTTCAAGGCCAAACCATCCAACATCTTAAAGATCAGATGACTAAAAATGCTAGCGGCGAGCTTTCGTTTGCAAAACTAAAGACAGCTATTGATTCTTTGGATCGTGAAGGCAAGTTGGAATATATGTTTGGCAAGACGGGACGCGATACATTGTTAGACCTCAAGTCAACCGTGCAAGACGCCCTGGTAAAAGACCCTCGCGCAGTTAATTGGTCTAACACCGGCAATGTTGTTTTACGCGGCTTAGATACATTGGCCGCCGTACGATTCCCTGGCGCGCAAACTATTGCGGAAATAGCCAAGAATGCAGCACTTAAAAAGAAAGTTGCTGAATCCGTTAACTACAACGCCTTGGCTCCTAGTGGGGCATCGGCAAACGCACTGGCACCATAATGGATCAGCAGACCATCAACATCATTATTGGCGCGTGCTTGACCGTGGCCGGCTGGTTCGCCCGCGAATTGTGGACAGCCGTGCAAGAGTTGAAAAACGAATTGGGCAAATTGCCGTTGACGTACGTCACCCGCGTGGACTACAAAGACGATATGCGCGAAGTCAAGGAAATGCTGGGTAAGATTTTTGACCGGCTGGAAAACAAAGCAGACAAATGATTAATGCGCAGCGTCATACTTTTTTTGGCGTTGAGTACGGTATCAGCCGCCCAAGACAAGCTAATCTTGAACGCGGAGCCTCCCCCGATCAAAAAGCCGCCCAAGCCCGTGCGAGCGTGCGCGGTGCAGGAGTTGTACGTCATCGGATGGTCAATACACGACCCAGCAGAACGCCACAAGGCCATGCTAGAGTGGCTAGATAAGACCTCATGCAGTCAGGACGACTACGTGAATATTTGGAACGCTTTGCCCGAATGGGCTGGCACATCAGACAGCCCCGCCCTGCGGGCCAAGATCATGGAGAAAGCAAAATGAACGAAAAGGATAAGCTAGTTTCTGTCGTCACATACATGGTCACCGCCACCTTGTGCGCGGTTGTGCTTGCGTTGATCGGCGCTTTGATCCACGGCCTCTTTGTTCGTGAGGTGGACAACACCAAAATCTTTGAGGTCATTGGCCCAGCGTTCCAGACCATTATCGGTGGCCTGATCGGCTGGCTTTCTGGTTTAAAAGTAGGTTCACACACAGAGGAGCCACCAAATGTCACTTGATCCTTTAACCGCGTTGCTTGACATCGGCGGCAAAGTCTTAGACCGAGTTTTGCCCGATCCGGCCCAGCAGGCCGCTGCTCGGCTGGAGTTGTTTAAACTCCAACAGAACGGTGAGTTGGCCCAGATCGCTGGCCAGATGGACATCAACAAAATCGAAGCAGCTAGCGCCAGCGTCTTTGTTTCCGGCTGGCGCCCAGCCATTGGTTGGATATGCGGCGCCGGTTTTGCCGTGCAGTTTGTCATTGGCCCGTTGGCCGAGTGGGGCTCCGCGCTGGCCGGACACCCTGTTAAGTTCCCGCAGATGGACACCGGCACCATGATGCCGCTGCTCTTGGGGATGCTGGGCCTAGGCGGTATGCGCACCGCTGAGAAGATGCAAGGGGTAGCCGCGAAATGACGCCTAACTTTACTTTGGCAGAATTAACTGTCACCGATCACCGAGAGTTTAAAAATGAACCTAACCCTATTGAAACAGCAAATCTCCAGCGCGTGGCTGGCCTGCTTGAACAAATTAAAGTCGCTATTGGCGGCAAGCCGGTCATGGTTAACAGCGCGTTTAGGAGCAAACAAGTAAATGACGCGGTGGGCTCCAAGGACACCAGTCAGCACAGGCTAGGCTGCGCTGCTGATATTCGCGTACCCGGCATGACACCTGACGCGGTAGTCAAGGCAATCATTGCAGCCAAATTGCCTTTTGATCAATTGATCCGCGAGTTTGACCGTTGGACGCACGTCTCGGTGCCCAATGACCCCAAGGGTAAACCTCGGGGCCAAGTGCTAATTATTGACAAGCTGGGAACGCGCCCGTATTAACTTCAAGCGCCGGACTGCGGAGTGCGCTCTTTTCTAGCTTGCATAAACTCATCAGCAATATTAAACGCCGATGGAATGATTAGGTCATAAGATGTGCTGCGCATCAGCAACCCTGTCATAGCAAGCAATGCCGTTATGTCGTGCAAATTCTTTTCGTACTCTGTGGGTGTAAGTTCTTTTTTCATACTTTGCTTTTAATGTTTTTGTGGTCATGGGCGCCAGCGCGTGGCGTATCCATATTCGGTGATTTGTAGACCGGTTGCTGCCAAATGCTGATGGTTAGCGGTGGCGCTTCACCTGGTAGCTTTTTGCGCGGTGCCCAAGGCATCATCAGGTTAAGGGCTTTGCGCTTAGAGTCAGCGCCTTGCGGGAAACGTCCGTATTCAGCCATGATTGCGCTCCTTGAGTTTGGCTTCTATCGCTCGGGCTGTTGCAATGTCATCAATCCGCCCCATACACGCCGCTTCAGCAGTGCCGTAAAGATGTCTAACAGCGGCAAATATCTCTGCATCATCCGTCAGCCCCACCCAAGGGCGTTGCCGCTCAAACAACTCAGGTAGTCGCTCGTACAGCATTGCAATCAGTTCTTTGGTTGTTGGTTGAGCTCTCATGTGTTCTCCTTGAGTTTGGCTTCAATGGTTCTTAAAAATGGGTGAAAGTTAGCGTCTTCAATTTTCCAATAGTCACCAGTCCACTTGCCTCCGCACTCTATAAATGTGGTTTCCATTTCCGCATCCGTCAACGGTTTCTGCGCTGGCTGTGCCAGTTTGTCTCGCGCTGCTGCGCGTTTTGATTCGTAGCCTGTCATTTGAACACCGCGGCTACAAGCATGGATGCTCCCACTACAAAGATCACCCATACGATCAAGCCCTGAATCTGCCTCACAAACATTGCGTAGTCTCTAGGCTCGGGATCATCAAACTCCCAATCCTTTTGTTTAGACTCCATGTAGGCTTTATCTGCATCAGTCATTTGTACTCCTTCAACCGCGTATTCAAACGCTCAATGCGGTTTAAATTGTAGTCAAGAACAGCTGTTGCATATTCGACAGCCCCCTCGGCTTCCAGCCGGTCAAGGTGTGCCTGCGCCAGTTCACGTGTAATGACCTCCAAGGGGGTCATGTCACGCCAGTAGTCTCTAAAAAATTTTAAGAATTTCATTCAGTTTTCTCCAATATTATCCGCGCCTTGCGGTGTTTGATTTCGTCTTTCACAATGTCAATTGCCTTCTCCATTACCTCAATTGTTGTCACCTCAATCTGGGCGTCGTGTATCTCCATTCCCAAGTTGATAGCGGTCAATTCCTGACCCTTTACAACAAACCGATACTCTCGGTCTATCCCGCGTCTGGAGACTGCGTAAAGGGCGTCCTGTGCCTCTCTTAGCTCCTCCTTGTACTCATCACCGATGCCAAGACGCTGGAGTGCCTCGGCAACGTTAAAGGCGCCAATGATTGCGTCAATGTCCTCGCGGTCGGCGATGCCTTTACGCAGCGCGTCAATGGCGTGATGGTTCTTGATCTGCACGTTAACAATCCCGTTTTGCGAGATGGGCTTAAATCCGTTGATAACCCAAGCCACAGGATTGGGGAACTGGGCCCGTGGGCGGTATGAGCTGCGCTTTCTCATCGTTTCAACGCCATGATTTCCATCTCAAGCGACTTGCAGTGCGACTTGAGCTGGTCATACTCATAGTTAAGGTCGGCTATCGTGCGGGTGGTCTGCGTCCTGGTAAGACGTTCACCAGCAACGTAGCCGATCAGCGTGCCTTGAGTGGCTGCCTTGCGCACCAGGTCGCGGACATCTTTGCTAGTCATCAGGCCGACGGCGCCAGCAGGCGGGGAGAGTTGGTCAACCAGCTCATCAATTTGCAGTTGCATAGATTCGGACATTTTTAGACTCCATAAACAAGTAAGAGGGCAAAGCCGACGCCGATGGCCGTAGCCAAGGCAACGTCTAACCACTTTTGGGCGGTGGGTTGGATGGTGTAATGTTCGCGGTAGCGCATGGTGTACTCCTGTTAGCGGTTGTTGATAAGATGCATCCTAAATGCAAATTGACTAAGTAATCAACGCATTGTAGTAGGTGTTTACCCTAGTTTGTGCAAAATAATTGTATTTGTAGTCAAAAAGCGCGGCTAGAATGGACTCATTCGTCAATTTAAGGGGTAAGGCACAATGGTTTCGTCAACAGAGCAAACAATCGGCGCACTGCGCCAAAAAGCCAAGGAGCACGGGTTTCGCATGGCAGACATAGCCCAACAGGCAGGCGTAGACCCGGCCCAGCTATCGCGCTGGGCGACTGGCAAGGTGATCCCGCTGCACAGCAACATCGTCAAGCTTGAGCAGGCCGTGGACGCGATGATTGCGGCAAAGGCAGCGGCATGATAGTCATGGCTATTGACCCAGGCCTGAGTGGCGCCATTGCGGTGTTTAGCGATGGTGAGCTCACGGAAACCATAGATATGCCAACGCATACCCTGACGCGCAACCAGGCGACAAAGCGGCAAGTATCGGCGTCGGGGCTGGCTGATCTATTCATACTTCACAGACCTCGGCACGTTGTCGTTGAAAAAGTGCACGCTATGCCTGGTCAAGGGGTAACGTCTATGTTTTCGTTTGGGCGTTCATTTGGTGTCATTGAGGGCATACTTGCCGCCTTAATAGTGCCAGCAACCTACGTCACGCCATCAATATGGACAAAAGCAATAGGCAGGGGCTACGGCAAGGACGCATCACGGTCTCGGGCGTGCGAGCTGTTCCCCCAGCATCAGCAGATGTTTGCTCGGGTCAAGGACGATGGCCGCGCTGATGCTGCCTTGATTGGGGCATGGTATTTGAAGGGGAACCAGTGAGCACACAGGACTTACGAACTATGCGCGAGCACATTATTTACCTCAGCAAAAGGCTGGAGGAGCAACGCAAATATTCACGCGACAAAACTGAATTTTTGCAGCGGCTTGTAGACCCAGATGACTTTGGGCACTCAGTTACAAATGAGGTTAGAGCTCTAGCCTACCAATTACTCATCAACGAAAGCGAATAATGAAACAACTCATACTGCGCCCATCATCAGCAGCACGCTGGATAGCCTGCCCTGCTTCTGCCCGTCTATCGGAGAACGTACCGTACGAACCGGCAGGCGAGGCAGCGCAGATAGGTACGGCTATCCATGCCCTGTCTGAGCTGTGCTGGCAGCTTGACCAAGACCCTGAGTCCTATGTCGGCAACGTAATTGAAGGCATAAAAATAACAGCGGAGAACGCAGCGTTTGCTAGAGCGCACGTTGAAACCGTCAGTAACCTCAAGCAAGAACTGGGCACGGTCAAGGTGGAGCAGTACGGCGTTGCCTACGAAAGCCTTGCAGCCAAGGTCGGCGGGACTGCGGACGTTGTGGCGTACAACCTTGATCAATCCATCTTAGAGATTGCCGACCTCAAGACTGGACGTATGTGGGTAGATGCGGACTCGGCGCAGATGAAGATATACGCTCTAGGCGTGATGCGTAAGTTTGTTAAGGTTTTTGACACCGTGCGACTCACGATTGTGCAGCCGCAGACAGGCGAAAACCGCACGCATGAGATGACGGGCGACGAGCTATTTCAATGGGGCGAGAAGGTTTTGGTGCCCGCCATCAAGGCTGCGGTATTTGGCGCAACAGAGCCTACGCCGTCAAAGGATGCCTGCCAATACTGCCCTGCTAAGATGATCTGCCCAGCGCAGACCAAGGCATTGGCAGAGGTGCCGGTGACGATGGATGTTAAGGCGTTGACGCCTGACCAGGTGGCTGACCTGTTGGACAAAGCCGATCTGATTGAGGACTTTATCGCAGCCCTGCGCAAGCAAGCCACTAAGACGCTGACAGAGGGCGGTGTACTCAGGGGCTGGCAGATGGCGCCCAAGCGTGCAACTAGGGCATGGTCTAAGGAAGCGGATGCAGCGCAAGTGCTGCGCGATGCTGGCATCCCCGAAAATCAAATATTTGAGACATCAATCATTACGCCTGCTGCCGCAGACAAGTTGCTCGGCAAGGACAGGAAACAAGTTTTGGATAGCGTAACCACGAAAGTATCGTCGGGGCTTACGCTGTCTAAATCCCGTGGGCTAGGCGAGAGCACAGCCCTTTAACAACTCTGAAAGCTAAATGCAAATGCTAAATCTATCTTCTGGCAGCGGCTCTGGTAACTACATCCGTTTTTCCCCACAAGCCAATATGTGGACTAACAATAACAACGAGGAAATCCAACTCAAGAAAGTTGTATTTGACATCGACAACATCAAGACAGGATGGTTGCTCTTGGGCGTCGGTGTGCGCGATTGGGTGCAGGACGACTCAGTTGGCAAGAAAGGGCCGCAACCAAGCCCCGAACACAAACGAGGATTTCAAGTTGTCTTGTACAACAAAGAGATCGGTGCAGCCGAGTGGTCTAGCAATGGTGTCGGCCCCAACATGGGCCTAGAGCAGATGTACAAGGCTTGTTCAGCCGAGCGTGCAGCTAACCCTGGCAAGCTGCCGGTATTGCAGTATGGGCATTCTAAGGCCGAGAAGATCGGTAAGGGTACGACTCGCATTCCTATCTTTGTGCTGACGGGTTGGGTAGACCGGCCTGCGGGATTGGATGCCGTAGCCGAGGTATCGGAGCCCGAGCCGATCCAGCAGCCAGTGCGTAAGCAAGCCGCCAAGCCTGCGGCAGTAGTAGAGGACGATGAGATTTTCTAAGCGGTAGAGTGCCGCGCCGACGGCTGATCCCCGTCGGCTTTTTTTTCCCCTCGAATAACGAGAACGAATAAATGGACACAGAAACAATAGCCAAGGCGCTGGGCAACGCCAAGAAGGTCAACGGGCAATGGGTAGCTAGTTGCCCCGTACCTGGCCACGGCAGAGGCAACGGGGACAAGAATCCTAGCCTGTCTATCTCAGAATCAGAAGGCAAGGTCTTATTCCATTGCCACGGCGGCTGCGACCAGAGGGACGTGTTTGACTCGGTGCGGGAGCGCAACTTATTGCCTACGACTCCAAAGAGGGAGGAGATTAGCTTTACCCAGCACCAGGCGCCGGTATTGCAGCAAGAATGGGAGTACACGGCAGAGGACGGCAGCGTTCTGTTTACCAAGCGCCGGTACAAGACAACAGATGCCAAGGGTAAGACGTACTCAATCCATCGAGTAAATTCAGAAGGCAAGCGGGTGGCGGGGCTTAAAAACACTAGGATTGTGCCCTACCGCCTACCGGAAATGCTGGTAGCCAAGGCAGCGGGACGCGCAATCTACTTGGTGGAGGGTGAGAAGGCAGCCGATGCACTCATCAGCATTGGCGCTGTGGCCACTACAAGCCATACGGGTGCAGGGTCATGGCCCGAGGACATTACCCAGTATTTCGCTGGCGCAAACGTCGTGATAGTGCCTGACAACGACGAGCCAGGTAGATTATATGCAAAGAAAGCCATAGCCAAACTGCTGCCAGTGGCTAAGTCAATCAGGTACTTAGACCTCAATCTTATGGTAGAGGGTGATGATGCCTATGAGTGGGTTAACGACATGGCAGGGACAAGGACTGAGCTTGCAAGCTTAGCCAAGAAGTCGCCAGTCATTACCCAGCCTGCCGAGGAGCCAGCCCCAGAGCCAGAGTACGGCCAAGACATGGATGCCTACAACCCTACGCCGCAGCTCCTAAACATTGAGGCATGGGACACCATTAAGGACGAGCCGGTAAGCTGGATCATTGAAAACGTATTGCCAGACAAAGGATTTGCAGCCTTGTACGGCCCGCCAGGCAGTTACAAGTCGTTTGTGGCGCTGGACATAGCCGAGGCTGTGGCAACAGGACGCCAATGGATGGGTAACGAGATTGCAGCAGCCGGCGCCGTTATCTATATTGCGGGAGAGGGACACGGCGGTATCGGAGCGCGGATTAAAGCGTGCAAGATACACAACAAGACGCAGGACGGGGCAGAGATTTACGTCATCAGGCACCAGCTCAACCTCAGATCAAGCGCGGATGACTTCAACTTATTGATGGAATCAATTGACAACCTGATAGAGGAGACAGGCATAGAACTGCGCTTAATTCAGATAGATACGCTAGCTCGAGCATTCGGTGGCGGCAACGAGAACGACTCACAGGACATGGGTGCATTTATCCATAACACGGGTCGGATGCAGCGCAAATTGGGCTGCGCGCTCATGGTTTTGCACCATTCAGGCAAGGATGCGACCAAAGGATTGCGCGGTCATAGCTCACTATTAGGCGCCGTGGACACGCAACTGGAGCTGCAGAAACTTGACGCAACAGTCAAGAAGGATGGGGTAGCGGGGCAAGGAATTATCACCATCAGCAAGCAAAAGGATGGCCAGGACAACATCAAATTCGGGTTTGAGATGGTGCAAATTGACACCAGCGGTGGGTTAAACCTTGGCGAATCCCTGTCACTAGCGGTGCGGGAGCATCAGGAAATGATTGACGAACAGCACAAGCAACCCAAACCACCACCACTAAGAACAGGGGCTGGCGGCATCCAAAAGCAGGCGCTGGACGCCTTGCATAAAGCAATTGCAGAGCATGGGGAGATGCGGGTAATTGACGGAAAGCGCAATAAATCAATCCATACCGAGCAGTGGCAGCAGGCGTTTGAGGTGGCCCAGACGGACAAAACAGGCATCAAAAGACGGTTTACGAGGTGCGTGCAGAGCCTTCAGAACGCCAAAAGGGTGGAGGTTTTCGATCCTTTTGTGTGGGTGATTTGGGACGATAGTGACCAAAATGGCGGGGACTTTTAGCGGTTTTTGGGCGGCTAAGAAGGTTACAGATTTGATTAGTGACAAATGGTGCCAAATGGCTAACCAAATGGGCGGACAAGGGGAAAAACGTGAAATTTGCCAAATGGGACAAATGGGACAAATGGATGCCAAATGGCTGCCAAATGGCGAGCCAAATGGGGAAAAATGGTGGTTTGCATAGATTTGGTGCAGTTTTGCCAAATGGGAGAGCGTATGTCTTAATATACGCTCCCATTTGGCAAATTACCAAATGCCCGAGGTTGTGTTTTTTAGGATGATGTGATGGCTACAAATAAGCGTAAAGTTTTGACAAGTATTGAGGTCAGGCAGCCGAGCTTTCCAGCGGATAGGTTTGAGGTGTTTAGAAATGCGGTTTTGGTGGAGCTGGAAAATCGGAAGAAAGACCATGATGCGAAGTGGGGTATTGATAGACTGATTTGGTTGGTGAGTACCGAGTTGCGGGAAAAGGTTTGGGCGCAGCTCCAGCGGGTTTACCTGGCACAGGAGTTTCGGGACGATGAGAAGATGGCCAAGGCCGTTAGCGGGATGTGTAAGGCTTACGATGCGATGGAGGCTTGGGCGACAGCGAACAACGTGGAGCAGGTAGCCGATGTACGCCAGATCGAATGGCGGCAGCCGGACGGGGTAATCTTTGTGGTGGTGCCAGACGAAAAGGCGAAAAAGGTTTATTTGCAGGCTTGGCCAGGCACTGCGGACAGGATTGTGTGGACAATCCAAGAAATTGCGATAATAGTCAACAAACAGGCAGAGGGGCAGATCAATGAGCTCAAGCGACAATGGCCAAGGAGTCAACTGGTTTCGGTCGGCGGGCCTAGCGGATTTGATGACATGGACAATGACATTGATATGGTGACGCCGAGCAGGACGCCAAAGTTGTTTGATACGAAGGCCTTTGCGAAGGCTTAAACGTGCCAAATAGCCTCTTTGCGATGGTTGGTGGTAGTTGGGTGCTGAACAAGGACAAAGTGTCAGCATCAGCGGCAATAGGGCAGAGGGCGGATGGCAACGTTATGCGCTTTTTGCATACATTTTAGATAATTACGCGCACGCGCTGGGGGTAATGAGTGAAAACAGCAGCCGAAAAGATGACAAAAACAGGTGCAATCATGGGCAGACCAGTGAAATGGCCGCCCGAGC
>SESF01001707.1_pt1 | contig 21137 bp, 15 predicted proteins | sample 3171521 | NCBI WGS metagenome assembly SESF01 (sample SAMN10866945, study PRJNA518727) | freshwater metagenome | biome: subpolar coniferous forest; feature: holomictic lake; material: water; isolation source: holomictic Lake 227, 6 m and 8 m depth | place: Canada: near Kenora, Ontario | collected...
AAGGCGTTATGAAGGGACATTGAGCCGTTTCGGCGGCTTTTTGCTTCCCGCTGGCCCGGGAAAGCCGGGATTTCGGCTATCGGCTATTTGGCCGGGTGCCGGTTCTGCCTGACAGACCCCGCCGGTAAAGAGAGCACATTTCGGAGCGCTTTGCCGGTGTAACTTTCGGGACAGGTGGCGACTTGCTCGGGCGTGCCGGCCGCAACTATTCGCCCGCCCTGGTCGCCGGCGTCGGGGCCCAGGTCAATGATCCAATCGGCGGACTTCATTACGTCGAGATTGTGCTCGATGACCAGCACGGAGTGACCGGCATCCACGAGCCGTTGGAACACCTTGAGCAGCACGCGCACATCGTCGAAGTGCAAGCCGGTCGTCGGCTCGTCGAAGAGGAAGAGCGTAGGGGCCGACGTGTGGAGGCTCTGGCTGCCTTCGGATTTCGGTCCTCGGATTTCGGGCTTTGAAGCGCGCCGACTGCCGTCGGCGGCTACGATCGCCTCGGCAAGGTGCCGCACGAGCTTGAGGCGCTGGCTTTCCCCGCCGGAGAGGGTATTGATCGGCTGGCCCAGCCTCAAGTAGCCCAGCCCCACCTCCTCCAGCAGCTTCAAGCTCTCCACCGCGCGCTGCGCCGGGCGCGACTCGGGGAATCCGGACAGGAAGGCGATGGCTTCTTCGACAGTGGAGTCGAGCAAGTCGGCGATGGAATATGAGCGTGAAACGTGAAACGTGAAACGTGAAGCGTGATCCGAAGTGCGCGATTCAAGATGTGCGGTCCGTGATGCTGCACTCTGCATTCTGCATTCTGCATTCTGCATTCCTTCTCCCGTCTTCCGTCTTCTGCCATCCGTCTTCTGTCCTCTGTCCTCCGTCGCCTGCCTGATCTTCACTTCAAGAATATGGGAGCGGTAGCGGCGGCCATTGCAGTCGGGGCAACGGATGAAGACATCGCTGAGGAACTGCATCTCAATCTTCTCGAAGCCGGCGCCGCGGCATCGCTCACATTGGCCCTGGGAGGAGTTGAAGCTGAAGGCGCTGGCGTTCAGGCCGCGCTGTTTCGCCTGCTCAGACTGGGCGAAGACGGCTCGAATCTCCTCGAAGGCGCCGATATAAACGGCGGGATTTGAGCGCGGCGTCTTGCCGAGGATTGACTGGTCCACCAGCACAACCCGGCTGAGGTGCTCGGAACCAGTGAGGAGGGACGAGGGATGAGGGGCGAGGGGCAAGTCGGTGTCTTCGGCTTCGCTATCGGCTTCGGTCGGGAGGCGGTCTGAGGCTTTGACAGCGGGTGACTCGGACTTGAGCCTGGCCACCAAAGCCGGCAGCAGGACTTCGCGGACGAGCGTGGTCTTGCCGGAGCCGCTGACGCCCGTAACGCAAACCAACCGGCCCAGGGGGATCTCGACACTCAAGTCTGCGAGATTGTTCCGCGTGGCATGGTTTAGACTGAGGCGGGACGGCTGTCCGGTCTTAACGGGCCTTCGTTGCGGGATCTCAATTAGCCTGTGGCCGCTGAGATATTGGCCGGTAAGGGACTTCTTCGACTTCAGGAGCTCTGGGTAGGTCCCCTGAAACACGATCTCCCCGCCCGTAGCGCCGTGGCCGGGACCGAGGTCCACGATCTGCTCCGCCGCGCGGATCACGCTGGCCTCGTGTTCCACCACCACGACCGTGTTGCCGGCGTGGCGCAGTTGCTGGAGCAGGCGGACAAGTCGTTCCGTGTCGCGCGGGTGCAGGCCCACGCTCGGTTCATCCAGGACGAAGAGTGTATTCACCAGCCGGGTACCCAGACAGGTGGTGAGATTCACGCGCTCGGTCTCGCCGCCCGACAAGGTGCGAGTGGGACGATCCAGCGTCAGATAGCCCAGGCCGACCTCGTTGAGATAGCCCAGGCGCGAGCGCACCTCGTTCAAGACCAAGCCGAGTGGGTCGTTCGGTCGCACCTGGTGCCGCTTGGCGAGCGCTTCGATGAAAGGCAGGGTGTCGCGAATAGGCAGTTGGTAGAAATCGGCCAACGTGAGCCCGCTGCCGATATCCGCGGGCTTTGCCTTGGCGTCTGGAGCCGAATTGCGCCGACTCACGTCGGCGGCTACGAGGGTTCGATAGAGCAGCGCCTCCGGCTGAAATCGTTTCCCACGGCAATCCGGGCAGGGCGTATAGGCGCGGTAGCGTGAGAGCAGCACCCGCACATGCATCTTGTAGGCCTTGGATTCGAGCCAGCGAAAATAGCCTTTAACGCCATACCAGGCGTGGGGCCACTTGTGCGCCTCGTCCTTGCCGTAACCCGGCTCGCCCTCAATGACGAGGTCCTGCCACTTCTTTGACAATCGCTTGAACGGCACGTCGGTGGGTACGCCGAACCGCCGACATGTGCGCAGCAAATCGTCCTGGCACTCCGCGCCCAGGCCAGTCTGCCAGGGCCTGACCACGCCTTGCGCCAGCGTGCGGGAGTGGTCGGGCAGCGCCAGGTCGTAATCAATACTGATGATGCGCCCGAAACCACGGCAGGCCGGGCAGGCGCCGACGGGGTGATTGAAGCTGAACAAGGCCGGCGTCGGTTCGCGATATTCGATGTCGCACTCAGCACAATGCCGTCGGTTGCTGAAGAGCTGCGCGGGGCGGGTCCTGGGCTGGGCGTCGTCGCTCCCGGGAACGAGTTCATGGATTGCCAGCTTGCCCTTGCCAAAGTGGTAGGCTTGTTCGCAGGCCTCAATGAACCGCGCGCGGTTGGTATCGGCGAGGCTCAGGCGGTCCTGGATCACTGTGAGCGAGGCGGGGCGTGAAACGTGAAACGTGGAACGTGAGGGGATTTCCTCCAGCCGAACGATTTGCCCGTCGAGCAGCAGTCGCTGATAGCCCTGCTTGGCGACCAGGGCCAACGATTCTTCCAGCGAGAGCTTCTCCGAGAGCGGCAGATCGAAAGTGACCAGCACTTCGGATTTCGGGTTTCGGACTTCGGATTTCCCTCCAGCTTCCTCCTGTCGGCGCTGGAGGGACTGCCAGATCTGTTGCGCCGGGTCTTTGCGCACGGGCCGGCCGCACTGGCGGCAATGCAGTTGCGCGACATGCGGCCAGAGCATCTTCATGTAGTCGCAAATCTCGGTCATCGTGCCGACCGTGGAGCGGGTCGTTCGGACGGCGTTGCGCTGCTCAATCGCGATGGCGGGCGGGATGCCCTCAATGCTGTCCACCTGGGGCTTGTCCATGCGGTCAAAGAACTGCCGCGCGTAAGGGGAGAACGTCTCAATATACCGCCGCTGCCCCTCGGCGAAGAGGGTGTCGAATGCCAACGAACTCTTACCCGACCCGCTCAGGCCCGTGATGACCACAAATCGGTTGAGCGGCAGGTCGAGATCGAAGTTCTTCAGATTGTTATGGCGGACGCCCCGGAGGCGGATGACCGACCGAGCAGACGATTTCAACATTTCAGCGGCAAGGGGAGGTCAGAGTTTCTCCGTCGGGGTGAAGGGCAGCCCACGACGGCCCTTGAAAAGCTTGCGCAAGCGGCGGTCGCTCGAACCATGCTTGCGGCGGATGACTTTCGGTGCCACGCGCTCGCCCAATTCCCGGCGCCAGCGCCGACCTTTGAGCCAGTCCTCCCAACTCATGACTCGATCAATAGGAATCGAGGGGGCTCTTGATCTTGAGTTCATTCGCAACTTCGCGTACCAGGGCTTTGCACTCAGGTAATATACGGTATTCCATCCGGCCTGCAAGGTAGCTCACTTCTTTCCAATCAAGCTCCACCGCACCACCCAAGGCCACGGCCGCGAGCTTCTTCGCGCACTGCCGTGCCGGCGCGTATGCCTGCGGATAGACCGAGACCAGCACACGTTCAACGAGCAATTCCTCGGGCTGGATGACTTGGATCACGCCGAAAGCTCCATTCAGCCTGCGTAAAGGCGTACGAGCCAGAGTCTCCAGGGGCCCTAGCAAATCCACAAATAAACCGCCCACTTGCCAGCTTCGTGGGCCGCCTCGCGCGCCCAACTGACCCATAACCTCTTGCCGTTCGCGCAGCGGGAGCGCCCCCTGCTTGAGGCTGCAGAGGTCCAAGTCGCCTGACGTGTAGGCACCGTCAGTCAGCAGTTCAATCGCTGAGCCGCCAACAACCACTAACTCGACGCCACGTTCTCGGAACAGCGCAGAACAGAGCGATGCCAGCTTGGCCGTCTTACGCGTCGGGTCAGCGTCCGCGGAGATATCCGCTAGCGCAGCCCTGAGTCGTTGAGCCTTCATGTGCCAAGCTTAAATGGGAGAATGATTGGAATCAAATGCTACTTCCAGTGATATTAGACATTCGTCCGCTTCGTTGCTAGTCTGATTCCGCGTTACTCTTATTCTATGTCTGAAGCATCCTTAAACGTCCTGGCCGTGGTTGGCAGCATGCAACGCGATTCCGTGACGCGCGTCGTCGTTCGTCACGTCGCCCAGCAACTCCAGGCCGCTGGTTGCACCGTCGATGTGCTTGATTTTGAGAGGGAGCCCATCGCGCTCTATAACCCCGACACCACGCGCGACCTGCCCAGCTACGCCGAACTTCAGGCCCGCGTGCACCGGGCGGATGTGATCATTCTCGGCTCCCCCGACTACCATGGCGGCATCAGCGGCGCGATGAAGAACTTCCTCGACCACTTCTGGCACGAGTTTGCCGGCAAGCTTTTCGCCACCATCGTCTCCTCGCATGAAAAGGGACTCACGGTCATGGACCAACTACGCACGGTGGCCCGGCAATGTTACGCCTGGTCGCTGCCTTATGGCGTGTCCCTGACGGAACACGTAGATGTGAAAGACGGACAGATCGTCAGCGACGCGCTCCAGCAGCGGCTGGCGATGCTGATTCGCGACCTGCGGGTTTACGGCGAACTGCTCGCCCGGCAACGGCGGGCTGATTTGGCGGCGACCGGGCCGGGCTTCCTCGCGCGGCACAGGAAGTGAGGCGTGAAGCGTGAAACCTGACAACGCCGCCACCGGCGTGTTCCGACCACACGTCGCGCCCGACGTGACCATGCGCGAATGCACGCCCCGCGCTGTTATCCTCGGCACGCTGCTGGGCATGGTGTTCGGCGCTTCGTCGCTCTACCTCGTGTTGAAGGTCGGCCTCACGGTAAGCGCGTCCATCCCGGTCGCGGTGATTTCGCTGGCGCTCTTCCGGCTCTGGTCGAAGGTCGGCGGACGTGACGCCACCATCCTGGAGCATAACATTGTCCAAACCGCCGGATCGGCAGGCGAGTCCATCGCCTTCGGGCTCGGAGTCACCATGCCGGCGATCATGATCCTCGGGTTCGACCTCGAGATCGGTCGGGTCATGCTCGTAGGACTCCTTGGCGGCCTGTTGGGCATCCTCATGATGATCCCGCTGCGGCGCGCGCTGATTGTCGCCCAGCACGGGCAACTCAAGTATCCGGAAGGCACCGCCTGCGCCCAGGTGCTGTTGGCTGGGACCCATTCTCCCCTCACCCCTGCCCTCTCCCCCGGGGAGAGGGAGCCGCGCCGCCCGTCTGTCGGCATCGGCACCAGACAAGAGCGGCCGACCGTGTCCCCTCTCCCCAAGGGAAAGGTTCAGGGTGAGGGGGAAAAGCGCGCACATCAAAACTTGGCACCCCTTCCAACCCTTTCCGGACCACTAGCTGAAGCTGGCCTTAGTGCCTCCACCATCTTCACCGGCTTCGGGATTGGGCTGGCCTACAAGACGCTCATGGCCGCCTTCAGATTGTGGAAGGACGTGCCGGAGAAGGTATTCGGTGCCCCCCTCAAGGGCGGCTCAATCTCCGCCGAGATCTCTCCTGAACTCCTGGGCGTGGGCTACATCATCGGTCCGCGAATTGCCTCGATCATGATGGCGGGCGGGGTGCTTAGTGCCCTCGTGCTGACGCCGATCATCAAGTTCTTCGGCGAGGGCCTCAACGTCGTGCTGCCGCCGGGCACCAAGCCGATTGCCAGCATGAGCCCGAGCGACATCCGCAGCGCCTATATCCTCTACATCGGCGCAGGCGCGGTCGCGGCTGGCGGCATCATCAGCCTGATGCGCTCCCTGCCCATCATCTTGCATGGGCTACGCTCCGGGTTGTCCGATTTCAAAGCGGCTGCCACCGCCCACGCCTCTATCCTCCGCACCGAACGGGATCTGTCGATGAAATGGGTAGCCGGGGGTATCCTGGCGCTCATCCTGGCCATCCTGGCTGCTCCCTCGCTGCACATGAATCTGCTCGGAGCGGTGTTGATTGTGGTGTTCGGCTTCCTCTTCGTCACCGTGTCCTCCCGGCTGACCGGGGAAATCGGTTCCTCGTCCAACCCCATCTCCGGCATGACGGTCGCCACGCTGCTGCTCACCTGCCTGAGCTTCCTCCTCGTCGGCTGGACGGGCGGGACGTACTACGTCACAGCGCTTTCGGTAGGCGGCATCGTTTGCGTTGCCGCCTCGAACGCCGGGGCTACCTCGCAGGACTTGAAGACCGGCTTTCTGGTGGGCGCCACGCCCAGGTACCAACAGATTTCGATTCTCATCGGCGCGGCAGTCAGTGCGCTGGTGCTCGGTCCGATCTTGCTGGGGTTGAACAATTCCGCCACGGTCTATGTGGACGCCACGCAGATCGCGCCCGGCCTCTACGCCCCGGCAGACGCGGTGCCCGGCAGACCGGAAACGCTGCATGGCTCCCAATCGGAGGGGGACCCCAAGGCCTATCGCGTCTGGCACAAACCAGACAACCTCGGGGGGCTGGCGGGCAAATACCTCCTGGACGAGTCCGGCGCAGCGGTGTGGCTGGTGGACCCGGGCATTAACGGCGTCTTCAAGACGCGGTCCGACGGCACGCAGGTGCACAAGTTCGACGCGCCCAAAGCCACGCTGATGAGCTACATCATCAAGGGCATGCTCGACCGCAAGCTGCCGTGGGGCCTGGTGTTGTTCGGCGTCATGATTGCAATCGTGCTGGAGCTGTGCGGCGTGTCGTCGCTCGCCTTTGCGGTGGGCGCCTATCTGCCGGTTGCTTCGTCGGCGCCCATCTTTGTTGGCGGGCTGGTGCGCTGGGTGGTGGACTACCGGATGCGGCGGGCGTTGCGCGAGCACAAGCTGGATGAGGCCGAGCTTGCCGCCGAAAGCGATAAGAGCCCCGGCGTATTGCTGGCGAGCGGCTACATTGCCGGCGGTGCCATTGCCGGCATTGCCATCGCCTTCGTGCAAGGCGTGACCACCACCCTCGATTCCAAGATCAACACGTGGGCCAGCGACCATAACCCCTTCTTTGCCGGGCCCAATGCCGATTGGCTGGCCCTGATCCCCTTCCTCGTGCTGGTCGGTTTCCTCTATCTGACCGGCCGGCAATTGCGACTGGTGCAGAAAGGAGGACCGTAGGGGTGCGGACACGGGCAAGCCGTCAGTAGTGACGCAGGCGCCTTCCCACGAGTCGCCAGAGCGCCGGTCTCCGACCCCGCGCGCTTTGGACGGCCAAAACACGCCGGGGCGGAGACCGGCGCTCCAGTCCGCTATAACGGACCCACTACGAGCACAGACGGACGCCGATTGACGCCCAATCGAGTGGACGTTAGCTTTCAACTGATGACCGAGTTAACCACAGTTACTCCGCCCGGCGTGGACCGTTTCCCCGTGCGCAAGCCCATGCCCCGAGCGCAGTTCGATGCGTTATCGCGCGAAATCCTTGTGCTCAAGAAACAGCTTAATGCGGTCATTCTGGCCCACAACTATCAGGTGCCCGAAATCCAGGACATCGCCGATTACGTGGGCGATTCGCTCGGACTCTCCCAGCAGGCGGCCCGAACCGAGGCCGGCGTGATCGTCTTCTGCGGCGTCCATTTCATGGCGGAGACAGCCAAGATCCTGAGCCCGAGCAAGATCGTTGTCCTGCCGGACAAGGATGCCGGCTGTTCGCTGGAGGAAGCCTGTCCCGCAGACAAGCTGGCCGAGTTCCAGAAGACAAACTCCAACTTCTACACCGTCACCTACATCAACTGCAGCGCGGCAGTGAAGGCGCTCAGCGACGTGATCTGCACCAGCGGCAACGCCGTCAAAATAGTCAACGCCTCGCCCAAGGACAAAGACCTGTTGTTCGTGCCGGACGAGAATCTCGGCGAGTGGGTGATGGAGCAGACCGGCCGGCGCATGACGCTATGGCAGGGCAATTGTTACGCGCACGTGGAATTCCGGCGCGAGAGCCTCCTGCGCGCGAAGCAGGCCTACCCGCAGGCGAAGGTGGTCGTGCATCCTGAGAGCCTGCACGAGGTGCGGGACCTGGCCGACGCGGTGTGCTCGACGGAGAAGATGATCACCTACTGCCAAGCCAGCCCGGCGAAGCAATTCGTCGTGGTGACCGAGTCCGGCATCATCCATCGCCTGCAGAAGGAGTGTCCGGGCAAGGAATTCGTCTGTGCGCCAGCCTTCGACGTGATGCGCGCCCCAACGGACCCGTGCCGTTGCAGCGAGTGCAAATACATGAAGATGAATACGCTGGAGAAAGTGCGCGACTGCATGAAGCGCCTCTCGCCGCGCATCGAACTGCCCGACGATATCATCCGCCGGGCGCAGTTACCTATTCAGCGGATGCTGGAGATCTCCGCTCGATCAGTATAGCCACCGCGCCGAAGGGGCCGCCCTGCCCGCGGCGCATCGTTTGGACCGAGAGGCAAATGGCCTCCCGCATGAACTTCCCCTTCATGGGAACAGGTCACCTATGTTCACAGAGACTGGCACCTGCTTGCCGCCCTCGAAGAACCTCGTCGCCTGGCCCTGGCTCCATTTGCGCAAACGGTAGAGCGCGGCAAACGTGTAATCGGGCACGGCCCCGCCCTGCCCGCCCACAATTTCACCGCCCCGACGCACATTGTCCATCATCCAGGGGGGCAGTGTCAGATGGTAGGGATTACGGTTGACCTCCTCCACGTGGAAGCTGGTCGCTGCCATCATATTGCCGAGATCTTCAGTGCTGATCTCGACCATCAGGTTCGGGTCGGTCATCGCGCCCCAGAACTCGGTCTCGACGATATAACATGTGAAGCTTGCGGGCATCTGCTTAAGCGCATCCATGACCAGGTAGTGCGTGCCGATGTGCGTGCTGTTCCAGTCACGATCATGGGGAAAAAGCACGACCTTCGGCTGGTGCTGCTCGATGATGTCTTTGATGACCTTGACGCAGGCGGCCCAATGCTTCGGGTCCTGCTCGCGAGTCTTGGGACTAATCCTCTCCAAGCCGTTCGGGGCCGTGGTCACCAGGGTGAAGCCGAGGTAATTGCAGGCGTTCTGCAGCTCGCGCAGGCGCCCATGCTGGCGTTCCCGCTTGCTGCCGAGGGTGACGGCGACATTGATGAGGTTGATGCTCGCCTGGCGGAGCAGACGCGCCGCAATGCCGCCAGCGATGCACTCATCGTCCGGGTGTGGCGCAAAGAACAGCGCCTTAGGCGCGTTGGGAGGAATCTCCGACCGCGGGGCGGGCGGGAAGGTGCCGAGCGGGAGCGAGCGGCCTTGCTTAAGCAGGCGCGCATACTCAGATGCAAGTTGATGATAGGGGGTCATAAGTTGATTGGTTACTTACGGGTGATGGTGGGCAAACTGGCCGCCGCGACCGCCTGGCCGTGCCGCTTGTCTTTCTCATCGGGAATGTGGAAGGCAATCTTGCCGGTCAGCTCGGGGAACTCCACTTTTAGCACTTCCTTCGCCCCGGCGATGATAATATCCCCGCCCGGCCCGGAGGTGACCCGGCCCAGGATCAGCACGTTCTCCAGATCGTAGAAATCGCTGAAGTGCGCGATGGTGTAGCCGAGGTAGGTGCCGATGGTCTGATAGATCTTGCGGGCGCGACCGTCCTCCTGGTCCATGAGCTTCTGCACCTGCTTCAGCTTCTCGGGCAGCGGCAGCTTTGGATCCGCCTCGATGCCCGCAGGCGCGAGCAGGCGTCCGACGCATTGCTGCGAGAAGTATTGCACGCCGCAGCCGTAATCCCCGGACCACTCGTCGGTCGGCGCCTGGGGATTGTAATCCACAGGCACAAAGGCCAACTCGTTAAGCCATGTGGTAATGTTGCCCTCGGCGTTCACGTAGCCGCCCGCGGTGCTCGTGCCCAGCGAAATGCCCAGGATGCTGTTCTTCCCCAGCGACATCGAACCGGCCAGCGCAGTGACCTCGCCGTCGTTCACAACGTCCAGCGGGATGTTGTTCCACGCCTTCCTGATTTCGAGAAACAAATCCCGGACGCGGTTGTTAAACACCTCGACCGGCACCCCGCGAAAGAGCGAGGCGACCTTGACGCGGTTGTTCACATAAACGCCCGCAGCACTGCCGCCGATGGCATCCACCCGCGGCAAGTGGGCAGCCGCTTTCTTGAGCGAGTCCATGATGCCGTCGTAGTGATACTGGGGGTCGGGCTGGAAGTATGGGTCCCAAGTCGTTTCCTCGCTGAAAACCACTTTGCCGTCAATCACTGCCGCCACCTTGCGATCGCTGCCACCGAGGTCAAAGCCGATGCGGCAGCCGTCCAGATGCCGGCCCAGCGAAGCCGCGCTGCGGCGCTCCGAGGGCGGGGTCATCGTATGCACCACCTCGATGGGGTGGTCGAACATCCGCTCCCCCACAAGGTTCGAATCGAACTTGCCGGTCGGAGTCTCGCGGTAATGCGCGGCGAGTCTTGTCGCCAGCGACGCTGGCCCGTCAAAGTGAATCCGAAAACCGCCCCGCGACCAGAGCAGGAACTTCGAGATGCGCTCAAGGTAGGTAAAGTTACTCGCCGCCTGCGGATGGCTCTCCGGCAGCAACTGGGTCGTGAAATGCGCGGCAGTGCCGTCGGTTTGTTCCAGCGCCAGACAGACCGGCACAGCGCCGGGTGTGGCCTGCGCCTGCTGGCGAAAAGCCCGGTTGGCCAGCACCGCAGGCCGGAATCCAGGGTCCAGGATCGGTGTGATTCGCGGCGCAACTAAAGGGAGCCCGTTATTAGCATTCATTTAGCGGGGGATGTTGTAATTCAGACGCGCGCCGAATTCAAGATCTCAAATCACTGCCTCTGCGCGAGAGATGTCGTCAAGCATCTCAGTCAGCAATCGAGCACCAATCGAGCACCAATCGAGGAACAATCGAGGAACAATCGAGGATTTCACGCGGTTTCGTGGCTATTACCAGACCCGCACCGCGCTTTCTTGAGCGATGTATATCCAAATCTCTTCCAAGTCTGCGCTGGCCGGGTCAGAAACCCGATACTGGTTCATCGTGGAGGATGCTATTGACCGTCCTCTAGCCGCTTGCGGCCCGACTTGCTGACGTCCTCAGCCAACTGCATGACATTGGTGTCGTCGAAGGTCCGGTAACGGCCCTGCTCCAACTGCTCAATGCCGATAGCGAGCTCCCTTTTCAGGGCTGCAAGCTGTCGTACTTTGAACGCGTCTGACTGGGTCCACCACATGAATAGCTCTACCTGTTCATCCGGCTTGAGTACAGCGGCGGCGGCTTTGATCTCTTCCAGCGTGCTCACGTCGCAAACGTACCACGCCCAACCGCGACTTGTCGAGCCCCTGCGGGCCGATTTGTCGCCGGGGGCAGCGGCTTAAGCCCAAATCTCTCGTATCCACTGCAAAGGAGCGCAGAACTAGCGGGAGCCTTGGCTAGGTCGCGCGGCGCCGAACAGTAGGCGCAGGCTGTTCATCACTACGATCACGGTGCTGCCCTCGTGGCCGACGACGCCAACGGTGAGGGGGATTCGGCCCAGGATAGCAAAGGTAACCAGCACCACGACCGTGCCCAGGGAGATAATCAGGTTCTGGCGGATAACCCGCCGTGCCCTTTGACTGAGGCGGAACGCAGCCAGGAAGTTCTCCAACCGGTCGTGCATGAGGACGACGTCCGCCTGTTCGAGCGCGGCATCCGATCCGCGGGCACCCATAGCGACACCGATATGCGCGGCGGCCAGGCTCGGGGCGTCGTTGACGCCGTCGCCCACCATCGCCACACGCCGGCCCTGCTGGGTCAGCGAGCGAATCGCCTCGAGCTTTTGCTCCGGCGTCAACTCAGCGCGGACATCCTCGATCCCCAGTTCGCGCCGCAGATGCTCGGCAGTGGCCGTGCGGTCGCCGGTTAACACGACGGCGCGCAAGCCCTCGCGGTGCAACTCGTCCACAAGCTCGCGAGCTTCCGGGCGGATGTCGTCGCGCAGGATGAGTCGGCCGAGCAGGCTGCCTTCAGCCAGCCAGATTTCCGAGAAGCCAGCCTCAGTGGGAGACACCTGGGCAATCGCCGCGGCGTGCGGGCCCTGGGCCAGCCATTCGCGGCGGCCCAGCAGGCAAGGGTCGCCCTTCCACTGGGCGCGGAGGCCCTGGCCGGTGATGGACTCGAAGTGCGCCAATTCAAGCGGCTGGATGCCCTGTTGTTTCCCGTAGCGGGTGATGGAGCGGGCCAGCGGGTGGGTCGAAAGGCGTTCGAGCGAGAAGGCAAGCTGCGCCACTTCCGTCTCCCGGCCCGGGGGAAAACTCTCGACCGTTTCGACGCGTAGTTCGCCCGTAGTGAGCGTGCCGGTCTTGTCGAGGGCGACCGTGTTAATGCCGGCCAGCTTTTCTACCGCAGCGCCACCTCGAAAGAGGATGCCGTGACGGGCGCTCCAGGCAATCGCCGCCAGCACGGCGGAAGGAATCGAAAGCACGAGCGCACACGGGGAGGCAACCACCAGGAGTGTCATGGCGTGATAAAAGGCGCTATGATCCACCGTCTTGGCAGCAAACGGCGCCTGGCCAAAGCCCAGCCACCAGACGAAAAACATGACCAGAGAGAGCCCCAGGACGCTATAGGTGTAGTAGGTGCCAAACCGGTCAGTGAACTGCTGCGCCGGGGCTTTCTGCTGCTGGGCGTCCTTGATGAGATGGATGATCTTCTGCAGCGAACTCTCCGCCACCGGACGCAAAACCAGCAATTCCACCGCGCCCCAAAGGTTCATCGTGCCGGCGAGCACATTGTCGCCAATGGCCTTCTCGACAGGCGTGACTTCACCGGTGAGGTTGGACTCATCGCTGGCGGTCTGGCCTTTCACGATTTCGGCATCCACCGGGAACTGCGCGCCTGGCTTGACCAGCAGGCGCATGCCGCGGCGGAGCTTCTCGACCTGTAGCTCGCGCTCCTCGCCGCCCTCGTCGAGCACCGTGGCGAACTTGGGCGCATCGCGGAACAGCGAACGAATCTCCCGCTGGGTGCGCCCGAGCGCAAACCCCTCCAGCGCGCCGGAAAGAGAAAAGAGGAACAGCAGCGTCGTCCCTTCCCCCCAGGCGCCGATACTGGCGCTGCCAGCCGCGACCGCGAGCATGAGGAAGTGGACGTCAATGGCGCCCTGTCGCAGTCGCTCCCAAACATCCTGCGCGGTGAAATAGCTGCCAGCGAAATAGGCCAGCCCATAGCCGATCACCGAAAGCGGCTGGGCGCGGAAGTACCAAGCACCCAGGCCAAACACCCCACACAGAATCGCAGCCACCAGTTCCGCCTTCCACGGCACCCCATCTTCCGCGTGCTCCAGGAACTCGACATCGCGCTGGACGACTTTCGGCCAAGGAATATCGCGCCAACGCCAAAACTTCGGCGCGGTGGGACAGGTGACGCGGGCGATCGTCGTCGTGTCGGCTTCCTGGCGAATGGTGATCTTCTGACGCTCGAAGTCGGAGAGCGGCTGGCCGCACGTCTGGCAGGTGGTCTCGCCCGCCAACAGTGTGCAGGGCTCCACGACGTCGCTTTCCTGCGCCTGTTGGATGGTCGCGCTGATGCGCTCGGTGAGCTTGGGAATGTCGGTCTGGCCCAGCGTCGCGACGGAAATGGTGTGGTGCGTCTGATCCACAGTCACCGCTTCGAGCGTCGGGTCCTCGACCAAGGCCTGCGCGACCGATCGTGCCAGGCACTTGCCTGGGTCCGGCTGTCGCCTGGCGTCAAGCTTGGAAATTGCGCCCATAAGTCAGTTCCACGTTCCTAACAATGCCATGATTGCCGAATACATAGCAAGCAACCCCGTCCCAACCGTTCTCATTATGGCCCTGTCAAACCCCGCCGGGTGAGGGCACCCGGCCTGCACCTAAGGCTGCTCTAAGGTTCTCCCGTTCCCAGCGAGCAGCTCTCAAATCCGAAGCCCGAAACCCGAAATCCGAAGGAAATCCGAAATCAGAAATCCGAAGGGCGTGCGGGCGGTTGGCCCATTTCGGTTTTCGGGCTTCGGATTTCCTTTGGTTTTCGGATTTAGGATTTAGGCAGACACTCACCCCCGCCGGGTGCCCTCACCCGGCGTCCCCATCTCGCCCACGTCACATCCACCAGGCCCGCCGAGAGCGCTATTTCGCGCCGGCCTTGCTTTTCGCCTGGTCGCGGAGGCCCGTGGCGCGCTTGGCCAGGTCGGCGTTGGCGGTGGCTTGGGCCACCTTCTCCAGCGGTTCGACCAGTTTGGCGGCCACCTTCGCAGCCTCGTTCCCCTTGAGGATCTTCTCCGAAATATCGACAGCACTGGCGGCCGCCTCCTCTTTCGTGCCCGCTTGGTCCAGATACGGCGTGATCAAGTCAAGCGATTCGACGGAGGCAATGCTGCCCAGGGCGGCCAGCAGCAACTTCTTCTCGTCATCCTTTTGGGCCAAAGGTGTGGCTTGGCGGCACATGGCGAGACGCTTATCCAGCGGCACATCGCCCTGCCCCGCAAGGCGTAGATACCCACGAAGGCAGATCATCTTATCCGAGGGGCTATCCGCCGTCTTGGCCAGCCCCAACAAATCGTCAGCGGCATCCACCCCGCTCCAACTGCCCAGGGTGCGAATCGCCGCGGCATGGACCTCAGCGTTCGGGTCTTTGACCGCGGCACAGACAGCCTCCAGGGCTTTCTTCCCGCCGACCGCGCCGAGCACGCGCACCAACGCGCACTTCTGTGCGGGCTGCGATTGGGCCAAGCGAGCTTCCACCTGGCCGACACAAGCTGCCGGATCCGTTGCCTTCAAACACACTGCGCTCAGAGTCTGCTCGGCAGCCTCCAGATCTTCGGGACTGCTTGCCTTGCCCAGCAGGTCAAACAGGCCTGGCAGTTGGTCAGAGCCGGACAGTTCACCCAGCTTCTTCACAGCGGCGATGCGCAGCTTCGCATCCGAGTCCCGGGCGGCCTCGAGCAGGGCGGGAATGGCTGCGGTCATGCGCCGCCGGACGATAAGGTCCATGGCGATGAGGCGGCGGGCCGGAGCACCGCTGGCCAGCATCTGCATGATCGCGGCATCGACTTCTTTGCCGGGTAGGGCGGCGAGGCTTTCCTGGGCCGCCTCGGCGACGGGTTGGTTGGAATCACCGAGCAATCCAACCAGCACCGAGGTTGCCGACGGGTTGCCGATCTCTGCGATGGCGCGGATAGCCGCAACGCGAACCGTCTCCTGGCCGTCTTTCGAGGCAGCATACAGCGCCGGCAGGGCCGCCGCATCGACACGCTTGGCGAGGTTTTGGATCGTGGGAATCTGCCGGTCGGCCGGGAGTCCGCTCAGCTCACCCGCCAGGAGGCGAGTGACATCCTGGCCGGGCATCTCCTGCGAGGTGCGGAGGGCGGCCAGGAAAAGCAAGAATTGGTCGCTGTGCAGGGCCTGCTTGAGCAAAGGCAGGCCGGCTTGTTTGCGCGTCAGGATAGCGCCTCGCAAGGCCGCAGTCGCCACCTGGTGGTGTCCGGAAACATTACGCAGACGGTCATAGACCTCCATGGCCTGCTTACGACTTCCCTTGGCCGTGGCGGCTTCCGCGCAACGCAGCAACCCCTCGCAGAAGGCAAGCTGGTTGGCGGGCGACACTTCAGGCAGGGCCTTCAGCAGCGCTTTCGTGGCACTACGGTCGCCGATGCTGCCCAGAGATCTGGCAGCGGCTTGGGCTACGGCGTTATCGGGGGAGTGCAGCAGCTTGGCGAGGAGGCCCACGGCTTTGGTGTCCCGCCGCACGCCGATGCTGCCGATGACGCCGACCAACTGCATGCCCTCAAGCTTGCCGGCCGCCTCACGCAGGGCCTTATCCACCTCGGGGCTTGGGATGGTCTCCAGGCCGTAGCGGGCCATGTGGGAGAGCTTCTCGTCCGGCAGGAGCGCGGCCAGCGGGGCCACGGCCGCTTTGTCGCCAATGCGTGCCAGTTCACGGCAGGCGTCGGCTTTGTCTTTCTGATTGGCGTCTGATTGGAGGACGGCTACCAGCTTCTTGACCTGCTCGGCGGTTGCAGGCGGTGGAGTGGCAGCGAGTGGAGCGCCGGTCCAGGCGAGGAGCAGCGCCGTAGTCAGTAGGGAATATATGGAACGCATAGTAAGAATAGGTTGCTGAGTTAAATGATCCACGGGGCACGCTGGGCGCGGGAGCGGAGGCGATTGGCCTCCACGTCGTTGACGAATTCCTCTTTCACGGAGTCATACTTCATATCACGCTTGAGCCACATGCAGATGTTGGCGGCGTGGACAGTGGACATCGAGCGGTGCATGACCTCCGGGTTGGCCACAGTGAGGCGGCGCGACTTGATACAATCGAAGAGATTGCGCACGTGGCTCATCGGACGCTCGGTGCGGGCCATGTAATCCTTCACCAGCTTGGAGAAGTCGGCCAGCAAGGCAGGGTTGGAAACTTCGGGCTTGGAGTAGCCGTCGGCCACCGCGACCCACCCTTCGGTGCCTTCGTAGCGGACGCCACACGAGCCGTGCCACCACTGGTCGCCCCGGGAGAGCACCATCTTCACCCCATTGGGGAAGACGGTGACCATGCCGTCGCCGGTGGGGTTGTTGACGTAGCCGTATTGCACCGCGGAGGTATTGGTAGCGCCGATAGCGAACTGGCATTGCGCAAACGTGTGGGCGCCCCATTCGCCGATGCAACTGGTGTGGAAGTCATAGTAGCCGCGCCAGCCGCCGCGGGTGTAAGCCGAGTTGTAGGGCCGCCACGGACACGGGCCGAGCCATTGGTCCCAATCCACTTCGTCCTTGGACGGCAGCGGCTCGGCAGGCAGCCAGTCAAACTTCATCTCCGCCGCGTCCCAGGGGGCGATGTGGGCGCGAACGGTGTGCACGTGGCCCAGCCGCCCCGTGCGGAGCAGTTCGTTGGCGAACGTGAAGTTATCCTCGCTGAGCCGCTGCGTGCCGGTCTGGTAGATGCGGCCGTAGCGCTTGGCCGTGGCCACCACCGCCTGACCCTCGGCGACGGTCATCGAGGAAGGCTTCTCGGAATAAACGTCCTTGCCCGCGCGCATGGCCATAGTGGCCGCAGTCGCGTGCCAGCGGTCCCCCGTGGCGATGAGCAGGGCATCAATGTCTGTGCGCTCGGCCAGGAACTCGCGCATGTCGCGGTACATCTTGCAGTCCTTGTTGTCATACTTGCCATCCACCAGCCGCTTGATGGCCTCGCGCTGGGATTTCTTGGCATCGCAGATCGCCACGAACTGCACGTCTTTCTCCGGCAGCATCCAGTTCAACACCCCGGTGCCGCGGCCGCCGACGCCCATGCCGCCCAGGATGATCCGTTCGCTGGGCGGGACGGCGCCGTTGAGACCGAGCGCGGAACCCGGTATGAGGCAAGGCGCGGCAATGGCGCCAGTAGCGACCGCCGCCCGCTTCAGAAAACCCCGTCGCGTCAACGGCGCGGTGCAGGGAGTGGGGGCAGATAACTTCGACTGACGAACCTCGGGAAGTGCATTATGTTCTGGCATTGCCAAACCTTAGCAGTTTGGCTCGGTCCAGTGCAAAGGTTTTTCTGCACCCCTCGGTAGTAGCGTAAGCCTCCGGCTTGCGTTGTCCCGACAACCCTCCGGGTTGTCGAGCCCAGAGGGTTAGGAAGCAGACCTGTCAAGCCGGAGGCTTACACTACTGTTGGATAGCGGCACCGAGATGCGCCCATAAATGTCCAAGAAAGGTGTTGAGCCAAAAACAGTTATCCTCTATTAAATCCCCAGATCATATCACAACTTACAATGAACTTTACACGCCGCAACTTCCTCAAAACAGCCGCCGTTAGCGCCGCTGCCATCAGTATTGATGCTCGCACGTGGAGCCGGGCCGCCGGCTCGAATGGCGATATCCGCGTCGCCCAGATTGGTTTCCGGAGCCAAGGGGCCGGTCACCTCGCCACGCTGACCAAAATGAAGGGCGTGCGCGTGGTCGCCCTGTGTGATGTGGACAGCAAAGTCCTCCAGCCCAAGGCCAAGGCAATGGGCGACGGCGTTCAGGCTTACACGGACATCCGCAAGCTGCTTGAGAACAAAGACGTGGACGCGGTGTCCATCGCCGTGCCCAACCATTGGCACGCTTTAGCCACGGTATGGGCGTGCCAGGCGGGCAAGGACGTTTACGTCGAGAAGCCGGCCTGCCATAACATCTTCGAGGGGCGCAAAATGGTGGAAGCCGCCCGCAAGTATAACCGGATCGTCCAGTGCGGCACCCAGTGCCGGTCCTCGGTCGGCTTGCAGGAAGCGGTGAAATACGTGCGGGACGGCAAGCTGGGCAAGATCGTCATCGCCCGCGGGTTCTGCTATAAGGGCCGCAAGAGCATTGGCCTGGTGGACGGCCCGCAACCCGTGCCGGAGTCAATTGATTATGATATCTGGTGCGGCCCGGCCCAAAACGAACCGCCGCGCCGCAATGGCAGCTTCGGCACGGTGCATTACGACTGGCACTGGTTCTGGAACTACGGCAACGGTGACTACGGCAACCAGGGCCCCCACCAGGTGGACATTGCCCGCTGGTTCCTGGGCGAGGATGCGATTGCCCCGTTCTCGCTCGCCGTGGGCGGGCGCCTGGGCTACAAGGACTCCGCGGAGACGCCGAACACGCTTACGGTCTATCATGGATACAAGACCCCGATGCTCTTTGAGGTGCGGGGCCTGCCGCAGGATAAAGCCGCTCAGACGCAGAGTTGGAACATGGACAAATACAAAGGCGTGGGTGTCGGCAACGTCATCGAGTGCGAGAACGGCTACGTCGTAGTCCCCAGCTACACCGAGTCGATCATCTATGACAAGGACGGCAAGGAAGTCACGCGCTTTAACGGCACGAAGAAGGGCGCATCGGACGGCGTGACCACCCCAGCCGGGCTATCGGCCGAATCCGGTGGCCATCACGGCAACTGGATTGCCGCCATCCGCAGCCGCAACCCCAAAGAGCTGCACGCGGAGATTCTGGAAGGTCACCTGTCTGCCGGCCTGGTCCATACTGGGAATATCTCTTATCGGCTCGGCGCGCGGAAGGCGCCCGGTGAGATTAAGGAAGCCATCGCGGATAACAAGAGTCTGGCCGAAGCATTCAACCGCATGGCCGGTCACCTGGATGCCAATGGCGTGGACATCACCGCGGATAAGGTGCAACTCGGCATGCCCCTGAAGTTTGATCCCGCTAAGGAGCGCTTCGTGGATAATGCGCAAGCCAACGAGTTGGTGACTCGCAACTATCGGGCACCGTTCGTGGTCCCAGTCGAAGTCTGATCCGATTACCCGGGCGCCGGGCGATATAGCCCAGACGTAATCACTCAGCAGGAAGCGGCCTTCCCCCTCACCCCAACCCTCTCCCTTGGGGAGAGGGAGAACCATAGGCAGCGTTGGGAAATGTTCACGGTTCAGTGAGTATTCCCAGACGGTCGAAAGCTATTGCCTCTCCCCCGGGGAGAGGGTCAGGGTGAGGGGGAACGGGGCGTCCGAAAGATCAGACGTTCGCCGGGTCAGGATGTACCCAGGGCGTCCGATATGGGCGCTGCAACAAGCGGTTGGCTTCCTCGTCGCCCACAATTCGGCCCGCTTTCGCATCCCATGTCAGGCTCCGACCCAGCTTCAGCGACATATTGGCCAGGATGCACGAAGTGGTAGAAATGTAGCCCTGCTCGATATCGGCCACCGGCTTGCTGCGGGAGGTGATCGCCGCCAGCAAATCCTTCATGTGGTAACGGACAGCCGGGGCAACATGTATCTCGATATCCTTTTCGGTCACGTCTTCCGGGTATTGCTCACGCTCATAGGCAACGTCCTTGTGGATGGCCGTCCCCTGCCCTAGCGGGATAAAATCGTAGCTCATCACGCTGCCTTTCAGGGTGCCCTTGTCACCATAGATCGTGAACCCCCAGGGATATTTCGGATCCGGGCACTCGCCCCAGAGCCGGTGCGTCCAAACCACCTGCAAGTCGCCGAAGTCAAACGTAGCAATCTGGGTATCCGGGGTATTAGGCGTGCAGTCAGAATACATATAGATACCCCCAGCCGAGCTCACTCTCAGGGGCGCGCCAAGGTCCAGCATCCAGCGCACCGCATCCAGCATGTGAATGCCCATGTCGCCCATAATGCCGTTGCCATACTCCATGAAGTTACGCCAGGAACGCGGATGCACCTGGGAGTTGAAAGGCCGCATCGGCGCCGGGCCGGTCCACATCTCGTAATCCAAATAGTCGGGCGGGTTGATATTCGGCACCTTGTTCCGCCCCCAGCGGTAATAGCAGCAAATCTCCACCTGGGCCACCTTCCCCAGTTTGCCCGCTTTCACAATGTTCTCGCGCGCCTCGATCAAGTGAGGCGTGCTGCGCCGCTGCGTGCCCACCTGGACAACCCGCTTGTACTTCCGCGCCGCCGCCACCATCGCCTGGCCTTCGATCATATCCACGCTGATCGGTTTCTGCACATAGACATCCGCCCCCGCTTGCACCGCGGCGATCATCGGCAGCGCGTGCCAGTGGTCCGGCGTCCCGATTAGCACAAGGTCCAGGTCCTTTTCCTTGAGCATCTCCCGGTAGTCGGAGTAGGTGCGTGGCTTCTTCTTGGAAGCCTGCCGGGTGGAGACAATCTCGACCGCGCCGGCCAGCAACTGCTTGTCCACGTCGCACAGCGACACCACCTCCACCGGGGCAACCTGGATTAATCGGAGCAGATCCACCTTCCCGTACCAGCCGCAGCCGATGAGGCCGACGCGCTTCTTTTGATCTGCGAACTCTGCGGCATAGTTGCCAAAGGCTGACAACGCCAATCCTGCCGCACCAACTTGGATGAATTTCCGGCGGTTCATAGCCCCTTATTAAGCCGGACCGCGCCGGATGACAAGCCAGGAACGACGCCGCAGTTCTCATTATGGTCATGTCATCCCCCGCCGGGTGGGGGCACCCAGCCTACATCCCCCACAAAACCGCCCGCTTGTAGGCCGGGGGCCCTCACCAAATGTCACAAAGATTT
>SESF01030080.1_pt1 | contig 21069 bp, 19 predicted proteins | sample 3171521 | NCBI WGS metagenome assembly SESF01 (sample SAMN10866945, study PRJNA518727) | freshwater metagenome | biome: subpolar coniferous forest; feature: holomictic lake; material: water; isolation source: holomictic Lake 227, 6 m and 8 m depth | place: Canada: near Kenora, Ontario | collected...
TCGCGCGAGGCGCTGAAATTGCCCAACGTAACGATCGGTTCGCCGGGAACGCTGAACGGCAGAAACACCAACACGAACAGCATGAAACCATCGAGCGCCACCAACCGGCGCAGTGTCGCCTTCGGATCAAGCCGGGCCGTCGCGGCCAAACCTGCGGCCAGCCCGAGCGCCGCCAGTAACGCCGTCGGCCGGTCAAGACTAACCACGACCAAAGCAAAAAACACTCCGGCCGCAACTCGTACTCGGGGATCGATACGACCCATTCAAGAAACTCCGGTGTCGGGGAACAGTCGGCGCCGCCGCGCCGACACCCCGTAAGCAACACCGAAGACACCGAATATCACTCCCAGCCCGCCGAGAATATCATGCATCCACACCGCGTCCTCGAAACTATCGAGTTGCTCGCGCAGCGGACGGATTTGCCGGGCCACGCTGCGATCGATGAAAACCCGGAAATCAAGCGCGGAGGACTCGGAGGCGCTTTCCGGCAAGTCGGCAGCCCTGACGGTAAAAGTTGCGTGATGACCTTCAACGGTATCGGCGGTAATCAGGTGATCAACCCGCTGCCGTGCCTCGAAGCGGAAATTACCCTCGCTGTCGGTCTTGAGCGTGACGACGGGCGCCCCACCCGCCGCAGTCACCGTCACCGTGGCATCCTTTACCCGATCACCGGAGCCGGCATAAGCATAGCCGGCAATAACGGTCCCTTCCGCCGTCGCGAAAAGTTCGAGCTTATGAGCCGCCGCCGGACCGGAACTCATCAGCACGCCGACGACAACCGCGGCCGCGATCTTGCCAGCCATGCGCCCCTCCAGAATATCCGGTTTGACTCGTAGCAACAATCCGACCGCGGCGGCGGTAAACACACCCTCGATCAGCGCCACCGGCAGATGCGCCAAAATCACCATTTTGGCCGCCGTCTCAAACTCCCGCCCCGAAAGCGCAAGCGATAGCGCGACCATGCCGGCGGTCAGCAATACCCCGAGCCCGCCGGCCAGCGCAGCCGACAGTCCCGGCCGGTTATACCGGGAAGCCAACAGGAACACGCCGCGGCAAAGCAAGGCCGGCACCGCCAGATTCGTGACATTGACCCCCAGCACCACCAACCCGCCGAAGCCGAACAGCATGGCCTGAAGCAACAGCGCCACCAGAATTGCGGGAAACGCGGCCCACCCCAACACGACCCCGGTCAACCCGTTGAGTACCAGATGGACCGAGGTGGGACCGACCGGAAAATGGACAAGCGAGGCGGTGAACAACACGCCGGACAGCACGCCGACCCTTGGAATATCTTCGTGCTCCATCACCTTCAGCCCGTAGCCGCAACCGGCCAGCGTCACCAGCGCTCCCGCCGCCAGTACCGGGACCGACAGAACGCCATCAGGGATATGCATCGTCGATCACCCCGCAAATCATCATACGTATTATTTATTTTTCATACCCGACCCGGTGAAGTCAAGCGCCGACGCCGGCCCGGGATGTGCTAAAGCCGGGATGCGACACTGTGACCGAGCACGATTGAGGAAGCACGATGGAACGGGTGACGATCTCTCTCGACGAAGACCTGCTCCACGAGTTCGACGATTATATCCGTAGTAAGGGCTATGAAAACCGCTCGGAAGCTATTCGGGATCTGGTGCGACGGCGCCTGGAAGAAGACCGGGTGGCAGAAGGCCGGGCCGGGCATGCCGTCGCTTGCCTGTCCTATGTTTTTAATCATGAACAGCGGGAACTGGCACGCCGCTTGACCCGAGCCCAGCATCGACATCATGATCTGATGCTGTCGACCCTGCATGTTCATCTTGATCATGAAAACTGTCTGGAAGTCGCGGTGCTGCGCGGCCATACCGCCGAAGTCCACGCCTTTGCGGACTCAACCATTGCTGAAACCGGAGTCCGTCACGGCAATCTGCATCTGATCCCGACCGACCCCGAACACAGCCACCATCATCACGGACATGACCATTTGCACCCCAAGACTTGAAAGGCCCGATCCCGTGATCACCCTGGTTCTCGGCGGCGCACGCTCGGGCAAAAGCCATCATGCGGAACAATTGGCGCTCGCGCGTCCGGGGCCCCGGCTGTATCTCGCCACCGCCGAAAGTCGCGATCACGAAATGGCCGAGCGGATCCGCCTGCACCGGGAACGCCGAGCGGCGCTGTGGACCACGCTGGAAGAGCCCCTGGCGCTCCCGGATGCTTTGCGCCGCCACGCCGCGGTTTCGGAATCAACCATCCTGGTCGATTGCCTGACCCTGTGGTTGTCGAATCTGCTCGAAGCCGGGCACGATATCGACGCCACGACCCGTGATTTGACCGACGCCTGTGACTCGGTGCGGGGCTCGGTCATTTTCGTTTCCAATGAGGTCGGGCTCGGCATCGTCCCCGATAACGCGCTGGCCCGGTCGTTTCGTGATCATGCCGGCCGGCTGAATCAAGCCGTGGCCGCGCGAGCCGACCGCGTGCTGTTCGTTGCCGCCGGTCTCGCCTTGTCATTAAAGTAAAGGGCGCTTTGTAAATACCGACGGAGCCGAATCATTGCCGACCCGGCGGGCTAAGGTTATATTGCGCCGCAGGATCACTCGGTCAGGGTGCGACAGGATAAAGGACGACAGCCATGGCAGACCACGACCCGGCTTTTAACATGCTTGATGAAGCGGCAATCGCCGCCGCCGTGTTGAACCGCAAGCCGTATGACTATGCTTATGTCGATCAAGCAATCCCTTTGAAATATAAGGATGAAGTGCTTGCGGATTGCCCGGTTATTCCGGATCGTGGCAGCTACTCCGTCCCTCACCTTAAGTCCGGCCCCAAGTTCAAGGCGATTCTTCAGGATCTCGCGACCCCTCGGTTCCAGCGCCTGATCGAGAACAAATTCGACATCGATCTGACCAGCCGGCCCCAGGTCATGCTGATGATGGGCAACACCTCGGGCGCTTATAACGAGGGCTATGCCCACCCGGATTCAAAGCACAAAATCATCACGGTGCTGGTCGGCTTCAGCCGCGAATGGCCGTATGAACGGGGCAAGCTGCGCATTCTGAACAGCTCCGACCGCGAAGACGTCGCCTTTGAATATGCCCCGGAATTCGGGCGCATGCTGATGTTCCGAGTGTCCGATCGCTCCTGGCACGGTTTCTTGCCCCAAAAGGGCCAACGCATGAGCCTGCAACTGTGCTGGGTCGATACCGAGTGGTATGTGAAATACGAATATTGGCGCCACAGCTTCAGCGCTCTGCTGAAATCGGTACCGATGCTGGGAACCGCAGTGAAAATGCTGCCGCGCCGTTCCAAATACACCAGCCCGCCGGTCGCACCGCTCGAATAGCTATTGCGCTTATCGTCGCCGCCTCTCCGGTTCAGGCCGGGGGCGCGGTGCCGTAGCGAAGCACCTGGACCTTCTCTAAAGTCACCAAGCCGCTGCTCATCATGGTATCGAGCACCGGGAGAAAGCCGTCGATTTTCTCGCTCGAGTCGACAATTTCGATCACGATCGGTAAATCTTCCGACAGCCGAAGGATTTTAGCGCTGTGGACCCGGCTGGATCGGCGGGGATCTGCATGGCACGCCTCCTACTTGTTTAGCGCCAGCGCTCCGGCGGCGCCGAGCCACACCCCGAACAAACAGAACAAGACCGACAGCCCGATATTCAGCCCGGCATAAAACCAGTCGCCATCGCGGGCCAGAGTCAAAGTCTGATAGCTGAACGAGGAAAAGGTGGTATAGCCGCCGCAAATACCGGCCATGAAGAACTGGCGCCACTCCGCCGGCACCATGACTCTGCCATCCGGCGCGGTCAAGGTGGCGAAGAACCCGATGATAAACGAGCCGCTGACATTGCAAATCAACGTGCCCCACGGAAAAGTCTGCCCGATCCGATCCGCGACCAGACCGGACAGCCAAAAGCGTAACGTGCCGCCCAATGCGCTGCCGAGCGCAACCAAAACATAGGTCATACCCGGATATCCCCTTCCATGGTGCCGCAGCCCTTCGCCCTTTATATACACTGGCCGTTCTGCCTGTCGAAATGTCCGTATTGCGATTTTAACAGTCACGTCGCGGCCGGGATTGATCAGGAACGTTGGCGCGCGGCTTATCTGGCCGAATTGGATCACCTTAGCTCAACGACCACCGGGCGCCCGGTGGTCTCGGTGTTTTTCGGCGGCGGCACGCCTTCATTGATGCCACCCGCCACCGTCGGCGCCCTGTTGGAGCGGATTGCCCGGCATTGGCCGCTCGCCCCCGATCTTGAAGTGACGATCGAAGCCAACCCGACTTCGGTTGAAGCCGCAAGTTTCGCCGGTTTCAGGGCGGCCGGGGTCAATCGACTGTCGCTCGGCGTGCAAGCGCTGAACGACCGGGACTTACACGCGCTCGGCCGTCATCATTCCGTAGCCGAAGCTGTTGCGGCGCTGAAATTGGCGGCGAGCACCTTCCCGCGTTACTCTTTCGATTTGATTTACGCTCGCCCGGGGCAGAGTCCGAACGATTGGCGCACGGAGTTGACCGGGGCGGTCGATCTGGCCGGCGACCATGTTTCAGCCTATCAATTAACGATCGAGCCCGGCACCGCGTTCGAGCCCCGCCACGCTCGCGGAGAATTGGTGCTGCCCGACGAGGACACCGCCGTCACTCTCTATGAAACCACGGCGGAGATTCTGGAAGCCGCCGGCCTGCCCGCCTATGAGATTTCCAACCATGCCCGCCCCGGCGCTGAATCCCGGCATAATCTGGTTTATTGGCGCGGCGGCGATTATGCTGGCATCGGTCCCGGCGCTCACGGCCGGATGCATGACACCGAGGGCCGGTTATGGGCCGGGGCCAATCATCGCTCTCCCGGAACATGGCTGGCCGCGGTTGATCGTCACGGCCATGGCGGCACACCCCTTGAATTGATCGACCGGGCAGCCCGGCTCGAGGAACGCCTGATGATGGGGTTGCGGCTGCGCGAGGGCATCGAGCGCGCCTCCATCCGCACTGAGTTCGGCCGCGATCTTACCGAACTGCTCGAGCCGCGCGCCCTGGCCCGCATGATCGACGGTGGTTTCCTGGAACTCGATTCCCGTTACGTACGCGCAACCGCAGCCGGGCGACAACGGCTGAATGCCGTGTTGGCGGTTTTGGTGTGAAAAAGACGCTCCCGAGTCGTCGACCCGAGTCGTCGGCCCTAGCCACCCGATCCAGCTTGTGTTAACTTCTTGTTCATGTTTCGAAGCTCGCTCCCTTTGCTGTTTGTCCTGACGCTGACCGGGTTAGCCCTCGGCCCGGCCATAGTGACGGCTCAGCCGGCGGCCCCTTATGCGGTCACGATTACCGGGGTTGAGAATGGCGAGTTGCGCCACCTGTTGGAATCCTCATCACAACTGATTCAGCTTAAAGAAGAAACCCCGCCGAGTGCGACCGGCCTGCGCCGTCGCACCGACAACGACAAAGAGCGGCTGCTGACCGCGTTGCGCTCCGAAGGCTACTATGATGGAACGGTGATCATCACGATCGGAGAGGCCGTTCCGGCTCCGGTCACGCTGACGGTGACACTCGGCCAGCCGTACCGATTTCGGAACATCAAGCTGACCGCTGCGCCCGGCATCACATTACCGCCGATCCCGGCGAGTGCACTCGGTCTCGAGCCGGGAGCGAAGGCACGGGCGCCGCTGGTCGTGGCCGCCGAACAAAAGATCAAACAACAGCTGGGAAAGCAGGGCTTTGCGTTTGCCAAGATCGCCGATCGCCATGTCACGATCGACCGCGCAGCCAAAACCCTCGATATCGGTTTTCAAGTGGAGCCCGGCCCGGTGATTCGTCTCGGACAGGTCCGCATTAACGGCTTGCAGGAGATCCGGGAATCCCTGGTGCGCGACCGCACCGCCGAGATCAACGGCAAGACTTACAGCCCTGAACGAATTGAAGACTTACGCACGGGCCTGACCCGGCTCGGGGTATTCAGCTCGGTTCGCATCGAAATCTCGGAAACCGCCGCCCCTGACGGCAGCCACCCGGTTACGATTACCCTGGTTGAGCGCAAGGCTCACTATATCGGTGCCGGAGCCAGCTTCTCCAGTTCGGAAGGCATCAGCGCCCGGGCCTATTGGGGCCATCGCAATCTCTTCGGCGGCGGCGAGCGGTTGCGGGTTCAGGCCGAGATGGCTCGCCTGTTGCCGCGGACGGTCGGCGGTCCGGCCGGACTGGAAAACGCCGACGAGAAACTTTCAGTCGAACTGCGCAAACCCGACCTGTATGCGGTCGACCAGGATCTGGTGGTCGCGTCGGCCGCGCTCAACGAGCATCCGCAAGCCTATCAACGCCATGCCGTAACCGCGGAAGCCCGGCTTGAGCGCAAGATCGATCCGGCGATGACGGTCGGCTACGGGATCGCCGGCGAACAATCCGCCATTCGCGATGTGGTCGGCACGTCCAACGCCACTCTGGCCGGGACGCCGCTCAGCTTCGCCCTCGACACCACCAACGCGCCGCTCGATCCAAGTCGCGGCTACCGTCTCACCGTTGAAACCACGCCCTGGCTGCAAGCCAATCAAAGCGACCGAACATTCCTGGCTACGCGGATAACCCAGCGCGGCTACTATGACACGACCGGTGATGGCCGGCTGGTCGCCGCAGGGCGTCTGTCGCTGGGCAGTATTGCAAACGGCGCAACCCTGGCCGTCCCGGCCGATAAACGCCTGTATGCCGGCGGCGGCGGCTCGGTGCGCGGCTATGCCTATCAAAAAATCGGGCCAATGTCGGCCGGCGGAGACCCGACGGGCGGACGGTCCTTGATTGAAACCAGTGCTGAAATCCGGGTAAAAATTACCGATACATTCGGGGTGGTCCCGTTTGTTGACGGCGGCAACGTCTATTCCACACCTCTGCCGCAACCGGGTGAAGGAATGCGCTTCGGTGCGGGCGTGGGCATGCGCTATTATACCGACTTCGGGCCATTGCGCCTGGATGTCGGCGTCCCGTTGCAAGCGCGACCAACCGACGATCCGTTCCAGCTTTATATGAGTCTGGGGCAGGCGTTTTAGATACTTTAGGGAAGGACGGGTTTCGCGCGTTGAAGGCCCTGACCCTGGCACGGCGGTTACGTCCGCTTTTAATCGCAGCCTGCATTCTGTCGGGCGGGGCGGTCTTATCGACTGTCGGGCTCTATCTGTGGGCGCAAACCGACGCCGGCCGCAGCCGCTTTGTTGAAGTGTTGACGACCGCACTGTCCACGCCCGACGCCGGACTGACCATCGGTGCGGTCGAAGGCGAAGTGCCCTTCGCCATGACCCTGACCGACCTTGCGGTCTCCGACCATAAGGGCCGCTGGCTGCGGGCCCGACGGGTGCGGGTCGCCATCGATGCCGTCGCGCTGCTGTTCGGACAGGTGGACATCAGCGAGTTGGCGATCGATCGCCTCGACATGACCCGCCCGCCGCTGCCGCGACCGGACCCCGTGCCCGAGCCGGACCTTGCCGCAGCCCCCGATTCATCACCGCCGCCCGTCCCGCTGCTGCTGCCCTTGCCTGATCGGGTTAGCGTACATCGGCTGGTCGTTGACGAGGTTGCGTTGGGCGCGGCGGTGCTCGGCGGTGAACCGGCCCTGCTTCATGTCGAAGGTCAAGTCCGGCTGGCCGATAGCAACCGCAGACCCGGCGCCGAATTTCTACTCAGCCGGCGCGACGGTCAACCGGGCGGCGGACGCCTGCGCATCGACTATGCCCCCGACACCGATCTTCTCGATGTTGCCCTCAGCTTTGCCGAGCCGGCCGGAGGTGTGCTGGCCCGCGCGCTGGCTCTGCGCGGTCTGCCGGGCCTGGAATTCGACGCCATCGGCAGCGCGCCGCTCAGCAATTGGCGGGGACGGATCACCGCCCGCGCCAACGGAAGCCCGTTGCTGATCGCCGAGTCAACAATTCGGCGGGTTCGGGGCGGTTATCTGACCAGCTTGACCGGCAGCGGCAATCCCGCCGGTTTAACGGCGCCGGAATGGGCCCCGGCGATCGGCAAAGAACCCCGGCTGGCATTCGAAATGCTGGCCGGAGATGACGGGATCATGACTCTTCGTCCCGGCTCGAGCGTGACGGTGGCGGCCGGAACCCTGACCACCGAAGGCACGCTCGACCCCGAGACCGGACGTCTGGCGCTTCGTTTCAAAATGACGCCCTCGTCCAAATTACCGATGGCCGAATTACCGATGGCGGCGGGACTTTTACCGGCGCGCAGCCGTTGGCGCTCCGCCACGGTCACCGGCACGGTTGAAGGGTCGCCGATGCGGCCGACGATTAATGCCGATCTACGCGCCGAGGATTTTGAGGGGGGCGGGCTGTCCGCTCGCGCCTTGACCGCCCGGCTGAAGGCCGCCCCGCTCGGCCTGGGCGGAAGCGTCAAACTTTCCCTTGAAGCCGGGATGGATTATCCGACCGGAACGGAAAGTGTTATTACCCGGCTGGCCGGGCCGCACGCTCAACTGGCGTTGGAGGCGACCGGGCATCCGGACAGTGACGAGTGGGCCATCACCGCGCTGAAGCTGACTTTGGCCGCCGGCAAGCTCACCGCAACCGGAAGCGTTGCCCTGGGCGCCCGCCGATTACGCGCGTCGGGCCATTTCTCGATCAATCAACTGACGCGCCTGCTCGGTCCGCTCGGGTTGCCGCTGGGCGGAGTGGCCGATCTCGACTTTACGGTTAAAGCCGGCAGTACGGGCGCCAGGGTTGACTTAAGCGGCTCTGTCGGTGCCCCGGAAACCGGCATCGAAGCGTTCGATCGCGGACTGGAAGCGCTGGCCGGCGATAACCTGCGCGTCAAAGGCACGCTCTCGGTTGACGCAACCGGGGCCATTCATGCGCGCGATTGGCAGTTCGACGGGTCTCAGCTCAATGCCACGGCCAGGGCCGACATCCTCAACCGGACACTGGACGCCTCGATCAAGCTTCAGGCCCCGCAATTAAGCGCTCTGGCCGAGCCGCTCGGTCTTGCGGCGCTGAAGGGTGCCGCCGGCTTTGAGATTCACCTGCATGGTCCGGCTAACGCACTTGAGGCCACCGCCACCGGAGCCCTGACGGATCTGAGCGTTGACGGTCGGACCCTTGGACGCAGTGAACTGGAGGTGCGCGCAACGCCCCGGCTGTCCGGCATGCGTGCGACGATCACTCTGCGCGCCGCCACCGGTGTTGCCGGGCTTGAACCGGCTTTGGTGCGCACGCAGCTGACCATTCCACCCGATCACAAGGAAATTGCCTTTAATGAGCTGACGGTTCAGCAGGGCAACAACCGAATCACCGGGAACCTGCGTCTTGCCGCCGACGGCTCGGATTTGTCGGGACATCTGGCCGGACAAGTGCCCGATCTCGAAGGACCGGGCCGGCTGTTCGGCCTGCTGCTGCACGGACGCGGACGCTTTGACGCAATCATCGGCCGCCATGGGGAGCGTTTCGCGGTGACCCTTGCCGGCAGCGGAAATTCGATCCGCACCGATGCCCCCGTCCCGCTTGCCGCTGCAGAACTTGACATCAAGGCCACGGCCGAAGCCGCGTCAACTACGGCTTTGCTGGCCGGTCAAGGGACCGGGTCGCTGGAATTGTCCGTCAAGACCGCCAAAATCGGCCGCTTTGATCTGGCAGCCGTCACCCTGAACGCCGAAGGCACCCCCGACAAAGCGACGATCCGGTTGCAGGCTCCCGATAAGGGTGATCAGCAACTCAGCCTGGACAGTGCCGGTACACTTGAACGGCGGACTGAAGGGCTTTTGCTGACCGTATCCCGGCTGGCCGGGCGGTTCGGAATCGAACCATTGTCTTTGGCCGAGCCGACCACTCTGGTTCTAAACCGAGAGCGCATCGCTCTTTCTAATTTCAAACTTGCCGGCAAGACTTTTACCGCCACGGCCGGCGGCGTTATCGGCGCGGCCGGACTGAAGGGCAACCTCGAAATCAGCCGGCTGCCGCTTGAATTGTTACGCGGACTTGACCCGCGCCTGCCCGGCAAGGGCCGGATCGACGCCAAGGCCGCCTTGACCGGAACCCTCGCCGATCCGCGGGTTGAGGCCTCCATCCGTTTTCGGGATGCCCGTCCCGCCGGTCCCGAAGGCACCGGAGCCGCGCTCGGCGCCTTGAACGGAACGCTGGAGGCGCTGTGGCGCGGCGGGCGGCTCAGCCTTGACGGCAAGGCCGTTTCCGGTCATGGCGAGGCCGATTTGAAGGGGCGACTCGAGCTGCCACTGGTGCTGCGGCTTAATCCCCCCGGTCCGTTATTGCCCGACAATGCCACGATCAAGGGCAGCCTGTCCGGCACGCTTGATCTGTCCGCCTTCGAGGATTTACCGGAGGCCGGCGGTACCCGCCTCGGCGGACGGCTCAACGCCGATCTCAATCTGGACGGTACGGTTTCGGCACCGCGGGCAAGCGGGCGTGTCTCTTTGGTCAAGGCTCGTTACGAAAGTTCCGCCACCGGCACCGTTATTGAAAATATTTCAGCATTGCTGGTCGCCAACGGTCCCGATTTCACCATCGAGCAATTCGCCGGGCGCGCGCCGAACGGCGGAGAGGTTACTGTTTCCGGGCGAATCAGACTGGACGCTGAAACCGGCCCGGCCTTCGACTTGAAAGTCATCGCCCGCGGCGCCGATCTCGTCCGCAGCGATCAGGCCAGTGCCGACATGGATGCCGACCTTACCCTGACCGGTTCCGTCGGCGCGCCGCGCCTTGCCGGCATGATCAAACTGCTTCGCGCCGATTTGCGTCTGCCCGACAGTCTGCCGCCCGAAGTGGCCGAACTCAAATTGGATGAGCCTCGCCCCGCGACCAAGCCGCCGGTTCCGGGAACCGGTGTTAGCTTGGCTGCGCTGCCGCCCCGACACAAGCCGCTGCCGCCCGGAACCACGGTTCGGGTCATGATCCCGCCGGCCATGACCAAACCCGCGGTTGTACCCTTCGGCCCGCCCGGCTTGGTCATGGCCTTGAACGTCAGCGCGCGCAATCAGATTTTGATTCGCGGCCGCGGCCTGGATGGGGAGTTCAGTTGTAATCTGGCGATTTCCGGGGTTGCCCGAACACCGGTCGTTCGGGGCGCCCTGACCATGCTGCGGGGCAAGCTTGATTTTCTCGGCAAAGAATTTCAGTTCAAGCGCGGCGCTATCGACTTCTCGGGTGATGAGGTTCCCGAACTGAACATGCTGGCCGAAGCGCGGACCTCAACCGTCACCGCCACCGTCGAAGTATCGGGCAATGCCCGCACACCAAAGGTTACCCTGTCCTCGGTCCCGCCCATGCCCCGGGACGAGATCATGGCGCGCTTGCTGTTCGACAAATCACCGTCCCAACTCGGCGCGCTGGAAGCGGTTCAACTGGCCAACTCCGCATCGCAACTGGCCGGCATCGGCGGTTCGGCCGGTGTGGTCGACCGTATCCGGCGAACGCTCGGTATCGACCGGCTGGGCGTCACCGGCAGCCTTAATCGAAACGGAACCCGCAGCTCCGCCGTCGAAGCCGGGCGCTATGTCGCCAGTAATGTCTATCTGGGGGTCGAACAAGGACTGACCGGCGACAGCAGCCGCGCCAAGGTCGAAGTCGGCATTATCGACAATGTCCAAGCCGAAATCGGCATGGGCATGCGTGCCGACCCGCAGGTCGGGGTCAAATTTGAGTGGGATTACTAGAGCGGATCGCGAAGAGGCGGCATCGCCTCGTAGCGTGAATCCGCTCTAGAATCATATAGTTATAGAGCGGTGTCCGATCCAACCTGATCGGACACCGCTCTAACCGCGAATCGGAACCGACAGAGACTCAGGGCGAAGGCACTACCCCCGGCTTTAAGGATATAATGCGTCCGACATCAACCGCCTGACCGCGGAACTGCGGTTTCGGGACCGGTGCACTTCCGCATTTCACGGAAACGGAAAAAGGATGCATCGCCGAGCCGTCGCGTCGGGGAGAAGACAGTCGGGCCACAGTGAATTTCGGGCCACACAGCTCGGCGATTGTTGCTTGTAATTCAGCCTCGGTATTCCACCACTCGCTATAGCGGACCGTAAACGCCGTTGAGTTCCACGGAACAACGTCACCGGGGTCAGGCCAGACATAGGGCAACCGGTTGGTCTCAGTGCCGCACGCCGCTACCGCCATCAGTGCCAAAAGGGAAAAGACCCTGCCCATCGTCGATCCACCGTACCCGCTCCACCATGAACGGCATTTAAGCGGAACAGTCTCGAAGCGTCCAATGAATTCCGGTCCCGCCGCAATCGCCGATGCACAATCAGTAACGAGTTCCGTCTCAGTGACAGGTGCCGCCGAAGACTGTTTCCAACGGTTTGGCATGGGGCCGCTCAGTGGAAACCGGGTTAGCGGACACCGAGTCAACAGCCCAGCATTCCACCCCGGACTTTCTAATCTCATCCAAAAAACCGTCGTCGCGCTCCAACCGCTCCGGGTCGCCCACGATTAGCGCGGCATTGTACTGACGGCAGGCTGCCAGCGCCTCGATCAATGCCTTGCGCAACTCTCCCGGACGAGCGTCTTCGGTGTGCCGCTCCAGCAGCGTTCTGTGACTCCGATTGATAAAGGACATCACCGCTGCCCGTTGCAGTTCCAGGCTTCCCGGCTTGCACACTTTGCGACCACGGCTAGCGCAGTAGTACGCAACGAATTTATCGCTCGGCATCCTGCATGTCCTCCCTTGGCTGGCCGAAAACCCGCTTGACCGTCCTTGCCCCTCCGATACTGTGCCGCAAGTGCGGCATTGCAATCAACCTAACTTCGGACTTACTTCAACAGCAGCACTTCACCTATACCGGCCGGCACGGCCATTGACCGCAATCGCACTTGCGCCCTTTTGCCAAGCGACGGCGATTGCCGCGGCTATCCCGGCATTATTCCTAACCAAAGCAATATTGGCCGCAAGCGTGCGTCCGCCACTTGATACGTGCAAACGCTCCAGTAAAAACGGGGTCAGAGCCTGGCCAACAATCCCGCGGGAGGCCGCAGCGGCAAACGCCAGCCCCAGTTCCGCCTCAACTTCCGCCGCCGACAAAGCATCATGCTCAGGGATCGGCACCGCGACCAACACACCGCCGGCATGATCCAGCGCCCAATGCACGCGCAGCACCCTGGACACCGCATCGGCGTCGTCGCACCGATACGACACCGGCAAACCACTATCCCGACAATAAAAAGCCGGAAAGCCATCGGTACCGAAACCAAGGACCGGCACCCCGCGGGTTTCAAGATATTCCAAGGTTTTCGGCAGATCGAGAATCACCTTTGCCCCGGCACAAACCACAGCCACCCGGGTTTGCGCCAGTTCCTCAAGATCGGCAGAAATGTCAAAGCTGGATTCAGCACCGCGATGAACCCCACCGATGCCACCGGTGGCAAAAATCCGGATGCCGGCCATTGCCGCACACATCATGGTCGCGGCAACGGTGGTTGCCCCGTCGCCGCCCAGGGCCAACGCAACCGCCAAATCGCGTCGACTCAGTTTCGCTATCGCAGGTTCAGCGGTCAGCCGCTCAAGGTCGTCCAGACCAAGCCCGACCCGAATACGACCGTCGAGCACGGCAATGGTCGCGGGAACAGCCCCCCCGTCCCGCACCACTTGCTCTATTCCGCGCGCAGTCTCGACCCCGATTGCACGCGGCAAGCCATGAGCAATCAGTGTCGACTCCAAAGCCACCACCGGCCGACCTTCAGCCAAGGCGTCTGCGACTTCAGGGTGAACCGACAATGCGCCCCGAAGAGCCCCCTTTATCACGGGTTCAATCCTCATAAACCAACAGTGACTCGACCGGTAAATCAAGCTTCGATCGACCATTAAGGAAGCTCAGCTCAATCAACACCGCCGCGGCTTGCACATCCGCACCCAGGCGCCGCAACAACTGAACCGCCGCCGCCAAGGTACCGCCGGTTGCCAGCAAGTCGTCAAGTACAACAACCCGCTGGCCCGGCTTAATCGCCTGCGCCTGAATCTCGATCGTATCCGACCCGTATTCCAGGTCATAGGTATGCGACACGATCTCCTTGCCCGGCAACTTGCCGCGCTTACGGACCATGACAAAGCCGCAATTCAGGGCCAAAGCCAGCGGTGCCGCCAGCAGGAACCCGCGCGACTCGATACCGACCAGCAAATCCGGCTTATGGCGCCCGACCACCTCAGCCATCTGCCTGATGGTCTCGCGCCAAGCTCCGGCGTGAGCAAGCAACGGGCAGATGTCATAAAAGAGGATGCCCGGCTTCGGGAAATCCGGAACGTGACCGATATGGTCCTTGAGATTCATGAACGCAGTCCCTTATTTGGCGTCGGCGGCAACTTGTATCTTAATAATGCGATCGGGATCGGTGACTGAGCCGTTACGCATCTGCGAGCCCTTCTTAATCGCGTCGACGAACTCCATACCTGAAGTAACCTTACCCCAAACCGTGTATTGGCCATTGAGGAAGGGCGCCGGCGCAAAGCAAATGAAGAACTGGCTGTCCGCACTATCGGGATTTTGGGCGCGAGCCATCGAAGCCGTGCCGCGAACATGCGGCTCTTTCGAAAATTCAGCTTTCAATTTCTTACCCGAACCGCCGGTGCCATCGCCTTGCGGATCACCGGTCTGGGCCATGAAGCCCTCAATCACGCGGTGAAACAGCAAACCGTCATAGAAACCGTTGCGTACCAGTTCCTTAATACGAGCGACGTGATTCGGCGCCAGATCCGGTCGCAACTCGATAACGACGCGGCCATCCTTAAGGTCTAAATAAAGCGTGTTTTCCGGATCCATTGCAAAGGCTCCCCCGCTGAGAAATAAAGTGCCCAGCAGGAATGTCATGAGGAAACGCATCAAGCGAGGCATGAACTCAATCCCATCCTGATCATGGTCGCGCGTACCATAGCGGAGTTTCCCCCGCGCTGCCAATATGCAGCACGCGTTTTCCACGCATTCTTATGGAGCCCGCGCATTCTTATGGAGCCCGCGCATTCTTATCGAACCCGCGCATTCTTATGAACGCGCTCTTGCATTCCCTGCGTGTTCGGATAATGATTCGGAGATGCCGCAAGCCTTTCGCCCCGCCCGCAATCGTCCCCGCGCCATGCTGTTAGCCGTGGCATTCGCATCAATATTGTCCGTAAATACTGGAAATATGTCGGGGACTACAATAGCGGCAACGCGCGGTCAAACCGTTAGCGGTCCCGGGGTCGCCCTGGCCGGCGATTTATTGACTGTCGGCGGAACCTCTGTCCGGCTTTACGGCATAACCGCACCGATGGCCGGACAAACCTGTAAAACCCGCTATGATCAATCTTACGATTGCTTTCGACGTGCGACTGAAATCTTGCAAGCACTGATCGGAGACGCGAACGTTACCTGCACGCTCACCGCAACCGACCGCAACGGACAGCAAATCGGAACCTGCTTTGCCAACGGCGTTAATCTTGGTGCAGCCGTCGTGTCGCGCGGGTGGGCTTTCGCCTACCGCCAACTCAGCAACACCTATGTCGGCGCGGAAATGTTTGCCAACAGCCACCGACTCGGGATGTGGGCGGGGAAAATCGAAACTCCGACACAATGGCGCAGCCGCCACTTGACCGACACGGCTCGCTAATCCCTGATTAACCACCCTCTAATGGGTCGCAGTCGCCGTGCTTTCAAGTCCCTCAACCCGCATCGCCCGCCAGCGTTGAAGCACAAAAACAAGAGCAACCACGGCCTCAGCCAAAGGCGCCAACATGGTAAGCACTGGCGAACCGGCGCCGGACGGCAGCAATATCGGCAAAAGCGGATCAAGCCGGGCTGAACTCATCAAGACCGGAACCAGAAAATAGGCCGCAATCAAGTAGACCGGGATTGCCAAGCCGCCATGGCCCGACCGCCCCTGAAGAACCAGATAGTAAAACACTGCAAGATCACGCAGTAAAAACAAAAGAATCGCCGCAAGAAATGCGAGCGGCATCTGCGGCAACGGCGCCGACATTCCCTTAACCCCGACAATATTCACCGCCGTCAGCAAACACAACACAATGCTGACCCCAAGCGCCCCGGCCCAAGCCGGTGCCAAGCGACCACCATGGGTGAAACGTCCCGACCGCATCAGCATCAGCCACCGACTAAAGCGCAGTGCACTTTTCGGCTCGATCAAAGCGCAGATATAGGTCAGCGCAATTCCGGTACAAAAAGCAACGAACAACCGGGTCACCGCCGGTGTCGGCATGCCGGCCTTAGAGGTAAAATCTTGAAGCCGATCAAAGCCGGCAACATAAGCAACCATAAACAGCATAAAAAACAACCAGGTCAGCGATCTGGTTTCATACTGAAGCTCCGCCCTCATGATTTGATAAAGGCCCATCACGGTCCAGGCAATGAACAGCATCTGGGAAACCGTAATAAATCCATCGAATCCGACGGTAAAACCATACCAATAAATAACATCCGGCCGATGGATCATGGTCACGTATAAGAACGGAATCATCAATATGACACTGATCGACTGTGCCACCGTCGCCTGGAAACGCAGATTCGCCGGCTCAGCGCGCAACAGAACCATGCTGATGACCATGGCCAATGCCTGTGCCTGCAAGCCACCAAGCAATAATCGGACTAATTGGCTGACATCTCCATGCGGGCTGCCAAGAAAAGCGGCAATACACCACACGACCCCGTACCACATGAAGCAGGTACTGCCGAGCAACTTGCCCCAGGTCATATCCCAGGGACTAATCGCCGACATCCGTTGATTATCCCAGGTATGATTAACAACTTCGCCCAAAACGGCATCGGCGGCCAGGCGGCTGCCCCAGACCATCAATAGCAGAATAATCAGTGTCTGCGCGGCTCCGGCGAAGGATACACTGCCTCCGGCCAACCAAGCCCCGAAAAACACCAGTACCAAAACGGCAGGCATGGACACCAGCCGATGCGGCGGCAACTCCAGCCAGAGATTACGCTGGAATTCCGGGTTCATCGCTTGTGCCCCCGCATTTTTTCACTATAAACCGATTGCATGGATCGCTGTTCTTCATGGAAAGCGGACACCTGCAACCCCGACTGGACCAGGGTACGCAGCAACTGAGCCTGAGAATGACTGTCGCCGGTAAAATCGAACCGAGCGGAAATACCCTCCAAATCGACGCCCTGAACTTGAGGATCGGCGGTCAGCGCCTGACGTAAACCGGGCGCGGGTTGGGACAGTGTCACCCGCAGGCGTCGCGCCCGCCCGACCGGTGCCCGGGTCGCGCAATGCTCAACCACCCGCCCGTTGCGCAGGATCAGCATGTGGGTCGTATAATCTTCAAGCTCAGCCAAAATATGCGATGACACAACCAGTGTCATGCCCTCAGCCCCGAGCGTGCGCAACAGCTCGGAAAGTTGGGTCCGCGCATCCGGATCAAGACCGGAGGCAGGCTCATCGAGCAACAGGACTTTCGGTCGGTGCAGCATCGCCCGCGCGATCGCCATACGTTGCCGCAATCCGCGCGACAACCCACCGACTTTTTCGTTGAGGCGGTCGGCTATGCCGAGCCGCTCCGTCGCATCCTGAATGCGCCGCTGCTGATCGCGTGCCGGAATGCCATGAGCCGCCGCCTGATAAAGCAGGCTTTGACGCACGGTAAGCTGTTCATAAATGCCAAGATCATCTTGGAGAAAGCCGATTCGACGATGAACATCGCGCGGCGCGTCGGCCACATCGATTCGATCGATGGTAATCGTACCGGTGTATAGTAAGTCCAAGCCGGCAATGCAGCGCATCAGCGTGGTCTTACCGGCGCCGTTCGGCCCGACCAGACCGGTGATCGTTCCGGCCTTGATTTCAAACGACAGCCCGCGCAGGGCGCGCTTGGTCGGGTAATCGAAGATGAGATTCCGTACGAGGATCAAGAGCCTTCTCGCTTTCGCCCGATACTTCGCCCGCCCGTACCATACTGCCGGCCCGCCACTGGCGCAACGCTCATCATAGCGGAAAACGGCGCCCGGATAGGACGCCGTTTTCCTGTCAGAGTTTTTATAGCCGAGCGTCTCACTATTGTGCGCCACCGCGGCTGACTTCAGCCACCTGACGGCTCGCTTCGGTTTTGGAAACACCGAACGCTTCCATCACCTTCCGCCCGGTCCGGTCCGAGACCTGAAACATTTTGTTAACGATGTTATCGGACTGATCGACGGCCCAGAGTACGGTCGGGGTCGCAACCGCACCGATGGCGCACCCCGACGCCCCCATCTGCCCGAGCAAGGACAATGCCAGCAACGCACTATTGGTCGGGAAAAGCATGCCGCCGCCCCACAGCAGAGTAATCTCGGTCGGACCGGCGATGTAGGTGGTCAGCATCGCGATACTGCCGCCGACTCCGCACCCGACCGCGGCCTTTTCCCCGTCACTCATGCCGCCACTGTCGGCCGCTGCCACAGTCGTTCCCGAGTCGTTATTGCCGGTCCCGCCACTGCCCTGTGCCTGAGCCAGGACCATGGAGGGCGCTCCCAGCAGCAGCAATGCTCCCAGCAGCGCCGCTGCCGTAACCTTCCCCTTGCTCATCCTCAAACTCCCCGCTCCGCCCCCGGCGATCGCACGTGACCGGCGTCGACCGTGATGGTGGTATAAAATTTAGACAGACTTAGCGAGCAGCCGCCTCGCCCTCGGCAAGGACCACGGCGCTCTCACGATTTCCGGTCAACACGGCAAATGCCTGAGAGACCCCGGACGAGGCAACCATAACCGCGCTCCCGGCCGCAGCAACCAAGCTGTGACCGATGGCATGGAAATTGTCGGCCAACGCAACCACCGGTAATGCGCTCAACGCACCGATGCCGCAACTGGAGGCGATGATGGTGCCGACCAGAGCCATACCGAGAATCGGCGTGCTTGAAGCGACCGTGGTCGCACCCGAGGACAGCATCGCCACTTCCATCGGCGACGTCGCCATCGAAGCTCCGAAACCGGCTAATGCACCGACAATGCAGCCCGTGCCTTGAATTTCATGCTCGGACATCGGTTGCGAAACGGCTGAAGCGACATCCTTGGCGGCGTTTTCCGCACCGACCATGGCCAACTGTCCCTTATCGGCCGTACCGGTAAACCGATCCGTCACGCGACCGGTCCAGTCGATCGCCCGGGACACCGCCGGCCAAGCCGCCGCACCCATCGCACAGGTACCGCCACCGATAATCGACATCATCGGCAGAAACATGACCGAAGAACCGGAAGCGACATGCATCGCACCGGTCGCCACCATCATCAATTCAGCGGGACCGACGGCATAAGCGGTCGCCATCGAAGCGGTCGCCAACCCGAGACACGCCGCGCCTTGCTTTGCCGAATCGGGCATCGGCGCAATCGTCACATCCTTGTCGGTCGCTTCGGCAACGACGGACGGATTAGCCCCGGCCGATACCGCCATGGCCGGGCTTCCCGACCCCCAGGCCAACAAAGCCAGCGCCGCCGTCAGCAGCTTTACCCCAGTCTTCTTACCCACGGTTTCCCCCACTGTCTCGGACCTTTCGGGAGCCTGTCGAATAACTTAGCGCACCACATCCTGACGCTCGGCCATCAGGCGCGTATCGGACGATGCCGGCCGACCGGCGAACAGGCCGGAGACCAGTGCACTCGACGCTTCAAGAACGTCAAAACCGATCACCTTGGCCTGATAAATCAGGTTGGCGCCGATATTGTCTTTCTGTTCAACCGCCCAAAGTACCGCCGGAGTAGCCGCCGCCCCCATCGCACAGGTCGACGCAACCAGAGTTGCCGTCAGACCGAGCCATAAAGTCGGAGTCACCGAAGGAGCCAGCAAACCTCCGGCCACCAGCATCAGCGACTCGGTCGCCCCACCGGCAAAGGTCGCATAGGCCAATGAACCGGTCCCGGTGGCGATGCAGCCGATGCCCTGTTTGGTTGCATCCGACAAACCACCCTGATCAGCGGTCGCCGCAGCGTTCTGCGACACCACCATGTTGGCGGTTCCCAGCGATACCGCCGGCTGAAGTGTCTGCGCCTGCCCGTCAGCCGGCAGGACCAGTGCTGCCAGGACCACAGCCGTCGCGGCAAGCTTCGTGCCGATTCTTGTCATCCCTATCCCCCCAACAGTCCCGGCACAGCCGGCCGAGGCATGAAATCCTGAATGTCAAATGGCCGGTACAACGGCCGGCGCAGCCGATCGCTTACTGATCCCGAGCCGGGCCGGGGTCCGACGACTTGAACGCCCACAGTACCGCCGGCGTGATCGCCGCACCGGCGCCGCAGCCCATCGAGCCCATCGTACCAAGCAAGCTAATGAAAAGGCTGGCGGAATTAGACGGAACAATCAAACCGCCGACAATCAGCATGATCATTTCCGACGGCCCGAGCGCATAGGTCGCCGCCATGGTTGCGGTTCCGCTGATGATGCAACCGGCCGCCTGCTTTTCGCCATCGGTCATCGGCCGGACTGCCGGCACCGGCTTTTCAGCGACAGCCGGAGCCGCAGCCACCACCATACTCGCGCTACCGGGGGTTGCCCCGGCCGTCTGCGCCCGCCCAGGGCCGGCGATGACCAACATTGCCGCCAGAACGCTCAGCGCAACAAAGCCGCTCCGAATATTCATGCTCCCCCCTGATCGCAGACCGCACCATGCCTGGCGGTAAAGCAGGTTTCTTTCTGGATATCGCACATCGCCCGACATTCCAGGCAACGCATATTTGAGGAGTGTAGCCACGGCCCTATCAAGGTTCAAGCGCCTCCTGCGACGCAATGCCGCAAAAGCCGGGAGAGTTTGCGCAAAGACATGAACCGGAGAATGGATCGGGTTCATACGTTGCAAAAATCACTCACCCGGTGTCTCATTCACCCCGACCGGACCTTATCGTCGTTGGCCGTAAGTGCAACACACCGGCGACTCGACGCGAAACTTTACCGTACGGCCGGCAGCACCGACAGGTTGTCGATCAGCCGAGCCCGACCGAGCCATGCCGCCGCGAGCAGGCGCGCCGGCCGCTCGACCCGGTCAACCGGAGCCAGGCTGTCGGCATCGCACAACTCGATATAGTCGATCTTGGCGAAACCGGCCGCCTGAACCGCGATCCGCGCGTCCTCAAAAACAGCCGCCGCCGTTTCTCCTCCGGCAAGCCGTTCGGCAGCCACGGTCAA
>SESF01023696.1_pt1 | contig 21056 bp, 12 predicted proteins | sample 3171521 | NCBI WGS metagenome assembly SESF01 (sample SAMN10866945, study PRJNA518727) | freshwater metagenome | biome: subpolar coniferous forest; feature: holomictic lake; material: water; isolation source: holomictic Lake 227, 6 m and 8 m depth | place: Canada: near Kenora, Ontario | collected...
AGAAGGCAGAAGGCAAAAGTCCGAAGTCCGAAGTCCGAGGGCCGAAGCAGCAAGGAGCGACAAGCTGCCCAGCTTCAGCCTTCAGCCTTCAGCCTTCAGCCTTCACCAGAATCCCCTGGCTGCTGGCCGCGGTGCTGGTGCTGGTGACGGTGGTCTTGTACTGGCCGGCGACGCGCTGTGGTTTCCTCGTCGTTGATGACATTGACCTCACCGGGAACCCTTACGTCCTAAAGGGACTGACCTGGGAAAGCATAAAATGGCCGTTGTTCAACCTCGTGGACGGTGGCGTGGTTCCGATCCACACGTGGTCCCACATGTTAGCCGTTCAATTGTTCGGCTTGAACCCCTGGGGGCACCATTTGATCAACGTGCTGCTGCACGCCCTCAACGCGGCACTGGTCTTCGCGTGGTTGCAACAGATGACTGGCGCAACCTGGCGGAGTCTGATGGTGGCGGCGTTGTTCGCCGTTCACCCGCTGCGGGTCGAACCTGTGGTCTGGGTGACGGAACGCCGGGAGCTGCTGGGCGCCTTTTTCGGTCTGCTGTCGCTAATTGCTTACATCCGTTACGTGCAAGGGCGAATGCAGAAGGAAGAAGGAAGAGGGCAGCAACCCGCAACCCGCAATACGCTTCACGCATCACGTTTCACGTTTCACGCATCACGGTTCTATCTTCTCTCGGTAGTGTTTTATGGCTGCGGGCTCATGAGCAAGCCGAATCAGATCACGTGGCCGTTTGTGATGTTGCTGCTCGATTACTGGCCGCTGCGCCGCTTTGAACTAGCAACTATCTGGTCTCAACCCTCAACTATCCTGCGCTTGGTGCGGGAGAAAATCCCGCTCTTTGTCATGGTGGTGCTCTACAGCGTCCAGGGCATGTTTACACAGCGGCTCGGAGGCAATTTGGAGTGGGGTCGAGACAACCCCCTGGGCGCGCGCCTCGGGAACGCGGTGGTTTCGTATGGCTGGTATCTGAGGAAGCTGTTCTGGCCCGCGGATCTGGCGATGTTCTATCCGCACCCCGGGTATTGGCCGCTGGGGAAGGTGGTGCTGGCGGGTGGGGTGATCCTGGGCCTTTCGCTGGTGGTTTGGGTGGGGTGGCGGCGGCACCCCTATTTGCTGGTGGGGTGGTTGTGGTATTGCGGGGTGCTGTTTCCCAATAGCCAGGTGGTCCAGACCTGGGTGCTGGCGAGAGCGGATCGGTGGACTTACCTTCCGTTGCTTGGGGTGATGATCTTCGTCGTCTGGGGCGCGTGCGAACTGACTCGCCGCTGGCGGTATCGGGTGCTGGGGTTGTCGTTGGCGGGTGGAGTGGCGCTGGTCCTTTGCCTGGCGTTGACGCGGTACCAGATTGGTTATTGGAAGGACAGTGAAACCCTGCTCCGGCATGCGCTGGCAGTCTCGGGGGACAATGAATGGCCGCTTAGTCTTCTCGGCGCGGCCCTCGACCGGAAAGGCCGAAGCGACGAGGCGATCCACCTATACCAAACCGCCCTGCGCCTGAAGCCGAATAACTCCGTCGTTCGCAACCTCCTGGGCATCGCCCTCAGCCATAAGGGCCAAACCGACGAGGCGATCACCCAATTCCAGGAAACCATTCGCCTGTCACCGGATTACTCGGAGGCCCACTATAACCTGGGCAATACCCTCCTGGAGAAAGGCCAAACCGACGAGGCGATCAGCGAATACCAGGAAGCCCTCCGGCGACAACTGCGGCTGACACTGGGTGACCCCAACCTCCACAACAACCTTGGCCTCGCGCTCGCCAGGAAAGGCCGAACCGACGAGGCGATTATCCAATACCAGGAAGCCCTCCGGCGGGAACCAGATGACCCCGACATCCACTTCAATCTCGGCGCTGCCCTCGCCCAGCGAGGTCAAATGGACGAGGCGATCCGCCACTACGAGGAAACGCTGCGCCGGCAACCGGAGCGCGCCGAGGCCCACAACAACCTGGGCGCTGCCTTACTTCAGCAGGGCCGTAGCGGCGAGGCGATTCGGGAGTTCCAGGAGGCCTTGCGACTCAAACCGGGCTACGCCGACGCTCGCAAGAACCTAATCGTGGCGCTCGCCGCCCAGGCGAGTCCTTCGCCGCCGCCCGGCGCCGCCACTAACCGCTGAATCAGATGAGCTTGGTTATTCCGGGGACGGCCATCGGCGCGATGTCGAGCTTCATGTTCCAGTCAAGGTGCTCAGGCACCAACTTCTCCTGTGAATTGAGCGCTTGCTCCCAGGTGACCTCCTGGCCGGTGTAAGCGGCCATCCGCCCCATGATGGCCATCAGCGTGCTATTGGCCATCCATTCGCCATCGTTGATCGGCTTGCCGCTCCGAATGCTGGCAAACAGTTGGTCCTGCTGGTTTTGCCACGGGTTGGTCTTTGGCCTTTGGTCGGGCGAATTCTCGGCCTTCCTTTTGGCAACGCGTTCGACCCCCTCAAAGTCGAGGTCCGGCCCTTGGTAATGCCAGCTCCCCTTGCCTTTGATGAATGGGGCAAACGACCCGAAAGTGGGGAACTTGCCAAAACCGGTGGTGCCGATGAGTTCATCGGAGCTATCCACGTAGCAGTGAGCAGTCTGGCGGTGCCCCACGAATGCGCGCACGTCGTCGGGGAATTCGTACACGACGAACATGTGATCGAAGATGTTGCCCTGGTGGTTGGGGGTCTGGCGGCCGCCCACGGCCACGGCCTTGAGCGGCGACTGATCCTTGAGTGCCCAGCCGACTCGATCCACGCTGTGACACGCTGCTTCTACGAAGCCATCGCCCGAAAGCCAGGTGAAGTTATACCAATTGCTCATCTGCCACTCCAGGTCGCCCATGCCGGCGGGGCGATCGACGGCTGGAGCCATTGATCTGACCGGGAAGCTATAGTGCCGGCCGTAAACTGCGCGGAGGTCGCCAATGGCGCCCGCGTGGATCCGTTGGTAGAACTCCCGGTTCCTGTCTGAGTAACGCAAGAAGAAGCCGGCCACCAGCGAGAGGTTCTTCGCTTTGGCGGCCTTGACGGATGCCAGCACCGAGCGGACGCCCGGCGCATCCGTCGCCATCGGCTTCTCGCAGTAGGCGTGCTTGCCCGCGTCAACGGCCGCTTTGAGATGAACGGGCCGAAAGCCAGGTGGCGTCGCCAGCAGGACGACGTCCACGCCGCTGGCAATCACCTTCTGGTAGGCGTCCAGGCCCACGAAGCATTGCCCGGGCGTGACCTTGACTTGGTCCGGGTGCGCCTTCTGCAGGTTCTCGAGGCTCGACTGCAAGCGGTTCTCGAACGCATCGCCCATAGCGGTCAGGACGACATTGGGGTCGGCGTTGAGGGCTTGGCTCGCGGCGCCGGAGCCGCGCTCGCCGCAGCCGATCAACCCGACGTGAAGCGTGTCGGAGCGTTGCCCGGCAACCAGTCTTTCGGACATAAGCGCCGGCGCTGCCAGCGCGCTGCCGACCAGCAAAGACGTCCTCAGGAAGTCGCGGCGTGAAGCGGGATTGTTAGATGAGGTATCCATACGTGCGGGATGCTAGACTAAAACGCCTTCATTGAGCCACCGGTTTATCACCGAGCGCGTAAAGCTTCTTCTGCGTTCGCAAATACAGCGCATCTCCTACCAGCGCGGGCGTGGCGAGAATTCGATCGCCAAAGTCCGACTGATGGAGAATCTCGGGCTGGTCGCCCCCAGCTTTCACAACCGTGACCTTGCCGGCCAGGGAGGCGAGGTAAATGCGTCCATCGGCCGCCACCGGCGAGGCGTAGTAGTTCCCGCCCGCCTCCAGGCGCTCCTGCAGGTAGTAGGGCTGGCCGGTTTTGGCATCCAATGAGGAAAGCATGCCGCCGTCCTTGACGGTATAGACCCGTCCCTGATAGAAGAGCGGCGAGGCTACATAGGGCAGGCCCCGGGTGAATTCCCAGGCGACGTGGGTCTGGGTGATGTCGCCGCGCCCGCCCGGTTTGAGGGCGACCATCACGTTTCGAGCTTTAGCGTTGCGAGCCATGAAGATATCCCATTCGGCTTTGGTGATCTTGCCGTCATGATCCACATCGATGGCGGTCATGGCATTCCGGTCACTCTCCGGCAATTCGTCCAAGCTGACTACGCCATCCTTGTTCTTGTCGAGTTTCTCCAAGGAAGAGTCCCAAGAGGGCCAGGGAGCATCGGCCTTGCCGGGTGACCACGCCGCGAAATACAGCCAGCCATCACCCACTACCGGCGTGGGGCAGGTGAAAGCCGCTACGCCTTCCGCCCGCCAGCGTTCCTTCCCGGTCTTCACATCGTAGCCCTTGAGTCGAAGGCAGCCAGGCACCACGACGTCGTCCGCATCGTCATGGCTCCAAATGACCGGGGTGCCGAAGCTTCCGGTCGCATCCGGACGAGGCGTTTCCCAAGCCGTTTTGCCCGTCGCCACATCTACCGCCAGAAGGGATGAGTTTTGGTCCTGGTCACGGTCCAAAATGACGAGCTGGCCCTCGATAATGGGCGAGGTGCCCGAACCAAACCCACAACCGCTCATGGCTACCGGCAAGCGGTGGCGCCAAAGTTCCCTCCCTTCCGGGTCGTGGCAAATTAAACCGAATGAGCCGAAGTAACTCACTACATGACGCCCGTCAGTTGCCGGTGTCGGTGCTGCGGGGTTGTTCTCGGTCTGGTTGAAGGCTTCAAGCTGCTCGGGTTTGAGTCCGCTTGACCAGCGCAGCATCCCGGTGTGCCGGTCATAGCACCGGGTCTGGAGTTGGCCTTCACTGAAGGTCGTCACAAAGATGCGTTCACCCCAGATGCAGGGCGAAGAAGGCGACCACGGCACGTCCGTGCACCACAGGACGCCGTTAGTCGGGCCGATCTTGACGGGCGGCGTGGCGTGGGCGGCAACCCCGGAGCAATTGGGGCCGCGGAACTGAGGCCAGCTTGGCACCGAGACTTCGGCGCCCGGAACCAGGACGGCGAAGCCGTAGAACAAGGTCAACGCAGCGAGCATCCGGGAGCCGGCTCGACACGAACTTTTCGCGAATGAGAGACGACCTTTAGCTAGCATCTAGCTCACGATAGGCGGAAGCGGCCTCAAGTCAACTCAGCACTGGCCCACCCTGCCGCTCCAGACACACTGCGCTTACATTTCAGTGTCGGTGGACCGATTGGCCCGGTTCGATCGCCTCCCCATCAGCCGGAAATGACCATCTCCACAGCCTTCCCGACTACGGGTTAGGATTCTTGCTTTGCCCTAGACCGGCACGGGTGTATTATGGGTTCTTGACAGCGTGAACCGTGACGTGCCAGACAATCAAAACCAAGTGGGAGCCACCAGTCGTGACATGCGGTGGGTGCCTTGGGTGATCCTGGGTGTCGTTTGCACGCTGGTGATCGGGTTTTACGCCTGGAGCGCCAGACCGGGGTGGGTGGGAATCCGCACCGCGCGCGCCGAGGACGCCTACTACAATTTATTGGTGCGCGGGTTTCGCGCGGGCCAGCTCAATTTGAAGACCGAGGTGCCCGCCGGGTTGGCTCAGCTCGCCGATCCCTTTGATCCGATTGCCAACGCCGACTACCTGCTGGCTGACGGGCATCCGTTGTGGGATCTGAGCTACTATCACGGCAAGTTGTATCTCTATTTTGGGGTTGCCCCTGCCCTGGTTCTGTTTTGGCCCTACGCGGCCCTGACCGGCCATTACCTCGGGCACAAAGAGGCGGCGGTAGTCTTTTGTGCGACGGGTTTTCTGGCCAGCGTCGGCTTGCTATGTTTGGTGTGGCGACGCTACTTCCCGGAAGTCGGCGTGGCGGTGGTGACGGCGGGCGTGCTGGCGTTGGGTCTGACGGTGTTCACGCCGATCATTCTGCCCCGGGTTGAACCTTTCGAGATTGCGATCTGTTGCGGCTATGCGATGGCAATGATGGCCCTGCTGGCGCTGTGGGGGTCCTGCCACCGACCCCATCAGCGAGGGCGATGGTTGGCCGCGGCAAGTCTGGCTTACGGATTGGCCATCGGGTCGCGACCGGACTTGCTGTTTGGGGCCGTGATCCTGTTGGCGCCGGTGGTTCAGGCCTGGCGGGAGGGTCGGCGGATTTGGGCTCTCTTGCTGGCGGCCACCGGTCCGATCACGTGCATCGGGCTGGGGCTCCTGCTCTACAACACCCTGCGCTTTGACAATCCGTTCGAGTTCGGAACGCATTACCAGTTGAGCTCGAATGACAACGCGGTGTCTTGTTGGAGTCCGCATTTCCTTGGATTCAACTTCTGGGTTTACTTCCTGGCGCCGGCGCGCTGGAGCGCTCACTTTCCTTTCGTCTGCGACATTAAGATGCCACTCTTGCCGGCAGGTCATGGGGGTAATGAGCATCCTTTTGGCCTGCTGACGAACATTCCTTTGGTTTGGTTGGCAGCGGCAGCCCCGCTGGCCTGGCGGGGTCGCTCGGCAGACGTGCGCTGCCTGCTGGGCGGGTTTCTGGGGGCCGTCGCCTTGCTCTTCGCGACGGGCGCCTTGACTCTCTGCTTCTTCCGCGCCTGCCACGCCCGCTATGAAATGGATTTCTGTCCCGCGTTGGTTCTGCTGGCCGTCGTGGGCATCCTCGGCCTGGAGCACACCCTGGCGGGGCGGCCGGCTTGGCGATGGGCGGCCCGGGGGGCGTGGGGCCTGCTCGTGGCTTTCTCGCTGGCCTTCAGCCTGCTGGCGAGCGCTATTTACCATGCGGAATATTACTTCGAGCTCGGCTGTTTGGTTCTCGAGCGTGGGCAGGTCAACGAGGCCATAGTGCATCTTGAAAAGGCCGTGGTGCTCCGACCTTACGATGCTGTGACCCACTACAACCTCGGGGTCGCCTTCGACGAGAATGGCCAAACTGACGAAGCCATCCGCAAATACCAGGCAGCCATTCGCTTGGAACCGGATTACGCCGACGCCCACAACAACCTCGGCGCCGACCTCGATAAGCAAGGCCAAGTCGACGAGGCCATCCGCCACTACCAGGCAGCCATTCGCCGGAAACCGGATTATGCCGACGCCTACAACAACCTCGGCGCTGCCCTCGACGAAAAGGGCCTTATCGACGAGGCGATCCGCCAATACCAGGAAGCCGTCCGCCTGAAACCAGATCACGCCGACGCCCGCAACAACCTCGGCCTCGCCCTCGGTAAGAAGGGCCAAACCGACGAGGCGATCCGCCATCTCCAGGAAGCCATCCGCCTCAAGCCGAACTACGCCGACGCTCACTACAATCTCGGCATCGCCTTTTACCAAGCAGGCCGCACCGCAGAGGCGATCCGGCAATACCAGGAAGCCCTGAAACTCAAGCCTGACCATGCGGCCGCCCGCAAGAACCTGGACGCGGTGCTCGGTTCGAAGGCTAGCTCTTCGCCGCCGCCTGGCCCTTCCACCAACCGCTGAGTTGCTATACGAATGTGCAGTAATTGTGAATCGACGCATCCGAGCTTGACTGAACAGCCACCGTTAAGATAAGCACTACGATCAGTGAAACCGAGCTCTGTTTCTTTGGTGACCGGCGCGGCGGGGTTTGTCGGAGCGCATCTTACCGACGAGCTGCTCGAGCGCGGGCATCGGGTGGTAGCACTGGACGACCTTTCGGGGGGGCAACGGGAGAATATCCCGGACGGGGCGAGCTTTTGCGAAGGAAGCATTCTCGATGAGACGTTGGTCAAAGCATTGTTTGGCGAGCATCAGTTCGATTATGTTTTTCATTTTGCCGCTTACGCGGCAGAGGGGCTGAGCCATTTCATTCGTCGTTTCAATTACACCAACAATCTGCTGGGCAGCGTCAACCTGATCAACGCGTCAGTAAACCAGGGGGTGAAGCTGTTTGTCTTCGCCTCATCCATCGCGGTGTATAGCGAGCAGCAGGTCCCGGCGACCGAGGAAGCAGCGCCGCAGCCCGAGGATCCGTATGGCGTCGCCAAGTATGCGGTCGAACTTGACCTGCGGGCCGCGCAGGCCATGTTCGGGTTGAATTGGGTGGCGTTTCGGGCCCATAACGTTTACGGCGAAGGGCAAAACCTTGCCGATCGTTACCGGAACGTGGTGGGCATTTTCATGAATTGCATTTTGCACGGCAGACCTTTGCCGATTTTCGGCGATGGCGAACAAACCCGCGCGTTCACCTACGTGGGTGACATTGTGCCGGTCATTGCCGACTCGATCGGCCAACCGGCGGCATGGAACCAGGTTTTCAATATCGGCGCGGACTCGCCACGAACGGTGAACGAATTGGGGCGGGCGGTGAGCCGGGCGATGGGGGTGCCGTTTGACCCCCAGTATCTGCCCGCCCGCCACGAGCCGCGCAATTTTTATGCGTCTCATCAAAAGAGCGAGCGCTGCTTTGGAAGGCGCGACCTGACGACGCTGGAAGCGGGTTTGGCCCGGATGGCAGCGTGGGTGAAGATCGCTGGCAAGCAGCACGCCCGCGAGTTTGGCGCGCTGGAGATTGAAAAGAACCTGCCGCCAAGTTGGCGGGAATAGCGACGGGGCAGAACCAGCTTGTCGAGGTGGGATTGCCGCGTCAGAATTCGTATTTGCCCAGGAAATTGCGGACGATGATCCAGCCAATGTCCAGGCAATAGCGGATAGGTCTCAAGTGGGATATTTCATCGGCGTAGCGGGTCGAGATGGGCAGCTCTTTCACGCGCAGGCCCTTCTTTCCGGACATGAGCAGCATCTCGCCGTCGAAATGGAATGTGTCCGACAGCCGCCGGAAGTCGATGGTCTGCAGCGCGCGGCGGGAGTAGAGCATGTATCCGCTGTGGTACTCCGAGAAGCGCAGGCCGAAGCAGAGGTTCTCCACGCGGGAGATGACGATGTTCCCCACGTACTTGTAAAGGGGCATACCCCCCTGGCGCGCCTGCCCGCCGAGGATGCGGGACCCCACCACCACGTCGCACTGATCACTCGCCAGCGGATCAAGCAGCAAAGGCAGGTGCTCCGGGGCGTACTGCCCGTCGGAGTGAAGTAGCGCTACGATATCGGCTCCCTGCTCGAGCGCTCGAGTGAAACCGGCCTTCTGGGCCTGCGCATAGCCCTTGTTGACCGGCTGCTCGATGACTTCCACGTTCGCGTAGTGTGCGGCAATCCGGGCAAGCGCCTCCCGCGTGTCGTCCCTGCTGCCGTCGTTGATCACGATAAACATGGGCGACTGGGTTAGGACGGCCGCAGGGATGCGGGCGAACACCTTCTCGACGGTCTGGCCGGCGTTGTAGGTCGGCATGACGATGGCGATGCGCTTCACCCGCGCAGTATCGCATCCCGCTCGCGGCGTTTCAATGAGAAGCAGATCCTGCTGCGAGGTTCTTGAGGCTCCGCCGCTAAACCTTCTGCGATTCATCCCCCGCCCGAATGTTCACGCACGGAAACGGGAGCGGGGTCTCGTGTGATTACTCCTCGACCCGCCAGCCGTGGCTTCCTGACGTTGGCTGTGCTTACGGCCTGAACGCGTCAAACCGCCTCAAACGCAGAAGAACGCCCGGCGCGTAGCGCACTAGCGACCAGGGGCGGGGGAAGTCGCGAACGATGCGCAACGCCCGGAAGGGATTCAGAAAGAGCGTGGAATAGGCCTTGCGCATATACGCCGTCAAGACCTCGTCCGACACATCCGAGAGGTTTACGCACGGCAGTTTTTCGTAGTCCGTGCCGGCATAGCCAATGCCTGTCATCCTCTCCGGGTGCAGACGCATGGCCAGGTCGAACAACTCGGTCTTGGGATACGGGGTTACCACGAACGCGTTCAAGGAGTGCAATCGGGACTGGCGCAGCGTCTCCACCGTCAGCTCCATGTCGGCGGCTGTTTCCGTAGGGAAGCCAAACATAACAAAAGCATAGGTGAACACCCGCCGCTTGGCGAGCATCGCCACTCCGTCCAGGTACTTCGGGATATTCAGCCGCTTGCCGATCAACTCCTGGATGCGCGGAGAGCCGGACTCCAGCGCCAGGGCCGCCATGCGGGTCCCGGCGTCCGCAAGCGCGTCGGCCACCTCGGGCGTGAGCATATCGGTGCGCAGCGCGTTGGGAAAGGAGATGGACACCCGCAAGTTGCGCCGACGCATCAACTCACTGAATTCAATCACGCGCCGACCCTGCAGGTTAAAAATGTCGTCGAAGAACTCCACTTCCTTGATGCCGTAAGCACGAACATAGTGTTCCAATTCAGCCACAATCCGTTCGGGTGATTGCGCCCGGAACCGCTTGCCAAAGATCTCATGGCAGTAAATGCACCGATACGGACAGCCCCGGCTGGTAAACATTGAAATATACCGGCGCGGCGGCGGATGCACGGTCATGGACCAGAGTCGCCAATAGCGGCGCAGGTCAATCAAGTCGTAGGCGGGAAACGGTAAGGTATCGAGGTCCTCGATCACCGGCACGGGGCCGGGATTAGAGACGCATTCCCCGTCCGCACTACGCCACACCAAACCCGGGACGGCGCTGAAATCCCGGGAGCTCTCCTGCCAGATCTGGAGAACATGCTCGCACGTGAGCTCGCCTTCTCCTATTACGACGCAGTCCGCGCAGGTCGTATCCATCAGCTCGGCGCCAAAAGCCGAGGCATGCGCACCCCCAATCATCAGCAAGGCTTTAGGCAAGGCATGCCGGATCCCGCTGCTCAGCGCGACAACGGTATCGCAGTCGGGAGTGGTGCAACTGATTCCGACCACGTCGGGCGCGAACTCCGCGGCCTGGGAAACGACCTCATCTACCGGGCAGTCCGCAGCGCGTTGATCCGCGATCCGAATTTCGAGGTTCTTCAGCCGGCTCCGGAGATATCCGGCCAACTGAAGAATTCCCAACGGCGGCGAAACCGGGCGGAAAAACGTCCGGCGCCCCGCCAATATCAGCAGCACGCGCATGGCGCTAATCACTCATCTCCCCAGGCAGCGGCAACGATTGGCCCCCCCCCCCCCTCGCGAACTCCGGGGAAGTCAACAGCGCTGACTCTGCTGCATTCGGCCGCTTCATATTCACTGTTTTGACTGTTACTGATCCGGCCAGTTTTGGCCACACATTTCTTGCCCATTCATGCGCATGATTAGTAACGCCCCCAAAGGATTTCCGGGGAGCGAGGTCCCAGGCGAGCATTCATCCTTCCCTGGAACCAGACAAAGCAGCCGCGGGTTCAGGCCTTCTCCCAGCCCAGCGCCCAGGGGTCGAGTCTGCCAATAGAAAACGCGACGGTTTCAAGGGGTTACTATTGACAGCCTGCTCCTCGGCTGGCAGCCTGTGGCTATAATGAGCGGGATCCAAGACCAGTTCGCTTGGCCTCGCGCGGCGGCCATGAGGCGGCGGCGCGGCAGGCGTATTCCCAGCAGCCGTTCCTAAGTGCAAGGAGAATGGTCTTGCGCGTACTTTTTATAAAGTCCAGCCGGCTGGAAGTTGCAGTCAATACCTACGAGCCCCCGATGGGGCTGCTGAGTCTTGCCGCCTATCTCCGCAAGAAGATGGGAGCCGAGGTTCGGGTGGCAAATGTGGTCCAGATGCAAGACCCGGCGCGGGAAGTTGCCGACGTCGTGCGCGACATGGAACCTGACCTCGTGGGGCTGAGCGGCCTCACCTGCGAGGCGTTTATGCTCCACCAGTCAGCGCAGATCGCCAAGACAATCCGACCGGGTGTGCCGGTGATCGCCGGCGGCCCCTACCCGTCCTCTGATCCGGAGAGGCTGCTGGCGGATCGGAATATTGACGCAGCCGTCATTGGTGAAGGCGAGGAGACGCTGCTGGATCTTGCTTTGCGCATTCAAGGCGAGGGCCGCCAGTTTGTGAACCCAGGCAACCTTGCGGCCATCCGTGGCGTTGCCTACAGGGGCGAGGACGGAGTAGTCCGTCTTTCCCCGCCACGGCCGCCCATCGAGGACCTTGACTCGCTGCCCCAGCCGGCTTGGGACACCATCGATCTCCGCTGGTTCTGGGCACGTCGCAGCATGTCAGGGGGGGGGGTGCGTCCCTACCTGCCGGTCTTTACCTCCCGCGGGTGTCCTTACGGCTGCACCTATTGCCACAACCTTTTCGGCCGGGGTTTCCGGTTCCGGAGCGCGGAGTGTGTGGTCGAAGAGATAGTGGCTCTGCGGCGGACACACGGCGTGAACGACTTCGAATTTCTGGACGACTGCGTCAACCTGGACCCGCGGAGATTTGAAGCCATCCTGCAAGGGCTTCTTGATCGCGGCCTTCATCCCAAACTCCACTTTCCGAACGGGATCAGGACGGATCTGCTGGACGAGGCCCAGATCCGGCTCCTCCACCAAGTGGGGACTGGCGAGGTTTCGGTGGCGGTAGAAACAACCTCGTCGCGACTCCAGAAGCTTATACACAAGCATCTCAATCTTGAGAAAGTGCGGAGCAACATCGAACTGATGGCAGATCTTCGGATCTTCACTCGCGGTTTCTTCATGTTGGGGTTTCCCACAGAGACGAAGGAGGAACTACGGGCGACCATCGACTTCGCGGTAAGTTCACGCCTCCACATGGCGGGTTTCTGGATTCTTAATCCCTATCCGGGGACCCCCATCTACGAACAGTTCAAGGCGCTCGGAAGGCTCCCCAACGACGTGAACTCCATCGACTACGACTATGGCCGCGCCCCATTCAACGGGAGCGAGGTCCCGGATAAGACGTTCTATGGTTTACACAGAGAGGCTTATCGGCGCTTTTACTTCCGGCCGGGGAGAATCATGCGAATCCTTCGAGACCGTCCCTATTCCAGCGGATACGGCAGCCTTGTGAGAAACTTTTTTAGTGTGCAGCGGCTATCCCACCGTCAGAGGGAAGAAGCCGGCGCTCCTGACATCGCAAATGGCGGCTTGCCCGCGCAGCGTGCGAGAATTACCGCGGAGCGATAAGTCAGTGATTGGGTATCCGCGGGCGAGAACTCAGGCTTCCCCGGAACCAGACAGGGCCGCCGCGGGTTCAGCCCTTCTCCCGGCCCGCCGCGCAAGGGCCGAATCCGCCTCGGGGCTAAGCGAACCTGCCCTTGAGCATCTGTCCCCACAATGCTGCCTGCCGCAAATCCGCGAACGCCTCCACGCTGACCCAACCCACTGCCTGGCTCTCTGGCTCGCCTGTTCCGTTGACGAGCCTTGGCAAGAGGTGCTAGGTTCTCGGATGCAAGAACTACGCTCCTTCTCGGGCATTTGCGACGTCTGCCTGGCGGACGTGCCGGCTGCACTGGAGCGGGAAGGTGACGATGTTTACTGCGCCAAGTACTGCCCGACGCACGGCACGCGGCGGTGGCTGGTATCCCGCAATGGTGACCGCTACTTGCGCTTCGACCGTCAGTACCACACGCTGTTCCCGGCTGACGAGCCTCCGTCGGCTGGTGGCGAACCCTACTTCCTCATCACGAACCGGTGCAACCAGGGTTGCAACTACTGCGCGTTTGAGCCGAACCGCTATGACTACTTCGGCGACTACGATGTCGAACAGTTCGACCGCGACATGCGGTCGAGCAGGAGCAGCAAGATCGACCTGTTCGGCGGCGAACCGCTCATGCACCCGAGGTTCTTCGAGTTCGTCGAGCGGATTGCGGCGGCCGGCAAGACGACGGTGATCTTGTCGAACGGCATGGGCTTCGCGGACGAAGGCGTCGTGTTGAGGCTGATGGAGGCTTCCCGCGGGCGCTGCTTCGTCCGCATCACCTTCGAGGGATTCGAGGACGAAAACTACGGTCATCTGCGCGTCCGCCGGCTCATCGACCTCAAGCTTGCGGCGCTCGCCAACCTGAAGAAGCACGCGGTCCCGACGGCGCTCGCCCACACGGTGAATCTCGACGAGCAACGGGACGAAGACCGGCTGCGGCGGACCCTACGTTCCATCATCGAATTCGCGATGAAGGAGAGATTCGTCAGCGGTGTCAGTTTCACCTCGGTCACGGCCCTCGGCGCGTCGCGCAACAATCGCCCGGACGAGGTGCTGTCGGTCGATCGGCTGATGGACCGGTTGCTCGCCGCGTGCCCGGTCGCCATTGAGCGGAACCACGTGTACCTGACCCAGCAGATCGCCTTGTACGTTGGACGGATCCTCGACGTGCCGATGTGCGAGTACAAGCAGGCGGCGATGCTTTTCCGGCGCGGCGGCAGGTGGGTCGGGATCAACGATCTGTTCGACTGCCAGCGCCTGGAGCGGAGGTTCGATCGGCGGATTGAGCAACCGCGCGTGGGCCGCTTCCGGCAGCTCCTCGGACTGGTCGCCGATCTTGCCGCCAGCGCCCGCCTGTCGCGGCTCCTGTGGCTGGCCGGGCTCGCTGGCAGGATGCTTCCCCTCCTCTGGAGCGGGCTAGACTACCGCAAGATCCCGAAGGAGATCCTCCTGCTCAACGTCAGCACGACGTGCGACCCGAATAACTTCGACGCGTCCGTTGCCAGACGGTGCGAGAGACCCACCTACTCCGTGGCGGACACCGGTGTTAGGACCCGCCTCGGCGCCCACCTGCTGATCGACTTCCTCCGCGAGCGCACGGCCGCAGATCAACCGCGCAACGGCAAGGAAGCGGCGGTGCGGCAAAAGGGATTTCCTAAGAGTCAGATTTAGGTCCAGGGAGATCGGCTTTGCGCGTACTTTTTATAAAGTCCTGTCGGCTGGAAGTGAAGCTTCATTGCTACTCGCCTCCGATGGGGGTGGTGAGTCTTGCCGCTTACCTCCGCAGAGAAATGGGAGCCGAGGTCCGAGTGGCAGATTTGCTCCAAATGAAGGACCCGGCACGGGAAGTCGCCGACGTCGTGCGGGACATGGAACCTGACCTCGTGGGCCTGAGCGGCCTCACCTGCGAGGCGCTGATGCTCCACCAGTCCGCGCAAATCGCCAAGACGATCCGCCCGGGTGTGCCGGTGATCGCAGGCGGACCCTACGCATCCTCTGATCCAGAGAGGCTCCTGGCAGATCGGAACATTGATGTCGCCGTCATTGGCGAGGGCGAGGAAACGCTGCTGGATCTTGCACGGCACATCGAGGACGAGGGCTGGCCGTTTGTGAGGTCAGCAGGCCTTGCCGCAATCCGGGGCGTTGCCTACAGGGACGAGGACGGAGCGGTCCATCTCTCCCCGCCACGGCCACCCATAGAAAACCTTGACTCGCTGCCCCCGCCGGCTTGGGACACCATTAATCTCCGCTGGTTCTGGACACGCCGCAGCATGTCATCGGCGGGGGTGCGGCCTTACATGCCCATCTTTACCTCCCGTGGGTGTCCTTACGGGTGCAGCTACTGCCACAACCTTTTCGGCCGGGCTTTCCGGGCCCGGAGCGCGGCGGGTGTGGTCGAAGAGATAGCGGCTCTGCGGCGGACACACGGCGTGAACGACTTCGAATTTCATGACGACTGCATCAACCTGGATCGGCGGAGGTTTGAAGCGATCCTGACCGGCCTTCTTGATCTCGGCCTTCATCCCAAACTCCACTTTCCGAACGGGGTCAGGACGGACCTTCTGGACGAGGCCCAGATCCGGCTCCTCCGCCAAGTGGGGGCGGGCGAGATTTCGGTGGCGGTGGAGACCGCCTCGCCGCGACTCCAGAAACTTACGCACAAGCATCTCGATCTCGAGAAAGTGCGGCGCAACATTGAACTGATGGCGGATCTGCGGATGTTCACTCGCGGTTACTTCATGTTGGGTTATCCCACAGAGACGGAGGAGGAACTGCGGGCGACCATCGACTTCGCGGTAAGCTCACGACTGCACCTGGCGACTTTCTTCATCGTTAATCCCTTCCCCGGGACCCGCATCTACGAACAGTTCAAGGCGCTCGGAAAGCTCCGCAACAACGTGAACACCAGCAACTATGCATACACTTGCGCGCCGTTTAACGGGAGCGAGGTCCCAGATAAGCGATTCCGTGGTCTATACAGACAGGCCTTCTTCCGCTTTTACTTCCGGCCGGGGCGAATCATCCGGATCCTTCGGGACCGTCCCTACTCCACCGGATACGGCGGCGATCTGAGCAGCTTTCTCACAAAATTCACCGGGTTCCGCCGTCTCAGGGAAAGTCTGCCCTAATGACATCGCGGATGGCCGCTTGCCCGCGCAGCGATAACAAAGCGACTTGCTCCGTTGCCGAGAACTCGTCCTTCCCTGGAACCAGACAGCGCAGCCGCGGGTTCAGCCCTTCTCCCGGCCCGCCGCCCAGGGGCCGAATCCAACTCGGGGCTAAGCGAGCCTGCCCTTAAGCATCTGTTCCCAGAGCGCTCCCAGCCGCAAATCCGCGGACGCCTCCACTCTGCCCCAGCTCACTTTCTGGCGCTCCCGTCCGGTTGACGAGTCTGTTGACGAGCTTTGGCAAGAGGTGCTAGGTTCTCGAATGCAAGCACTACGCACCTTCATGGGCATTTGCGACGTCTGCCTGGCGGACGTGCCGGCCGCACTGGAGCGAGAGGGTGACGATGTTTACTGCGCCAAGTACTGCCCGACGCACGGCACGCGGCGATGGCTGGTATCCCGCAATGGTGACCGCTACTTGCGCTTCGACCGTCAGTACCACACGCTGTTCCCGCCTAACGAGCCTCCCACGCCCGGTGGCGATCCCTACTTCTTCATCACGAACCGGTGCAACCAGGATTGCGACTACTGCGCGACCGAGGCGAACCGCTACGACTACTTCGGGGACTACGACATCGAGCGGTTCGACCGGGACATCCGGTCGAGCGCGAGCAGCAAGGTCATCCTGTTCGGCGGCGAACCGCTCATGCACCCGAGGTTCTTCGAGTTCGTCGAGCGGATTGCGGCGGTCGGCAAGACGGCCGTGATTTGTTCGAACGGCATGCGCTTCGCGGACGAAGGTGTCGTGTTGAGGCTGCTGGAGGCTTCCCGCGGGCGCTGCTTCGTCCGCATCACCTTCGAGGGATTCGAGGACGAAAATTACGGTCACCTGCCCGTCCGCCGGCTCATCGACGTCAAGCTTGCGGCGCTCGCCAACCTGAAGAAGCACGCAGTCCCGATGGCGCTCTCCCACACGGTGAATCTCGAGGAGCAACGGGACGAAGACCGGCTGCGGCGGACCATACGTGCCATCATCGAATTCGCGATGAAGGAGAGATTCGTCGGCGGCGTCAGCTTCAATCCGATCACGGCCGTCGGCGCGTCGCGGAGCAATCGCCCGGACGAGGTGCTGTCGGTCGATCGGCTGATGGACCAGTTGCTCGCCGCGTGCCCGGTCGCCATTGAGCGGAAGCACGTGTACCTGACGCAGCAGATCGCCTTGTACATCGGGCGGATCCTGAACGTGCCGATGTGCGAGAACAAGCAGGCGGCGATGCTCTTCCGGCGCGGCGGCAGGTGGGTTGGGATCAACGATCTATTCGACTGCGAGCGACTGGAGCGGAGATTCGATCGGCGGATCGAGCAACCGCGCGTGGGCCGCTTCCGGCAGCTCCTCGGACTGGTCGCCGATCTTGCCGCCAGCGCCCGCCTGTCTCGGCTTCCGTGGCTGGCCGGGCTGGCCGCGAGGACGCTTCCCCTCCTCTGGAGTGGGCTCGATTATCGCAGGCTCCCGAAGGAAATACTTCCGGTCAAGACCGGCACGTGTTGCGACCCGAACAACTTTGACGCGTCCGCTGCCAGATGGTGCGAGAAAGGCAGCTACGTTCAGTCGGGCACCCGTATGAAGACGGGCCTCTGTAGCCACCTTGCGATCGAGGCCCTCCGCGAGCGCACGGCCGCAGATCACCCACGCAACGGCAATGAAGCGGCAGCGGCAAAAGCAATTTCCCTGGAACCAGACAAAGCACCGGCGGGTTCAGCCCTTGCGGGTCCGCCGCCCGGGCGACCGAGTTCACTTCAGGGCTAAACGGCCGCCCCCTTGAGCATCCGGTAGAACCAGCGCTCCGGAAGTGGTCGGAGCATTCCCCTGCGCAGCCGCGCCCAGGCGACGGGGCGGTACAGGTTGTAAATGACTCTCAGGCCTCTGTTGGCGAATCCCCAGTCCTCCACCTTTCGATCGAGGAACTTGCTCAGAAAGCACATCCTCTCCAGCGCATCGCGGACCTTCGGTTGGTCCTCATGCATTTTCGAGTAGTCCCAATCGTAGTTGCCCCAATCCTCCAGCCGGGTCGGGAACGGGAACCCTTCCCCCCGCAGCGAGTCGAAGAGCTCGGTGCCCGGGTAGGGCTGGTAGTTGTAGAATTGCGGGACGCGGAAATTGTCGCCCAGTCTTAGCATTTCCATCGCGAAGTCCATCGTTCGGCGTATCTCGTCCAGCGTCTCGGACGGGAAGCCGATCACGAAGGAGGCGAGCACGATGATGCCGCGCCCCCTCAACCGGGCGAGCTGTTGCCGCACGAGCTGAATACCGCCGACCTTCTTGAGGACTCCTTGGCGGACCCGATCGAGGCCTGACTCGACGCCGATGGTGATGCGCTCCACGCCGGCGGCTTCCAGAAAATCCAGATCGGCTTCCGAGAGCTTGGCCAGGGTCTCGACGTCCACGCCCTGCAGCGAGGACCGGATGCCGAGGTCCTTCATGCCGGCGAGGATCTTCAGGGCCCGGCGGTGGTCGATGAAGAAATTGTCGTCGAGGAAATAGACCATCGAGAAATCGTAGCGTCGCTGGAGGTCCGCCATCTCCGACAGCGTGCGCTCGGCAGGCATGGCGCGCCAGCGCCCGAGATTGTAGGCGCGGTTGTAGCAATAGGCGCAGTGGCAGGGGCAGCCGCGGCTTGACTGGTAGAAAAACATCCGCTTGCCGCGCCAGTTCTGGATGTAATTCTCCATGTCCACAACGGCGTAGGCCGGCGGCGGCAGCTCGCCGAAGTCCAACAACGCCGCGCGTGGGGTGCCGGTGACCTGACCGTCTTTCCTGTGCCAGACCCCCGGGATGCCCGCCACGTCCGCGCCCGCAGCCAGCTTCTTCACCAGGCTCCCAAACGCCTGTTCCCCTTCCCCCTCCACCACGTAATCAACCAGTTCGTGCTTAGCAGTCTGCTCCGGCAGCAGCGACGGGTGGATGCCCCCCCAGACGATGGGGACATCCCGCAGGCGCTTGGCCTCGCGCGCCGCCTCGAGCGCATTCTGGATCATCCCGCCGGTCAGCGTGGTGATCCCCACGGCGACGGTCCCGCTGTCAATGGACCCGGCCAGACGGCTCCGCCACGCCTTGTCGGCTCTCTGGTCCACCATGCGGACCTCCATATCCGCCACGACATTCGCGGCCGCACAGAGCAGCCCGAGCGGCGGAGTTGGGTGATCCCGGAAGTGGTCCATGTCCCCGACCCGGGGCTGCAGCAGGACGACATTGCGGTTCATGACGGGACGCTTTCCTTCCCCAGACAGAGGTTGTATCCATAGCATGGCACGATCCCTCGAGCGGTCGCCCGGGGATGGGGTCGGTTCAGCGCGGTCTCGCCGATGCACGCAGGGTCATCGAAACAGCTCATAATCGAGAGCTATGAGCCTATAACACCGACCGGGGGAGCGCAAGCGACTGTTTGCAGTGTCGGGAGGCTGATATGGCTGAGTATGGACTGGACGCCGGGGCCTCGGCAGAGTGTAATGCTGTGAACGCAGAGTCGTGAAGCAAACAAACGCACGCCGCCGTAGAGCATGAAGATCTCAATAGATTTCTGCGTTTCATGGTCCCAAGAATGGGCTTGGCTTCTGCGCAGGAGGTTAGCAGGTGGCGGGCTTCTGACAGCATGAACAGCGGCGGATCAAACAGTCAAGACGACGTGGGAGCATCTGGTCGCGAAAGGCGCTGGGTGCCCTGGGTAATCCTGGGCACAGTGTGCGCGCTGGTCATCGGGTTTTACGCCTGGAGTGCCAAATCGGGGTGGTGGGAAAAAATCAGCACTCCGCACGCTGACGACGCCTACTATAATCTATTGGTGCAGGGGTTTCGCATGGGTCAGCTCAACCTGAAAATTGACGTACCAGCCGGCTTCGCTCAGCTCGCCGATCCCTACGATCCGATTGCCAACGCCGCGTACCGAGAGGCCGAGGGGCATCCGCTGTGGGATCTGAGTTACTATCACAGCAAAATGTATCTCTATTTTGGGGTTACCCCCGCCCTAGTGCTGTTCTGGCCCTATGCAGCCCTGACCGGCCATTACCTCGGGCATAAAGACGCGGTGGTGGTCTTCTGCGCGATAGGTTTCCTGGCCAGCGTGGGCCTGCTCGTTTTGGTGTGGCGGCGTTACTTCGCGGAAATCGGCGTAGCGGTGGTGGCGGCGTGCACGCTGGCGCTGGGTCTGGCGGCGTTCACCCCAATCATTCTGTCACGGGTTAACGTTTACGAGGTGACGATCAGTTGCGGCTATGCCCTGACGATGCTGGCCTTGCTGGCGCTGTGGGAGGCGTGCCACCGGTCCGAACGGCGGGGGCGATGGTTGGCGGCGGCAAGTCTGGCTTATGGATTGGCCATCGGGGCGCGACCCAACTTGCTGTTTGGGGCCGTGATCCTGTTGGTTCCGGTGGCCCAGGCTTGGCGCGAGCGTCGGCGGGTTTGGGTGCCGTTGCTGGCGGCGACTGGTCCGATCACGTTCATCGGGTTGGGACTCCTGCTCTACAATTTCCTGCGATTTGACCATCCGGGGGAATTCGGGACAAGGTATTTGTTGGACGGGGTGGGAGCGCCCCCGCATGCACAGCTCTCATTTTTGGACCGCGTGCAATATTTCGGATTCGATTGCCTCGGATTCAACTCCTGGGTTTATTTCCTGGCGCCGGCGCGCTGGGGTGCTCACTTTCCTTTCGTACACAATATTCAGTTGCCGCGCTTGCCGGCGCGCTTTGTTCCTGATCCGGAGCATCCCTTTGGCGTCCTGAGCAACATTCCCTTGGTTTGGCTAGCGGTGGCGGCGCCGCTAGCCTGGCGTGGGCGCCCGGCCGACGTGCGCCGCCTTCTGTGCGGGTTCCTGGCGGCCGTCGCCTTGCTCTTCGCGACTTCCGCCTTGCTACTTATCTGCTTCCCCGCCGCCTCCGTCCGCTACGAAATGGAGTTCTGTCCCGCTTTGGTTCTGCTGGCTGTCGTTGGCATCCTCGGCTTGGAACGTGCACTGGCCGATCGGCCGGCTTGGCAAGGGGCGACCCGATGGGCTTGGGGCCTGCTCCTGGCTTTCTCGCTGGCCTTCAACCTGCTGGCGAGCGCTATTCGTCATGCGGAATATCA